>Ga0208189_1000938_pt1 | contig 13815 bp, 10 predicted proteins | sample June2015DPH_10_5_FD_184702 | JGI IMG/M metagenome (GOLD analysis project Ga0208189, IMG submission 184702) | Peatland microbial communities from SPRUCE experiment site at the Marcell Experimental Forest, Minnesota, USA - June2015DPH_10_40... | ecosystem: Environmental > Terrestrial > Soil >... | reverse complement strand
GTCGCCGGATGTCCCCTCTCCGATCCATCCCTCCTCCACCAGCGGCACCAGCAGAGGACATGCCTTCTCGGTCGCGCGCAGGCCCAGCGCCGCGCAGGCCCGCGCATACGCGTGCGATTCGATCGTCGCCTGCGTTGCCAGCACCAGAACTTCGCCTGCTGTCCCAACTTCCCTGCACGCGGCGGAAGCAGCCTCAACTCCCGGCTGGATCACGCCCACCACCGGAATCGTCAGCGCCGCGCGCAGGTCCTCGATCGCCAGCGCGGTTGCCGTATTGCAGGCCACCACCAGCAGCTCCGCGCCACGCTGCTGGAGAAATCGCGCGCTGGAGAGCGCATAGCGAGCGATCGTCTCCCGCGACTTCGACCCATAGGGCAGCCGCGCCGTATCGCCCAGGTAGACGCAGTGGGAGCCCGCGGCCAGCGGCAGCAGCTCGCGCAGCACGGTCAGCCCGCCGAAGCCCGAGTCGAAGACGCCGATGGTCAACCCCTTCGCCCCCATCAGTGGCCCTCCTCTGTGGCCGGCTGCGCTGACTTGCTTGTGGTGTCGACCACATCGTAGGTGCGCATCAGGTCGGCGTGTCCGTTCAGCGTCTCGCGCGGCTGCCCATCCACCAGAAAGCGCACCTGATCGATCTGCGGGAAGTTTGCGTACAAGGTTCCCAGGATCGAGTCGATGGTCAGCGTCTCCGCCTCGATGCCCGATGGGTGGTGGTCGGCAAAGCTGCCGTGCAGGTTCACCACTGCCAGCTTGCCGCCGGGAGTTCGCGGCCCGGGATTCCGGTCAGCGTTTGAGGGAGGACCGTCGGGCGCGCTCCACCCCGGAACCACGGAGCGGTCCTTGCGCGTCGCCGCGTTCTTTCCCTGCGCTGGCTTCTCTGCCTCCGCGGGCTTGCCGCCGGGCGCGACCGGCGGGCGCAGCGGCAGGTCGAGCAGAAATACATCGTCCACCGCCGGGCCGCTCTCCAGCGGGTGTGCGGAGCCTTTGTAGGAGTACTCCGCGATCAGCCGCGTCAGCAAGGCGCGCGCGCGGGCCGTCGTCTCCGTCGGCAGCGCAACATCGCGCTCCACCAGAGTGATGGAGCCGGTGGCGTCGCTGGCCAGCGCCAGGTGGACCGTCTCGCTGGGCGTGGCCACGGGAGCTGCCAGCGGCGTCTCATTGCGATGCCGGGTCAGCTTTTCGCGCGTCTGCTCGCATCCGCGCAGCAGCACCAGAGCCATCAGAAGGATCGCGCCGCTCAGGCTCCAGAAGAGAACGCGCTGGTAGCGGGGAATCATGGCGTCCCCCCAGTTTGCGCCGGGTTGTCGTCTGAATCGGTGGAGGAACTCGCCGGCGCGGCCTGGCCTGCGCTGTCCGTCTTGTCATCGTTCGACTGCCCCTGCCCTCCCGCCTGGCTTCCGAGTGCTGTATGAGGTTTGTCTGCCGCAGCCTTGGCTGCCGCCCGCCTGGCCGCAGCTCGCCCGGCAGCCTCAGCCGCCGCTCGCGCTGCCTGTGCCGCGGCCGCGGCCTGCGCCGCTGGATCGTTTGTTGCCCCACCCGCGCCCGTCGCAGTTGAATTGGGGGCCGTCGGGTCCACTTGATTGCGCCACGCCTGTAGCGCCGTGGTCAGCGTGGCGGCGACCCGCTGCTGGTACTCCGCATCCGTCACCGGCGTCGCGTCGCCGCCTGCGACCGGCAGCGGCGCCAGCTCGATTGCCACCGCCGGGCACTCCAAATTGTCCAGTGGCCGCACCGGCTCCCGCCCGGAGACCACCGGAAGGTTCGCCTTCCCCAGGGCCGCGCTCAGGTCGCCGGCAAGGCGCAGGCTCTGGCTGACAGAGGCGGCCTGCGCCTGCTCCCACGGCACGGGAACGAATGCAGCGCGCGGGGTCAGCGGAACGTTCGAGCTCGAGTCCTCCTCCGGCGGCTGCAACGCCGAGGTGTACAGATGCACGCCCGGCCCGCTCGCCGTGGCATGAATCACAAGGCAGGCCAGCGCGTGCGCGCGGTTGGCGATCTCCGCGCGCTGGTCGCTGGTCAGTGGAGTGTCGGGGTCCGCGTCGCGCGTCGCGACCACGCTAAATCCCGCAGCCGTCAGCGCAGCGCGTAGCCGCACCGCAATCGCCAGTGTCACATCCTTCTCGTAGATTTTGTCGCCCAGCGTGGCCCCCGCATCCAACCCACCGTGCGCCGGGTCCAGCACCACTAGATCGCGGTCTATCTGCGATGCGGCAGGGCTCTGCGCCTGCGCGAGGTTCAAGCTCTGCCCCTGCGGCTGCGCCCGGAGGCAGAACGCAGCAGTCGCCGCGCTCACCACAATGGCGAGAAAAACGGCGGCGAACTTGCGAGAAGGGATCAATGGTTCTTCTTCAAACAAATCTTAGACCGATGGAGTCAAGGGACCTATGGATAAGTCACTGCCTCGAAAGGGACGGGCTTCAGCCCGTCCGTAAGTGCCCATAGAACGACTGGGCCTTAGCCCCTGAGGGCATGTCAAACACTTGATCAGAACTTCCAAAAAACGCCTCAATCCAGCGCATAGATTGCCAGCCCGCTCAGCAGCTTGGGATAAAAGTCGGTCGACTTCTGCGGCATCACGTCGCCGGAGAGCGAGACCTCGCGCAACTGGTCGAGCGTGACCGGCTTGATGAGGAAGGCAATGTCGGCCTCGCCCGCCCTCACCTCCTCCACCGCCTCCGCCGCCTCGCGCAGGAAGCGCAGGCTGCCGGCCTGCGTAATCCTCTCCTGCGAGAGCCCCAGAATCCGGTCCAGCAGAAGACTGTGCAGTTGCACCACGTCGAGCTGCGCCTGGCGCGCGGGAACGCCGGCCAGCGCCGCCCGCACCGCCTCCGGCCTGGCCCGCAGCAGATGATTTCCATCGCGCGTCACCACCACAAACGCCGTGCCCTCGGACTCGGCCAACACCCTCATGTCCGCCGAATCCAACTGCGTCACCGTGAAAAACTCCTGCGCGGCGGCCAGAAATTGTGCGGCGCTGAACTCCTTCAGCCCAAAGACCACGCGGTGGGTCGGAAGAATCGTGATTCCCGGCGCGTCCATGTTCACGAACGTCATCATCATCGCCGCCTCGGGAAATGGCGGCGCGGGCAGGCGGCCCGGACTCAGCTTCTCCTCCGGGTCGAGAGGCTCGCCCAGCGGCAGCCGAAGCTGCGCCGACCGCTCCTTGGCGTAGGCCACGGAAGTCTCGTACCTGTGGTGGCCGTCCGCGATGATCAGCTTCTTGTCCGCCATCGCGGTCAGAATGGGATTGATCAGCGCCGGGTCGGTCAGCTTCCACACGCGATGCACCACGCCGTACTCATCCGTAATCGCCAGGTCGGCGGCACGAGTGTCTTTCCCGTCCTTCCCTGTGCCGAAGATCAGCCTCTCCGCCGTAAACGCCGGGTCGGAGTAGAGCATATACACCTGTTCACAGTAGGCGCGGGTCGCCTTGAAGAGCGCCAGGCGGTCGCTCTTGTACTTGGGAAAGGTCTGCTCGTGCCGGTAGACCACCTTGTCCGCGTACTCGTAGAGATGCCCCAGCGCAATGAACCCGCGCCGCTCGCGCACCTGCTGGTTCCCAGCCGCGGCGCTCGAGGTCGGCACCGTGTAGGTCTGTGAGTAGCCGTAGAGCGCGGGCTCCGCCTCCTCGGCCAGAATCCCCTCTCTGCGCCACTGGCGCAGCCACTCCGCCGCGCGCGTGTAGACGTTGTGGGCCCGCTCGCCTGCGGGCAGAAACTCCTGCGCCTCAGTGTCGTCCGGTTCGTGCTTACCCAGAATGATGCGGACCAGGTTGTACGGGCTCGCCTCGTAGTACCGCTGCTGCATCTCCGGGGTGATCTTGTCGTAGGGTTGCGTGACCACATCCTCCATCCTGACGCGGGAGGTGTCGTAGCGAAGTGCGCGGAACGGATAGATGCGGGCCATGCAGGGTCTCGGCGCTCCTGAAAGATGCTCTGCCATCGATTGTACGGGGTGCAGGTTGCCGCCGCCGCCTTGGTTTGCCCTGCGGCGCCGCCAGCGCTGCTGCATCCCCTCCCGGCGATGCGGAGTCTAAGAGACGAGAGGGAGTGCGAGATGATATAAGTCGCGCAAGCGTTATGAGGTGGGTCATGCGGTTCGCGTTGGGCAGGACGGGCAGAGAGGGCCGCACGCGGCTGGCGCGCGCAGCTTTCGCGCTGGGCCTGGCTGCCTTCGCCCTGGGCACGCCCCTCCCTGGCCGCGCCCAGGAGAACCCGCTGGGCAACGTGCAGACGCCCGCGCCGCCGCCGAAGCCGCCGGATTCCAATTCCGAAGCCCGGAAGCCGGTCGTCGAGGGCGGGACCAGCGTGGCCGCCGAGGGTGCCTCGCACCCCGACGCCCGCCTGCGCGTCGACGTCAACCTCGTCCAGGTCCCGGTGACGGTCACCGACCCCATGAACCGGATCGTCACCGGCCTGGAAAAGGAGAACTTCGCCGTCACCGACAACAACGTCCCCCAGACCATCCGCTACTTCTCCAGCGAGGACGCGCCCATCACCATCGGCGTCGTCTTCGACCTCAGCGGCAGCATGACTTCAAAGTTCGCGCGCGCGCGAAAGGCGCTCACCGAGTTCCTGCGCACCTCCAACCCGCAGGACGAGTTCTTCGTGGTCGGCTTCAACGACCGCCCCTCGGTCATCGTCGACTACACCTCCGACGTGGACGACGTGGAGGCGCGCATGGTCATGCTCAAGCCGGAGAACCGCACCGCGCTGATCGACGCCGTCTACCTCGGCGTGGACCACCTGCGCCAGGCCAGATACGACCGCAAGGCGCTGCTCATCATCTCCGACGGAGGCGACAACCGCAGCCGCTACACCCAGAACGAACTGGAGCGCGTGGTGCGCGAGGCCGGCATCCAGATCTACTCCATCGGCATCTTCGACAACTACGCCCCCAGCCCGGAGGAGCAGATGGGTCCCGAACTGCTCAAGGAGATATGCGAGATGACCGGAGGCCGGCTGTTTACGGTCAGCAACCCCAACGACCTGGAGGACATTGCCGAGCGCATCTCCGCCGAACTGCGCAACCAGTACGTCCTGGCCTACAGCCCCACCGAGCCGAAGCACGACGGAAGCTGGCGTAAACTCAGGGTAAGACTTACGCCCCCGCCGGGTCTTCCGCTGCTGACCGTACACTTCCGCGAGGGATACTATGCGCCTTCGCAATAGAGAAAAGATGCTTCCAGGTGTGCCCAAGGGATTCGCCGCCGCCACGCTGCTGCCGCTGCTTCTTGGCGCCGCAATCGCCCGCGCCCAGCAGTCCGCGCCTGCGCAGGCAACTCCGCCGCAGCCCGCACAGCCCACCGTAGCTCCAGCCCAGTCTTCGCCCGACGCTGCGCCCGAATCCGGCCAGCAGGGAACTCCCATCAGCCCCGTCGAACGCAGCGCAGGCGGCCAGTTCACGCTGCGCGCCAACGCCTACGAGGTCCGCCTCAACGCCACCGTCGTCGACAGCTCCGGCCGCAGCATTCAGACCCTCGACAAGGACGCCTTCCGCGTCTTCGAGGACAACGTTCCGCAGACCATCGCCAGCTTCCGCCACGAAGACCTTCCCGTCTCCCTCGGCATCCTCATCGACAGCTCCGGCTCCATGTACGACAAGCGCGTCGCCGTCGACGCGGCCTCGCTCGACCTGGTCAAGCTCTCCAACCCCCAGGACGAGGCCTTCCTGGTCGACTTCTCCTGGGAGGCCTTCATCGACCAGGACTTCACTAGCGACATCGACAAGCTGCAGCAGGGGCTCAGCTATATCAAGTCCTCCGGAGGCACCGCCATCTACGACGCGCTGGTGGCCTCCGCCGACTACCTCTCCAAGAACGCCAAGCACCCCAAGCAGGTGCTGCTCATCGTCACCGACGGCGAGGACAACGCATCCAGCGCCACGCTCGAAGAGGCCATCCGCCGCATCCAGGACTTCGACGGCCCCGTGGTCTACTGCATCGGCCTGCTCTTCGGCGACGACACCACCAAGACCGAGTCGCGCCACGCCCGCCGCGTGCTCGAAACCCTCTCCGAACAGACCGGCGGCGCGGCCTACTTTCCCAAGTCCGTCAAGGATGTCGATGCCATCGCCAAAGAGGTGGCCAACGACATCCGCACCCAGTACACCATCTCCTACCACTCCACCAAACCGCCCGAGCTGGGCGGCTACCGCGTGGTCCGCGTCGAGGCCAGGGACAAGAGCTACGGCAAGCTCTCCGTGCGCACACGCAGCGGCTACTACCCCCGCGTCACCCCCGCCGCGCAGTCTGCCACCGCACCAGCCCCGGACAAGACCGACGCCACGCAGTAGGGCCGCATCCGCCAGGGTATATCTGAATCATTCTCCGTTTTGAATAAGTCCCTGTTTTGAAAGGGCGGGACTTCAGTCCCGCCGCAAGCGGCCTATTAACAATGCGGCTTTAGCCGCCGAGGGAATCTCAAACACTTGTGCGAACCTTCCCTAGATTGTGTTGGTAAGGCGATTTCCAACCGTGTTGAAGCTGTTTCCTATCTTCCCGGACAGCCCGGACATCGCGATGACTGCTCCCAGGCCGATCAGCCCGGCGACCATGGCGTATTCAATCAGGTCCTGCCCCGCTTCTTCGCGCAGCAGGCCTCTCAAACAGTCGCAAACTCCCCTCATCGCATCCAGCCCCGGGTTCCGAATTCGTTGCCAAGGGTTTTATCGGCAGCGGCTCGGCAAACTGTAACCACCCGCCGGCGATGCACGGCGACGGCCTCGGGATTCCCGCGAATGATGAGCTGCAAAATGAGATGGCCCCACATCTCAACCAGAGACGCGGGGCCATTCTTGTACCTTCGCCCGATCAGAAACCGCGTTGGCTCGCGGCGGTCTTCGCGATGGCGGGATCTTCCTTGTCGATCGGCGCGGTGGTCAACGTGAGCGTCGCGGGCGGAACGCCGTCCGCGCTGGCCGTCACTGTCACCTTGCCCGAGCTTCCAGTGGCGCGCAGAATCGCGAGCGCGTTGCCAAAGTAAAGCTTGCGCTGGGTCGCCTGGTACGGGTCGTGGTCCGTCAGATTGCCGTTGTCCACCGCGATGATCGACGCCGGGCCCGTGGCAGCAAACTTCACCACCGTCGTCGAGTCGGGAATGCGCGTTCCCGCCTCATCCACCAGCGTCGCGGTCACGGTTCGAACGTCGTTCCAGTCGGGCGTCAGCGGCGTGGCGGGCGAGTCGGCGGTGAAGACGATGCGTGCCGGTTTGCCCGCCGTCTTCAGTTCATCAGTGGCAACGATCGTGCTGCCGCTGCGCGCCACCGCCTTCAGCGTTCCCGGCTCGAACGGAACCTGGTAGACGATGGGGCTGGCGTCGGGGTGCTGCTTCTGCGTGCCCAGAGACCTGCCGTTCAGAAAGAGTTCAACCTCTTCGGCGTTGGTGTAGACCTCGACGTTCTCGGTGTGCGGCGTCAGGTCCTTCGGGCTCCAGTCGTCCAGCAGCGGCTCGGAGAAGCGCACCGAGGGATCGGCTGCCGGAGCCGCTGCCGCACCGGCTGGGCGAGCGCCGGCCGGGCGTGGTGTGGCTGCGCGCGGAGCCGCGGTTGCCGCAGACTGGTCGGTGCTGGTGGCGTTCGCGTATCCGGGATCGACGGAAGCCGGGCGGACAACGGCCGTGCGCCGCACCATTGCGACCATCGGCGTGGTGGCCCACCAGCTCTGCCGCTCGAAGGCGCGCCCATGCGGCAGCGCGACGCTGTTCAGCAGGCCGGAGCCGGAGCCGAAGGTCGGCCACGTGCGCGACTCGCCCAGGTAGTCGATGCCGCTCCACAGGAACTGGCCGGAGTACTCCGCGTGGTCGCGCACAGCGGTCCACTGGTCGCGGTCGTGCGCGTTCTCCGTGCCGATGATGCTGCGTGTCGGCTTGTCCGCGTGGGCCTTCAAAATCTCCAGCGGACGATAGTTCTGCCCCACCACATCCAGCAGGTCGGCCAGCCCGTCCTCGTAGTCGTGGCTCGCGTTGGGACGGAAGAGCGCCTGGGTCACGGGCCGCGTCGGATCGTTCTGGTGGAAGGTTGCGACCAGCGCCTTCAGGATCGGGATCGCAACCTCAGGCCGCGGTGTGTCGTGGATCTCGTTGCCCGCCGACCACAGAATAATGCTGGGATGATTGCGGTCGCGCATCACCGTGTCGGTCGTGTCGCGAATGTTCCACTCCTTGAAGTAGAGGTGGTAGTCGTATGGGTTCTTGGCCACCGTCCAGCAATCGAACATCTCGTCCATGATGAGGAATCCCATGCGGTCGGCCAGGTCGAGAAACTCCGGCGCGGGCGGGTTGTGCGCCGTGCGAATCGCGTTGACGCCCAGCTTGCGCAGCTCGGTCAGCCGCCGCTCCCACACCGCCAGCGGAACGGCCGTGCCCTCCGCGCCGCCGTCGGTGTGCAGCGCCACGCCCAGGACTTTGTGGTGTACCCCGTTGAGGAAGAATCCCTGGTCGGCGTCGAAGTGGAACTCGCGAATGCCGAAGGGCACAACCTCCTCGTCCACCGGCTTGCCGTCGCGCAGCAGCGTTGCGTGAACGGTATACATCGCGCCGTGGCCGATGTCCCAGCGATCGGGATTGGAGATGGTGGTCTCCGCGTTCAGGTCCGCGGTCGCGCCGGGCGCGAGGTTCAGCGGCTGCTCGAGCTGCGCCGCTTTGCCGGCGAGAACGGCGCTTCCGTTCGGCGCGGTGAGCTGCACCCTCAGCGAGAGCTTCGCCGCCGCGGCGGACTCATTCGTCACCGTGCTGCGAATGTGGATGGTCGCCGAGTCAGCCATCACCGCGGGCGTCGTGACGAACGTCCCCCACGGAACGATGTGCGCGTCGCCGGTGGTCACCAGCCGCACCTGGCGATTGATCCCAGCGCCGGGATACCAGCGCGATGCGGGCTGCTGCGAGTCGTCCACGCGCACCGCAATCACGTTCTTGCCCGCGCGCAGGTGCGGCGTCAGCTCGTAGACAAAGCTCACATAGCCGTACGGCCTGTGTCCCAGCAGCTCGCCGTTCAGGTAGACATCGCTGTTGGCCATCACTCCGTCGAAGACGACAAATGTCCGCCGCGCCGCCGCCGGCTTGGCATCCGCTGCGGGGACGGTGAAGCTCTTGCGGTACCAGCCGATTCCGGTCGGCATAAATGCGCCCGCGCCCTTCGAGGGCGCGTCTTCCTTCACCGGCCCCGCGATGGCCCAGTCGTGTGGCAGGGTCACGCTCTTCCACGCCGAGTCGTCGAAGGCGGGCTTCTCCGCGCCCGCGGCATCGGCCTGCAGGAATCGCCAGCCCGTGGTGAACTGCTGGATCGCGCGCGGCTTCTGCAATGCGGGTGTGGTGGTGGTGATTGCGCCGATGGCTGCAGCGGATGCCGCGGCGGGTGATGCGGCCTGCGCGGCAGCGGGCGCGGCGTGAAGGGAGAACGGAAGGGCGGCGAGAGCGGCGAGAAGAAGATTAATGCGGCGCATGAAAACCTCACGGGTTGGATCTGGGTCGAGCGGTTCGTGTCAATGCAATTTCCCCGGCCCTCGAAGATCGAGGGCCGGGGAACCGTATCCATACTATGCGCAGTCAGACCTGGGAGGGGTCACTTCTGCGTTGTAGTCGGCGTAGGCATCGTGGGGTTGAACTGGGTGGCCAGCTCCGGCGTGGACACAGCTCCTGTCAGGTCGGCGGCCTTGGCCACCTCCGCCGCGAAGACGTAGCTGCGCCCAAACATATTGCTGGTGAAGAAGACGTACTTCTTGTCCGGCGAGAAGCGCGGGTTCGGCTCGGCGCGGTAGTTCTGGTGCGCCATGTTGACCAGGTGCTCGGAGTGGAAGACGCCCGGCTGCCAGAAGTTGGGATCGTTGAGCGCGCCCTCGGTGCCGCCGATCATCTGCGGCCGGAAGAGTTCGATCCACTCGCCGTCCGGCGCCCGCGCCACCTGGCCGGAGTCGCCGCCGTCGCCGCAGAACAGGTCCAGGTCCTGCGTCAGGTTGAAGTGGATCGACCACTCGTTGCGCTGCAGGTGATACGCCACCCGCTTGTGCGTCTCCAGGTTGTAGCCGGCGACAAAGAAGTCCTCGCCCTTGGGATACTGCCAGTCGTACCAGATGGTCTTGCCGTCCAGCCCCCAGAACTCGTGCCCCGCGATCTCCATATACATCGTCCGCTTGTGGATGAGCTGGTTGCCCGTGCCGTCGGTGTGGATCAGCCAGATGCGGTCCACCTTCTGCCACATCCCCTCGTGGCAGTACATCAACAGATGCGGATCGGCCGGCGAAAACAGCAGGTGGTTCACCCAGTCGGTCGAGTGCAGCAGGACCCTGATCCTGCCTGCCTTCTCGCCATTCGGCCCCGGCGCCAGCCGGATGGTGAACAGCACCACTGGAATGCGCGCGGCCAGCCGCCGCTCCATCATCGTGCCCTTGTCTTCCGACTGCACATTGGCCCCGCCCAGCGTGGGGTTCGCGGCGGCGGGACTCACGGCAGCGGGCGCACCGGCAGCCGAAGCCCCCGGTGCAGCCTGCGCGCGCGTTCCACCCGCTCCAAAACCCATGCCGAATCCTCCTGCCGGCACGGCAAGAAATGCGTGCGGAGCATTCGGATTGCCGCCCGGACAGTCCGCCGCGTTATACGTCCCCGCGCCCAGCGTCTCGTCCGCATTCACGCTGGAGATGCTCACCCGCGGCGGCAGGTCGATCAGCTTGGTCACCGCGCCGGTGTTGGTGTCTGCCTTGTACACCGCATTCGTGCGCGTCACCGGGTCCATTCGCGTGAAGAAGACGCTGTTGGTCTTGTGTCCCACGACGATGGCTCGCGCTCCACCGCCGAATCCGAAACCGCGTCCGCCTCGCGCGCCCTGACCCGCCTGCCCGGCCGCCGTAGCATCCGTGGCAGGAGCGGGAACCGCGGGTGGCGGCGCAGCCTGGTTCGGCACCAGCATCCGCGTCGTCATTGTCGCCAGGTCCAGCACGCGGATTCCCTCCGGCGAGTTGTACACCATCTGTTTGTGGTCCGGAGTGAACTCATTCACGTTGAAGTAGAACGCGCCGGAGTTCGGCTCGTCCGACACGCGCCACACGCGGTGCCCGGTGTCCTTGTCGATCCAGCTCTTGGGCGGCATCGCACCCGTCTCCGACGGCTTGTTGTCGCGCTGCATCTGCGCGGCAAGATTCGGCGCGTGGAGGCTCAGCGCAGCCAGCGGGACCAGAACCACGGCGGAGAGTCGTAATCTAAGGCCGGGGCGGAAAGCCATATCGCTGCTCCTCGTTTAGAAACCTCACTGCGAGGGTGAAAAACCTCGCCGAGAGGGGACCGCTCACTGCACAGACCTGCGTTGAGGAAGAGCTAAGTGCCGGCTGGGTTCGTGCACCAGAGAGATATACATTTGAAGACGATGCAGCGGAAAAATTAGTTTCGGCCGAAATCTATGGCCCACCGGCGGCGATTGGCGACGCAACGCACGCGGCGCGCATCCAATGGTCGAGCGGGCCAATGGCGATCGACTCGCAGAAAGCCCGGCAGTTCAGCCTCCACTCAATTCTCCCCGGCTCGCGGCGGGTCCAGATAACACCGCCTTGCACATCTCTGACCACTCCCCAGGAAATCGAGAGATGCTCTAACATTGAGTCTGAACCTTAATGGGGCTCTGAACCGGATTCCGGCCTGTACGAATTGTAGACATCCCGCTCCCATCGTCTGATCCGCGCCGATGAAAGGACTGGCGGCATGTAGTCGTCCAGGGAGACCCATTCCGATGAATCGAATTATCCTTGCCGACAATCAGGCGATCTTCCGCGCAGGCGCGGCCCGCGTCCTCGCGCTGGAAGACGACATGCGCATCGTGGCCCAATGCGACGACCTCACCCGCCTCTCCAATGCCCTCGATACCTGGCGAGGCGCCATTCTTCTCTTCTCCTCCAGCATGCATCTCGACGCCAACGCCGTCATCGCACACGCTCAGGCGGCCGGCATCCGCACCATCTACATCGCGGAAAACGGCTCGGAGGTCTCCGAAGAGCTCGCCCGCATCCTGGATGGCGTTCTCTTCCGCAGTGTTGCCGGCCCCGGCCTGCTGGAGTGCATCCGCCGCGTCGCCTCTGGACAGCAATCCTTCCAGCACTCCAACGTCACCTCCATCCTGGCCCAGGACACGGTGGGCGCGCGCGTCCGCGACCGCCTCACCCCCAAGGAGATTCAGATCGTCGCGCTCATCGTGCAGGGATGCAAGAACAAGCTCATCGCCACCCAGCTCAACACCAAGGAGCAGGTCATCAAGAACTACCTGCGCAGCATCTACGACAAGACCGGCGTCAGCGACCGCCTGGAACTCGCCCTCTTCACCATCCACCACCGCGCGCTGGCCGAGGCCGCCGCCCACGCCAGCGACCTCCTGCAGCAGGCCAAATCCGCCTGAGCGCCCATTCCAGCCGCTCAGAACTCATAACTCACAACTCACAACTGTCCTTCATCCCCATCGCTCCACCGGCGTGAACGGCGCGGAGCCCTCGCCGCCCAGCACAACCCTATCGCCCACAACCAGCCATGTGTGCGCCATCAGTTTCCCAGTCGCCGAGCGCGCCACGCCGTAGACCATCGTGCTCGGCACCCCGCGCCGGCGCAGCATGGTGTAGCCCGCCAGCGTCTGCGGGAAGCAGACAAAGGCAATCGGCGAGTGGCGCGCAACCGCCTCAATCGCCCAGCGCACTCGCCGCGCAATCTCTACCGTCTGCGCCTCAACCGTGCGCTCACCATCGCTCTTCGCCCCCGCCTCGCTCTCGCCCGTTGCCGCCTCGCCGCCGGTCTCAGCTCCCGCAGGTCCGCGCGTGATCGTCAGGATGATTCTGTGCACTGGAACCACCACCAGACAGACGCGAAAGAACACCAGCAGCGCCAGCGCCTCCGCAGCCAGCAGCATCCCTGACGCTCCACGCCCAACGATCTTGGTCAGCAATCTCATCGTTGCGTCTCGCCGTTCAGCTCGTCCCACGTCCCCGAGCGAACGACGCGCCCGTCTTCCAGCTCGAAGATGCGGTCGGCGCGGCGTACCGCGCTGGCCCGATGCGCAATCATCAAAACCGTCAGCGCGCCACGGCCCTCTTGTTTCTCTTCCAGCTTCGCGTCCTGGTTCGAATCCCGGACCGCGACCTGCTTCGAGCTTCGCATCGCCTCGCGGATTGCGTCCAGAATGCGCGCCTCATTCTCCACATCCAGCGCATTGGTCGCCTCGTCCAGAATCAGCAGCGTGGGCTTGCGCAGCAGCGCCCGCGCCAGCGAGATGCGCTGCCGCTCTCCGCTGGAGAGCAGGACCCCGCGGTCGCCCACAATCGTCTCCAGCCCGCCCCTCCCCGCTGCGCCCGGCAGTTCGTAGACAAAGCCGGCCGAGGCCGTCTCGAACGCCTCGCGCAGCTCATCCTCGCTCGCCTCCGGCTTCGCCCACAGCAGGTTCTCTCTCACGCTGCGGTGGAAGAGCACCGTCTCCTGGCCCACGTATCCCACCTGGCGGCGCCATTGTCGCAGTTCGCCGGCAGCCAGTTCGCGGCCATCCAGCAGCAGCCGTCCGCGCGTCGGCTGCAGAAGCCCGTTGACCAGGTCGGCAATCGTGCTCTTGCCCGCGCCCGACGGCCCCACCACCGCCGTCAGCAATCCCGCCTCAATCCCCAGGTCGATCCCGCGAAGAACAAACTCCGGCTCCTTCGACGAGGTCTCCGGCCCGCGAAGGCTGTCGGACGCCTGGTAGGCAAACCACACATCCTCCAGCCGGAACTCGCGTTCCAGGCTGAGCCGCGCCGCCGCAGCAAGCTCCTCCGCGCCATCTCCCTCCGTCTGCGGCTCGGCGTGGGCCACGCACTCCGCCTCG
>Ga0208189_1000931_pt1 | contig 13865 bp, 9 predicted proteins | sample June2015DPH_10_5_FD_184702 | JGI IMG/M metagenome (GOLD analysis project Ga0208189, IMG submission 184702) | Peatland microbial communities from SPRUCE experiment site at the Marcell Experimental Forest, Minnesota, USA - June2015DPH_10_40... | ecosystem: Environmental > Terrestrial > Soil >... | reverse complement strand
GGCAAGCGCATAGCTTTCGAGAGTAACCGCGCCGGATTGCGTGGTGGTCACCTTCAGAACGTCGCGATCCCACCTGGTCTTGCTCTTAAGGTCTTTGCCGGTGTGAATCGTGGCGTTGTTCTCGGCGTCGGTGATGTCCTTGTAGAAGTAGGTCTCGGTGGCGCCTTCATACACGAAATTGCGAGAGACAATGATGATGCCCTCGCGATCGGCGATCGTCACAGTGCCGGTTTGAACGACGGCCTGGCCGGCAAAATCGCTCTTGGCGGGCACCAGCGTCCACGTGCCATTCAGAGCGCTGTGGTCGCGCGCGACTGCGGAGAACGCGAAGAGGAGGGTCGTCAAGACGGCTCCGGTAATTGTGGTAGTTGAATGGGTCCTCATGATCTTCCTTTCCACCGCACGTTCAGCGCCAACCTGTTTCCCGAAAGAGACTCTTTCGTGCCGCTGGCTCACGGAGTTTTGTACCCTTGTGGATCGAGACGCTGAACCGGCAAAGTGCAGAATCTGCCATGGCGAGTGCAAACTCCGCACCGAAGGGCCAGCCGTCAAACCGGCTCAAACCGCTCTGAGGCTGCTGCCGGGGATTGGCCCGCCTCGTGCACATGAGAGGTGAATTGACTACGCTTCCGCAGGAGGAATGACCATGCACGAGGAACACCGGAGAGCCGCCGAGTTGCACGAACTTGCGGCCCATGCCCATCGTACTGCCGCCGAACACAACGAAAAAGGGGACGCCGTAGCCGGAAGCTGGCATGCGGAACGAGCGCTGGAGTACTCGGATCACGCTTACAAGCTGGCCAGGGAAGCCCACACTAAGTCGGGAAAGATAGGGACCTTCTAATGTCTACTCGCTATAACCACGGATCGCATTACGAAAATCATCAACGAGCCGCTGAGTTGCACGATAGTGCCGCCCACGCTCATCGTAGCGCTGCGGAAGCCCATGAAAAACAAGATCACCAGACCGGACAAGAGCGCTCCAGGCAAGCTCTTGAGCACTCCCAAACAGCTCACCAGCATTCTGAGCAGGCACACCGGGCCGCTGTCAATGAACACGGCATCGTCATCTTTGGGCACGAGGACATCGCAGTGCTGGCCTATAGCCTATGGCAAGCCAGAGGCTGTCCGGAGGGATCTCCGGAAGACGACTGGTTTCATGCCGCGCAGGAACTGCGGGCGCGCGGAGAAGGCCTCCCGAAGTGATGGCACGCCCGAAAGGATCGGAATCCATGAAGCGCTCCTGCTTATCGTTTTTCCCCATGCGGGCCGTTTTCTGTGCCGCGCTGCTGATCGCGCCTGAGGGCGGACTACTGCTGGCCCAACAGCCTCCGGAACCTCCCCCTCCCAGCCAGGCACTGACGCCCGATCAACTCGACGATTTGGTGGCGCCCGTCGCGCTCTACCCGGACCCGCTGGTAAGCCAGATTCTGGTGGCGTCCACCTATCCGCTCGAACTCGTCCAAGCCTTACAGTGGCTCCAGCGAAACCCGGGGTTCACGGGCGCCGCTCTGACCCAAGCGGCAGAGCAGCAAAACTGGGATCCGAGCATACAGGCCTTGGTGGTTTTTCCGGACCTCGTCAAACGGTTGAACCAGGACATCACGTGGACCACAAATCTCGGAAACGCGTTTCTCAGTCAGCAGGCCGACGTGATGGACGCCGTGCAGCGAATGCGGCTCAAGGCGCAGCAGGCGGGAAAACTGTCCTCTACGCCTCAGCAAACAGTGACCACCACCAACGACAACGGGCAACCCGTCATTGCCATCCAGCCCGCTAATCCGCAAATGATGTACGTGCCCAATTACGATCCTGCCTACTTCTGGGGCCCGCCCCTTTATTATCCCTATGCGAGTTGGTTTTACCCTCCGTTCGTAGGGGGCGCTTACTGGGGATTTGGAATGGGAATCCCGATGGGATTATATTTTGGCGGAGGCTGGGGCGGCTGGGGCGGCTGGGGTTGGGGCTTCGGCTGGGGCAGCCACAGCATTATGGTCAATAACAGCTTCATTCACCGGTACAATTTCAACTCCCGCGGTATCGGCAGCCTGAATGGAACCAGCGCCTGGTCCCACGATGCCTCGCATCGCGGGGGTGTGCCGTATGCAAACGCTGCCGCGGCCAGCCGTTATCGAGGCAACGTGCGCCAAAATCTGCAGTCCCGCGGCGCCTCTGCGGGATCGGCGCAATCTCGAGGCGCCACCTCCCAATCCAGAGGCGAGCGTATGGGCAATCGGCAGATTGCGCCGAGCGCACCGGCGAAGAACCGCAGCGCTTTTGGCGGCGTTCGGGAGGGCGGCGCGGCGCGGATGCAGAGCGACCATGGATATTCGAGCCTCGGGCCCGCCCGCAGCAGCGGCGGCGGAGGCGCCATGCGTGGTGGCGGAGGCGGCGGTAACCGCGGTGGCGGACATCGATAGGAGCGAAAAACATCATGGCGAAAATCAATTCTATTGACTCGAAAGGCGGCCCGCAGCGGCTCGCCTGGCTCCTGGCCGCCGGCCTGGTGGTTGGGGCAACTCTACTGCCAGCCGCCCCAAAAGACGGCCAGCGGACATTTGCGACGCCGCAGGAGGCCGTTCAGGCCACTATTGACGCAGCCGAGCACAATGACACGGCGGCCCTGCTCCAGCTTTTCGGACCTGCGGGCAAGGACATTGTCGAATCCGGCGATCCCGTGGAAGACAAGGATCTTCGCGCCGAGTTTGCGCGCTCGGCTCACGAAAAGCTCCAGATTGACGGGGACCCCTTGACGACTGACAGGGTGACCTTTACGGTAGGGGAACAGGAGTGGCCGTTCCCGGTCCCGGTGATTCGCAAGGACGGAAAATGGCAACTGGATTCGGCCAGCGGGAGGATCGAGATTCTGGCCCGCCGGATTGGCCGGAACGAGTTGAACGCCATGGAGGTTTGCCGGGGCTACGCAGAGGCGCAACTGGAATACGCCGCAGCGGCGCGCGACGGAGATCGTGTCCTGAAATATGCGCAGAAGATCGTCAGCACACCGGGCAAGCAGGACGGGCTGTATGCGGATGGCGTGCCCGACAGTCTGGTTTCGCAAGCTTTCGCCGGGGCCGCGGCCGCGAATCCGGCAGCGGGCAAGAAGCCGGAACCGTACCACGGATACTATTTCCGAGTGCTGAAATCGCAGGGGCCGGACGCTGCCGGCGGCGCCTTCGACTATGTGGTGAACGGTAAGATGATCGGCGGCTTCGCTCTGGTCGCCTGGCCCGCGGAGTATGGCGTGTCCGGAATCCGGACTCTTCTTATCAATCACGAGGGAGTGGTTTACGAAAAGGATCTGGGAGCCACGACGGCCATCCAAGCCCGCCAGATGACGCGGTTCAATCCCGACAAATCCTGGGAGCGGGTGGTTCTCGAGTAAGCCAGTCGGTATGGGCAACGTCATGCTGCATATGTCAGCAGCATGATGAGAGTCGCAATCAGCATGACACTGGCACACGTCCACCCCAGCCAGCGAAGCAGTGTCCCGTTCCGATGCTCGCCCATCACGTCGGCCCTGCTGGTCAGCAGCACCACCAGGATAAGTAGGGGTGGCGCCAGTGCTCCGTTGAGCACCGCCGACCAGAAGAGCATCTTGACGGCGTTCAGACCCGCGTAGTCCAAGCCGAGGCCGAGCGCCATGGCAATGGCGATCACGGAATAGAAGCCGTGCGCGAGGGGAGGGTGTACCTCGAGCGAGCCAACCCAGTCGGCCGCTTCTGCGATGGCGTAAGCGCAAGATCCGGCCAATACCGGGACTCCGAGCATGCCGGCTCCGATCAAACCCACGCTGAAGAGCCAGTACGCGCCGGCGCCGGCCAAAGGACGTAGCGCCTCGGCGGCGTCGCGCGCGGTGGAGATGGTGGTTTTGCCGTGCGCGTGCAGCGTGGCGGCTGACGTGAGAATGATGAAGTACATCACCAGGTTCGAAAAGAACATGCCGGTGAGGACGTCGTTCCGCGAACGCCGTAGTTCCCGATTGGACGCGCCCTCACGCTGCTTGACGGTCGCCTTGCCCAGAGCGATGTCCTCCTCTACTTCCTCGGCGGCCTGCCAAAAGAAGAGGTATGGCGAGATGGTGGTTCCCAGGATGCCGACCAGCGTCGCCCAGTACGCAGCGGACCACTGCACACGTGGAATCAGGGTCGCCCACAAAACGGCGGGCCAGTCCGGATGCGATAGAAATGCAGCGGCGATATAGGCAAACAAGGCGAGCGTGAGCCACTTGAAGATCCGGGCGATGAGGCGATAACTGGTCCAGAACAAAAGGCATACCAGGAGGAGCGCGTACGCCGGAGTCCAATAGAGCGACCTGACACCGGTCAGAAGCCCGGTGACGTCAGCCATGGCACCCAGGTCCGCGGCGATGTTAAAGATATTGGCGATGAGCAGCAGCGCACAGGCGCTCCATAGGATCCACCGTGGATAGCGCACCCGAATCACACCTGCCAGCCCGAGTCCGGTGACCATGCCCAGGCGGGCGCACATGATTTGGACGGCCGACATCAACGGGAAAGAGAAGATGGCGGTCCACAAAGGGGTGTAACCGAACGATGCGCCGGTGATCGAATACGTCGCGATGCCGGATGGGTCATCATCCGCGGCGCCGGTGATTAGCCCGGGGCCGAGATTCGAAAAGAATCTGCGGAAACGGCCCTGTAGGACAAACGCGCGCCTGGCCACCTTGGCGCCTGAAGAGTTCCGACTCACCCTATTGCCGCTGGCCGCGCCACTGCATTCGGCAAAGCTCCGCGTTTTCGAATGCCTACCCTATCCCACCAATGTTGCAGGCTGTCGAAGTATAGATATACCACCGGTGTCGTATATAGCGTCAGTAATTGGCTCATAATCAGGCCCCCGATGATGGTGATGCCCAGTGGACGTCGAAGCTCCGATCCAGTACCGGTTCCCAGCGCCAGCGGCACGGCTCCCAGGAGCGCGGCCATGGTGGTCATCAGGATCGGGCGGAAGCGCAACATGCATGCTTCGACGATGGAGTCGTATGAGTTCTTGCCTTCGTTGCGCGCGGCGGCCAGAGCGAAGTCGATCATCATGATGGCGTTTTTCTTTACGATGCCGATCAGCAGAATGATGCCGATGATCGCGATGATACTGAGGTCGGTGTGGGTAAGTTGAAGCGCCAGCAGCGCGCCGACGCTGGCCGCTGGAAGACTGGAAATGATGGTGATGGGATGGACGTAGCTCTCATACAGCATCGCCAGAATGAGGTAAACGGCCACCAGCGCCGCGGCAATCAGGATGGGCTCGGTGGCGAGCGAGGCCTCGTAGGCTTGAGCGGTGCCGGCGAATTCAGTCTGGATGGTCGCCGGAAGCCCGACTTTTGCGGCCGCCGCCGTGGCGGCATTCACAGCATCGCCCAGCGCGACGCCCGGCTTCAGATTGAAGGAAATCGTCACCGCCGGAAAGAGACCCTGGTGAGTCACCGTCAGCGGAGCGGTGGTGGAGGCGAATTTGGCGAAAGCGCTCAAAGGAACCTGTTGTCCGGTCGGCGAATCCACGTAGATTTGTTGTAGAAACAGTGGATTCTGCCAGAACTCCGGCGAGGCCTCCATCACCACGTGGTACTGATTCAGGGAGGTATACATGGTGGATACCGGGCGCTGGCCGAATGCGTCGTAGAGCGTGTTGTCGATGAGTTGCGTGGTGATGCCGAAACGCGCGGCGGTCCCGCGATCGTACTGAATCATGGCTTGCAAACCACGGTTTTGCTGGTCGCTGCTCACGTCGGAAATAATCGGAACTGTCTTAAACTCCTGGACCATCTTGGGGGCGAACTGATTGAGCTGGTCCAGATTGTCGCCTTGCATGGTGAACTGATATTGAGCGTTACTCTGCCGGCCGCCGATGCGCAGATCCTGCGAGGCTTGCAGGTACAGGGTGGCGCCGGGCACCTTTGCCAACTGGGGCCGCAGCCGTGCGATGATGAGGTCGGCCGAGATGTTCCGCTGCTCGAGAGGTTTTAGCGAGATGAACAGACGCGCCGTATTGTAAGTGCTGCCCCCCGTAAATCCAAGGACGGTGTCAATGGCCGGGTCCGCGGCGACAATATTAATCATCGGCAGCATAATCTTGTCCATGGCTTGAAACGAGGTGTCCTGGTCGGCGGTAATCGACCCCTGAATCCGTCCGGTATCCTGCTGCGGGAAGAATCCCTTGGGTATGCGGATGAACAGGTAAGCGTTCAGGCCGATCGTGGCCAGCAAGACCAGCAGGGTAATCGCTCGAAAGCGGAGCGCGACGGCGAGCGTCCTCCCGTACAGATTCACCACCCACTCGAAGGCGCGCTCGCTCGAGCGGTACATCCAGCCATGGGATCGTTTTTCTCTTAAGAGATGAGCGCACATCATGGGAGTCGCGGTGAGCGAAACCACCATGGAAACCGCGATGGCGACGGAGAGCGTCACGGCGAATTCGCGAAACAGGCGGCCCACGATGCCTCCCATCAGAAGCAGGGGAATGAACACCGCAATCAGGGAAACGCTGATGGTAAAGACGGTAGAGCCGACTTCCTGCGCGCCTTTCAGCGCGGCTTCCAAAGGATGCATGCCCTGTTCCAGATAGCGCGTGATGTTCTCGATCACGACAATGGCGTCGTCCACCACAAAACCGGTCGAAATGGTCAGCGCCATCAGCGAAAGATTGTCGAGGCTGTAGCCCAGCAGATACATCACTCCGAAGGTTCCCACCAGCGATACGGGGACGGCGACGCTGGGAATGAAGGTCGTCCGCCCGCTCCTCAGGAAAACGAAAACGACCAGAATCACTAGCATCACCGAGATGGTCAAGGTCTTCTCCGTGTCGTGCACGGAGGCGCGGATGGTGACCGTCTGGTCCATGGCCACCTGCACATCGATGGAATGCGGAATCGAAGATTGAATCAGCGGAAGCACGGCCCGGACATTGTCCACCGTATCGATGATGTTGGCGCCGGGTTGGCGGTAGATGATGACCAGAACGGATGGCTTGCCGTTGGCATAGCCCGAATTACGAATGTCCTCCACGGAATCCTGCGCCTGGCCGATATCGGAGATTCGCACGGCCGATCCGCCGCGGTAAGCCACCACTAACGGTTCATAGTCGCTGGCCTGGAAGATCTGATCGTTGGCGTCCACTTCCCACATGCGAAGGTCATCCGAAAAATGTCCCTTGGGCGTATTGGCATTGGCGCCGCTCAACGCTGTCCGAACCTGCTCCAGGCCGATGCCATACTTGTTCAGAGCCGTGGGATTCAACTCGATGCGAACCCCCGGAAGCGAGCTTCCTCCCACGGTCACCTGTCCCACGCCGGCCACCTGGGCCAGCTTCTGCGCCATGATGGTGGAGGCGGCATCGTACATCTGGCCCCTGGTGAGGACGGCCGAGGTGAGAGCCAGCATGAAGATGGGAGAATCGGCCGGATTCACTTTGCGGTACGAAGGATTGTTGGGAAGATTGGATGGCAGATTGCCGCGGGCGGCGTTGATGGCGGCTTGCACGTCGCGGGCGGCCGCGTCGATGTCTCGATCCAGAGCGAATTGCAGCGTGATACCGGTAGAGCCGAGGGCGCTCGACGAGGTCATCTCAGTGACCCCCGCGATCCGGCCGAACTGGCGCTCGAGCGGCGTCGCCACGGATGAAGCCATCGTCTCAGGACTGGCCCCAGGCAGGCCGGCGCTCACCGAGATGGTCGGGAACTCCACCTGAGGCAGCGGCGACACCGGGAGCAGCCGGTACGCCGCGGCGCCGGCCAATGTAATCGCGACCACCAGCAGTGTGGTGGCGACGGGCCTCCGGATGAAGGGCTCGGAAATATTCATGAATTACACCGCGGGAGCCGGCACCGCGCCGGCAGGGATTTTGCCGGCCACGGGCCGTGGCGAGATGCGCTGTGCCAGGCGGTCGAACCAAATGTAGATCACCGGCGTGGTGTAGAGCGTCAACAGTTGGCTGATGAGCAGGCCGCCGATAATCGTAATTCCCAAGGGCCGGCGCAATTCCGAGCCGCTGCCGGAACCCACGGCCAACGGCACCGCGCCGAGCAGAGCCGCCATGGTTGTCATCATGATGGGACGGAAGCGCAGAAGGCATGCCTGGTAGATGGCGTCTTCCGGTTTCATGCCCTCCTTGCGCTCGGCCGCCAGGGCGAAATCGATCATCATAATGGCGTTCTTCTTCACGATCCCGATCAGCAGGACGATGCCGATTAGAGCGATCACGCTGAAATCGTTGTGGAAGAGGATCAGAGCGAGCAGGGCGCCGACGCCCGCGGAAGGCAGCGCCGAGAGGATCGTCAACGGATGAATGTAGCTTTCATAGAGGACGCCCAGGACTAGATACACCGTAATCAGCGCGGCGGCAATCAGCACCGGCTCGTTTGCCAGGGAGGCCTGGAACGCCTGGGCCGTTCCCTGATAGGCGGCCTGAACGCTCGGCGGCATGCCCATCTCGTCGTGCACTTTGTTTACGGCCGTGACGGCGTCACCCAAAGATGCGCTGGGAGACAAATTGAAAGAGAGGGTCACCACGGGAAACTGACCTTGGTGGTTCACCGTGATGGGAACGGTTGTCATCTCCATCCGGGAAAAGCTGCCGAGCGGGATCTGGCCTTCGTTCGGAAACGCCGAGGAGGATTGAATCGAAGGAGCGCCGGAAACAACTGCGCCGGCTTGGATAAACAAATCGCTCAGGTTGGAAGGATTCTTCTCGAATCCGGGCTTCACTTCCAGCACCACGTGATATTGGTTCAACTGCGTGAACATGGTCGACACTTCCCGCTGCCCGTAAGCGTCGTATAACGTTTGGTCGATGGCCGATGTGCTGATCCCCAAGCGCGAGGCGGTGGCCCGATCGAACACCAGTTTCGCCCCCAGACCAAGGATCTGTTGATCGCTGGCCGCGTCGCTCAATTGCGGCAGCTTCTGCAGCTCGGCGAGCATCCGCGGCGCGAAGCTATTCAGCTCGTCGGCGTTGGGATCTTCCAGCGTGTACTGGAATTCCGTGCGGCTCACCCGGTCTTCGACCGAGAGATCCTGTACCGGCTGCATGTAGAGCGTGATGCCCGCCACCTTCGCCAGTTCCGGCTGCAAGCGGCGAATCACATCGCTGGCGCTGATCTTTCGCGCGGCGAGGGGTTTCAAGCCGATGAGAATGCGTCCGCTATTCAAGGTTGTATTGGTCCCGTCGACTCCGATGAAAGAGGACAGATTATCGACAGCCGGATCTTGCAGAATGACCTTGCTCAACTGCTGCTGCTGCCTGGACATTTCCCGAAAGGAGATCGACTGGGATGCTTCGGAAACCCCCTGGATGACGCCCGTATCTTGAATGGGGAAGAATCCTTTGGGAATTACGAAGAACAGGAAGATAGTCACACCGAGAGTCGCGGCCGCGACCAGCAGGGTCGCGACCTGCCAGCCAAGCACCCACTTTAACGTCCTACCATAGAAGGCGATGACCGAATTGAATGCGCGCTCTGAGGCCTTGTAGAACCGTCCTTGTTTCGCCTCGGATTTGTGCTTCAACAGTTTGGAGCACATCATCGGAGTCAGGGTGAGCGAAACCACGGCCGAGGCCAGAATGGTCACGCTCAGCGTAACGGCAAACTCGCGAAACAGGCGGCCCACGATATCGCTCATGAAGAGCAAAGGGATTAGAACGGCAATCAGCGAGACAGTCAGCGAGACGATTGTAAAGCCAATCTGTGCGGAGCCTTTGAGCGCGGCTTCGAGGGGTGCATCGCCCGCTTCGATGTAGCGGGAGATGTTCTCGATCATGACAATGGCATCGTCCACCACGAAGCCGGTGGAAATGGTCAGGGCCATCAAAGTCAGGTTGTTCAAGCTATAGCCGAGCAGATACATCACACCGAAGGTGGCGACGAGCGACAGCGGAACGGCGATACCGGGAATGATGGTCGCGGCAATGTTGCGCAGGAAGAGGAACATGACCATCACCACCAGCCCCACCGTAAGCATCAGCGTGAATTGCACGTCGGTCACGGAGGCCCGAATGGTAGTGGTCCTGTCGGTCAGGATGGTGACGCGGATGGATGCGGGCAGCGACGACGTCAGTTGAGGCAAGAGCTGTTTGATTCGATCGACGACCGAGATGATATTCGCTCCAGGCTGCCGTTGAATGTTCAAGATCACCGCGGGAGTCTGGTTCATCCAGGCGGCCTGCCGGACATTCTCGGTGTCGTCCAGGATGGTAGCAACGTCGGTTAATTTGATGGGGGCGCCGTTCTTGTATGCGATGATGAGCGGTGCGTAGTCGCTGCTGGAGAGCAACTGGTCGTTGGCTCCAATTTGGTACGCCTGCTGCGCTCCGTCGAAGTTTCCCTTGGCCTGATTGACGTTGGCGGCGACGATGGCGGTGCGCAGATCCTCAAGGTTGAGACTGTAGGAGGCCATCGCCGTGGGATTCGCCTGAATCCGGACAGCCGGTTTCTGTCCGCCACTTATGCTGACGAGGCCGACTCCCGGCAACTGCGAAATCTTAGGCGCCAGCCTGGTGTCGGCAAGATCCTCGACCTTCGACAGCGGAAGATCCGTGGAAGTCAGGGCGAGCGTCAGGATGGGGGTGTCGGCTGGATTGGTCTTGCTGTAGATGGGAGGAGCCGGCAGGTCGGCTGGGAGGTAAGTACCCGAGGCATTGATGGATTGCTGCACTTCTTGTTCGGCCACATCGATACTCAGGCTGAGGTTGAATTGCAGCGTGATCACCGAGCTCCCGTCGGAACTGGTGGAAGTCATTTGCTGGAGTCCGGGCACTTGTCCGAACTGACGTTCGAGCGGCGCGGTCACTGAAGACGCCATCACGTCCGGGCTGGCGCCGGGATAGAACGTGATGATTTGAATGATCGGGTAATCCACCTCCGGCAACGCCGAAACGGGCAACTGCGTGTACCCGACCGCACCTGCGAGCAGGATGCCCACCATCAGCATGGTGGTGGCCACCGGCCGGAGTATGAAGATCCGGGACGGGTTCATCTACTTATCGGAGACCTCCGGTTGCCGTTGTTGGGCCATAACATCCTGCTTAGTGGGCAACTGCGACGCATTCCAGCCTCCGCCCAATGCTTCGATCAGCAGCACGCTGGCTGTCAGACGGCGGGTCAACAGAGTCACTGCCGTCACGTCGGCGCTGAGCAGCGTTGCCTGTGAGGTGATGACCGTGAGATAACCCGCCGTTCCTGAGAGGTACTGCGCGGACGATATATCGAGAGCGCGATGGGCTGCTTCAACTGTCTGCTGCACTTTGTCCGCTTCCCCAGCTAGGATTCGTAACGCGGCCAGGTTGTCTTCCACCTGCTGCATGGCCGTCAGCACAGTCTCCCGATAGGCAGCCACGGTGGCATCATAGGCGGCCCGCTGTTCCGCCACCACCCCGCGGCGGCGGCCCGCATCGAAAAGCGTTTGCGCCAGTTGGGGCCCGACCGACCAAAAGCGGCTCGGCCAGGTGAACCATTTTGCCAGGCTGGAACTTTCCACACCGGCACTCCCCGTCAGGCTCAGGTTGGGATAGAAGGCCGCAATGGCGATCCCAATCTGCTCGTTGGCCGCGGCCACCTGCCGCTCCGCGCCGGCGATGTCCGGCCTTCGTTCCATCAGTTCCGACGGAACCCCCAGCGGCACCGGCGGCGGGGAAGTGGCCAATGCGACGGGCGGAATAGCGAGGTCCGCGGGGGCTTTGCCGATCAGGATGGCGATGGCGTGTTCAAACGCCGCGCGGTCGACGCCAAGGTCCATCAATTGCGACTGCACGGCGTAGAGTTGCGTGTCTGCCTGGGCCACGTCGAGGTCGGACGCTATTCCGGCGGAGAACCGGTTCTGCGTCAGCGTGAGGTACTCCTTATAGGACGCCTCCGTGCGAGTGAGCAACTCCGCTTCTCCGTCGTTGCCGTGAAGACCGAAGTAGTCTTGCGCGAGTTCGGCCTGGTAGAGCAACCGGGCATTTCCCACGCTGGCCGCCAGAGACTGCGCGGTGGCGGCGCTGGCCGTCACACCGCGGCGGATGTTTCCCCACAGATCCGGCTCCCACGCAACGTTGAACGGCAGATTGAAACTTTTTCGGTCGCCGGGTCCCCCGACCGTAGCCGCCGGAGCAGTGGCCGCCACCGGCAGCAACGCGGCGCGGGCCACGCTTACCGCAGCCTTGGCTTGCCGGTACTGCGCCTCAGCTTGCAGCACATTCTGGTTCGAAACGCTCACCTGCTCCTCGAGCGCATTCAGAGCCGCATCGTTGTACAGTTCCCACCATCGGCCTTTCGAGTAGGCGTCGCCAGGCTGCGATTGCTTCCATCCGGCCGCTTCCGCTTCCTTGAAGTTGACGGGCGGCTGCTCTTTGAACGCCGGAGGTGCGGCGGCTGAAGGCCGTTTGTAATTGGGCCCCACCGCGCACCCGGCCGAAACCAGCAGCAGGGCGAGGAGCGTTGTGACCGGGAAGTTCGGAGACGGGATCATCTAAACTTCCCTTTCAGGCCTTGCCGCCCTTCTTGACGGGCGAGGGCGAGTTCGCCGAGGGGCTGACCGGGGGGCTTACGGACTTGCTGACCGGGGGGGCGGCGGAGGGGATCTGAGCGGTGACCTTGGTCCCTTCCTGCAGTTTGTCGACGCCGGTCATAACCACGACTTCTCCCGGCACCAGCCCCGAAGTAACTTCGGAGTCGTCGCCTTCCGTAGTGCCGATGGCGATCGAACGCACGGTCACCGTTGAATCCGCCTTCACCACGTACACATAGGTCGCTTGAGAGTTACGTTGTACCGCAGCGGTGGGCACCAGGGTCACTCCGCGCTTTTCCTGGACCCGCAATTTCGCGTTTACGAACTGATTGGGAAACAGCGTGCCTTTCGCGTTCTCGAATGTCGCTCTCAGCTTGAGCGTGCCGGTGGTCGGATCGATCTGATTATCGAGCGTTGTCAACGACCCTTGTGCGAGCTTCGCCTTGCCTCCGCGGTCGTAGGCATCCACTTCAAGCGCCTGCCCGGCGGCCATCTTCTTGAGCACGACCTGAAGCTGATCTTCGGAAATCGTAAAGATGGCGCTAATGGGATCCATCTGTGTGATGACCACCAATCCGTTGGTGTCGGCAGCCTGAACGATATTTCCGGGGTCGACCAGCCGCAACCCAATGCGTCCAGTGGCCGGCGCCGCGATCTTGCAGTAGGCCAGATTGACCTTGGCGCTTTCGATTTGACCCTCATCGAGTTTCACCACTCCCTCGTCCTGGTGCACGGTTGCCTGCTGGGTGGCAAGTTGTTGCTCCGGGATGGCTTTCTGCGGAACCAACTGTTGATAGCGGACCAGGTCGATGCGCGCGTTTTCCAGGGCGGCTTGGTCCCGGATCAGTTCCCCTTCGGCCTGGGTCAATGCCGCCTGATAGGGGCCGTCGTCGATTTCCACCAACAGATCGCCCTTGTGAACCGTGTCGCCTTCGCGATAGCGAATGCTCACCAATTGCCCGTCGACCCGGCTCTTAACCGTCACCGTGGCAAGGGGCGTAACGGCGCCAAGGCCCGAATAATAGACGCCGATGTCCCCCTTGTGGGACGTCGCGGCCACCACTGGTATGGGCGGCGGACCTTTGGCGGCGATCTTCGCCGCGCTAGCGGCGTTCGCAGCGGCAATTCTCGAACACAGAAGATACGCGATTAAACCCAGCGCCAGAAGAACGCATAGCGACAGCCACAGCCAGCGCCGGCGGGAAGGCTTGGGCTTCCCAGGTTGAGCGCTCTGGGTGGGAGCGGGGGTGACAGTTTCAGTAGACGGTTCTGTCAGCGTCCTTGGGCTATCGAGCATATATGAAGACCGCTAATCGATCTCAAGCACGAGACGGGCCATGTGCGCCCGGGCTGTACCAACGG
>Ga0208189_1000929_pt1 | contig 13881 bp, 12 predicted proteins | sample June2015DPH_10_5_FD_184702 | JGI IMG/M metagenome (GOLD analysis project Ga0208189, IMG submission 184702) | Peatland microbial communities from SPRUCE experiment site at the Marcell Experimental Forest, Minnesota, USA - June2015DPH_10_40... | ecosystem: Environmental > Terrestrial > Soil >... | reverse complement strand
CGCTCCATTCCAGAGCCGGGGCAACCGGGCTTATGATGGAGGGGATTGGAGCTGCGATGACGACGCAATACTATACCGGGCCAAACTACGGCGGCAGGTTCCTCGGCTTCCTGCTGGCGCTGGTTCTGGGCGCGGCGGCGTTCGTTGTTTTCGCGCGCCATGAAACCACGGGCAGGATGGGCAGCTTCATTACGCGCATCACCGGGCGCGCCGCCGGCCTCGACACATCGGTTCCCGCGGTGGTGGAGAATATCCAGCGGCTCGGCCGCCTGCAGACCGTTGTCTACTCGCTGGACACGGTGGTTGTGGACGGCCGCTCCCTGGCCACTGCGCCCGACGCGCCGGAGGGCGACCGCATTCTGCTGGTGGTCCATGGCCAGTCGATCGCGGGCATCGACCTGGCGCAGCTCAAGCCGGAAGACGTGAGCATCGACGCGGGCGGGCGCGGCATCCACCTCTCACTGCCGGCCTCGCAGCTCTTCTCCACTACGCTGGACAACCTTCACACGCGGATCTACGTGCGCTCCACCGGGCTGCTGGTCCCGATGGACCAGCCTCTGGGGCCCGAGACCCGCGCCAGGGCGCAGAACCAGTTGCAGCAGGCCGCGCTGGGCGACGGCATCCTGGACGCCGCGCGCAGCAACGCACGCGCCTCCGTGACCGCGCTGCTCGATTCGCTTGGCTTCGAGCAGGTCGACGTCAAGTAACGCAGACGGCCGGCGCGGGTTCCCTAAACGGTACACATGCTCCCAATTTCACACACGGTACTTCCCCTGCTTGCGGTATCATGCAGGCATGAGGTTCCTGCCAAAACTCGGCTGCTGCAGAAGGTCGTCTCACGATGGCGGAGCGATTGAAGAGATTGCGGACACAAACGGTGCGCGGGAGGAGCAACTCGCCGCTGGCGAGCAAGCCTGTGCGCAGGAGTCCCACCTGCTGAAGACCATCGGCTGGGTCTCGGCCGCGCTTGGAGCGGTGGCGCTGGGGCTGATCGTGGGCCGCGAGATTCGCCAGCGTTACAAATTCAACCACCGCACACCATACGATCTCTACGCCCACTCCGGCGACCAGCTTCCCGACGGTGACTGCAGCGTCGGCATATAAGCCGCGCCCGCACGGCATGGATAAGCAGCACTGGTGCGGAATGACTAAGCCGCGTTCTTATGGAATAAATTAGCCGCACCCGCGCGCAATGGATAAGCCGCGCTCGTATAGCATGGCGGCTTCGCGGACGCGTCTCTTAGAAGCGCTCTAATCGGGCTTCCACTCGTACGCGCCGGGCTGGGGCAGGCCGATGTGGGCCAGCACGCGGTCCACAAACTGGCGGGCCATCTCGGTGGTGTTCTGGGGCTGGTTGTAGAGGGTGGGCATCACCGGGAAGATGGTGGCGCCGGCGTCCGAGGCGAGCTGCATGTTGCGCAGGTGGATGCGGTTGAAGGGCGTCTCGCGCACGCAGAGGATGAGGCGGCGGCGTTCCTTCAGGCAGACGTCGGCGGCGCGCTCGATGAGGTTGGAGGCCATTCCGTTGGCAATTCCGGCCAGCGTCCCCATGGTGCAGGGAAGCACGATCATACCGTCGGAGGGAGTGCTGCCGCTGGCGACGTTGGCCCCGATGTCGGCCTCGGCGTGCTGGAGGATTTTGGAGATTGAGGCGTGGCCGGTGCCAAGGAGTTTCTCTGCGAGTGCGTTGCGTCCGCTGAGTTGCATCTCTTCGGCGAAGACGCGCAGCGATGCCTCGCTGGGGATGAAGTCCACCTTGGCGACGCGCGCGTCGGCGTGGAGGGCACGGAGCATCTCGGCGGCAAAGATAGAGCCGCTGGCGCCGGTGACGGCGAGAATGAGGCGGAGTTTGGGGCTGGTGGGGGCGGACTTGGCTGCAGAGGTCACGAGAGTGATTATCGCCCATCCGGCGGTAAGCTATCCTTCGACGACGCTGGCGGAGCGCGCGACTCGCGCCTGAGAGGGCGCGGGCGCCGGGAGGGTGTGCATGCGGAAGAGGGCAAAGACCGCCTGACAGACGCCGTACGCCAGCAGGACGCCAGAGGCCAACGACGCAAAGACCGCACACACCAGTACCACAGAATCACTCACAGAAACATTCCTCAACTTTCGCCTGCCCCTCTTATGAGATGCCAAGGACTCGAGGCGCGGCCGGAGCAAATTTATTGTTACAAAGATTGAATCGGTTGTGATGCAGCCTTGATGAATTGCTTATTACCCATTCGGGTACGTTCTGGCGGCGAAGGGCTGGCCGCGTTTCGACCGGGAGCAAGACCTGGCGCGGCCCAATGCCGTATCCTGAGGATTGGCCATTTCACCTCCATGCGGCACAGTGGAGTGCGCGGCCAAACCAGTCCGCATGGCAATCACTCACATCACGGTGCGCGGCGCGCGGCAGCACAACCTGCGCAACCTCTCGGTCTCCATTCCGCGCAATACGCTGACCGTGGTGACTGGGCTCTCGGGGTCGGGCAAGTCCTCGCTTGCCTTCGACACCATCTACGCCGAAGGCCAGCGGCGCTATGTGGAGACGCTCTCGGCCTACGCGCGGCAGTTTCTGGACCAGATGGAGCGGCCGGACGTGGATGCCATCGATGGGCTCTCGCCGGCGATCTCGATTGAGCAGAAGACGACCTCGCGCAGCCCGCGCTCGACGGTGGGCACAATTACGGAGATCTACGACTACCTGCGCCTGCTGTACGCATCGGTGGGCCAGCCGCACTGCCCCAAGTGCGGGCTGCCGATCACGCGCCAGACGGTGGAGCAGATCGTGGAGCGCATTGTGGCGCAGACGCCGGGCGAGCGCATCACAGTGTTTGCACCGCTGGTGCGCGGACGCAAGGGCGAGTTTCGCGAGGAACTGGAGGCGCTGGACCAGCAGGGATTTCGCGCGCGCATCGACGGCGTAATGACGGAGCTGACCGAGGGCATGCGCCTGGACAAGCGCAGGAACCACACGGTCGAAGCGGTGGTCGATCGCATTATCCTCAAGCCGCTAGCACAAAACGTCAATGAGACCGCATCTACTTCGTCTTCCCTCGAACCTCGAACCTCGAACCTTGAACCGCGTAAGTTCGACACGCGGCGGCTGGAGACTTCGGTGGCGAAGGCGCTGCAGATGGCCAGGGGACTGGTGCTGATCGGCATACAGGGGACGAACCGCGCGCAGGACGAGACGCTGTACTCGTCGTCGATGGCCTGCCCGGAGTGTGGCATCGACGTGCCGCGGCTGGAGCCGCGCAGCTTCTCGTTCAACTCCGCCTACGGCGCCTGCCCGGAGTGCAAAGGGCTGGGCAGCACCTACGACTTCGACCCCGCAAAGACGATTGCGGACTGGTCGAAGCCGCTGCTGGATGGAGCGATGGGACCGGGTTCGGGATCGTCGTATCTGCTGCGGCTGATCCGGCTTGCGGCGGAGCGGTACAAGATCGACCTGAAGCTACCCTTCAGTGAACTGAGTAAGCCGCAGCAGGATCTGCTGCTCTATGGGCCGCCGAAGAATGAACTGGGCCGGACGGGCTTTCATGGCATCTTTGCCTATCTGCGCGCCAACCTGGACGAGACGAAGTCCGACGGCTACCGCGAGTACATGATGCAGTACATGTCTGCGACCGTCTGTCCGCGCTGCCAGGGACGGCGGTTGAGGCCGGAGTCGCTGGCGGTGACAGTTTCAATCGGCGGCGAGGACCGCTCGATCGCGGAGTTCACCGCGCTCTCCATGGAGCGGGCGCTGGAGGGCGCGCGGGCCATGCACCTCACCGGGCGCGACAGGATTGTGGCGGACCGGCTACAGCGCGAGATCATCGAGCGGCTGGAGTTCCTGAACGCGGTGGGGCTGGGCTATCTCTCTCTGGACCGCTCGGCGGCGACTCTCTCCGGCGGCGAGGGACAAAGGATACGGCTGGCGACGCAGATCGGGTCGCGCCTGCGCGGAGTGCTGTATGTGCTCGATGAGCCGTCGATCGGGCTGCATCAGCGCGACAATCGGCGTCTGCTGCAGGCGCTGGCCAACCTGCGCGACCTGGGCAACACGGTGCTGGTGGTGGAGCATGATGAGGACACCATTCGCAAGGCCGACTACGTGCTCGACCTGGGGCCCGGCGCGGGCAAGAACGGCGGCCTGCTGATCGCCGCTGGAACGCCGCAGCAGGTGATGGACAATCCGGCGTCGCTGACCGGGCAGTATCTGGCTGGGAAGATCGAGATTGTGGCGCGCGCCCAGCCCAGACCGCTCACCGGCAAGTGGATCACGGTGGAGAATGCCACGGCGCACAACCTGCAACAGTTGACGGCGCACTTCCCGCTGGGTGTGATGACGGTGGTGACCGGCGTCTCGGGCTCGGGCAAATCGACACTGGTGACGGACATCCTCTATCGCGCGCTGGCCCGCGAACTCTACGGATCGCGCGAGGAGCCGGGAGCGCATGGGCGCGTCGTGGGCATCGACCAGATCGACAAGGTGATCGAGATCGACCAGTCGGCGATCGGGCGGACTCCGCGGTCGAATCCGGCCACGTACACCGGCGTCTTCACCGCGATCCGCGATTTATTCGCGATGCTGCCGGAGTCGCGTGAGCGCGGATACAAGCCCGGCCGCTTCAGCTTCAACGTGCAGGGCGGTCGCTGCGAGGCATGCCAGGGCGATGGCCAGCGGCGCATCGAGATGAACTTCCTGCCCGACGTCTATGTGCTCTGCGATGTGTGTAACGGACGACGTTACAACCAGGAGACGCTGGCGGTGCGCTTCAACGGCCACTCCATCGCCGACCTGCTGGACCTGCCCATCGCCGACGCGCTCCCAGTCCTCAAAGACATTCCGGCCGCCGCGGCGAAGTTGCAGACACTGGTGGATGTGGGGCTTGGGTACATCCATCTTGGCCAGTCCGCCACCACGCTCTCCGGCGGCGAGGCGCAGCGCATGAAGCTGGCGCGCGAGCTATCGAAACGCCAGACCGGGCGCACGCTGTATCTGCTGGACGAGCCGACGACCGGCCTGCACTTCGACGACGTGCGCAAGCTGCTGGAGGTGCTGCACCGGCTCACTGATCTGGGCAACACGGTCATTATTATTGAGCACAACCTCGACATCGTGCGTAACGCCGACTATGTGCTGGACATGGGGCCGGAGGGCGGCGAGCGCGGCGGACGCATCGTGGCGCATGGAACGCCGGAGCAGATTGCCACCGTCGCCGGATCGTACACCGGTAACTTTCTGGCGCGTCACTATGGAGCGGACCACGCAGGGTCGAACTGGGCGAACCGTATCTCGTCGAACGGAGGCGGAGGGGTGGGCCACGCCGGGCCGCAGCCGCTGGATATTGCCGCCGTGCCTGACCAGGCGAAGGCGGCTCGGGCCAAGTTTGTCGCGCCGCAAAAGAAGACCGGACTGCCGTCGGCGCGCGAGGCCGGACCGGTGAAGAAGGTGGCTAAGAAATCAGTTTTGTCGAAGAGCGCGCCTGCAAGGGCTGCAAAGAAGAACGCGAACCTGAGGAGGGGGAGATCGGCATGAGTATCTTTTCCGCGAATGGACCGGAAGACGTGACGAGGCAGCAAGAAACGCCGGGCAGCGAAGGCACGCCGAGCACCGGAGCCGCCGCCGGCGAGGAACACGAGGCGCCGCTGCGGCGCGTTCCCCACATGGGACACGCGCTTCTCTTCGTCTGCTTTACGGGATTGCTGCTGATTTTTCTTGAGCTTGTTCTGGTAGCGATGGGAAGATCGCCGGGAGCTGTGCACGGCGGCGTGACTACGCTGCTGCACCCGAAGCTACAGATCGCCCTGCTGGCGACGACGTATCTGACGACCCTGCTGGCGGCGTGGTTCTTCTATCCGCTGCTCTGGCATCGCAGTTTTCTGGATGGGATCGAGTGGCGCTGGGCGACCGCGCGCAGCCTGGCGGGAAGGCTGATCGCGCTGGGCTTGCTGCTTGGAGTTATGGTGCAGATCGCCACCAACTTCATCACGCCGCCAAAATCGCGGCCCATCGACGCGTTCTTTCTGACGCCGGCGGATGCGTGGCTCATCACTCTCTTCGGCACCATCGTGGCGCCGGTCTTTGAGGAGATATGCTTTCGCGGGTTTCTGCTGCCCGCCTTTGCCATCGCGTACGACTGGCTGAGCTTGCCGCGCACCGTCGAGGCGCGCGAGCGCTGGCAGACAACCACATCCCTGACCCCGGCGGCGTTGATCTTTTCGGCTGTGCTCACAAGCATCTTCTTCGCGCTGATGCATATAACCCAGGTGGCGCATCTGTGGGCTGCGCTGCTGGTGCTCTTCACCATCTCGCTGGTGCTCGCATTTGTACGCGTCAAGACCGGCTCGGTGGCCGCGTCCGTTCTGGTGCATGGGGCCTACAACGGGTTTGTCTTTCTGGTGGTGATGGTCCAGACCGGCGGCTACCGGCATCTGGAGCGCATGACGCAGTAGTTGCCGTGCCGAAGCATGGGTTGCGAGGTGCATTGCGGTCGTTCTCCGCTACAATGGCTCAGCCATGAACCCCGACTCGCGCAGCGCACTGCTCAACCTGATTGCCACCTACTCCTTCAAGCTGGGCGACTTTACCCTGGCCAGCGGACTGAAGTCCGACTACTACATCGATTGCCGCACCACTACGCTGCACGCCGAGGGCGGGCGGCTGGCCGGGCTCGTCCTTTATGACCTGATCCGCGAGCATATGCCTTCGGCGACAGCGGTGGGCGGGCTGACCATGGGGGCCGACCCGTTGGTCTCCAACGTCGCCAGTGCAAGCGCCTGGGCGCTGGCCGACTACAACGAGATTCGCAGACTGTCCAGCGAGCTGGAGTTGGACGAGGCGGATTCGGAACCTGCGCCCACGCTGATCCATGGCTTTCTGGTGCGCAAGGCGGAGAAGACGCACGGCACGGGGCGGCGCATCGAAGGTTTCCTGCAGCCTGGCGCACAGGTGGTCATCCTCGACGACGTATGCACCACGGGCGGATCGACCGTCACCGCAATCGAGGCGGCGCGCGAGGCGGGGATGGTGGTCGCCGGAGTGCTCTGCCTGGTGGATCGCGAACAGGGCGGGCGGCTCATCATCGAACGCGCGCTGGCCGAGGTGCCGTCGGAGGAAGACCAGCCATTTATCTGCGTCTTCACCGCCAAAGACGTGCGCAAGGCGCATCTTGCGCTCCACTCCAAGTAAACTGATAGGGAGATGATCCCTACCCTCGAGTGGCTGCCGGAAGGCGTCAATTTTCTCGATCAGACCAAGCTCCCGCTGGAGGAGACGTACGTCCTTGCCACCGACTACCGGCAGGTCGCTACCGTCATTCGGGAGATGATTGTGCGCGGCGCTCCGGCCATCGGCGTGGCGGCGGCGATGGGGATGGCGCTGGGCATCGAGCGCAGCTCGGCGGCGACGCTGGACGCGCTGACGACCGAGGTTGCCATCATCGCGAAGACGCTGGCCGAGACGCGGCCCACCGCGGTGAATCTCTTCTGGGGCATCGAGGAGATTCGCGCGCTGTTCAACTCGCTGGCGGCGAAGGGCGCGCCGATTGCCGAGATCAAATCCGCCGTCATCGCCCGCGCCCGCCAGATGTACGACGAGGACATTGCCGCGTGCAAGCAGATGGGAGCGCATGGCGCGGCGCTGCTGCCGATGGAGGGCGCGGTGCTGACCCACTGCAACGCCGGCGCGCTGGCCACCTGCGGATACGGCACGGCGCTGGGTGTGATACGCGCGGCCATCGAGCGCGGCCACAAGATCAGCGTCTTCGCCGACGAGACGCGCCCCTTCATGCAAGGCGCGCGGCTCACCGCCTGGGAGCTGATGAAGGACAACATCCCGACCACCGTGATTTGCGACAACATGGCGGCCGCGCTGATGCGCCAGGGCCGCATTCAGGCGGTGATTGTTGGCTCGGACCGCATCGCGGCCAACGGCGATGTGGCCAACAAGATCGGTACTTACGGCGTCGCGATTCTTGCCCATGAGCATGGGATTCCGTTCTATGTTGCGGCCCCGTGGTCGACGATTGACCTGGCGACGAGCAGCGGCGACCTGATCCCGATCGAGCAGCGCGCCGCGCGTGAGGTGACGCACATCAACGGCAGGCAGATGACGCCGGACGGCGTGGGGATCGAGAACCCGGCCTTCGATGTGACGCCAGCGAAGTATGTGACGGCGATTGTCACAGAGCGCGGCGTGCTGCGCGCGCCCTACGCAGAGTCAATCCGCGCCATGGCAGGCGGCACGCGGCTGCCGGCGGATCTGATGCCCGCGTAGGCGCTGACAATCAATCATTTATTGGGGACTTATATACATGATTCCCTTGGCTCAAAAATAGTTGAAAATAACTCTTGACAAAAGTGCGGGAATCAACTACCTTATAAACATAAGAGGCAACCAGCCTCCCGGAGACGGTAAAATGATCCACTTTATTCAATTCTCTCAAAACATCCTCACGGAACTCACCCACGACCTGGCCCTTGAAGCCAAGGCGGATCGCCTCGGACTTATGATCGGAACCGCTGGCCTCGTGGCCAAAAGCAACTGGGACAACCTGCCCGCAGTTGCAGGCAACACTTACGCAGTGAAAGACACACTCAAGGCCAACGGCGCTCGTTGGAACGGTCTCGCTAAGGCTTGGACGTTCCCCACGCTCGAAGCTCTGGCAGTCGCCGTCAACGCGATTCCTGAGGTGAACTAACATGGCAAAGCGACTCTCACCATCCGATGTTCGCCGACGCGCAGCCCGAAAAGTTGAACGCACGGCGCTCGCAGCCCAAGGGCTGCTTACGCAACAGCCCAAGACCTTCCGCCTCTTCATCAATCGGCTCAACCCGCGTCGCGCTATCGCGGAGTCGCCCAACTCGCAGCAGGATTTGAACAACGATCTGTGCTGCTCTGTGTATGAGTTAGGGACAATGGAACACACAAAGGGACGGCTCTCCATAATGGCCGATGGGATCGAGACGGCGGCGGCTGAACTCGTTGCGAAAGGCTGGGTTCGGTTATGAGCAGAAGCACAATCAGCACCTTCCAACTCTTCGCATTGTTTCCAGATGAACCCACGGCGCGGCTGTATCTCGAATCGCGTCTCTGGCCGAAAGGAGCGATATGCCCAACCTGTGCGGGGCGGGATCGCCTCACAACTCGAAAGAACGGCTTCTACCGCTGTAACAAATGCCAACTGGACTTCACGATCCGCACGGGAACCATCTTCGAGCGGTCGCACGTTCCGCTGCATAAATGGCTCTATGCAATGTACTTGGTCGTCACTGCCCGTAAAGGTATTAGCTCGATGCAGATGGCCAAAGAGATCGGCGTGACACAGAAGACGGCGTGGTTCATGCTTGGCCGTCTTCGTGAGGCTTGCCAGAGTCAAGGCGGCAAAGAGAACCGACTCGCTGGAATTGTGGAAGTAGACGAATGCTTCGTCGGCGGTAAGGAAGCCAACAAACATCAGGCGAAGAAGCTCAACGCCGGTCGCGGCTCGGTCGGCAAGACTGTTGTGCTGGGCCTCCGTGAGCGCGGCGGCGAGACTCGCGCAATGGTCATCGATGCGACGGACACGCGGACGCTGCATGGGGCCGTTCATGCCTATGTCAAGCCCGGTTCCCTGATCTGCACCGATGAGGCTCCCGGCTACGATGGTCTGGATGGCCTCTGGTTCAATCACCGCACCGTCAATCACGGCGAAGGCCAATACGCCAAAGGCAACGTCAACACTAACTCTATCGAGAGCGTCTGGGCGCTTCTCAAGCGGGGAATCTACGGAACGTGGCATCAGGTCAGCGCGAAGCATGTTGGGCGGTATGTCGATGAGGTTGCCTTCCGTCTGAACGCCGGAAGAGTGGCGCAGCACACATTGGATCGTCTCGATTCGTTCATCCTCGCCGTGGATGGCAAGCGGCTCTCTTACGAAAGGCTCACAGCATGAAACGAGTACCAAAGGCGCTCCAAAAGATGGTGGATGTTGTGCTTGCATATCGCCCAGTCTCACGAGTCAAAGCTCCACGAAAACGTAATAAGAAAAAGGTTGAAAACAATGAGCAAGGGAACTAACTATATAAGTCCCATTTATTGCATGCTTTGCCCGGTCGCACGGCCATCTGCTTGCCCCACTCTCGGCGTGCCGCAGGCAGCGGCGTGACGACCATCACGGACAGGCGCATCGCGCGCGCCGTTGAATGAGGATTGGGCCAGCTTTCTGAACTAGCATTGAGCGTATCTTGTGCGCTCGGTGATCGAGGTGTCCCATGCCGGTTCTGCAACGCGTCTCGGTTTCTGTCAAAAACATTCTGCTGGCTACGGATTTTTCCTCGGTGTCGGAGAAGGCAGCTTGTTACGCGAAGGCGCTGGCGTTGAACTTCCGCTCCGCAGTTGAAGTTGCGCATGTCTTCGAACCGTCCCTGGTGCTCTCTTCATTGGAGGCGGCGCTCGGGAAGCCGGTGCAGCATAGGCGGCGCGACTGTGCCCAGGGCCTGGAGCGATTGCGCAAGGACTTTGCCGCCGCCGGGCTGGAGGCGCATGGTTCCCTGCTGGAGGGACACAAGCCCCACGTCGCCCTGCTGAAGGCCGCCAAGCAGCTGGATACGGACCTGATCGTCGCGGGAACCCACTCCAGAACGGGATTGGAGAGGCTGGTGCTCGGCTCGGTCGCGGAGCAGTTGATTCGCAAGGCATCCTGCCCGGTGCTTACCGTGGGGCCGCACGCCAGGCAGCCGGGCGATGGGCCTCTGGTCTTCCGCACCATGGTCTATGCCACGGACTTTTCGCCCAAGGCGGCCAAGGCCGCGGTCTTCGCCCTCTCGTTTGCGCAGGACAGCGGCGCGCACCTGTACTTCTGCTATGTGGCCGGGGCCAAGGCCGCGCCGGAGGAGAGGAAGCAGCTCGATTCCCGTTTCAAGGCCGCGCTGAAGCGGATGATTCCCGAGTCCTCCTACGAGTGGTGCAGCCCGCAGACGGTGGTGGAGCACGGCGAGGCCAGCAAAGCCATTCTGGAACTGGCCGGCCGGGTAAAGGCGGACCTGATTGTGCTGGGCGCGCGCAATGCGTCGTTCTGGCTGACCCACGTGGAACATGGCCTGACGCCCGACCTGCTGGCCGAGGCCACCTGCCCAGTGATGACGGTGTGCTAAAATCACGTGACGGCACAGTTGTATCTCGCCTTCACAGACGATGTGATCGAGGGGCCCAAGCTCAGTCGCATCCTAATCGCCACGGTCGCATCCCCCCGTCTGTGTCATGACGGGGAGGCCAGACTCAACATGCCTCTCTCGCCCATAATCCGCCCGGCACGCCATTGCGTAAACTGCGATCTTCGCTCCATGCGAATGTTCTGCAGCCTGGACGACGAGGCGCTCGCGGACTTCGATCTGATCGGCGTGAGCACGACGCTTCCGCGCGGTGCAACGCTGTTTCTGGAAAATGCTCCGAGCCAGGCAGTCTATGTCGTCTGCACCGGCCAGGTGAAGCTGTCGTGCACCTCCAAGGACGGCAGGACGCTGATCCTGAAGATTGCCATGCCGGGCGACATTCTGGGACTGGGCGCGGTGATCTCCGGCTCCAAGTACGAGGTGACAGCCGAGACGGTGCAGCCGTCGGAGATCAAGAGCATCCGGCGGGACGAGTTCCTTGCCTTCCTGAAGAAGCATGGCGATGCCAGCCTGCATGCGGCGAAGGCCCTCAGCGAGGAGTACAAGGCGGCGTTCTACGATGCGCGGCGGCTGGCGCTCTCGGGATCAACGGCCGGCCGACTGGCGGCGGTGCTGCTGGACTGGGGCAGGGCGGAGTCCTGCGGCAAAACCGAGATGCGCTTCACCATGGCGCTGACCCACGAGGAGCTGGCCAACCTGGTGGGCTGTTCGCGCGAGACCATGACCCGCATGCTGGGCCGCTTCAAGCGCGAGAAGCTGATCCAGATCCACGGCGTTTCCATCCTGATTCTCTCCCCGGAGAAGCTGGAACGGATCTCGGTCTAAGCCGGCTGCGGCGTGGTTATCGAACTCATTTTTTTCAACTTCTGAGTTCTTCGCCCCATTCGAGAGCCGTGACCCATATCACAGCTTTCAGCCCTGAGACCTCTTAAGATTTGCTTTTGAGGAGGTGGCGGATGGTCAATCATTGCGTTAATCCCATCTGCCATAGTGCGTTCAAACTCCTCGACAGCTCCATCCCGGAGCCCTCCCATTCCAGTTTGAGGCTGCATAGTTTCTAGCGGCCAGCTTGATACGCCGCCGCTTGTCAGAAAAGAGATGCCTCCGATGCCAACACCCGCGAACGATACGATGCCGTCCTTCGACAGACTGCTTGTCGCAACCGATTTTTCGGCTGCGTCCCAGGCGGCCTGCCGCACGGCCATCGATACCTGCCTCGCGCTGCGGGCAAGTCTTGTGGTTCTGCATGTCTTCCGTCCGCCGGAGGCTGGCGATCAGGCTCCCGACGACCAGGCGCCGGACTCGAAGGCCCTCTACGACAGGTGCCAGGCCTCGCTCCAGGAGCTGCGCAGCCAGGCCGTGCAGGCGGGTGTGCAGTGCGAGGCCATTCTGGGCAGCGGAAACCCAACCGCGACCATCCTGCAGACCATCTCCGCAAAGAAGATCGATCTTGCCATTATGGGGACCAGCGCGCTGCACGGCCTGGAACGCATCGTCTTCGACTCGACGACCGAGGCGGTGCTGCGCAAGGCCCCCTGCCCGGTGCTGACCGTGGGGCCCCATGCCATGAGCAGCGAGAAGGCGCTGCAGTCGGTTGGGCCGGTCATCTTCGCCACCGACTTTCACTTCACCACCATTCACGCCATGCGCTTTGCCGCATGCTTCTCGCAGTTGACCGCATCGCCGCTGCATTGCCTTCATGTGATGCCGCGGACGCTGGAGGCCTGCACCCAGTGCCAGGATGTGCCGTCGATCATGTCCGAGGCGCTGCAGCAGCTTGCCAACGAGAGTGGCTTGGTCGTCGGGGCGCCCATCTGCTCCACCACCTACGGCTGCGAGGTATCCTGCGGGGTGGTGGACTACGCCCGGGAGCAGAAGGCCAAGCTGATCGTCCTGGGCGTGCGCAAGGCCTCGCTGGAGGCATCCGAGACGCACCTGCATATCGCCTACCGGATCATCACCGAGGCCCCCTGCCCGGTGCTCACCATGGCCTTCGCATCGCAACCGGATGTGGCGATTGAGACAGTCCGGCGCAAGGCCCCTGCGATGGCCTGAAACAGCCTGGGGTGTGGAAGATGGGTGCGTTCCGGGCCTGGTTGGAGACCAGAGACAAGCCACTGACTCTATAAGGACCGGGCCTCTGATCGTAGACAGGGGCGGACCGGCTTTGCAGTCGTTGTGCCTCTTCTACGGTTCATGTCGCGGGAGTAATATCGCACGAGGCGGGTGCAATTTCTCCGCAATTCAACCCCGGACGCGAAGAGGCTTATGACGCTTGCAACGGCACCACCCGCTGGCCAGTCTCCCCGCCGCAAGATCGGCATCACCTGTTACCCCACCTATGGCGGATCGGGCGTGGTTGCCACAGAGCTAGGCATCGAGCTGGCGGCGCGCGGCCACGAGATCCACTTCATCACCTCGTCGCTGCCTTTCCGGCTCAGCGGCCGCGAGGCCAACATCCACTTCCACGAGGTGGATGTCTACCACTACCCGCTCTTCGAGCATCCGCCCTACGACCTGGCGCTGGCCACGCGCATGGCCGAGGTCGCGGAGTTCTACTCGCTCGACCTGCTGCACGTCCACTACGCCATTCCGCACTCCATCTCCGCGCTGCTGGCGCGCCAGATGATCGAGACGCAACAGGAGGCCGCGCGCCGCCGTTATCTGCCCATCATCACCACGCTGCACGGGACCGACATTACGCTGGTCGGCCTGGACCGCTCCTATCTGCCGATCACGCAGTTTGGCATCGAGCAG
>Ga0208189_1000924_pt1 | contig 13948 bp, 9 predicted proteins | sample June2015DPH_10_5_FD_184702 | JGI IMG/M metagenome (GOLD analysis project Ga0208189, IMG submission 184702) | Peatland microbial communities from SPRUCE experiment site at the Marcell Experimental Forest, Minnesota, USA - June2015DPH_10_40... | ecosystem: Environmental > Terrestrial > Soil >... | reverse complement strand
CCACCTCGCCCGCGTCGCCCGCGCGCAACTCCGCCACGCCCACGCCATCCTTCACCAGCGCCAGCACCCGCGCGCCATCCACGCGCAGCGCCGAGTAGCCCGCAAACTCCGTCTTGGCCAGCTCGCGATACACCGGCGAGGCCGTCTTCTGCGATCCGCCCTTCCAACTCGCCCGCGCCCGCGCCTGCTCCTCCTCCTTCGCTTTCTCGAATCCCTCCATGTCCAGAAAGGTTCCCGCGTCGCGAACAGCATCGGCGATAAAGTCAACTGGCAGACCAAATGTCTCGTAAAGATGGAAGGCAACTTGGCCGCTGAATGCCGTTTGAAACGAATAAGCTTCTCGAGTCATTCCTGCATCGAGCAGTGCCTGCCGATTCTGAACATGTGATCCAGCGAAGTGTTCGGCTATTGCCTCATCCAGCTTCTTCGATCCAAGCTCCAGTACTCTCGCAAACTGCTGCTCCTCGGCAAGCACTACCTTGCTCACCCGCTCCGCAGAGTCCTTCAGCTCGGGATAAGCCACCTGCATCTCATCGCGCACGGCGAAGACCATCTGGTGCATGAAGGGCTTCTCTTGGCCAAGCAAGCGTCCGTGACGAATCCCGCGCCGCAGAATCTTGCGCAGCACATACCCGCGTCCCTCGTTCGCCGGAACCACGCCGTCACTAATCAGAAATGTCGCCGCCCGCGCATGGTCCGCAATAATACGCAGCGAAGCTGCGCCCTTGTCCTCGCCCTTCGCTGACCCGCTGAATCCCACCAACTCTGCCGCGCGCTTGATCAGCGGCACAAACAGGTCCGTCTCGAAGTTCGACAGCACTCCCTGCATCACCGCCGCCACGCGCTCCAGCCCCATGCCGGTATCGATCGACGGCTTGGGCAGCGGACTCAGCACACCGTCGCTGGCGCGGTCGAACTGCATGAAGACCAGGTTCCATATCTCCACATATCTCTGCTCGTCTTCGCCGAAGGGCTTGTCCTCTCCGCTCTCGCTTGCCTCCACGCCAAAGTCGTAAAAAATCTCCGAGCACGGCCCGCAGGGCCCGGTCTCGCCCATCTGCCAGAAGTTGTCCTTTAGCCCCATCTCGAAGATGCGCTCCGCCGGTACGCCCACCTCGCGCCAGAAGCCATACGCCTCCTCGTCGCGCGGCACCGCAGCGTCGCCCTCGAAGATGGTGATGTACAGCTTTGCCGGATCGAGCCCGAACCACTCCTTGCTCGTCAGCAGCTCCCACGCATACGCAATCGCATCCTTCTTGAAATAATCCCCAAACGAAAAATTCCCCAGCATCTCGAAGAAGGTATGGTGGCGCCGCGTGAACCCGACGTTCTCCAGGTCGTTGTGCTTGCCGCCCGCGCGCACGCACTTCTGGCTGGTCGTGGCGCGCGTGTACTCGCGCCGCTCCGCGCCCAGAAATACGTCCTTGAACTGGTTCATCCCGGCGTTGGTGAAGAGCAGCGTCGGATCGTTGGCCGGCACCAGCGACGACGAATGCACGCGCCGGTGTCCCTGCCCCGTGGCAGGCGAGAGCTTGCCTTCAAAAAACCGCAGATAATCTTCGCGAATCTGGCTTCCAGACCTGAATCCCATAGGCTTTAAGTCTATCAGCGGAAGGCGCAGCCCCTATCGAAATCGCACCGCAGCCACGTCTCCCGCCATGGCCCGCCCCACCGGCCGTACCCTCGCGCCGTCCTCGGCAAAGGCCTGGTCCGTCCAGTCCCAGCCGGTGTGATAGAGCACAAACAGATGCTCTCCCGGCTGCGCGCGCAGGTCTTCGTAGGACACCACCGGCAGCCCCGTGAAGCGCGCGATGTGCATCGCCGTCAGCGCCATGGTGTCGTGCCGGTTCCAGCGCAACTCCTCCGCGCGCGAGTAGACCAGCGTCATGCGCGCGCGCACATCGGCATCCGCCTCGTAATAGCGGTCCTCCTCGAACGCGCCCATGTCCTGCATGTAGAGCCGCCCATCCGGGTTTGCGTCGAGCGTCGCCTTCACCTCCGCCGGCAACACCAAACTCGCCAGCCGCGCCTCCGTCTTGTGCTGCTGCGCATGAATCCGCGCCGCGCCCGCGCCCACAATCGCCACGCCCAGCGCGACCATCACCGCCGCAAAGACCCCATCGCGCCGCAGCCACGGACTGATGGCCACTGCCAGCATCGCGCTGATCGCCACCACCGCGCCCAGCACATAGCGCACTTCGATCGAGTGGGTCACAAACCGCGCCAACATAAACCCACAGAAGGGAAGCGCCGCCAGCGTCAACAGTAGAACCCACTCCGCCGCTGGAATCCGTAGCTCGCGCCTGCCGCGCCCGATGATCTGCCGCGCGCACCCCCACACCAGCGCCGCCGCAAACGCCACCAGCAGCACCATCCACAGATGCTGCGCCGGCATTGACATCTGCGTGTAGTCCACGAAGATCGACCGGTACGCGCGCGTAATATCGTGCAGCCCCACCGATCCCGCGTTGTAGTAGTTCTTGTGAAACCCGCTCGCAGCCTTCAGAAACGGCCACGTTGCCGCGAACCCCGCCATCCCCACGTAGATCGCCGCCACCACCGGCAAATCCGTCTGCCGCCGCTGCAAGCTGCGAACTCCCTCCGCCGCGCACAGCGGAACCAGCAGCAGAATTCCGAAGTAGTGCGCGTTGATCGTCGCCGCAATCGCTGTCGCCAGACCCACCAGCGCCCATCCCCGCCGCCTGTTCCCTCCCTCCTGTGTTGCCGCCTGCCAACTCAACAGCGCCAGCGCATACAGCCCCAGCATCAACCCATACGGCCGTCCCTCGGCCGAGTAGAAAAGCGTCGCCGTCAACGCCGGAAACTCGGCTGCCACCACGCCCGCGCGCTCCCCCGCCAACCTCCGCACGAAGAAGAACAGGCAGACCTGCATCAGCAGAAATCCCAGCAGGGCAGGCAGGCGCAGCGCAAACTCAGTTGCACCGAAGGCCTTCATCACCGAATGCGACAGCAGGGGATAGAGCAGCGGGTCCAGCGAGATCGGTTCCGTCCGCTGCACCTGCGTCAACTCCACCACCGACCGCACGCTGTACGTCTGGAAGGCGTACATCTCGTCCTGCGACATCAGCTTCGCGTGCGACCACGCCAGCGACAGGACCGCCGTCAGCAGCACAAACACCACCACCAGCACGCGCGCCAGCCTGCACTTCGCAATTCCCGGACCCATCGCCGCGTCCACCATCAGAGGGTGCCCCACAGCCTGCCCTGAGCTTGCCGAAGGGTCTCGACCTTGAGACGTGGGTTCACGCACCGCGCACCTCAAACCGCATCGGTGCCACCTGCGACACTGGGGCCACGTCACTGGTCGGCTGCACCACTGGCAGCGTCGGTACAAACAGTTTCTCCAGCCACGGCAGCCGCACAAACAGCAGCACCACCATCACCACCACGGTGGCCGTAAACCATAGCATCAGCCCCGGCTCGCGATATAGCTTCTCCGGGTTCTGCACTGCGCTATTGTGCTTGAACGCGAGCTTGAAGTAGATCGCCATCACCAGCGCCACCAGCGGAAACCCCAGCAGCAGCTCGATCCGGTAGCGCATCACAAACGCCCCGAAGAACAGCATCGCACTCGACGCATAGAAGACCACGCTCACCAGCAGCGACTCCTGCGTATAGCGCCTGAAGCTCGCGCGGTATGCCCCCGCCAGGCCGTGGTCGCCGATCTCCCGCAGCTCGCTGAAGCGCTTCAGCGCCATAAAGTAGCAGCCGATCATCCAGTAGCACATCAGCAGGCTCAGCGGCGGCACCAACCACGCCGCCACCGCGTACCACCCCAGCAGCATGCGCAGCGGATTGTTCACGCTCTCGGTCAGCACATCCAAATACGCCACGTCCTTGGTGCGCAGCGGCTTGATGTTGTACGCGCACCCCATCAGCCACAGCGCCAGCGCCGTAATTGCAAACGGCTTTGAGATCCCCCATCCGATCGCCACGCCCGCCAGCATCATCAGAATCCACTGCGCGTAAGCCGCGGGAATGTTCACCAGCCCAAGCGCCGCCGGCCGCTCCTTCTTGGTCGGATGCAGCCGGTCGAACGGCGCGTCCAGCACCTCGTTCAGCACATAGTTGCTGCATGCCACCAGCGTGATCGCCACAAACGCCCACACCAGCGTCAATCCCAGCCGCCAGTTCAGCAGCCGCGGATAGATGCTGAGCGGAACAATAATTCCGGGCAGCACAAACAGGTTCTTGATCGAGTGGTCCAGCCGCGCAATCGCAAGATGCGCCCGCAACCGCCCGGAGAAACTCACCTTCGTCTGCGCCGTCTCACTCATGCCGAACCCATCATCTCATTGCCGGTGATAGCGTTAGTATATCGGCGAAACTACGGTCCGCAGAGAAATACCATGCAACTCATCGCAGAGTGCATTTGATCTCCGCTAGAACCACGTCCTCGCCTTGTACCGCGCATACTCCTCCCCAAACGCCTCAGCCAGCACCTGCGCCTCCTTCCGCGCGCGAACCATCTGCATCGGGACCAGCGCCGCCATCAGCAGCAGCAGAAGCCAGCGCTCCGACACGATCACGATCCCCACCAGGAACATTGCGCTGAACACATAGATCGGATTGCGAATGCGCGAGTACAGCCCCGTCGTCACCAGCGTCTTCGCCTTTGCCTGCACCGAAAACGCAGCCCCCAACTGCAGACGCGCCACAACCAGCAGCGCCAGCGACACGATGGCAATCGCCGCCCCCACAATCCTCACCGCGTTCCATTCCACGCTGGGCGCGTACAGGCACGCCCAGACCACCCCCACAAGCAACATCGCCAGCGTAATCAGATTCAACTTCATTCTCTTCGTCCTTTCACCTCTCTGCTGAAAGCTGAATAATCTCCTGCACTCCCGGAGCCCACGTCCAACCCTCCACCTTATACTCCGGATCCAGCGGCATTCCCAGCGTGGCAAACCCCCCGCGCCGCGCCGCCATCGCCATGCAGCTCACCAGCGCGTCGAAGGCGTCCTCGCTGTTGCACGCCTTCGCTATCACCCCGCGGGGTAGCGCTGCATAGGCCGCATCCTCCCTGCGCTTCTTCCGCAGGTACTCCGCCCGTGCCTCCGCATTCGATTTGCGCACCGGCCCCGTATTCAGCCGCGTGTACATCTCCACCACCATCGGCCGATCCAAGCCCGCCCGGTCGAACGGCCACACCGCAAATCCCGCCTCGCGCAGCCGCTTCAGCACCGGCATTCCGCGCAGCGACGCCGTCCCCACGCTGCCTGCTCCGCCGATCTGGAAGACGCTCTTCGGCGCAATCCCCCGCACCCGCTCCGCGCGCTCGGCCTCGGGAATCCGCGCGGCCAGCTTGCAGTCGATGTCGGTGGCGCGCAGCATCCGGTGTAGCCCATCGCCGCAAAATTCCTCCGGCTTGGGATGCTTCCCCCAGAACCGCCGGTCTGGATTCCCCCGAGTGAGCCATTGTTCGCTCAGGCCGCCGGCCACCAGCTCCCAGAAAGCCGGCCCATCCGCGCATCCCATCTCGCCGCGCACAAACCACGCCGGAAAGCTGAAGCAAAAGTCCAGTCCCGCCACCATGCGCGGAGTCTCCCGCGCCAGCGCGATCAGCCACTCGCCAACCTCCGCCCGCGTCCGCCCGCCCTCCAGCGTGACGCGCCCGCCATCGACAGGCCCACCACTGTTCTTCGTCCACACCCCCGCCCAGATCTTCCGCCGCTGCCCAGCGTTGCTGCGGTCGCCCGACCAGTCCACCGCAACCACGCGTTGCATGTCTCCCCGCCTCACCCCGCTACTCCTCATCGCCGACGACATCCACCTCTTCCACCGGAACGCCCCACTCGCGCAGCACCTTGAAGACCGCACCTGCCGAGAACCCCGCCCTCAGCAGACGCCCCATCACCCGCGCCGCCTCCTGCTCCGCTTTCTCGCCCGCGGGCTGCTTCATCCGCTTGCGCGCAATGTACTCCCGCGCCAGCTTGACCTCGTCCACACCCTCATACGCCGCACCCACCGCCGCGCCCACCGTCTCCGCCGCCACGCCTTTGGCCGCCAGGTCCTGCTGCACCCTGCGCCGCCCGAACTTCTCGCCCTCCTTGCGCAGCCGCGTGTACTCCGCCGCAAAGCGCGTGTCGCTCAGGTAGTTCAGCTCCTTCAGCCGCGCCACCACCGCGTTCATCGCCCGCTCGCCCTCGTCGCCCTCCGCCGCGCGCCGCTGCATCAGCCGCCGCAGCTCGCGCTCGCTGCGCATCTGCGACGCCAGCATGCGCACGGCATACTCCATCAACCCCGCCTCGCCCAACGGCTCCCGCTTCTTCGCCCGCTTGAACGCCATTCATCTCTCCTCGCCTTTGCTGTTCTGGCGGAAGGGCACGGCTTTAGCCGTGCCAATAACCGGCCCGCGCGAAGCGTATTCCGCTCTGCCGAAGGCCGGAGCGAAGCCCGAAGGGCGCAGCGACTACTTGCCCTTTACAGGTTCCGCGTACTTTCCCGTCTTCGTCCAACGGTCGCACCAGTCGTCCACCGTCTCATACCAAAGCTGGCTGTTCTGCGGCTTCAGCACCCAGTGTCCCTCGTCCGGGAAGTAGAGGAAGCGCGCAGGCACGCCTCGCCGTTGCAACGCCGTGTACAGCTCGAACCCCTGGCTCACATCCAGCCGGTAGTCCTTCTGCGAATGAATAATGAGCGTCGGCGTCTTCGCATTCTCGATAAACCGCATCGGCGACCACTTCCGGAACGGGTCCTGGTCCGCCGGCAGGTTCTGGTATAGCCACGGCTCCGCCGCATGTCCACTTCCCTGTGAAACTTCACTCTTCTGTTTGTCATTCTGAGCGGAGCGAAGAATCCCCGCATTTTGTCCGTCATTCTGACCTCCGGTCAGAATCTCCGTCGTTGCCTTTGCCGGTTTTCCCATCGGATCATACCCAGCACTGAATCCATCCCACCCCTTCGGAAAGTCCTCCGGCCTTCTAAACTCCCACTCGTTGAACCACATCTCCTCGGTCGAACCGTACGCGCTCACCGGGTCGAACATCCCGTCGTGGGTCACAATGCACTTAAAGCGGTTGGTATGGGTCAGCACCCAGTCGGCCATGAAGCCGCCATAGCTCGCCCCCAGCGCGCACTCCCGCGTCTTGTCGATGAAGGGAGACGTCGCCTCAGCATAGTCCAGCCCCTTCATCAGGTCCTCATACGCGCGCCCGCCCCAGTCGCCGCTCACCTCATCGACAAATTTTTGCCCATACCCCGTAGACCCGCGCCGATTGATCCCCACCACCACATATCCATCCGCCGCCAGCAGCTCCCAGTTCCACCGATAGCTCCATGAATCGCCCAACGCCGTCTGCGGCCCCCCATGCATCACAAACTTCACCGGATACTTCTTCCCCTCCACAAACCCCGGCGGCCGCAAAATGAACCCCTGAACCTTCGTCCCCTCCGCCCCGCTAAACCAGAACGACTCGAAAGGAACCAGATCAAGTTGCGAGATCAGCGAGTCATTCACATGCGTAATTGGCCTTGACTCCAGGTTTCCCTCGATGTGGAAAATGCCAAGCTCATCAGCGGTGCTCTGGACGAAGGCATCCGACGGATAGACTTGCAGAATCTCTGCAGGCTGATTAATCTTCATACTCACTGCGACGATGGCAAGATTGCCATTGGCTCGGATACCGTTCAGCAGAGGGGGTAATGTGCCGAAAGCTGGGCTAGATATCTCGGAACCTGATGTCCATTGCGTCGCCGTTTGCATCTTTTCGCCTGCGTCGCCTGCGTCAACGGAATAAAGGTTCTCATCACCTTGATCGCCCGCAGCAAAGAAAATCTCGTCCCAATGAGGTGCCCATGTAAACTCATCCACCCAACGATCAAACTTCGGCATCAACTCTTGCATCGTCTTCTTCTCCCGATCAAACAGCATCAGTCGAAAGCGGTCCGACTCGAACCCCGCCTGCTTCTGCGAGCGGAACGCCAGCCACCTCCCATCCGGCGAGTAGGCCGGGGCATCATCACTCCCCGGCGAGGTCGAAACCTTCACGGCCTTCGCCCCCGGCTCATCCAGCCGCAGCGTAAAGACGTCGTTATTCGTAGAAGCCGCCGGAACCTTGTCCAGGTTCGTCACATAGGCGATCTCCTTCGAGTCGGGAGCCCACGCATACTCCAGCGGCCCGTCCAGGAACCACGTCGGCGTCTCCGCATCCCCCACCGCGCTCGCCGGAGTCACGTCGCGCGGATTCTTCCCGTCCGCATCCACCACCAGAATGTGGCTCCGCTTCTCGCCCGTGTACTGGTCCCAGTGCCGGTACAGCAGCGAATCCCAAACCTGCGCCTTCACCGGATTCGCCGCCGCCGCATCATCCTTCGCCTTGTCGCAGGCGTCTTCCTCCGCCCACGTTGGCTTGTCCGAGCACTCGGGATACACATCCGCCGTAAACATCAGCCGCTTCGAGTCAGGCGACCAGATCGCACCATCCGCCCCGCCCGCCACATTTGTCATTTTGGCCCATGTGCCCAGCCTGCCCGTAGCCTCATCCCACGGAGCCTGATAGATCTGTTCCTTCATGGTCATCGAAACCCACTGACCATCCGGCGAGAACCGCCCAAACGTCTCCCCATCCCCAAACGTCACCTGCCGCTCAGTGCTGGGTGCCCCATTCGTGACGGTCTTATCGTCACGGGTGGGGTCGAGCGCCACCACCCAAAGATGGTTCACCTTGGTGTTCTTCTCCAGCGACACATCCGTCACGGAGAACATCACCCATTTGCCGCTCGGCGATATCTGCGGATCGCTGACCCGCTTGATCGCCATCAAATCCGCGAAGGTCATCGGACGCTTGGCCGCAGGCTGTCCGGCCTGCGCCGCAACCTGTCCATTGGCTACCCCAACCGCACCCACACTGGCCCAAACCGCACCAAGAACCGCACCAATCAGCACCGACTTCGCAGCAAGCATCTTCATCGCGCCAGTCTACATCCAACCGCCGCCGCCTTGCCGCAAGAATTCAGGCTCCCGGTCCCGGCTGAGGCCCAGAATCCCGGGTGGTGAATATCAAATCAAACTTACAGCGTCTAACATGGTGCAAGAGACGAACGCACTACAACCGAAGACGGAGTCCCGCACCGATGAATCTGCTTGCCAAAGCGCCCGCCGCACTGCTCGCCCTTGCTCTGGCGGCGCCGCTGCATCTGGCCGCCGCGCAGGACTCCTCCGGCTTCGGCAGGCTCGACACCACGCCGCCCACGGGACTTACCGTCGAGCAGATCATTACAAAATTTGCCGCGCGCGAGAGCGAGTTCGCGCAGGCCCGCGAAGACTACGTCTTCCGCCAGGCCGTCAAGGTCGACACCCTGGACGAGGACACGGGAAAGGTTGACGGCGAGTACCAGCAGGTCACCGACATCACCTTCTCGCGCGATGGCCGCCGCGAGGAGCACGTCGTCTTCGCCCCGCAGAACACCCTCGAGCGCATCATGATGACGCCGGCCGACTTCGACGAGATTGAGCACCGCCTGCCCTTCATCCTCACCACCGACGACCTGCCCCAGTACGACGTAAAGTACCTTGGCCGCCAGAAGGTGGATGAGCTGGACACCTACGTCTTCGAGGCCGGCCCGAAGACGCTGGTCAAGAACCACCACTACTTCCAGGGCAAGGTGTGGGTCGACCAGCAGGACCTGCAGATCGTGCTGATCAATGGCAAGACCGTGCCGCAGGAGACGCGCCCCGGCCACGAAGACCTGCAGCCGCCGTTTACCACCTACTACGAGCAGGTTGACGGAAAATACTGGTTCCCCACCTACACCAAGGCCGAGGGCGAGCTGCACTTCGCCGCGCAGAACGGCGCGCTCAGCGAGGACGTCCACATCCGCTCAACCGTGCGCTACACCGACTACAAGCGCTTCCGCGCCACCAGCCGAATCATCTACAACGGCCAGGACATCACCAACAACAAGGACACGGACGATCAGAAGCAGCAGAACCCCGGTCAACCGCCAACTCCAGCCGCACCGCAAAAGTAATGCGGACGGATGCGAGCGTCACGCGACGAACTGCAACTCCGGCTCCGATTCAAAGTAGAGATAGCGCCGCCAGCTGGGATCGGCCGAGCCGATCATGCGCATGATGTGGCGCGACGTATGCAGGCTGAAGGTCCGCGGCTCGCGCTGCAGCTTCATGCCGGTCAACTCGTGAAGCAGTTGATTGCCCTTGCGCCGGTTGCACTCGTGGCAGCAGGCGACCAGGTTCTCCCAGGTGGAAAGGCCGCCGCGCGAACGCGGGACCACGTGGTCGAGGGTGAGTTCGCCGGCGGTCAGAACGATGCCGCAGTACTGGCACGCATTGCGGTCGCGCAGCAGAATGTTCTTGCGCGAGAGAGCGCGCATCTGGTGCGGGATTCTGCGGTATTCCAGCAGGCGGATGACGCTGGGCATGGCCACATTCATGCGCGCCGCGTGCAGCACCGCGCCCTGCTCCTCCTCTGTGCGCGCGACGCCCTTCAGCACCAGCACCAGGGCGCGCCGCGCTCCGCAGATATTGATCGGCTCGTAGGAGGCGTTCAGCACCAGCACCGGAGTCTGCATCGCCGGCTGGCGAAAGACGCCGATGCGGACATCCAGCTCCGTGGCCAGCCGCGGCGAGCTGTGTCCACTCGCGTGCCGGCTTCCGCTGGGCCACTGCTTCCGCGCCTTCGACGAACTGTGCGACGCTTGCATTGCTCAAACCCTCCGCTTCCGATCCTCTCCGAATTCGCCACGCTGCTTGGTTGAAAGTTGGTAAAAACGTTGCAGACTGCCGAACCCTCCTGCACCCCTGTGATGCTTCTATCCGAATCCCTGCGCAGCGTGCAACTGCGTGTCGTCCCACAGTGCGACGCGCGGCGTCTGGGCGCGGGAGAGCGTGGCAACCCAGACCCTGCCTGCTCCGGCCCGGCGCAACACTCGCGCGCACTCGCGAGCGGTGGCGCCCGTGGTGTAGATGTCGTCCACCAGCAGCACATCGCAGCCTGGCACGATCGCCTCCGCATTCACCCGGAACGCGCCCCGGATATTCCTTCTGCGGCTGACGGGGTTGAGCTCGAACTGACTTCTGGTGTCGCGGCGTCGCTCGATCAGGGTGTGCTGCGGCCGCAGCCGCCATTCGGGACGGCTTCGGCGCAGCTCGGCGATCGCCGCGTCCGCCAGCAGAGCAGACTGGTTGTAGCCGCGCTGGCGCTGCTTGGCCGGGAACAGCGGCACCGGGACGACGATGAGGTCCTGGGCGGTCTCAGCCTCGATCGACCGGATTGCGTCGGCCAGCATCGGCCCCAGCAGCAAGGCAACACCGCTCATCCGCTCGTACTTCAGCAGGTGAATCATCTCGCGCAGCTCGCCCTGATAGACGGCGTGCGCAACGGCGCGCTCAAACATCGGCGGATCGGCGCGGCAGGAGTCGCAGAGCAGTCCTTCGGCGAGGGACCGGCCAACCAGGCGGGCGCTCTCCATGTCGATGTCGAGACTCTCGCCGCAGCGGTCGCACATCGCAATCCCCTGTGGCCGGACGGAAGACCGGCAGCGATCGCAGATGGGAAGGGCGGTGGAGCGCAACAGCGGACGGTTGCATACGCGACAGTCGCCGGGGAATACGGTTGCAACCAGGTCGTCGAGCGCGGAGCGAAATGCCGCGCCAGTGCGACCAGCCAAACCTTGCAGCAGGCGCATTCCTGCACGACCGTCGTCCGATGCGGCGCTGGAACCTGGCGGCGCGCCGGGAGAAACATGGAGCGTACTCTCATTCAGACTAACGCTGAAGATGCACCTGCCCACACGGCGCTCCAGGCCGCTTGGGCCGCGCCGATAGTCGAAGTATAAATCCTGGCGGCCCGATTCGCCAGCAGGAATGTCCGCGCCTGCCTGCGCCGAAGCATTGCGCCACTCGAAAGATGGTTGGCGCTGATACACTCCCATCGGAGCCAATAACTGCGAATTCACGCAGGAGATAGCAAGCATATGGCCGCATCGACACCCATCAAGCCCGCCTTCAAGCCCTTCGTTCCCGCAACCGAAACACGTCCGGAGCTGACGGCGAGGGCGCTCATTCTGGGCGGGATCTTCGGCGTGCTCTTCGGCGCGGTGACGGTTTACGTCGGGCTGCGCGCCGGGTTGACCGTGGCCGCCAGCATTCCAATCTCCGTGCTCTCGATCTCGATCCTGCGCGCCTTCGGTCGCGCCAGCATTCTGGAAAACAACATCGTGCAGACCACGGGAAACGCGGGCCAGTCCATCGCATCGGGAGTCATCTTCACGCTGCCCGCGCTGATCTTCCTTGGCTTCGATCTGGAGGCGAGCCGCATCTTTGCGCTGGCGCTCTTTGGCGGCTGGCTGGGCGTGCTGTTCATGATCCCGCTGCGCCGTCAGCTCATCGTCGAGGAGCACGGAACGCTGATCTATCCCGAGGGCACGGCCTGCGCCGACGTTCTGATTGCCGGCGAGCGCGGCGGCAGCTTTGCCTCGCGGGTCTTCCTCGGCCTCGGCCTCGGCGGCGTCTACACGCTCTTCCAGAACGACGGACTTTTCTCGCTGTGGCCCGACACTCCGAAGTACGATCCCGACCTGGGCGCGCAGCACCTGCTCAAAGGCGCCAGCATCCGCGCCGACTGCACGGCGGAGTATCTCGGCGTCGGCTACATCATCGGCGCACGCGTGGCGGCGATCATGCTGGCCGGCGGCGTCTTCTCGTGGCTGGTGCTGATGCCGGCGATCTACTTCTTCGGCTCGCATCTCTCCGGCCCGCTCTACCCAGGCACCGTCCCAGTAAAAGACATGTTGCCCTCCGACCTGTGGCGCACCTACGTTCGGCCCATGGGCGCAGGCGCGGTTGCGGCAGCGGGGCTGATTACCCTGATCCGCACGTTGCCGACAATTGTCAGCGCTCTGACTCAGGGCCTCAACAAGGGCAGGGCGAAGCTGGCGGCGGCGCTGCCTTCGCGAACGGAGCACGATCTGCCTCCGATGGTGGTCTTCGGCGGCAGCGGATTGCTGATCGTCCTGATGTTCCTCTTCCTCCAGTTCAGGCCCGTTCCCGGCGCGTACGTCAGCCCGCTGGCGAACGCTGCGGCGGCGCTTCTGGTTGTCGTCTTCGGCTTCCTGTTTGTGACCGTCTCGGCGCGAATCGTGGGCATCGTCGGCTCGTCGTCGTCACCCGTCTCTGGAATGACGATTGCGACTCTGATGGCCACCAGCGCGATCTTTCTCGTCAAAGGTTGGACCGCGCCGGCGTTCGGCGCTCTGGCCATCACCATCGGCGGAGTGGTGTGCATCGCGGCCTCGAATGCGGGCGACACCAGCCAGGACCTGAAGACCGGCTACCTGATCGGCGCAACGCCGTGGAAGCAGCAGCTCGCGGTCATGATCGGGGTCATCGTCTGCATCTTCTCCATCGGCGCGACGCTGAACGCGATGAACCGCGGGTATGAGCAGTTCCAGCGGATGGAGAAGCCGGTCGCACTCTCGCTCGCCCATCTGCCGGACGGCGTCGAGAACAAGGGTGCCTTCACTCGCGACAGCGTCTCGCTCAGCTCGCATAACGCGGATGATCACACGAAGCAGCAGCTTGGCGGAACGCGGCAGTACATCCTGCTGAACGCCATCGGCTCGAATACGCTGGACGATGGGAAGTACCTGTACAACCCGGCCAGCGGGCAGATCGAGGTGCAGTGGATCCAGGGCATCGGCAGCGAGCGGGCCGCCGCGCCGCAGGGCCGCCTGATGGCCACCGTGATCAACGGGATTCTGTCGCGCAAGCTGCCGTGGACGCTGGTGTTGCTGGGCGTGGCGCTGGTGATTGTGGTCGAGCTGCTGGGCGTGCGCTCGCTGACCTTCGCGGTTGGAGCTTACCTCAGCATCGCCACTACGCTGGCCATCTTTGTTGGCGGCGTGATGCGCTGGATGGTTGACCGCGCCATGGTCCAGCATCGCGAGCGAGCGCGCCGGGCGG
>Ga0208189_1000920_pt1 | contig 13956 bp, 6 predicted proteins | sample June2015DPH_10_5_FD_184702 | JGI IMG/M metagenome (GOLD analysis project Ga0208189, IMG submission 184702) | Peatland microbial communities from SPRUCE experiment site at the Marcell Experimental Forest, Minnesota, USA - June2015DPH_10_40... | ecosystem: Environmental > Terrestrial > Soil >... | reverse complement strand
CGGGCGGCGAAGAAGGCGGCGGCGCTGACTCCGTGGGAGCAGGCGGAGCAGGGGCGCGAAACGCTGGAGGCGATTCCCGCAGAGACGCGCACGCGGGCGGATTACACGCGGGCGATGGACGCTTATCGGGCGATCTACCATGCGGACCCGGCGGACGTACATGCTCCGGCGGCGGTGAACGCAGTCGCCGAGCTGCTGGCGGAGCAGGGGCGCGTGCTGCACGACGAGAAGAGCCTGCGCGCGGCGGTGGGGCAGTATGAGTTTTTGCGGACGCAGTATCCGGCGAGCTCGCTGGGGGTGCAGGCGCTGCTGGCCGAGGGGCAGATTGCGCAGAACGACCTGAAGGATGCAGCAACGGCGAGAGAGAGGTACAAACTGCTGCTGAAGGACCACCCGAAGAGCGAGCAGGCAGAGGAGGCGCGCGCGGGGATTGCGTCGCTGGATCAGCAGACGGGGAACAGAAAACAGGGAGGGTCGTTGTCCGTTGTTCGTTCTCCGTTGTCCGTAAAGACGCTACCCAAGCCTGTCGTGGCTCCCACCCATCGCGATACGGCTGCGATGAATGGGGTACCCACAGTGGTGGCGGGGCCTTCGTCGCTGCCGGTGATGGCGCAGACGGCGGGTGCGAGGGCCGCGAAAAGCGCGGCGACGGCCGCTCAACCCACCCTTCGCGATACTGCTGAGAAGGATGGGGCACCCGGCAATGGGGCACCCACTGCGCCTGCGAATAGATCTGATTCGGTACCCGGCGACGAGGCGCAGAGCGGACCTCCGGCGCTGGTGACGGGGATTCGCCACTGGTCGACGGCGACTTATACGCGGGTGGCCATCGACCTGGGCGACAACGTAACGTATGAGGCGGCGCGGGTGCCGAACCCGGACCGGATTTATTTCGACCTGCATGGAACGCGGCTGGCGCCGGAGCTGGTGGGCAAGAGCTTCGCGGTGACGGACGATGGGTTCCTGAAGAAGGTGCGCGCGGCGCAGTACTCGGACGACGTGACGCGGGTGGTGTTGGATGTAAACGATGTGACGGAGTATTCGGCGTTCCTGCTGCCGAACCCGTACCGGCTGATCATCGACATCCATGGGGGCAAAGAGGCAGGGAACAGGGAACTGGGAACAGAGAACAGCGGTCAGGAATCGGCGAGCGTTGCTCCGGTGTTGACTGCACCTGAGGTTCCGGCTCCGCGCGCGGCGGTTACCGTGAAGCCGACGGCGGCGCGGCCTGTTCCCAACAGCGTGGCGACGAAGAGCGCGACCAGCGAAGTTACGGAGTTGAGCGATTCTCCGGGGAAGGTGGAGGCGACGCGCAGGCCTACGTCGAAGCCGATCTCGGCGGTGGTGGAGACAGGGACAGGTTCGAGGTTCGCGGTCCAAGGTCCGAGGGGCGATGCGACGGACACGAATATTGTGGATGTGGCGGCGAGCGATGCGGGGCCGGATGCTTCGACGAGTCCCGTCAAGAAGACGCGCAAGAGCAAGACGAAGGCGGTGGGGGATTCGACATCTACCGTGGCGAATGCGACTCCGGCGCGGGCCGCAGTGCCGACGGCCGACGGCGAGACCTCGCTGGTGCGCGCGCTGGGACTGAAGATCGGGCGCATCGTGATCGACGCGGGGCACGGCGGGCACGATTCGGGAACGATCGGCGCGGACGGGGTCGAGGAGAAGGACGTGGTGCTGGACGTGGCGCTGCGGTTGGGCAAGCTGCTGCACGACCGGCTGGGCGCGGAGATCATCTACACGCGGTCGGACGATACGTTTGTCCCGCTGGAGACGCGCACGGCGATCGCCAACAAGGCGCAGGCGGACCTGTTCCTTTCGATCCATGCCAACTCGTCGCCGGATGCGAGCGCGCGCGGAGTGGAAACTTACTACCTGAACTTCACGTCGGACCCGACGGCGCTGGATGTGGCGGCGCGCGAGAACGCGGTGAGCGACCAGTCGATCCACCAGTTGAGCGACCTGGTGAAGAAGATTGCGCTGAAGGACAAGATCGCGGAGAGCCGCGAGTTTGCCGGCGACGTGGAAGGCTCGCTCTACGCTGGATTGCAACGGGGCAACCCGGGGCTGAAGGACCGCGGCGTGAAGAAGGCGCCGTTCGTGGTGCTGATCGGTGCGAATATGCCGTCGATCCTGGCGGAGATCTCGTTTGTCACCAATCCCAGGGACGCGGAGCAGTTGCGCGACCCAGAGTATCGCGAACGCGTGGCGGAGAGCCTTTACAAGGGCATCGCGAGCTACGAGGGCGGGTTGAGTGGGACGCGCGTGGCAACGGAGCGGGCCGCGCTGGGGCAATAGAGAACGACGGAGAAGTGGTGGCCCGGGGCAGAGTCCAACTGCCGACCTTCGCGTTAGGAGTGCGCTGCTCTATGCAACTGAGCTACCGGGCCTTGCTGCTAGTGTAACTGGTAAACTGGGAGTGGAGCGTCTATGTCCCGGATTGTGCGCCGGCGAGCGGTTTCGGTGAAGATTGGCGGGGTGGTGGTTGGCCCGGACGCGCCCGTGGTGGTGCAGTCGATGACCAACACCGACACGGCGGACGTGGAATCCACGGTGCAGCAGATTGCGGCGCTGGCGCGGGCCGGCTCCGAGCTGGTGCGGGTGACAGTGAACAACGATGCGGCGGCGAAGGCAGTGCCGCATATCGTCGATGGAATCCGTGCCAAGGGCTGGGAGACACCGATCATCGGCGACTTCCACTACAACGGCCACCTGCTGCTGAAGAAGTATCCTGACACCGCGCAGGCGCTGGCGAAGTACCGGATCAATCCCGGCAACTGCTCCATCGGGCGCAAGGACGACGACAACTTCCGGACGATGGTCGAGGTCGCGGTGGAGCACCAGAGGCCGGTGCGGATCGGGGTGAACTGGGGATCGCTGGACCAGGCGCTGCTGACCAAGATGATGGATGAGAACTCGAAGTCCGCCAATCCGCAGCCTGCACGCGACGTGATGATGGAGGCGATGGTGGTCTCCGCGCTGGACAGTGCGGCGGCGGCGGAGCGCTACGGACTGCGCCGCGACCAGATAATTCTGAGCGCGAAGGTTTCGGGAGTGCCCGACCTGATCGACGTCTACACCGAGCTGGCCGGCCGCTGCGAGTACGCGCTGCACCTGGGGCTGACCGAGGCGGGCATGGGCGTGAAGGGCATCGTCGCCTCGACCGCCGGACTCGCGCCGCTGCTGCTGGCGGGCATCGGCGATACGATTCGCGTCTCGCTGACGCCGACTCCGGGCGGCGACCGCAGCGAAGAGGTCCGCTGCGCGCAGCAGGTCTTGCAGTCGCTGGGGATTCGCAGCTTCATGCCCCAGGTAACGAGCTGCCCCGGCTGCGGGCGGACGACCTCGACCTACTTCCAGGAGCTGGCCGAGCGGATTCAGGGCTACCTGGTGGAGCAGATGCCGGAGTGGAAGAAGCGGTACGCGGGCGTCGAGGAGCTGAAGCTGGCCGTGATGGGATGCATCGTCAACGGGCCGGGCGAATCGAAGCACGCCAACATCGGCATCTCGCTGCCGGGAACGTTTGAGGAGCCGAAGGCCCCAGTGTATGTGGACGGCCAGCTCTTCACCACGCTGAAGGGCGACCACATCGTCGAGGAGTTTCAGGTGATCCTGGACGATTACGTCGAGAAGCGGTATGGGCGCGCCTGAAACAGACTGCGAAAAAGGCCCTGTTCCGATAGTCGTCTCCAATCCATCTTCGTCTGCAACCAAAAAGAGAAACGCCGCGACGGACTGTCGCGGCGCTTCGTTGTCGAGAGACAGCGATGATCAGTTGCTTTCCCTGGGGTCGATCCTCATTCCGTAGAACGATCTGTGCACGAAGAACGCCGACACCAGGAAGAAAACGACCGCCAGTACATGGGTGAGCAGCGCATTGCTCGAATGGAGCGTCACGGCAAGCTCGACGGCAAGCAATCCGAACAAGGTGGTGAACTTGATGATCGGGTTCATTGCCACCGACGAGGTGTCTTTGAACGGATCGCCGACGGTGTCTCCGATCACGGTTGCGTCGTGCAGGGGCGTGCCTTTCTGTTTCATATCGACTTCGACGATCTTCTTGGCATTGTCCCATGCGGCGCCGGCATTGGCCATGAAGATGGCCTCGTACAGGCCGAAGATCGCAATGGAGAAGAGATAGCCGATAAACAGGAACGGCTCCATGAATGCGAACGCAAGCGTGGCGAAGAAGACGGCGAGAAAGATGTTGAACATTCCCTTCTGCGCGTACTTTGTGCAGATTTCGACGACCTTCTTGCTGTCGCCGACCGACGCCTTCTCCGAGCCTTCCAGGTGGATGTTCCTCTTGATGAACTCGACCGCGCGGTAGGCCCCGGTGGAGACCGCCTGCGTGGAAGCGCCTGCGAACCAGAAGATGATTGCACCGCCGCAGATCAACCCGAGCATGAAGGGCGCGTGCAGCAGAGAGAGGTTGCCCACATACAGGGGGTCCAATCCGTGGGTCACGGCCAAGATGATGGAGAAGGTCATGGTGGTTGCGCCGACGACGGCAGTGCCGATGAGCACCGGCTTGGCCGTGGCCTTGAATGTATTGCCGGCCCCATCATTGGCTTCCAGCATGTGCTTTGCGCGTTCGAACTTCACATCAAAGTTGTAGTCCTTCTTCAACTCCGCTGCGATGCCGGGGACCTCTTCGATCAGCGACAACTCGAAGACGGACTGCGCGTTGTCGGTTACGGGCCCGTAGGAATCCACGGCAATGGTGACCGGCCCCATGCCCAGGAAGCCGAAGGCGACGAGGCCAAAGGCGAAGACGGCAGGAGCGAGCATCTGGTCCGCCATGGACGCGCCCGTACTGAAGAAATAGCCCATTGCCATGAGCGCGACCATGCACAATCCCAGCCAGTAGGCGGAAAAATTGCCGGCCACGAAGCCTGACAATATCCCCAGGGAGGCCCCGCCTTCCTGCGCTGACTTTACGACTTCTTTCACATGGGTCGATTTGGTTGAAGTGAAGACCTTGACCAATTCGGGGATGAGCGCGCCCGCCAGGGTCCCGCAGGAGATGATGGAAGCCAGCTTCCACCAGAGCGTTCCGTCGCCGAGAGCGGGGATCATGAGGTACGAGACGATGTAAGTCAGGACGATGGAGACGACAGAGGTAATCCATACCAGCGAGGTCAGCGGCGCCTCGAAGTCCATCTCGTCGGCGTCCGCGTACTTCGCGCGGGCGATTGCGCCATTGAGAAAGTACGCGCCCGAGCTGGAGAGTAGCATGGCCACGCGCATGACGAAGATCCAGACCAGAAGCTGCGCCTGCGTCGAGGGTTCCTTGACGGCCAGCAGGATGAAAGTGATCAGGGCGACGCCGGTGACGCCGTAGGTCTCGAAGCCGTCGGCGCTGGGGCCGACGGAATCGCCCGCGTTGTCGCCCGTACAGTCTGCGATGACGCCCGGGTTGCGCGCATCGTCTTCCTTGATCTTGAAGACGATCTTCATGAGGTCTGCGCCGATGTCGGCGATCTTGGTGAAGATTCCGCCGGCGATGCGCAGTGCCGCGGCGCCGAGGGATTCGCCGATGGCGAAGCCGATGAAGCATGGGCCGGCATAATCGCGCGGGATGAAGAGAAGAATGAAGAGCATGATGAGCAGTTCGACCGAGATCAGCAACATGCCGATGCTCATGCCGGCCTTCAGAGGGATGGCAAAGACCGGATACGGTTTGCCGCGCAAACCGGCGAATGCCGTTCGTGAGTTGGCGAATGTGTTGACGCGAATTCCGAACCACGCCACCCCGTAGCTGCCCGCGATGCCGACGAGGCTAAACAACAGGATGATCGGCAACGTGACCGCAATCGGATGACCCTGCACCGGGGCCAGAACGCCGAAGTACAGCGAGATAATGACCGCGATGAAGGCCCAGAGCGTAAGAATGAACTTGCCCTGTGTCACCAGATACGTTTTGCAGGTCTCATAGATCAGCTCGGAGATTTCGAGCATGGTGCGATGGACCGGCAGGCTCTTCAACTGCACATAGATCGCCAGGCCGAACAAGAGGCCGCCGACGCAGAAGAGCAGGCCGATCGAGAGAAGGGCGTGTCCGTTCAGGCCGAAAAAGTTCACGAAATGCACGGTTGTCAGGTCCGGCAGTGTCAGGCTGGCTTCGCCCCCGCCGGCGTGTTCCGTCTGAGCATAGGCGAGTGTTGGGGCGAATGCGGGAAGCAGCAGGCACAGGAGGGCCGCCGCGGCCTTATACCGGCGCTTCAGGAAGGCTTCGGCACTCTCCTTGATTGCTGCAGCGATCTGCTGCATCGCAGGAGTTCCGGTGTCCGAGCCAATGACCTCACGCGTAAACCACAATGCCACGATGAGCGACAACACGCTCACGGCAAGGAAAAAATAGACCCAGGCAGTAACAGACACAGTCCCTCCCTCTCAACAATGCTTGATTTTTGGATTACAGCGATTGGCGTTCTAATCGCTCCTAGAACGCCTATTTCCCGACATTAGCAGATGATAGCAGCTAGTCAAGCCAGGCGGTGTGACGACGAACACACACGGCAAATCTGCGCGGCGGAATGCGTTGAATGGAAGGCGCGCGGACGGGGAGGGGAGGCTATGAAGCCGGGTGGCTGGGGACTTTTTGGGCAGGGAGGGACTTCCAGGGCAGAACCAACCTGCGGTGCAGGACAAAGAGTGGAGCGTGGCGTCCAGGGCCGGCGGAGGGGGGCCCTGAGAAGGAGGGAAATGGGATGATCTTCGCCCGGCGCGGGGTCAGAACAATGACTGGAGCGGCGGATGGCTTGGATGCAACAGGTTGCGGCCCGGCGAAAGGCTGGTAGAGTGAAGTTCGGGTGCGATGGAGGAGCGAAGCCAATGCACCGAGGAGAGGGTGTTTCGCATGATCTTGCCTGGTCATTTTCTGTTCGCTCCGTCGCACCGTATCCACTTCATCGGCATCGGCGGCATCGGCATGAGCGGAATCGCGGAGATTCTGCTGACCATGGGCTATGCGGTATCGGGCTCCGACCTGCGCCGGTCGGCGGTGACGGACCGGCTGGCCAGCCTGGGAGCGGTGATCTACCAGGGCCACGCGGCGGCCAACGCGGCGGAGTGCGACGTGGTGGTCACCAGCTCGGCGGTGCCGGCGGGCAATCCCGAGGTGCTGGAGGCGCGGGCGAGGAAGATTCCAGTGATCCAGCGCGCGGAGATGCTCTCTGAGCTGATGCGGCTCAAATACGGCATCGCCGTGGCCGGAATGCACGGCAAAACGACGACGACCTCAATGATCGCGGCGGTGCTGGGCGCGGGCGGCGGCGAGGAAAATCTGGATCCCACCGTGGTCGTCGGCGGGCGCGTGGATGCGCTGGGGTCCAACGCGCGGCTGGGCAGTTCGCAGTATCTGGTGGCCGAAGCGGACGAGAGCGACCGGTCGTTCCTCAAGCTCTCGCCGGTGCTGGCCGTGGTGACGAATCTTGATCGCGAGCACATGGACTGCTATCGCGATATTGCGGATGTGGAGGACGCCTTCGTCGAGTTCATGGACCGCGTGCCGTTCTATGGCGCGACCACGGCATGCGTGGACAATGCTCTGCTGCGCGGCGTTCTGGAGCGCGTGCGGCGGAGGGTCTTCACCTACGGCGAATCGGCTGAAGCGGACTTCCGCCTGCAACTGTTGGAGAAGCAGGCAGAAACCCAGGTCTCAGAATCGAGACCCTTCGACAAGCTCAGGGCGGGCTCTGGGCCACCCAACGACTGCGGGCACTGGCAGTTCGAGGTAAACTGCCGCGGGCAGGTGCTGGGGCCATTCACGCTGCACGTTCCCGGGCGGCACAATGTGCTGAATGCCACAGCGGCAATTGCGATTGGGGTTCAGCTTGGCGTCTCGCTGGACGGGATTGCCGCGGGGCTGGCGAGTTTTAGAGGCGTCGACCGGCGCTTCCAGATCAAGGGAACGGTGCGCGGCGTGACGGTGGTGGACGACTACGGCCACCACCCAACGGAGATTCTGGCAACACTCCGCGCTGCACGCGAAGCGGGTTACGCGCGCGTGCATGTACTCTTCCAGCCGCACCGTTACACCCGCACCCGCGACCTGGAGCCGGAGTTTGCGCGGGCCTTCGCGGATGCCGACAGTTTGCAGGTTCTGGACATCTACGCCGCCAGCGAGCAGCCGATTCCGGGCGTCGATGCGCGCGGTCTGGTCGAAGCCATCCGGCGGACGGGAACGGTCCCCGGCGGCGTGCACTACGCCGAGTCGATGACCGCAGGCGTGGCCGCGCTGGCGCAGGCGGCCAGCGAGGGTGATGTGATCCTCACGCTGGGCGCGGGGAGCGTCTCGCAGGCCGGCGCGTTGCTGCTGGCTACGCTGTAAGCTGGTTGTTGGTTAAATCGGGCCGCCCTGAGGGTTGAGGGTCTTCGTTTGTGGGCGGGTTGCTGAGTGGGTACGCGGGTGAGATTAATGTGAGGGTGGGGACGCGGGCGAGCGGTATGATGGGATCTGGCGATTCCTCGCGACCCTGGCTCGGGGTTTGCGATCAGGCAATCTGTTTTCGAGGGGCGACACGGCGGTGCTCGATGTGCCGGAGCAGGATCGTGCCTCTACGGAGGTAAGGTTCGCGGGAAGGCGTTCCGCTGCAGTGACCGAGATGCCTTTGCGACGCGACTCCTCCTATGCCAACAACTACACCGCCGATGCAGAGGACTACGTCCCGGACGGCGAGTACGAACGACAGCCACGGCGGCCGCGAGTTCGCTTCAGCTTCCACGGCGGGCTGGTGCCGAAGTCGCTATGGGGCCGGATCGCCATGGGCTGCGGGCTTATGCTCCTGGCCGGGGCGGGGCTTGCGGCTGTGCTGGCAGTGCGCAGCTTTCTGCTGCACGATGAGCACTTCCTTGTCTCCAGTTCGCAGTCGATCCAGATAGTGGGCAACAGCCGCCTAAGCCGCGCGCAACTGCTCAGCGTCTTCGGCGAGGACGTGGAGCACAACATCTTTAACATTCCTTTGGCCCAGCGCCGCGCCGAGCTGGAGAGGCTGCCCTGGGTGGAGCACGCCACCGTGATGCGCCTGCTGCCCAACCGGGTGTGCGTGGCCATTGTGGAGCGGACGCCGGTGGCCTTTGTTCGCCAGGGCTCGGAGATCGGGCTGGTGGACGGCAACGGCGTGCTGCTCAATCTGCCCGAGCCGGAGCTGTCCGGAGCGAATCCGCAGGAGGCAAGCGGCCAACCGGGCGTGGCGGCGATTGCGAGCACAGCCCCGCACTACTCGTTTCCCGTGCTGACCGGAATCTCGGCCGAGGACCCGCTCTCCACGCGCGCGGCGCGGATGAAGATTTACATGGGTTTTGTGAAGGCGCTCGACGCTTCGGGCGAGAACGTCTCACACAGGCTGAGCGAGGTGGACCTCACAGACCCGGAGGACGTGAAGGCGATCATCCCCGATGCTGCGCCCGGCGGCGCAGACACGGCGTCTGGCGGCGCGAATGCTGCATCCGGCGGCGCGGACGTTCTGGTTCACTTCGGCGATGGCAGGTTCCAGGAGCGCTATCGCGAGTATGAGCAGCACCTGGCGGAGTGGAGGGCGCAGTATCCCCGGCTGGCCTCGGTGGACCTGCGCTACGAGCGGCAGGTGGTGCTGCAGATGCAGCCCGGCACGGCGGCTGCGGCAGTGGATGCGGCGGCGACCAGTGCTGCGGCAGGTGCTGCGGCCCCGGCAACTGCGACCGGCGAATCCGTCGGCGCAGTCAAGGCGAAGCCAGGGGCGCAGAAGGCTGCGGCCGCTCCAATGAGTCACGCTCCCGCGAAGTCGAAACTCCCACTCGCCGCAAAACGGACACCGGGAAAGCCGGTTGCTTCCGCCTCCGCCCTGCAGGGGGATGCACGATGAATCCCCGGCAGGAGAATCTGATCACTGTGCTGGACGCGGGCAGTAGCAAGATCTGCGTGCTGGTGGCGGAGCTGCAGGACGGCGTGCTGCGCTATCGCGGCCACGGCATCGAGCCCGCGCGTGGCATGCGCAAGGGACTGATCGCCGAGCTTGACCCGGCGGCGGAGGCAATCAACAAGGCGGCGCTGACGGCGGAACGAGTGGCGCGCACCACCATCGAGACCGCGGTGGTGGGCATCGGCGGAACGCATGTGCGCGGAGTGAACAGCCGCGGGGGAATCTCGCTGGGCAGCCGGATGCGCGAGATTACGCGCGAGGAGGTGCGGTCCGCGGTGGACCGGGCGCGCTCGGTGGCGCTGCCGCCGGACCGCGAGGTGCTGCACCTGCTGCCGCAGGAGTTCATCCTCGACGACCAGGCGGGGATTCACGACCCCATCGGGATGGTGGGCAACAAGCTGGAGGTGAACCTGCATCTCTCCACCTGCTCGGGCGGCGTGGCGCAGAGCGTGGTGACCTGCGCCAACCGCGCAGGGCTGGAGGTCGGCGACACCATATACGAGGGCATCGCCGCGGCCGAGTCCGTGCTCTCCGCCGACGAGCGCGAGCTGGGCGTCTGCCTGGCCGACATCGGCTCCAGCACCACCGAGCTGGCCGTCTTCTTTGAAGGATCCATCGCGCACACCGCGGTGTTGCCCATCGGCGGCGACCACTTTACAAATGATCTTGCCGTGGGCCTGCACGTCTCGGTGGAGGAGGCCGAGGAGCTGAAGCGCGTCTATGGCAACTGCGTGGTGACCTCGGTGCCACAGTCCAGCGAGATTGAGATTGGCTCGAACCTGGCCACCGGCTCGCTGAGCGGAGATGGACAGCCCACGCGCCTGGTGCGGCAGCGCTTCCTGGCTGAGATTCTGGAGCCGCGCGCCCGCGAGCTCTTCACCATGCTGCGCGACAACCTGCGCCAGGGCGGCGTGCTGGAGGCCCTGGGCGCGGGATGCGTGCTCACCGGCGGCGGAGCGCTGCTGCCCGGACTGCTGGACAACGCGGAGAGCCTGCTCCGCGTGCCCACCCGCATCGGATCGCCGGTGCCGCTCTCGCGCATGCCGCCAGAGCTGGCGCGGCCGGAGTTCGCGGTCGCCATCGGAATGCTGCTCTACACCCACCGCACCCAGGTGCGCCGCGCCAGCGAGGAGCAGGGCCTGCGCGCCAAGCTGAAGGCCATCTTCGCCGGCAGCTATTAGAGCGTTTTCGTGAGTGCGACCGATATACAGAACTGCCACTTCGCAAGACTGCTAGAGCTGCGGATACACATCGCGAAAGTCGTAGCAGCCGGTGCGCGTCGCCAGCCACTCGGCCGCCCGTACCGCGCCTTCGGCGAGGCCGCGCCGCGAGAAAGCCTCATGGGTCAGCACCACGCGGTCAACCTCGCTCACCGCCTGCAGCACATGCGTGCCCTTGGCGTCGCCCTCGCGCACCGACTCGATGGGCACCTCGATCTTGATGCCCGCGCCGCGCTCCACCATCTCCGCAATCGAGATCGCCGTGCCCGAAGGCTTGTCCAGCTTGGTGACGTGGTGCGTCTCGACGATGGAGAACTTGTAGCCCACGCCGGCCAGCGAAGCCCCCATCTGCTGGGCCAGCTTCAGCATCACCTGCACGCCGATGGAAAAATTCGTTCCGTAGAGCAGCCCCGCCTGCTTGCTCTCGGCCAGCTTCAACATCTCCGGCAGCGAGGCGTACCAGCCCGTGGTTGCCACCACGATCTTCGCTCCGGCAGCGAGGCAGGCGCGCATGTTCTGGACCACCGCCTCCGGCGTGGTGAAGTCGATCGCCACGTCGAAGCCCGATAAAAATTCTGGGGTCAGCGCGCGCGCGTCAGCGTTCTCCAAAATATCCAACCCGCGAACGGCGTGGCCGCGCTCGGTAGCCACCTGCGCCACCAGCTTGCCCGTCTTGCCCTGTCCCAGAACCAGAATTCGCATAGAGATAGTCTACCGCGACACACAGGAAGCGGGATGCTGCGCCATGCACTCACTGTCGGACCAAGCAGACTCGCAGCCTTCTTCCTGGGAATATTGGCTTGACAGCGGGAAATCGGAAGGCCTATAAACCCCGCACCGCAAGACACGGGCGTTATCGATCCGAGCTTGACCGGCGATCCATTCCTTCTTCCACTTCCCCCGGGCAGACCGCAAACTCCAAAACTGTTGAGGTAACAGCTATGCGCTCTCGCTTTTTATACTGTCTCTTTGCTGCGCTCCTGTGCAGCTTGCCTTCACTCGCTCACGCTCAAATCACCATCGACACCACCACCGCATCCGATTGGAAGATCTCCAACGGCGCGATCTCCATGGATTGGGATTCAACCACAGGCAATGTCTGGAGCATGTACCTGACGGCGTATCCCAGCGACGATCTCGTCGATCTCACCCACACCGGCAGCGACGGCAATCCATCCGGCCTTTACATGGACAACGACGGCACAAACATGGATGGCAACGGTCCCACCGGTGTGACCCCAACCGCTAGTTATCACCAGGACGGGCAAATTTACCTGGATTGGTGGATCTCCTGGGCGGCCACCTCATCCAGCCCATTCACCTGGACGATCCACTTCATCGTCCAGCCCAACGATCCCACTCTCTACTCCTATATCGTCGCGAGCCATTCTTCGACGGCAGCAGCCGCCAGCATGACCCAGATCCAGTACGTCTATCGCATCAGCCAGACAGATTTCACGAACACTTACTCGGACAACTCCGGGCTGAACAACCTGGGCCCAACCGCGATCGTGCTTCCCAGCAGTGCGGATATGTGGTCAACCGATCCTGGCCGCCAGGTCCAGAACGGCTGCGTGGACCTTCACGGCTTCACGCTTCCAGCCGGCTTTGGACGCGAGTTCGAGACCAAGTACGATCCGTCGTCCTATGAGTATCTGCATCAGGCGCATGGACTCTACGGCAGCACCTTTGGCGCTTGGACCATCATCCCCAGCACGGAGAGTCTCTCCGGCGGCCCGACCAAGCAGGATCTCATCTTCACCGACAACATTCTGATGGGCGAGGTCTTCTCCGGCCACTTCAACAGCGACCTCTTCTACGTCCCAACACAAGGCTCGAATACCACACGTATCTTCGGCCCCGTGGGTTACCACTTCAACGCCTTCAACGGGACTATCACCACGCCGGCGGAGATGTATCAGGACGCGATCAATACGATCCCTTCCGCTCTGACCCTCTTCGGCGAAGAAGGGGAGCTTGCCTCCAACGGCTATGTCCCAAATGGCACCAAACGCGGAACCGTGGCGCCCACCATCAGCGGCGGCGGTTCGAGCAAGGCGAATACGGCGTGGGCTGTGCTGGGTGACCAGAACAAGAACCATCAGTACTCAACCAACGGATACACATACTGGATAAACAACAACGCCAACGGCAACGCGAGCTTCTCCAATGTCGTCCCAGGCACCTATCGCCTCAGCGCGTATGTTCTGGGAGAGTGGGGAGAGCTTCGCAAGGACGGCGTCGCCGTCACGGCGGGCAACACCACCACACTCACCGGCCTCACCTTTACTCCGGAGAACTTCGGTAGCGCCGCTCCCATCTGGACCATCGGCACACCCGACCGCTCCTCGCATGAGTTCCTGCACGGCACCAACAACTACGGCGACACCGGTTCCTGCACAGGCTGCGACGACCGGGAGTATTACGGCAACTGGAACTACTGGGCAGACTTCTCCGCCAACAAGGGCGCGGTCATCTACTACGCAACAGCCGTCGGCTCCCATGCGGCAACCAACAACCTAAATGACTGGAACTACAACCAGTGGGGCAAGTTCGACCCCGGCCTGTACGACGCCTCCAACGACACAACGGACAACTATGAACACACCATCCCCAGCTATGTGGAGAGTCTCCCCAACCACAGCGGTACCAACGGCGTTGACACGCCGGTGCCGGAGTGGACCGTCAACTTCGCCACAACATCTGCCCAATCGGCGCAGGGCAGCTACGTCGACCTGTCGGTGGCTCTCTCCGCTGCCGACGCCTCCCTGACCATCTCGCTGAACGGCAAACCAATCACCTGGCACTCCATCAACACCAACGAC
>Ga0208189_1000915_pt1 | contig 14033 bp, 12 predicted proteins | sample June2015DPH_10_5_FD_184702 | JGI IMG/M metagenome (GOLD analysis project Ga0208189, IMG submission 184702) | Peatland microbial communities from SPRUCE experiment site at the Marcell Experimental Forest, Minnesota, USA - June2015DPH_10_40... | ecosystem: Environmental > Terrestrial > Soil >... | reverse complement strand
TAGCAGAAAGGCCGCAGTGTGCCCGTACGGCCCTCGGAAGCTCCCCAGCGGGCTTCCGGAGGTCCGCAAGACCCCTCGGAAGCGCTTTTCGCAGACCGAAATCCAGGCCGGTCGGGCACAATCGCTCACAACACTTACTTTTTCAGCACGGTGTGAAGCTTGCCCCACGTGGTTGCCAGTGCGCGATTGACGGAGGCACTCATCCCATGGCAACCACAAACACTCTCACTACTGGCGCCCTGGCGCTGATACTGTCCGCGTCGCCCGGCGAGGGTCCGAATCGGTCTTCCGCCGCAAGGGCGTTCAGACGACTAATCCGGCACGAGGTCGAGCTTCTTCTTGACACTCGATCGAGAGGCGTCGTATTATGACGATAGTCATATATGACCATGGTCGAATCTCGCCGCGAACGAAAGAAGATCGCCGCCCGGTCTCAGATACTGTCGGCGGCGATCGACCTCTTCTCGCGGCGCGGCATCGAGGCCGTAACGATCGACGAGATCGCAGCGGCTGCCGATGTCGGCAAGGGGACCATCTACAACTACTTCGCCACGAAAGAGGACATCGTAGTGGCGTTCATGGCCGATCTGGAGGCGCGCATCGCGCCGGCGATTGCCCGCTTCAGGCCGGGAGCGCGGCCGGCCGATCGCGTCCTTGCCGATTACATTCTTCTTCACTTCCGGCTGAAGGAGCCATATCACGCCTTCGTGCGTGTGTTTCTCGCGCAGATGTTCATGGATACCGCGCGCTTCCTTCCGTACATGGTGGAGATGCAGAAGTACATCGATCCGCCGCTCCAGTCGCTTTTTGCCGCGCTTGAAAGACGTCAGGCGCTCCGCGCCGACATCGATGTTCCCCAGCTCATTTTGAGCTTCAAGACCATGCATCTGGGCCTGACGGCTCTCTGGGCCGTCGAAGGCCCGCCGTTTGCGCAAACCACCCATGTGGTTCGCCAGCAAATGCAGTTTTTCACCGAAGGCATCTTGAGGAAAGAACAATGAGACACTCGTTCGCCGCGCTCGCAGCTCTTCTTGCTTCCACGCTCGTGTGCGCGCAAACGCCCGCACCGGGCGGCGGGCCTCTGACGCGCCATTATCGCGACGGAGAAAGGCTCGCCTACCACATGACGGCCACCAATGAAGACTGGCACTACACCGCCGACGCCTCGGCCACGGTGACCAAGTCGGACAAAGGTAGCTACATCGAGGAGTTTCGCTGGACTGGGATGACGTCCAACGGGCAACCCATCACGCTGGCGCCGGCGATGGCGCAGTTTCGCCAGTCCCTTTCGCTCGATCCCAGTTGGATGCCATCCGGGCCCGATCTGAGCAAAGCGGACCCGAAAATGGTGGGGCCTATCCTGGATCTGATGACCTTCTACGTGGACCTGTGGATCGTGAACAAAGTTGGGATTCTGCGGCGCGCTGGAGATCACTTTTACCTGCCTACCCCCCAGGTCAACTCATGGGCTGATGGCACGCACGTGCTCGTCGGAAAGGACCAAATCGACTTCGACCTGAATGTTCTGTCGCTCGACGCGGTGAAGCAGACGGCCGTGGTTGTCGTTCACCATGTGCCACCACCACATCCCAATCTGCAGCTTCCAGCGGATTGGATGCAAGCCCCGGTGGCCGACACGGCGAACAACTGGGTCGAAGTAACGAAGACCGAAGACGGGAAGTACAAGGCTGGAGTTGGCAAGGAGACTTTTGACGTCACAATCACAGTGAGCACGGCGGACGGCAGAATGCTTTCGGCAATCATGGACAACCCCGTGGTGATGAGCGGTCGCGACTGCGATGACAGAACGCTGACCAAGTGTGGCGTTGCGCAGCCGCACACGATCCACCGGCATGTTGAGATAGCGCTGGAGCAATGACATGCGTCCGCCCGGCGAGCGGCCGCCGGTCGCCCGCCCATGGACCTCCCTGCGCGATAATGGCGGAGGTTCTCATCCCATGACAATCAGAACTTTTTGCACCACTGCCGCCCTGGCCATGACGCTGGGCGTGGCGCCTCTGCCTGCTCAATTTGGAGGTCCGCAGAAGCCCTCCGGCCCCTGGATGGACAAGACCCTTTCGCCCGATCAGCGCGCCGATCTGCTGGTTAAGGCGCTGACGCTCGATGAGAAGATCTCCCTGCTTCACGGAAACGGCTGGGAGGAGCTGATCAGCGGTCCCGACAAGCTGCCGCCCAGAGCGCTGGGCAATGCCGGATTCATTCCCGGCATTCCCCGTCTCGGGATTCCCGATCTGCAAATGGCGGACGCCGCGGTCGGCGTCACGCACTCGTCGGTGTTCGGCCGCTATTCCACTCCGCTGCCGTCGGGCATTGCGGAGGCTTCGAGCTGGGACGTCGATCTGGCCCGCGAATACGGGTCGCTTATCGGCCGCGAGCTGCGCGATCAGGGCTACACGATGTCGCTCGGCGGCGGCATCGACCTCACGCGCGAGCCGCGCAATGGCCGCAACTTCGAGTACCGGGGCGAGGATCCGATTCTGGCCGGCACGCTGGTGGGCGCGGAGATGAAGGCGCTGCAGGAGCAGGGCATCGTCGGCGACCTCAAACACTACGCCATGAACGATCAGGAAAGCGGCCGCGCGTTCGTCAACGTGAAGGTTGGCAAGCGGGCCATGCGCGAAACCGATTTGCTGGCGTTTGAGATCGCCCTGAAGGGATCCGGCGCGGGCGCGGTGATGTGCTCCTACAACCTGGTGAACGGCGACTACGCGTGCGAGAACAACTATCTCCTGAACGAGGTCCTGAAGAGGGATCTCGGCTTCCAGGGCTTCATCATCTCCGACTGGAGCGCCACGCACAGCACCGCCAAGGCCGCCAACGCCGGGCTCGATATGGAGATGCCGGAATCCACTCACTTCGGCGCGGCTCTGAAGAAGGCGGTGGAGAGCGGCGAGGTTTCCCAGGCCCGCCTGGACAACATGCTGCACCGGGTTTTCCGCAGCGAGTTTGCGGTGGGGGTGTTCGACAACCCGCCGGACCGGCGCGTGCCGGATGTGTTTCACGGCCTGGAGGTGGCCGAGCGCGTCGCGGAACAGACCATGGTTCTGCTGAAGAACGCGAACGGCCAGTTGCCGCTGGCCGCATCCAACCTACGCTCGATCGCCGTCATCGGGTCCCACGCGGACGCGGGCGTGCTCTCGGGCGGAGGCTCGGCGCAGGTCGATGCTATCGGGGGGAACGCGGCTCCGCAGCCGGAAAAGGGTCCATTCGAACAGGTCGTCTGGCAACGCTCGTCGCCGTTGAAAGCGATTCGAGCCAAGGCGCCGGGGGCCAAGGTGGAATACGATCCGGGAACGGACGCGAGCGCGGCCGCAGCCCTGGCGAAGGCGTCGGATGTGGCCGTGGTATTCGTCAATCAACCCACCGGCGAAGGCGCCGACGCGCCGAGCCTCTCGCTTCCCGGACAGCAGGACGCGCTGGTCGCCGCTGTCGCCGCGGCCAATCCGCACACCATCGTCGTGATCGAATCCGGCGGCGCGGTCGTCATGCCGTGGATCGACCAAGTCAATGCAGTTCTGGAGGCTTGGTATCCCGGCACTCGCGGCGGCGAGGCCATCGCGAGTATCCTCTTCGGCGACGCCAACCCGTCGGCCAAGCTGCCCGTCAGCTTCGCGAGAACGGATGCGGACCTGCCGCACCCGGTGGCGACGGTGCAGCCGCCGCCGCGCCAGGGCGAGGACGTCGAGCCGTTCCCCGGCGCTCCCTGGAGGGAGAACAGGAGGCCGTTCGATATCGAATACGACGAAGGACTGCTGGTGGGATACAAGTGGTACGACGCCAAAGACAAGCAGCCGCTGTTTCCGTTCGGCTATGGACTGTCCTATACCACTTACAGCTACTCGGGCCTGAAGGTGTCGGCGCGGCAGGTCTCGTTCGAGGTGAAGAACACCGGCGAACGGGCCGGAGCCGAGATCGCCGAGGTGTATGCCACGCTTCCGCAGGCCGCGGGCGAGCCGTTCAAGCGCCTGGTGGCATTCAAGAAGATCGCGCTCGCGCCCGGCGAAACCAAATCGGTGATCCTGGATCTGAACCCACACTATTTGTCGATCTTCAATGAGGCCAAGGATGGGTGGGAGCTCGTTGCGGGCGAATACACCGTACAGGTGGGCGGTTCGTCGCGCGAGCTGCCGCTGCGCGGCACGTTCCGGATGGACAAGTAAGGCGACAGGCCGGAGGCCTGTCCTACTCCGTCAATTCGTAGCTGACGTAGGCGAAGCGTCGGCTGTCGGGCGCCCAGGAGTACACATTGAGGGTTCCCTGCCCGCCGAACAGGCGGACCACTTCGCGGATCTCCGGCTTCCCCACCTTGTCGCCCGGAGCCGGCATGATGCGCAGAACCACGTTCTGGTTGGGCGGGTGCCCTTTCGTTCCCTTGGGAAACGACAGGAACACAATCCAGTTGCCGTCGGGAGAAATGTGCGGGAACCAGTCTTCCAGCTCGTCGGTGGTTACGCGCTCGGCGCGCTCGTCGTTGGGTCCGGCGCCCGCGGCGGGCATGCGCCAGATGTCCCAAGAGCCGGAACGGTCCGAGTTCCAGTAGATCCACTTGCCGTCGGGTGAGTATTCGGGGCCATCGTCGTATGCCGGATGAACGGTCAGACGCTCTTCGGGACCGCCCGCGACCGGGATGCGGTAGATATCGAAGTTGCCGCTGCGCTCGGCGCAGTAGACGACCGCCTTGCCGTCCGGCGCCCAGCCGTGGAAGTAGCTCGGCGCCTTCTGCGTGATCTGCTGCGGCACGCCACCCGACGAGGGCAGGACATACATCTCGCCGGCGGAGACGACGATCTGGGAGCCATCGGGCGAGATGCCGTGGTCGTTGTTGATGCCGTTCACGGGACCAAGGTCGACGGGTTCCGGCTCCCCGCCCGCGACCGCGAGCTTCCACAGGCGGCCCTCGGAATTCAGCAGGAGGTAGGCGCCGTCGGGCGACCAGTTGGGCGCTTCGAACAGGCGATCCGCGGTGAAGACGACGCGCTTGTTCGTGCCATCGCGATCGATGATGGTGACGTGGCTCCGCACCTTCGGGCGCGGCTGTGCGTTCAGCAGCGTGGCCAAGACAAACGGAGCAGCGGCGAAGACAGCGGCGACGAGGAATCTCATACGCCCGAGTTTAGCGCGCGCCACGGTGGGACAGGCCTCCGGCCTGTCGGCAGGCGGAATCGCCTGCCCCACGATGTTAGACTCACGACATACGGACTCAGGAGGGGTATCCCATGTACGACATGAAGAACCTTGCCAAACTCAAGAGCCTCGAGGCCAACGCGCCGGAGGCAATCAAGGCGTTCTGGGCGTTCGATAAAGCGGCGCTGGCGGCTGGAGCAATTCCGGCCAAATACAAAGAGCTGATGGCTCTGGCCGTCGCTCTTACGACGCAGTGCCCGTATTGCATCGAGATCCACAGCAACAAAGCCCGCGAGGCGGGCGCTTCGGAGCAGGAGATGGCCGAGGTTGTCGCGGTCGCGGCGGCGCTCCGGGCCGGAGCGGCGATCACGCACGGCACGCACGCTATCAAATAGCGGCTACGCCACACCGTACCACTTGAACCATTCGAGCATGCGCTTCCAGCCGTCTTCGGCGGGGCCCTGGCGGTAGCTGGGCCGGTAGTCGGCGTTGAAGCCGTGCGGCGCGTCCGGATAGACGACCAGTTCCGACGGGTTCCCGGCGCCCTTGAGCGCGGCGCGCATCTGCTCGATGGAAGCGATCGGGATGCCCTGGTCCTGCCCGCCGTAGAGGCCCAGCACAGGCGTCTTGAGCGCAGGCGCGAGGTCGATCGGGTTGCGGGGGTGCAGCTCGTCGGTTGGCCCCATCAGCCGGCCGTACCACGCTGCGCCCGCCTTCACATCGGGGTTGTGAGCCGCGTACAGCCATACGATCCGGCCGCCCCAGCAGAAGCCCGTGATGCCCAGCTTGGCGGCGTTCCCGTTCTGGGAGGATGTGGCCCAATGCGCCGTGTCGTCCAGGTCCGAGAGGACCTGGGCGTCGGGCACTTTCGAGACCACCTTGGCGATGATCTCCTGGATGTCGCTCATCGCGGCCACGTTGCCCTGCCGCGCGTACAGCTCCGGCGCAACCGCCAGGTAGCCGTGCTTGGCCAGCCGCCGGCACAGGTCGCGGATGTGCTCATGCACGCCGAAGATCTCTTGAACCACCAGGACGACGGCGAGCCCGCGGCCTCCGGCGGGTTTGGCCCGGTAGCACGGCATCTCTCCATCGCGCACCGGGATCTTTACCTCAGACGCTTCGAGGCCCGCGGTATCCGTGGTAATCGTTCCGGCTGCGATCGGCTGGACCGCGGCGGCAAAGCCGGCCGCCAGCTCGGTGACGAGAAACTGCCTGCGATTGACGTCAACCTGGTTCAACACATTGCCCCCTCTTTCCTGCGCTCATTGTACCGCCGCCGCGTAAATCTCTGTAACACCTGTAGCGCCCTGGGCCCCCGGCGCGTCCATGGTAGTGAAGAGGAGGGGAAAGAAGATGAAACCACTAAGAAACGGGATCCGTTGGGGGCTGGCGGTCCTGTTGCTCGCCGCTCCGGCGCTGGTTGAGGCAACGGCTCCGAACACCCCGCCGACCCTCGAGCAGCAGGTCCACCACAAGTTGCTGATGCTCCCGTACTACAACGTCTTCGACAACCTGGAGTATCGGGTCTCGGGAGACAACGTGACGCTGCTGGGACAGGTGACCGACCCGGTACTGAAGTCGGACGCCGGCAACGTCGTGAAACGCATTCCCGGCGTGGGAACGGTAACCAATAACATCGAAGTGCTGCCCGTCTCGCCGATGGACAACCAGATCCGGCGGGCGGAGATGCGCGCGATTTACAGCTTCGGCGGGCTGGGGCGATACGCCATGGGGCCGGTGCCCTCGATTCACATTATCGTCAAGAACGGAAACGTGACCCTCGACGGTGTGGTGGCGAACGGGATGGATCGGAACCTGGCCGGCATCCGCGCAAATGGGGTCTCCAACGTCTTCTCGGTGACGAACAACCTCGTGGTCGAGCAGTTGTAAAGCGAGCACCGAGATCACATGGCCGCCTGCCTCAGGAGTGAAGGTGGGCGGCCATTTTCTTTTTGACCTCAGCGGCACGCTTACCGTCGGGCGCGAGTTCCAGGAACTTCGACCAGGCTTCGTGGGCGGCCGTAGTATCCTTGAGCTTTTGCTCAGCCTCGCCCAGCCAGAAGTAGGCCTCGGCCAGACCGGGGTTCCACTTGGTGGCCTCCAGGAAGCGGTTCGCGGCGGCCTTGAAACTGCCCTTCTTGAAGTAGAACTCGCCTGTTTTGACCTCTTTTTCGGCTTGCAGCGGGTTGAAGGCATACTCCTTCTTGGCCTGGAGGGTTTCGTCCTCCTCAGGCGGGGCCTGTTCCTTGGCCGGAGTCTGCTCTTTGGGCGGCGGCGCTTGCTGGGCTCCCAGGACCCCGCCGAGCAACGCCAAAATCGCGATCAGCACTCGATTCCGTGGCACAATTCAAGTATAAGCCGCGCGTTCCGCGAAGCGCGCTCCAGCGCATGGACCTGCGAGAAAAAGCCAGCCAGTTGCCCTTGCTGCCCGGCGTCTACCTTTACCGGGACGAGGCGGGCACGGTGCTCTACGTGGGCAAGGCGAAGAACCTGCGGGCGCGGGTGCGCAGCTACTTCTCCGACGAGCGGCTGGCAGACACCAAGACCGACACGCTGATCTCGCACGCGCGCGACATCGAGTACATCCTGGTCGATAACGAGAAGGAAGCGCTGGCGCTCGAGAACAACCTCATCAAGCAGTGGCAGCCGCGGTACAACGTCCTGCTGCGCGACGACAAGACGTACCCGTATGTCAAGCTCACCCATGAGAAATACCCGCGGGTGTATGTGACGCGCCGGATTCTGAAGGACGGCGCCACCTACTACGGCCCCTACTTCCCGTCGAACCTGGCCTACCGGCTGGTCCATTTCATCCACCGCTTCTTCGGCGTGCCCTCGTGCCGCGTGGACCTGACCCGGCGCCATCCTCAACCGTGCCTGCAATACCACATCCATCGCTGCAAAGGGCCGTGCGTCGAAGGCCTGGTAACCGACGAAGCCTACGCGCTGGCGGTGAAGGAAGTCCGGATGTTCCTCGAAGGGCGCCACCGGGACCTGGTCGCGGAGCTGCGCGGGCACATGGAGCGGGCCTCCGAGGAGATGCACTTCGAGCAGGCGGCGGTGCTGCGCGACGTGATTGGGACGGTGGAGGAGATGGAGCAGCGGCAGATGATGGCCGCGGCCGAAGGCGACGATACCGACATCTTCGGCTGGTACGCGGAGCCACCGCTGGTGGCCGCCAACGTGTTTCACCTGCGCAACGGGCGCATCGTGGACCGCCGCGAGTTCTTCTGGGAGGACCGCACCGAGTTCGCCCCGCCCGAGTTCGCCTCGCAACTCCTCAAGCAGTTCTATCTCGACCAGAAGTACGTTCCGGGCCTGATCCACGTGCCTGCCGAGTTCGAAGACCGCGAGGTGATCGAGGAGGTCCTTTCCGAGAAGCGCGGGCGCAAGGTGGAGATCCACACGCCGCAGCGGGGCCAGAAGCGGGCCATGCTGGCGCTGGCCGAGACCAACGCGAAGCACCTGTTCGAGCAGCGATTCCGCGTGCTGAAGCCGTCGTCGCAGGCGATCCGGGAGGCGCTCGAGACCCTGCTGGGCCTGCCGAAGGCGCCCGCGCGCATCGAGTGCTTCGACATTTCCCACATTCAGGGGACCGACAAGGTGGCCAGCATGGTGGTGTGGGAAGACGGCCGCATGAAGAAATCGGACTACCGCAAGTTCATCATCCGCGACGTGGAGGGCAACGACGATTTTGCCTCGATGCGCGAGGTGATCCGGCGCCGGTATGCGCGGCTACTGGAGGAGAAGAAGCCGATGCCGGACCTAGTGCTGGTGGATGGAGGCGTGGGGCAACTGCACGCGGCCGCGGAATCGCTGGCGGCGCTCGGCCTGGTGGACCTGCCGCTGGCGTCGATCGCCAAGCGCGAGGAGCTGATCTACGTGTTAGGGCAGGAGGACGAGCCGGTGGTGCTGGATCGCTTCTCGCCCGTGCTGCACCTGATCCAGAGCGTGCGGGACGAGGCGCACCGCTTCGCGGTCACTTTCCACCGTTCGCGGCGCGACTCGCAGCGGCTGACGTCCGAACTGGAGCGGATTCCGGGGATCGGGCCGAAGACGGTGCGCAAGCTGCTGCTGCGGTTCGGCAGCCTGGAGAGCGTGCGGAACGCGCCCTTCGAGGAGCTATCGGCGGCGCTCGGGCCGGCGGCCGCGCGGAGGGTGGCGGAGCACTACCGGGCGGCGGTGGGGGAAGGCTGAAGCGATGCGCTCGGGTCGCCCGTCGGCGCCGGCGCGTGGTCCTCTTTGGCCGGCGGGCCGAGCAGCTCCGTGAAGATGGGTTTCAACGCGTCCGCCCACACCTGGTAGCCCTTGAGGGTGGGATGCAGTTGGTCGCGAGCGTTCATCATGCCGTCGAGCAGCTTTCCATCCGGAGTTGCCAGCTTGTCGTTGATGTTCAGGTATCGGATACTCTTGCCGTCGGCGAGCTGGGACAGATTACGGTTGACTTTGTCTACCACGGGCATCGCAGACATGTTGTCGTTCCGGGGCAGAATGCCGGTGACGATGACGACCGCGCCGGGCGCCTTGGCCTCGATCACCCGCAGGATGGCCTGAAGCCCGCGGGTGATGTCCGCCGCCTTGGCGTCGTCGCTCTCCGCCGGATTCGCCTCGCCCGCGTTATTGGTGCCGGCGAGCAGCACGACCACCTTGGGATTGACTCCGTCCAGTTCTCCATGGTCGAGACGCCACAGGATGTTCTGAGTCTTGTCGGCGCCCCATCCGAAATCGGCCGCATTCCAGCCGAAGAAGTTCCGGTTCCAATTGGCCAGCAGATCGGGATAGTCGGTCGCGCCCCAGCGCCGCGTTATGGAGTCTCCCTCGAAGTAGACGTCAATGCGGCCCTTCCTGGCCTTGGCCACTAACTGGGCGTGAGCGGCGATAGAATTCGGGTCGGTGCGGGCGGCCGGTTGGTCGGCCGGTGGCGCGACGGCGGTGCGACCGAGGAACCCGTCGGCCCAGGCGAGGAAGTACCTCCAATTGGGGCCGTCGGTGTGGCCGCCGTCATGCTGACGCCAGGCCAGCTGGCCATCGAGCAGGCCGACGTTGACGGGCGGCATTTCGGCGGTTCCCAGGTCCGTCGCGCCCAAAAGCCTGAAAACCGGCCCGGCAGCTACGGTGGCCATGAAGCTGCCCTTCTGGTCCAGCCATTTTGCATCGCCCTTTTCGGGCACGCCATAGCTGATGAAGGTCAACCGCGGCGCGCACAATGCGATCAGCTCATGTGCGTCGACGGGCAGGTCGCCGGCGTTCTTGCTGCCGAAGACAGCCTCAGCGGCGCCATACTTCAGGAAGTTGCCGGCCATCCAATGGTACTCGCCCGATCCCGTGAGGTTCTCGACCGCTTCTCCCCAATTGCGGCGGTGGAGCTTGGCGCCACCTTCGCCGGAAGAGCCGACCAGAACGAGAGCGAAGCGAGTGTCGAAAGCCATGGTGACCAGGGCGGCCTTGCCGTAGCGGGAAACGCCTTCAATGCCGACGTGCTTCGCGTCCACGGCTTTGTCGGTTTCGAGATAATCGAGACCGCGGGAAGCGCCCCAGGCCCAGGCCCGCAACGCGCCCCAGTCATCCGGCTTGCGCGGCTGGCCCTGGTTGACGAGGCCGACGACGCCCTTGGTCAGGCCGGCGCCGTTGTCCGCCTGAATACTCGCGGGATCGATGAAGGCGTAGCCCCAGCCATCCGCAATAAGCTGCTCGCTGGCGGGGGGATCGCCGCCCGCGGGCTGCGGAAACTCGCCGCGTCCGAACCTCATCATGACGGGCACGGGACCGGATGCGCTGGCCGGCCGCACCAGAATCATCCGGATGTCGACGGCGATGGACGGGCACAGCGCATTGTCCACGTGCCCCACGAGCTCCTGCCGAATGACGGGAATGGCGCCGACCGCCGTGTTCTCGGTTTTCGCAACCGTCCACGTCACGTTGGGCACGCGCTTGGGAACGCGGCCATAGACCTCCCGCTCGAAGTCCTCGACAATCTCCGCGCGGCGCCGGCGCCACCACACCTTCGCCTTCGTGACCTTCTTGCCGTTCTTCAGAGTCAAGGGATCGGGCAGATCCGGGAAGGGATTGGCCTTGGATTCGTCGTAGTTGGCGTGATTGGGGAGGCTCTCGTTGCCGCTCGGGCCGGGCCGGAGGGCCTTTATGCCGAGCTGGTCTAGCATGTTTTGATGGTCCTCGGCGGCGGTCCAATTCACGGGTGGCGCCGCCAGCAGCCCGATCAAAAGAAGCCCTGGAGAGTACATGGGAGATCCCCGAACAGAATGATATCCTGTTGGCTCGGCAATCGTCGAGGTCCTCATCATGAAACGTCTGGCCTTAGCGCTCCTCTGTGCGTTGGTCTCGGCGGCTCAGCCGTTGAGCTTCACGCCATTCCACAAGAATGGGATCTACGACATCGGCGACAAGGCCGGTTGGACGGTGACCCTTGCGCCGGGCGCCGCCGCGGCGGCGAGCAAGTACGACTACGTCATCAAGAAGAACAATCTCGACGCGATTCAAACCGGCACGCTGGACCTGTCGTCCGGCACGGCCACCCTCGAAGTCACGCTCAACGAGCCGGCGATGCTGTACGTCGAGGTGGCCGCCGAGCCGGCGATCCATCTGGGCGCCGCGATCGCTCCGTGGAAGCTGCAGCCCTCCGTGCCCAGGCCCTCCGATTTCGACTCGTTCTGGGACGCGAAGCTGAAGGCACTGAGCGAAATCCCGATCAACCCGGTGCTCACGCCGACGGCCACCAGCACGGCCGGCGTGGAATTGTACACCGTCAAACTGGATAGCGTCGGCTCGCACGTGCAGGGCTACCTGGCCAAGCCATCGAGAGAGGGGAAGTTCCCCGCCCTAGTCGTCTACCAATATGCCGGCGTGTATGCGCTCCGGCCGGAGACGGTGACCGATCGCGCGGCCGAGGGCTGGCTCGCGTTCAACGTCGATTCGCACGACCTTCCGCCCAGCGAGGCGACCGGCGTCACCAATACCTACCAGTCGATCGGGAATACCGGCAGGGAGACGTCTTACTTCCTCAATATGTATCTCCGCGACGCGCGCGCGATCGACTACATAGCGAGCCGGCCGGACTGGGACGGCAAGACGATTGTTGTCACGGGGACCAGCATGGGGGGCCAGCAAAGCCTCGTCGCCGCCGGCCTGAATCTCAAAGTGACCGCGGTCCTGGTGAACGAGCCCGCGGGCGCGGACTCCAACGGCGATCTGCACGGCCACAAGGCCGGCTACCCGAACTGGACTTCGGACAATCCCAAGGTCATGCAAACGGCCCTCTACTTCGACACTGTCAATTTCACGTCCCGCATCAAGGCCCCTGTGCTGGCCGCCTTAGGGTTCATCGATACGCTCGCCCCGCCGGCCGGCATCTGGATCGCGGTGAACCAGATCCCGGGCCCGAAGGAAGTGGTCCCCATGGTCGAGTCAGACCACAACAACATCACGCCGGAAAAGCAAGGCGCATGGGACTCGCGCTCGAAGGAAGTGCTGGAACTGATCCTCAAAGGCGGCGAATTCAAACCCAACCAGGAGCTGACGGCGGCGCCCCCTCAGCGTTGCGTTGCCTTACAATAGTCCGGAATGGCCATGCCGGAACCGAGCCTCGCTTACCTTTCCCAGAGCAGGCTCCACTTGTGCGGCGGCGGCGCCACCGACACCATCGACAGCGCGTTTGGACGCTCGCTGCGGGACCGCGCCGCACAGATCCACAATCGGCACGCCTGGAAGACGCAGGGCAGCGGCGCGCGGTTCATGAGCGGTGCGATGTGGGGAGTGCGGCCGGGCGATCCGGGGGAGTTTCGGATTGCGATCACCAGCGTGGCTCGCGGGCGCAATCCGGGCGAGCTGCTGTATTCGCTCGAGACGGATTCGATCAGCGGCATCTTCGCCGTCGACGCCGCGGGCGTCGAGCAGCGCCTGTTTCACACCAACGATTTTCGCGTGCGCCACATGGCGCTCAACCCTGACGGAACCAGCATCGCGGCCTCTATCGTCCACAACGACTTCACGGCCAACATCGCCGTCCTGCAGGTGGAAGGCCCGGACTTTTTCGAGGCTTCCGAAGGCGACTCCTTCGACCTGGCGCCGCGATGGGCACCGGGGCCGGGCCGCCGTCTGGTGTTCCAGAGCGCGGGCGTCGGCCGCGACGGTGGCGGCCGCTTCTCAGGCCTCGGCCCGTTCACCGTTCAACAGATCGATCTCGATTCGGGTGAGATGGAGTGTCTGGCCGAAGAACCGGAGCACGATCTGCTGGCGCCTCAGAAGGACGGCAACGGCGCGCTCTACTACATCCGGCGCCCCTATGCCGGAGGGCGGCGCAACGCCAGCCCGCTGCGTGCGCTACTCGACGCGGTGCTGTTCCCGTTCCGCCTGCTGCACGCGATATTCCAGTACTTCAGCTTTTTCTCGATGCGCTACACGGGCAAACCGCTGACCACATCGCAGGGCGGAGCGCAGCGCCAGCCCGATCTCAAGCAGATGATGATCTGGGGCAATCTGATCGACGCCGAGCGGGCCGCGCGCGAGGACCGCCTGGGCGATCCCGACGCGCCGTCGCTGGTGCCTTCCTCCTGGCAACTGGTGCGGCGATCGCCGGACGGCGCCACGCAGGTGCTGGCCAAGAGCGTTCTGTCGTTCGACCTGGGCGCAGACGGCGCCATCGTTTACAGCAACGGGAGCGCCATCCATCGCATTGGGCCCGGTGGCGGTTCGAGCGAGCGCATGGCCGTGGGGAGCATGATTGAGCAGGTGGTGGCGTTGTAACTTCGTGGCGCAGGCTTCAGCGCAATGCCACTCACTTTTCCTCCGTTCGCCTGCTGGGAAAGCGATAGCCGCGGCCCCACACTTCCCGCGGATACGACCGGCGCTTGGTGCGGTTGGGCAGCCGACAG
>Ga0208189_1000886_pt1 | contig 14372 bp, 8 predicted proteins | sample June2015DPH_10_5_FD_184702 | JGI IMG/M metagenome (GOLD analysis project Ga0208189, IMG submission 184702) | Peatland microbial communities from SPRUCE experiment site at the Marcell Experimental Forest, Minnesota, USA - June2015DPH_10_40... | ecosystem: Environmental > Terrestrial > Soil >... | reverse complement strand
CGGTCCCGGGACTGGCCGTCCTTGTCGAGCCAGCACCCGATGGAGGTCTCCATGCGCGTCTTGCCGGAGGAATCGCGCGCGCTGAGGGTGCGGGTGACTCCTTGCACCATGCTGCCGTCGCTCATCTGCTGGTCGAAGGTGACCTTCAGCGTCGCGCTGTAGGGTAGGCCGGTCACGCTGATCACGGTGTTCTCGACGTAGCTGCTGACGCCCGGCGTGCATGGGTCGCTGGGCTGGGGCGCAGAGGGGCTCCCGCTCTGCGCGGCGGCGTGTGGTGCGAGCGCGTGCAGGCCTGCGACTGCCAGAAGCAGAGCGCCGCACATGCAAACCTGGGAGAGATTCCGCTGCAACATTTTTCGCTCCTGAACCTGGGTGCAAGGATACGCGAGCGCCAACTCCAGGGAAATACGATCTTTGTGCTATGCGGCGGCACGGGAAACGATCGCATGAAACCACCCCATTCGCGCTCAGCCTTCAGACAGGGCGCGCAGGGTGGCGACGTTGCGTGCCTCGTCGCCGGGGGAGTCGACGATGACGACTTCAGCCTTATCTCCTTACCTCAACTGGCAGAACCGCTATCTGTGGACTACGACCTGCTGCATGGGACGGCCCTCAGCCTCTGTCACAGTGTAGCCAGCCGGAACCTGAAACAGGTTCGCATCCGGCTCAGCTCGCTCCAGATGCATCACTTCTCCCGTTTGTTTACCTGTGCGTGGGTCGTCCATCGAACTGGCCAGCAGAATCTTCAGGTCCTCCGCCACCCAGCTTTCACTCACGCTCACGATGGTCTTATCGTTGCCAACCGTACCCGGTGGCCTGGTTCGAGTCACACGCCGACCCAGCGCAATAACCCCATCGATGGTCTTCCCAGGCAGGTGTTCCACCTTTACGTCTACGCCCGGCATCGCCAGTAACGGCTTTGCGTCCCGATCGGCCCAGGCATGCAACTGCCCCGGTTGCAGGGCCACGATGCTTGCCGTCTTCGTATCCATATGAATCGTAGTGATGGTGTTCTTTACCGGGTCGAGGATCGTCGCGACCTGAAAGACCGGATCCTGGCCCTCCGCAACTCTCCCTGTTTCCATACGGAACCGCCCCTGCGAGTCACGCCACTTCCGTTCCACCTTAATGGTGGTTGCCCTGGCTCCGTTCCCAGCCGGCGGCATATCAGTAATCCTAAAGATTGCGAAACAAGGTTGGCCGAGTACGATCCCAGCATCATCGCTGTTTAGCATCGCCACCGCCGCGCCGCCATACTGCGCAACCGCAGTCGGTATTGCCAGAAGCGCCATCGCACCGATCGTCAGTACTCTGCCTTGTAATGACATGCATCTCTCCTTGGGATTAGCCATGCGGGAGACCTTGCCCGTCACACACCGGCGCTCGTCCGATTATCGTTCTATGCCTGTATTCTGCCTTCCCGCGGGCATCGAAGGCAAATCAAATCCGCTACCACGCCGGCAAATTCATCAGCCTTCAACAACGAACTCACTTCGCCGCCAGCGCCTTGAGGGTGGCGACGTTGCGGGCCTCGTCGCCGGGAGCGTCGACCGGGGTTTCGGCGATGAAGGCGCAGTGGGCAAAGCGCGCGTCGTGCAGCAGGCGGCGGAAGGGCGCGGCACCGATGGTTCCCTCGCCGATGTGCTGATGGCGGTCGAGTTTGGAGCCGAAGGCGGCCTTGGCGTCGTTGCAGTGCCAGACCTTCACGGTGTCGAAGCCCAGCGTCGCGCCCACCTGCTGCATGGTGTCGGCGTAGCCCGCATCGGAGACGATGTCGTATCCGGCGACGTGGATGTGGCAGGTGTCCAGGCAGACGGCGACGGGCGCGCAGGGGCGCAGGCGCTCCACCAGCTCGGCCACCTGCTCCAGCTTGCCGCCGAGGGAGAACTCCGCGCCGGCGGTGTTCTCGATGAGGATGTGGAAGTTGGATCCGGCGAAGTCGATTCCGGCAACGGCGCTCTCGATGGACTCGGCTGCAAGGCGCAGGCCTTCCTCGCGGGTGAGCCCCTTCCAGCTTCCGGGATGGAGGACGAGGAACTCCGCGCCCAGGGCCAGCGCACGCTCGACTTCGCCGCGAAAGGCCGCGACGGAGTTGCTACGCACAGTCTCGGTCTGGCTGCATACGTTGATGAGATAGCTGGCGTGGATGGCCACGGGGCCGACGTCGAACTGGGCGCGCAGATCGCGCATCTGTTTTGCGTCAGCCGGTTTGACCGCCGAGGCGCGCCACATGCGCGGGCTGGAGGAGAAGATCTGGAAGGTGTTGGCGCCAATCTCGACGGCGCGATCGACCGCTGTCCAGCTTCCGCCGGAGGTGCTGAGATGCACCCCGATGCGCCGCGCAACTAGCGCAGCCGCAGGGTTCGTCGCAGAGCCATCCGCGTCCGCACCCGCAACGAGATGGAAGGCTTGCTGGGGGTCGATTTTGCCGTCTTTGCCCATGCCTTCGAGAGTACCTCAAAAAAAGTATGCAGCGCATAGTCTATCTGTATGTGTATTATCAGCTTGCCCGGAGCTTCTGCGGTATGATATCCGGCTAATACCCCGCAAGTTCGCGAAGACTGAAAGGATCCAACCGATGCCCGCTCCACAGACCTACAAGAACCACATACGCTGGGATCCTGCATGGCACTTTTTTATCATGCCGATCCTGATGATCAACATCGTCTTTGCCGCCTACAAATTGGTCCATGACTGGCCTTTGGTAAACAACCATCACGTCATCCTTGGCTGGTGGCTCTTCCTGTCGATCGTGTTCTTTATGGCTTTCATGAAGGCCCGCGTGTACCCGCTGCAGGTGCAGGACCGCATCATCCGCCTGGAAGAGCGGCTGCGGCTTGCGGCGCTGCTGTCGGCGGACGATCTGGCCCAAAGCCATGCGCTGACGGAATCGCAGTTGATCGGACTGCGCTTCGCCTCCGACGGCGAACTGCCGGCGCTGGTGGCCCGCACGCTGAAAGAGAACCTCACCCAAGGGCAGATCAAGGAAGCTATCGTCACCTGGAGGCCGGACACCTTCCGCGTCTAGCAGAATCTTCAGGATGACTGGAAGGCAAGCGCCCCATCCCGCGCGACCGTCACGAAGGATGGGATGGGGCGGAGCGTGCGCCAATTGCGCATGGAGTTGGATGACGCGGCCCTAGTAGATGTCTCGCCGATAGCGCTTCTGCTGTTTCATGGCGACTAGATATTCGGCCGCGCGATCGAGCGTCCCGTTCGACCCTTTTGCGATGGCATCCAGCAGCGCCTGCTCCACATCCTTGGCCATGCGAACGGCATCTCCGCAGACATAGAAGATGGCTCCGCGCTCCAGCCAGGCATACATCTGGGCCGCGTTCTCGCGGATGCGGTCCTGCACGTAGATCTTGTGTGCCTGGTCGCGCGAGAAGGCCGTATCCAGCCGGGTGAGCGTGCCATCTGCCTCCATCCCGGTCCACAGATCCTGGTAGAGGAAGTCGGAGGCGCGACGCTGGTCGCCGAAGATGAGCCAGTTCTTGCCGGTCTCTCCCTTCGCCCTGCGCTCCTCCAGGAAGGCGCGAAAGGGCGCAACCCCCGTACCGGGCCCGACCATAATCACCGGGGTCGAGCCGTCCTCGGGCAGGCGGAAGTTCTGGTTGGAGTGCAGGAAGATGGGCAGAACCGCGCCCACGTCCGCGCGCTCTCCCAACTGGCCGCTGGCCACTCCCTGCCTGCGGCGGCTATGTGTGTTGTAGCGCACAACGCGCACCGTCGTCTCCACGGTATCGGGATGCACAATCTGGCTGGACGCAATCGAATACAGCCGCGGCGACAGCCTGGGCAGCACATGAAAGAGCTCTTGCGGTGTGGTAACCGCGCCGGGAAAGTCCGTGATGAGGTCGATGAACTCGCGGCCCCAGCAATACTCCTCGGCGCGCGACTTGTTCTCCGGCCCGCACAGCAACTGCAGCGCGTCGTATCCGCGTCCGCCCGCGCCAGCCGCCGCAGGCAGCTTGGCATACTGGCCCACAGTGCCGCGCGCCAGCTTGCCGATGGCGAGCCAACTGCGCAACGCCAGCTCGAAGCTGATCTCCTCCTTATAGTGGTCCAGCACCCGCTCCTGGCCGGTGAACCCGAGCGCCGCGAGCACCTCCGAGACCGCCTCGGCGCGGTGCTCCGGAACCACGCCGACCGCGTCGCCCGGCAGATAGGTCATGCCCTCTTCCAGCGACAACGCAAGATGCCGCGTCTCCTTCTCGGATCCCTCGCCGCTCAGAAGGCGATTGACCAGCACGGTCGAATGGTATGGATTGTTGCGCGTGTACCGGGGACGCCCATCCACATCCGAGGGTGCCGCGTCGGAAATGGCCTTCGGCTCTTGACCCTCAGTCATGCCTCTATTGTAACCGGCAGGCGCGGGTGTCATTGCTGATCGGCGTTGGCCGATGTGGACCGCTGCCAGACCCGGCTGCCGCCGCTGCTAAAATGAACGCATGACTCAGCTCGATGCTCTGTACCGATACGGCGCTGCTCCCGGCGAGCGCGTCTTGCTTGCGCTCTCCAAGGTGCGGGATGTTTACGGCATCCGCCGCGTGGAGGTGCGCGAAGCCGAGAAGACCGTGCGCGTGGAGTACGACGCCAGCCGGCTGACCGGCGCCGTCATCCTGCGTCTGCTGCGCCGCGCCGGGCTCGACCTTGTGGAGAGCGTGGCCGGGAGCGCGCAGCCGGAGGAAAATGCGGACGCGGCCCTGGGATAGAGCGGTTGGCCAACCGCCGGATGGAGTGGGACTGTAAAATCAATCTACGGTACCTCTTTGCGGTGAATTCTCCGCACCGCGTGCGCCCGTAGCTCAGTTGGATAGAGCATTTGGCTTCGAACCAAAGGGTCGGGAGTTCGAATCTCTCCGGGCGCACCATATTTTCAATAACTTACGGCAACACCGGAAATTCTCAACCCCACAGAACCCCACACTAAGCACAAAGTTCCTTTCTCGGCAGAATCATCTGCACCACTTTGCTGTTCGCTTCCTGCTTCGCTTTCATGCTCGCCCTGCCGTAGATATTCATTGTTGTTGAAACGTTGGCATGACGCATTAGACCCTGCTGAGTGCCGGTGTTGGCTCCCGTATCATCCAGCATTCCTCGGTAAGAATGGCGGAACGAGTGCCAACCAACCGCATCGAGACCAACCTGTTTCCCAGCGGGCTTTATGCGCTTCTTCATCAGAGTTCCTGCGTGGAAGCATCCCCCAGTGACGGGGGATGGGAATACCAACCCTGTATCGGCATAAGATTTTGTTGCTCTCCAATCCAATAGCACCTGAGCGAAATCCCCGTCCAAGGGGATATCGGCCCTTGATGCTTCTGTCTTGTTCTTGCCGATACGTCCGTTGACAACACCCCGCTGCACCAGCATCGTACCTGCTGTGAAGTCGATGTGCTCCCAGCGAAGGGCGAGCACCTCGGAGATTCTCAGGCCAGTACATATAGCGACGGTGGCCATCACTCGATAGGGTTCCTGAAGTCTGGCTGCCAGCTTCCGGAACTCCTCGGGCGTGAGGACCGTTGGAGGTTTCTCGCGCCTGCTACTCCCTTTGACCTTCACCAACTCAAGGGGGTTACGAATGACGTCCACAAGTCCCCACAGCATCGCTCGCTCAAAGAGAAGATGGAGCATCCTCTTCAGGTGCGCTTTGCTTTTGGGCGCAAGTTCCAGCGTCTTCAGCCACTCCATCACGTCAAGAGGCTTGATCTGGCTTAGGCAGGTCTTCCCCCACCGTGGCCGGATGTGCCTCGACAGGAAGCTGGTGTAGACCGCTGCCGTGCTATACGCGAGGCCGTCGTTGATGACGACTTCACCAGGAGGTTGCGCCATGATCTGTACCAGACGTTCCTCTTGTATGAAGCGATCGATCACCACTCCGAGCGTTGGTTCATTATGTGCCTTGAAGGTCTCTGCCCCGTTGATCTTGAGCAGTTGAGCTTGCAGGGCTACGCGGGCTTTCTTTTCGGTTGGATATTGCGTTGTTGACAGCGTTATCTGGCGCTGGGGATTCCCCTGCTCCGACTTCGAGCGGAAGCGGTACTCCCATACCTCCGTGCCAGACTTACGCATGACCTTCCTTAGACTTCCCTGTTGATACCTTTCGCGCGTGAAATTCAAGGGTTTCCCTTTCATTGCACGCGCCGTGACCGGTGATTCGACTCTAGTCTTTCTCGAACCCATGCATCAAGCGCAGAGGCGCGGAACCTCCAGTATTTTCCCATCCTGATGCAGGGAACGGTGCCAGCACGCGCCATGGCCTGGAGTGTCTTGGGATGTACTCGCAGCAGCTCCGCTGCCTCGGGGACAGCTAAAAGGGGCTCAAACCCGCCGTCCTCGGCTTCGAGGTCAGCGAGACTTGTCTGACGGTCCCAATCCAGGTGAGGATCTGGAATGGTGCAGGAATTCGAGGAACTAGCCGCAGACAGCGTAACTGAAGAATCGTTCATGTGAACTCCTACATACATACAGCGAATCGTGTGCGGCCCGAATTGACGTACAGGTGAACAAAGATGCCGAAGAGATGTTTGCGCGACGGAACTGCTCTTGCATCGCGGTGGTGCTGTTCAAAGGCGACGGTAGTGAGGGCAGAGTCTGACTACTCGTCAAAGATGACATTTGGGTGGCGGTGTACCAAAGCGTTGGTACTCCAGCATCGAGTCAGCTCTTCCTTTATCGAGCGGGAGCCTCGATAAACTCCGATGCCGCGAAATATTCCCGGGAGATCCGATCGGCTTTGATCTTGTAGTAGCGGCGGGTTACCTGGGGGCTGCTGTGGCCCATCAAAGATTGAAGTACAATCGACGAAATTCCAGCGTTAGCCAAACGGTCTGCATAGCAATGGCGAAGTCTGTGAATATTGATATGGCTCATTTCGAGACGGACGCACCACTTCTGGAGGATCCTCTGAATTGCCCTGGAGCTAAGGCGCCCGCCACGCGACGAAAGGAACAGCGCCGCCTTCCTGTCGTTGATCCGCGTCATCAGGTAGTCGGCCACCATTTTCATGGCCGACTCGTCCACGACAAACGTCCGCACCTTCGATCCTTTGCCGGTAACCTCTCCTCGACCCAGGCGAATGTGCCCTTTGGCAGTCACCTTGTCACGGATCTTTATCGTATTGACGTCTAGGCTGCAAAGCTTCGCAAGCCGCAATCCTGAATAGAGAAAGAGGACAATGATCGCCCGATCGCGAACATTGTCGATGCCCGCAATCAACGTGCTGAGCTGCCCTTCGTCGACCGCCCGATATTCTTCGTTGTCGAACTTCGGTCTCTCATAGCCGGTCAGTGGATTGTGCGCTTTCCCGAATGTCATCTGCTGCATGAACCTGTAATAGCGGGAGAGGACGGCTAGTCGTCGCGAGACTGACGCGGGCTTAGGCACGGATCCGACCATGCGACTGACCGTCTGGGCTAAGTACATGACGAACTGATCGACGTGTGAGGTGTTGACCTGGTGCGACTTGATCTTCCGGTCCTTCAGGAAGGTTTCAAATCGTTGCAGGTCTTGACGGTACGCGCGCAACGTTTTCCTACTGCATCCGCGGGCGCGCATGTGTTCTATGAACGAATTGATTTGCATTTTGAGGCTCCTGATAACAGTGCGGGTAACTTGGCGGTCATAATCCCTATTCCGACTCGATAAGAGGCGTTGTTGCGGCGCGCGTAGCTCACGCGGCTGGGGCTCATCGGGGATCACCGCGAAGTGGATATTATCCTGTTCGAGGTAGCGTTCGTGGCCGCCCCCTGTGCCGGTATGTGAGAGCGTCATTGGTAGTTGGCATCACCTCCATATACAGCGGACAGGGTATGGGAGCCACCCGAAAGCATGACAGTTGTGTAGGTCGCGACACCTGAAGCATTGAGCGTGGGCGACGCTAGCAAAGTTGAGCCGTCAGAAAACGCGATTGTTCCAGTCGGGATCGCTAAACCCGAGACTCCGGCAACCGTGAAGGTGAAGGTCACAGATTGGCCAAAAGATGAGGGATTGAGACTTGACGTGACGGTGATCGTAACTGCGGCTCTCGTGACAACTTGCGATTCTGCAGCCGAGACGGCAGACAAGTAATTTGGGTCGCCCGCGTAGCTAGCCGTAATGCTGTGCGTGCCCGCTCCCAAGCTGTTTACGGTGAAAGTAGCGACTCCCCCAGATAGCGTGCCTGTACCGATGATCGCTGCGCCGTCATAAAAGGTCATCGTCCCGGTTGCTGACGCCGCTGTCTGCGCTGTGAAGGTCACGGAGCCTCCGTAGACCGTTGGGTTCGCTGAGGAGGTCAGCAGCACCGTTGGTGTCACCTTATTGACCGTTAGTAACACCGTTGCACTCGCGGAACTGTAGTCCACAGCGTCTGACGGCGAGAAGGCCACCGATAGCGTGTGAGTCCCTGCGGTGAGGATGACGCCTGCGGCCGGTGTGTAGAGGTAGGTCCCGATTACGCCGCCGCTCGTTGCATCAAGCTGCGTCAAGCTCAGAGGTGTCTCATAGGTAATTGCAGCAGGAGTCGCCCAAGTGAGGACTGTCGTCGCCTGCGTGATTGTGAAGGCCCCTACCGTTTGATTCAGCGTGTAGTTGCCCAGCTTGCTACCTGGATCGGAAAGAGCTGCTGCAATTGCGTTTGGACCGGTAGAGTAAACGCCGACCGACGTCGTGGTTGTGGCGGCAGAAGAATACGTTGCGGTGATTCCGTCCCCGGGGATCATGCCAGTGATCGAACCCGTAAACGCAGGGTTCGCTGTGCCGTAGACCTTCGAGGATGGCGCCGGGGTTACCGTGAGGACTGCAGGGTTGACCGTCAAGGCGACTGAGGCAGTTGCCGTACTGTAGTCGGTGCCATCCGTGGGGGTGAAGGTGACATTCAAGGTGTGGGTGCCAGCCGATAAAACCGTGCCAGCGAAAGACGAGTAAACGAAAACACCCGGCACGCCACCCGACGTCGCGTCGAGTTGCGTTGAGCTGAGGGCTGTCCCGTAGGTAATTGCCGCCGGGGTGGCCCACGTGAGGACCGCGGTGGACTGTGTGATCGTAAGCGTTCCGACGTTCTGAGTGAGCGTGTAGTTGGCAAGCTTATTGCCAGGATCGAAGAGTGTGGCCGAGATTGCGTTGACTCCGCTCGAGTACACACCAACCGCAGTCATCGTCGTCGCTGCAGAAGCGTAGGTAGCGGTGATTGTGTCCCCGGCGACCAATCCGGTTATGGAGCCGGTGAAGACCGGGTTCGCGGTCCCGTAGACCTTCGAGGACGGGCTCGGGGTTACGGTGAGAGGTGCCTTATTGACGGTTAGCGAGACGGCGGCTGTCGCAGTGCTATAGTTGGTGCCGTCTGTGGGAGTGAAGACGACGGAGAGCGTTTGAGAACCCGCGGCAAGGATGGTCCCGGCCGCTGGGGTGTAGACGAACGTGCCGGCGACCCCGCCGCTCGTTGCGTAGAGTTGGGTTGCGCTCAAAGGCGTGCCGTAGGTGATCGCCGCAGGACTCGCCCATGTAAGGACCGGGGTTGCCTGAGTGATCGTGAATGTCCCAATATTCTGAGTCAGCGTGTAGTTCCCAAGCTTGCTATTGGGATCGTTGAGGCCATCCGTAATTCCGATTGGTCCGGCGGTGTATACGCCCACGGGTGTGGTTGCTACCGCCGCCGACGAGTACGTGGCCGTAATAATGTCCCCAGCGACCAGTCCGGCAATGGATCCCGTGAGGGTTGGATTCGCGGCACCATACAGCCGTGTCGCAGGATTGGGGGTTACGGTGAGAGGTGCCTTATTGACAACCAATGTGACCGTCGCGGTCTGAGTCGCATAGTCGACGGTATCGGTCGGCGTGAAAGTGACCGACAAAGTCTGAGACCCGGCAGCCAGAACCGTACCCGCTGCCGGAGTATAGCTGAATGTGCCTGCCAGACCACCTGATGTGGCATCGAGTTGCGTCGCTGACAGAGGTGCTCCGTACGTGATTGCAGCAGGCGTCGCCCACGTGAGAACCGGCGTAGATGTTGTAATCGTCAGGACGGCGCTGCCGGTGGCTCCGTTGTAGTTACCGTCTCCACTGTAGGTCGCTTGGACGGTGTACGTGCCTGCCGCCCAATTCGATAATCCAGTGAGGACGGCGTTTCCGCTTCCATTCACTGTTTCGACCCATGGACCAGGATGTGAAGATCCACCACTGAAGCTAACCGTCCCAGTGCCTGCCGAAACGTGGGCCGTGCAAGACGTTGTCGACCCAAACACCATCGTGCTCGGCGAACAGGTAACCGTTACGGTAGGCGTAGCCTGATTGACCGTCACACCGACGACATTGGATGTGGCGGCGGCGTAGTTGGCGTCGCCCGAGTAGACTCCAGTGACGTTATAGGTGCCCGCGTTCCACGCGCTTCCGCCCGTAATCGAGGCCTGACCGCTGCCATTGACCGGAACAACCGTCCAGCCCAAGAGGCTCGCACTGCTTGCGCCGGGCGGCGTCCACAGGAGTTGGATACCTGCGCCTCCGGCACCCTGTTGGTACTCCACCACGATTGAATTGCTCGTTCCAGCCGTGAGAGTAATCTGCCCAGACTGGGTATAGGTCAAATCACTTTGGGCGCCCTGCACCGCGGAAAGGTTTCCGACCAGAAGAGTGCCGTTCACATAGACATTTGCCCCATCATCAGAGTTCACCCCAATGGTGTAGGTGCCATCGGTGGGCGAGATAAACGTGCCGGTCCACCGGGCGTAAATATTGGTTGTGTCGAGCCCAGCTGGGCCTGCGATCGCATTGTCCCACGCATAGCCAGAAATGTTGTAGTTCAGCGATGCATCCTGCGTGGTGGCAACAGGTGTCGCAGCCAAGTCGCCTCCGCCTGCGGGGGATGCCGCATTCCACCATTTTCCAGCCAGATCGGCGGACGAGTAGAACGCAACCGTGCCGTCCGTAGCGGGCACGGATGCCGTGCAGGTCGTGTTCGAGCCAAGGGTGATGGAACTAGGCGAACAACTGAGCGTCACAGCCGGAGCCGCCTGTCCGATGGTGAGCGTTGTAAAGTTGCTGGCCGGGTTGAAATTACTGTCGCCGCTGTAGTTCGCGACAATCGCGTACGAGCCTACGGGCATGTTGCTGAATCCGGTTGCGGATGCGGCCCCACCTGAAATCGGCACATTGCTTGCCCATTCGGTTCCGTTATAGAAGAAGTTGACGCTTCCAGTTGCTCCGGCGCTCACTGCGGCCGTGCAGGTCGACGTCTGCGGACCATACGTGATGGGGTTCGGCGCACAGTTGACATTGATGCCAGTCGCTGCCGGAACAACAACCAAAGTGGTGATGACCGTCAATTGGTTATAGTCCGTCGAATCTGCAGGGGTGAAGGTCGCCGACAAATTATGAGATCCCACCGGCAGGACGGTGCCTGCTCCAGGCGTGTAGACAAACGATCCTGCTACACCGCCGCTCGTCGGGTCGAGTTGTGTGGAGCTGAGGGGCGTGCCGTAGGTGATATTGGCTGGCGTAATCCAGTTGAGAGGCGGGTTCGCCTTGTTGATCGTCAGTGTGGTCGATGCGGAACCAGCCGCATAGTTGCCGTCGCCGCCGTACGTGACGCCGATAGTGTAAGAGCCGGCAGCGTATCCGTTGAAGCCTCCCGCGCTGGTCGTGCCTCCGCTCAGTCCGGTTGAAGTCCACGCGCCACCGTTGATAGTCCACGCAACAGTACCCGTAGCGGAACCACCCACGGTCGTTGTGCAGGTCGTCGTCTGCGAGCCATAGGTGATCGGGTTCGGCGAACAGGAGACACTCACACCTGCGACTGCCGGATCGACAGTCAAATTCACCGAAGCAGTCTGGTTGTTGTAGTCCGTCGAGTCTGTCGGCGTAAAGGTTACTGAGAGGGAGTGGGTGCCCCCTGTCAGCACGGTGCCCGAAGGTGGAGCGTATACGAAGCTACCAGCGAGGCCGCCAGACGTTGCATCAAGCTGGGTTCCGCTGAGGGGCGTCCCGTAGACGATGGCAGCCGGAGTTGACCATGTGAGCGTTGGTGTGGCTTTGTTGACCACGACAACCTGCGTTACCTGCGGGGCCGCTGAGTAGTCGATGTTGCCCGGCTGATTCGCAGCCACTACAACCGTGCCGGCGCCGGTGATCGTCAGAATATTGCCGGAGACCGAACCTGGCCCAGAGAGAACACTGACGCTGACACCTAGACCAGAGCTTGCCGATGCTGAAAGCACTATCGGCGCTACTCCGAAGGTCACTGGCGTCGCCGGGGGCGTAAACGTGATTGATTGCGGTGCCTGGGTAACGGTCACCGTTGTCCCTGCACTCGCCGAATTGTTATTAGCGTCTCCGCTATAGGAGGTGGTGACCGAATAGGTTCCGGATCCCTGCCCCGCAAAGCCTGTCGCCGAAGCTGAGTTTCCCGAGACAGAAACAGTTGCCCAGAACACGCCGTTGTCGTAAAAGGTGACCGTTCCCGTCGCCCCGCCGCTGACCACTGCGGTACAGGTGGTATTCGCTCCATAGACAACCGGATTCGGTGAGCAGGATACCGAAAACGTCGGCGTGATCTTGTTGACCGCTACAGACTGCGTCACCTCTGGCGCGGCTGAATACTCCGCGTTGCCCGCTTGATCCGCGGCGACAACGATTGTGCCCACGCCGGTAACGTATAGCCAATTACCAGACACATAACCAGGACCGGAGAGAACGCTGAAGGTTACGGGGTTGAGCGTGCCGCCCCCCGTTGCCGACAGAGAGATTGGTGGGACTCCAATGGTGACGGGCGAGGCAATGGGCGCGAAGGAGATTGTCTGAGGAAGGAATGCCGTCGCAGTCAATGGTACGGTGGGAGATTGGCTAGGGAAACGACTCGTGTCCCCAGCGTATGAAGCTAGAGCGTAGTGAGTGCCAGTGCCGTAAACAACGATGCCGCTTTCACTGTAACCCGCAATTTGCTCGCCAAGCAGAATGGACGCCGTGTTGGCATTTTCATTTGCAGTGGCCAGATCGAGTTTGCCGTCGCCATTGAAGTCCCCCACTGCAATGGAAGATGGGGCTCTACCAGTCGCATAGGAAAGAGGCGCTTTGAACGACCCGTCGCCATTGCCAAGCAAGACCGATACCGTATTGCCACTGCCATTTACAACCGCCAAATCGAGTTTACCGTCTCCATTGAAGTCTCCGCCAGCTACCGATAATGGTTCACTGCCTGCTGCATAGGCAATCTGCCCCTGAAATGAGCCATCGCCGTTGCCCAGTAGAATCGATACAGTATTGGTGTCATTGTTTACAACCGCCAGATCGAGTTTGCCGTCGCCATTGAAGTCCCCCACTGCAATAGAGGCAGGTGCCCATCCGCCCAGGCTATAGTGGACCGGGGATGAGAATGTCCCGTCTCCATTCCCGAGAAAAACGGCAAGATTGCCAAAGATGGAACTTGTAACTGCAATGTCGAGCTTACCGTCGCCATTGAAATCGCCGGCGACGATTGAAGTGCCAGCAACATTTGCAACGCAATTCGGGGACTGAAATGTCCCATTCCCATTTCCGATAAAGATACACATCGTGTATGAGCTGTTAAGCTCTACCATGTCGAGCTTACCGTCACCGTTGAAATCACCGAACGCCGCGGCTAGTGGACTAGTACCACTTAATGAGGTTATAAGCTGCGGTTGAAACGTGCCGTCACCATTCCCAAGCAAAATAGATATTGTGTTCCCGGCAGTATTTACAACAGCCAGATCAACCTTGCCATCACCATTGAAATCTCCCACAACAACCGAAGACGGCCCGCCACCCACAGCGTATGAGGCCTGTGCCTGAAACGTCCCGTCACCATTCCCTAAAAATACCGATACGGTGTTGGAGCCGCTGTTTGCGATGGCGATGTCTTGCTTGCCGTCACCGTTGAAGTCTCCCTCCGCAACAGACGAGGGGCTGGACCCGGTGGCGTAGATAGCCTGATTCGCAAAGACAGATGCGGCAAGGTTGAGTGAAGTTGTGCCGATCTGCGCGTTGCCAATAGTGGTATCGAGGAAGTCGATTGTTCCAGTCAGGTATTGGCTGCCTAACGCCGTCACTGTTCCGCTGAGGGTGTAATTGCCAGCACTCCCCGTTGCTCCCAGTGTCGTGGAGCTTGTATATATCTGACTCGCAGCTACGCTGACGGACTCAGTCAGTGATGTGCTGCTGGCATTGGCCGTCGTCCGCAAAAATACAGCCTTGATGTTGTTCACGCCGTAGCCGAAGACGTGCTTGATCGTAGCCGTACCCGCGCTCGTTAATTGGGCAGTTCCGTAAAGCCCACTGCCGGGACTGCAATCCGTCGAGTTCACGTTGCAGAAGTTTACCGTGCCGGACGTGACCGCGCCTGGGTTCGTGACGGTTGCCGTCAACGTCACAACCGTGTCGGG
>Ga0208189_1000873_pt1 | contig 14529 bp, 7 predicted proteins | sample June2015DPH_10_5_FD_184702 | JGI IMG/M metagenome (GOLD analysis project Ga0208189, IMG submission 184702) | Peatland microbial communities from SPRUCE experiment site at the Marcell Experimental Forest, Minnesota, USA - June2015DPH_10_40... | ecosystem: Environmental > Terrestrial > Soil >... | reverse complement strand
AAAGAATGGCGGCGGCTTCTTCCGGGGTCGCGCTGTGAACCGGTCGGGCTTCTTCTCCGGCAGCGGCCGCAGCTTGCACCTGACCAAAGGCTCCGAACAAAACGTTGGTGAAGGAGCGGTTCATAGCCTTCGACATGATGATAGAAAGGATGAGGCCCGACGATCCGTCGAGCGCGCCGGCGATAATGAGCAGTTTGCTATCGAGGACGAAACCCATGGCCGCCGCCGACAGACCGGCATAGCCGTTCAACAACGAGATGACGGTGGGCATGTCGGCGCCGCCGATGGGGACGATCAAGAGCACGCCGAACGCCAGCGACAGGGCTATGAAGATGGGGAAGATCCAGGCCTGCTCCGGCGAGACGATCAGCCACACACCCGCCGCCGCGGCCAGCCCGAGGATCGACAGGTTGATCACGTTCTGGTTGCGATAGGTGATGGGGCGTTGGGGAAGGATCTCCTGGAGTTTGCCGAAAGCCATCATGCTGCCGGTGAAGGTGAGGAAACCGAGCAGCGTCTCGAAGACCAACGCCACCATGACAGCGCCGTGCGGCGTGGCGCGGTAATACTCCGCCGTGCCCACCAGCGCCGCCGCCAGGGCGCCGAAGGCGTGGGAGAGCGCGGTCCGCTGCGGGACCGCGGTCATGGGCATCAGGTAGGCGAGCGGGACGCCGGCCACGGTGCCGATGACGAAGGCCGCGGCGATGAGCTTGTAGTCGACCACCTCCGGCCGCATCAGCGTGCCGACGATGGCGAGCAGCATCCCGACCGCGCCGGCGAAGCAGCCGCGGCGCGCGGTGGCGGGCGACCGCATCCACTTCAGCGAGAAGACGAACAGGGCGGCCGAGAGGATGTAGATGTACTGGACGGCGGTATCGGTCATAGGGGTATCGCCTCGCCTAAGGGTGGCACTCGTGCCGAGACGGAAGGCCGGGCGTCGGCTTGAGAGCCGACGCGGCAGGCTGCAGCCTGCGCCACGAGGGCGGTCATTGGGTGTTCCCTCGCTTGCGCGTCTTGAACATCTTGAGCATGCGGTCGGTGATGAGGTAGCCGCTGACCGCGTTGGTCATGGACGCCGTGACGGCGATGAAGCCGAGGGTGCGCGTCAAAACGCTCGCGTGCGCGGCGCCGGTGATGAGGATCGAGCCCACGACGGCGATGGCGGAGATGGCGTTGGTGAGCGACATCAAGGGCGTGTGGAGGAGCGGCGAGACGCGCCGGATGATCTCCAGGCCGAGAAACGTCGCCAGCATGAATATGTACAGACCGACTTCGAGATTGGTGAGCATTCGATTCACCTCGTCTGGTTGACCGCGGCTTCGGCGGGCGCTTCGGGCATGCCGAGCGCATGGCGCACGCGGTGGTTCACGATCCGCCCCTGGTAGGTCACCAACGTTTCGCGCGTGATTTCGTCGGTGGTATCGACGGAGAGCGCGCCGTCCTGGACCAGGTGGCAGAGAAAGGTGGTGACGTTGCGCGAGTACATCTGGCTGGCGTGATAGGGGATGGAGGACGGCAGGTTGAGCGGGCCGAGGATGGTCACCTGGCGCTCGACGACGGTCTCGCCGGGCCGGGTCAGCTCGCAGTTGCCGCCGCGCTCGGCCGCCAGATCGACGATGACGGAGCCGGGCGCCATGCCTGCGACCATTTCCCGCGTGACCAGAATCGGCGCGCGCTGGCCGGGGATGGCGGCGGTGGTGATGACGACGTCGTGGCGGGCGATGACCTCGGCCATCTGTGCGCGCTGGCGGCGGTAGAAGTCCTCGCCCAGGGCTTTGGCGTAGCCTCCCTGATCCTGGGCCGCGGCGGTTTCGAGGTCCAGGGTGACGAAGCGCGCGCCCAGGCTCTCGACCTGTTCCTTGACGGCGGGCCGCACGTCGTATCCACTGACCACGGCGCCCAGGCGCCGCGCGGTGGCGATGGCCTGCAACCCGGCGACGCCCGCGCCGATGACGAGCACGCGCGCCGCCGCCACCGTGCCCGCCGCGGTCATCAGCATGGGGAACATGCGGGGCAGGGCATCGGCGGCGAGCAGAACCGCCTTATAGCCGGCGATAGTGGCCATGGAGGAGAGGACATCCATGCTCTGCGCGCGCGTGATGCGGGGCAGGAGTTCGAGGGCGAAGGTGGTGACGTAGGCGGCCGCCAGATCGCGAAAGGGGTCCGGGGCTGCGAGCGGCTCGGCGAGGCCGATGACGGCCTGGCCGGCGCGGAGCAGATGCAGATCCGCCTCGGAGCCCTGGGGATCGGCGCCGGCCGTGCGCACCGCGAGCAGCACGGCGGCTGCGGCGAAAACGTCGGCGCGCGTCGAGAGGCGGGCTCCTTTCTGCTCGTATTCGGCGTCGGTGAAGCCGGCCTCGGAGCCGGCGCCGCGCTCGATGACGAGTTCGACTCCGCACTTGGCGAGCGCGGCAATGCTCTGCGGCACGATGGCGACACGCCGCTCTCCGGGGTATTGCTCTTTGACTACGCCAACCAGAATCCCCATGGACCCTCTCGGCCGCGTCGGTTGCCGGCGGCAAGCTTCACCTTAATTTTAGATGCAGTTAGGGTGGTTGGGGGCGCAGGGAGTCGTGCTGGGTTATCCTAGGCGCGATGAACTGCCTCGTTCGGGTTATCGGCGGATTGGCGATCGTGGCGCCGCTGATCGCGGCCGGGCGCGAGGTGGCGATCACCATCGACGATCTGCCCGGGCACGGCTGCGAGTGGACCTCGCTCGAATCTCTGACGCGCCGGCTGCTGGAGCCGATTCGCGCACAGAAAGTGCCGATCACCGCCTTCGTGATTGCAGGCCACTGCATGGAACTGCCGATCGAGCGGCGGCGCGCCGTGCTGGAAATGTGGACCGCGGCGGGCGCGGAATTGGGGAATCACACCTACTCCCACCCCGACCTTAACTCGACCGCCATCGCAGACTATGAAAACGACATCCTGCGGGCGGACGCCGTTCTGCGCGAGACGATGGGCGTGCCGCGCCTGCGCTGGTTCCGCTCTCCCATGCTGCACCTAGGCGCGGATGTCGAAACCAAGGCGCGCCTGGAGGCGTTTCTAGCCAAGCACGGCTGGCGGCAGGCGCCCGTGACATTCGACAACTCGGACTGGATGTTCGCTTACGCGTACCGAGACGCGCGGGAGCGCGGCGACGCGGCCTTCGCCGAGAAAGTGCGGGCGGCGTACCTGCCCTACCTGGAGTCCGTAATCGCGTTCTTCGAGGCGCGCTCGGTGGAAGTGGTGGGGCGCGAGTTTCCGCAGGTGCTGCTGCTGCACGCCAACGAGCTGAATGCGGAGATGCTTCCGGACCTGCTGGCGATGCTTCGGCGGCGCGGCTACCGCTTCGTTTCGCTCGATGCCGCGCTCGGCGACCGCGCCTATTCGCTTCCCGACGAGTATGTGGGACGGGGCGGGTTTTCGTGGATTCACCGCTGGTCGATCACGAAGAAGATGCCGAACAAGGGCGAGCCCGACGAACCGGTTTGGTTGCGGGAGCGATACGAGCAGATTGAGAAACAGGGGCCGCGCTGAGTGAGTCGCGGCCGGACGCGGCCGTCGAGCGCGCTGGCCGGGGAGCACACACGATGGTGGGGCAGGCTCCAGTCCTGCGGCCGGCGTCCATGCCGGCCTCCGTGCAATTCCTTGAAACGGCGGAAGCCGGACGTGGACGTCCGGCGCGGCTCTGGAGAGCCGCCCCACTCCGAATGCCGTTAGGCGAGAGTGCCTGCGCCACCTACTCGGCGAGTTCGGCCTGCAACTGCTTACGGACGCGCGATCGTGCGGTGGCGGGCAGGAGAGCGAGCCCTTCGGCAGCGGCGGCGCGCGCCTTTTCGGGTTGCTCCGCGGCGCGGTAGGCGCGGGCGAGAGTGAGAAGAAATCCTGGCTTGCGATGATGGCTCATGTCCACCATGCGCTGGGCGTATTCGACGGCCAACGGCGGATCGCGGAGCCGCTCGGGCATGACAGTGGTCAAGCCGGTCGCAACCTCATCAAGCTCATAGCCAAAGCCGTTTTGCTGTTTTCCCACAGCCTTTAGGATGGCAACCCCTCTGGCCGCCAACTCCAACGTTCCCTGGGTTCGATGGAGCGCCCGTTGTTGCAGGCTCGTTCGGATCAGGAGCAGGCCCAGCGTGGATCGCCAGTGGAGGTTGTCCGGTTCGATCTGGAGAAGATGTTCGGTGACAGAGCGCGCCTCCGACAGGGTTTTCAAGGCACTGGCGGCGTCGGCGGTTCGATCCGCGCGTTCCTCCGTAAAAACCCCTTCCGCGCGATCTTCAAAACACTCCGCCTCATTTTCCAGGATTACCATCAAGTCGTGTCCGGCACGAGCATCGTTGGGATCCGCGGCGAGGAAACCCTGGGACACGGGTTTGACCCGTTCCAGGTAGGACAATGCCTCCTGGTATCTTCCGACCTCTTTTAGCGCCATTCCGTACTTACGAAGAACGGCAGCCAGGATGCGCTGGTTGGCGAGGGTCTTCCGGTACTCCTCGGGGAGGGCGTTCATGCCATCAATCGCTTTGCGGTAATCCGGCAATGCCGCGGCCGGATCCGTTTCGGCCGTTACGTTCGCGATCTTGGTGTGGTTCATGGCGATCGCCCGCCACGCACGGGAGAAGCCAGGATCGAGCTGGACGATGCGTTCGTCGAGATCCAGCGCTTTATGAAATGCCGCCAGCGCGGCCACCGGATCGCTCAGACTCGCCATGCCGCTCTGTCCCAACTCGTCGCCTAGGCCTCCATAGGCGGTGGCCGTGTCCATCAAGGCATCCACCTTCGCGCCAGGGCGGGATGCCAGTTCCTCGAAAGTGGCCACCGCCGATCGCATCGTCGCCACCGCTTCCTGCGTTCGGCCCGTTCCCCAAAGCACTTCGCTCCGCGACTGTTGAGCCCACCCCAAAGCGTGCGCCGCGGCCGCATTTCCGGGCTGTTGCCGAACGGCCGTCGTGGCGATGGAAAGAGCCTTGTCCAGACTGCTCAGCGCACCTGGCGCATCGCCGATGTTCTGATCGTAGGGATTGCCTTGCACGTTGGCCAAGCGGATAAACGCGTTGGCGAGGTCCAGTTGCAGTTGCGGATCGCCGACGGCATCCTTGGCCGTGCGGTCCAGATGCTTCAGGACGGTGCTCACCAGCAGTTTCTGGGCCGGAGTCGAGCCGGGAAGCTTTTGAATGGCCTCGTCAATTTCCGAGAGCAGACTGTTGCCGAGGGTCCGCAAGTCTTCCGCGCGGGCTTCCGCTTTGCGGCGCTGGGCGTTGGCAACGCGGTACTGCCACAGCACGCCTCCGATTCCCGCCAGTATGCTTATCGCCAGCAGCGCCGAGGCGGCCAGAGCAAGCTTGTTGCGGCGGGCGAACTTGCCGGCACGGTAGCGGAAACTGCCCTGGTGTGCCGCCACCGGACGGCCGTCGAGATACGCTTCGAGATCGGCGATGAACTGGTCGACGCTGGCGTAGCGTTCTTCCGGCTCTTTCCGGAGAGCTTTCAAAGCGATGGCGTCGATGTCCGAGTCCAGCGTGCCGGGAGCGGCCTTCTCGCTCGGCTTGGGCGGCTGCTGTTCGCAGATCACGCGGACCATCTCCGCGGTAGTGAACTCCTTCAACTCATAGGGAGGCACGCCGGCGGCGAGCAGGAAGAGAAGGACGCCCAGAGAGTAGATGTCCGAGGCGGTCGAGATCGGGTGTCCCAAGACCTGCTCGGGACTGGCGTATTGCGGCGTGAAGGAATGGAAGCCCTGGCGCGTGAATTCGCCTTCCGCGAGGGCAGCCACGGGAGCGATCAGCTTGGCGGTGCCGAAGTCGAGCAGTTTCGGCGTGCCGTCTTCCAGGACAAGGATATTGTCGGGCTTCAAGTCCCGATGGACCACCAGATTCTGGTGCGCAAAGCGAACGGCGCTGCAGACGGACTTAAACAGCTCGATGCGCTGGCGGATGGAGAGGGAGTGTTGCGCGCAGTAGCGCTGAATGGGCAGGCCGTTGGCGTACTCCATGGCCAGATAAAGCTCGCCGTCCTCACTGACACCCCCATCCAGCATGCGCGCAATATAGGGATGACTGAGGCCTGCGAGAATCTGGCGTTCCTGCCGGAATCTCTCGCGAAACAGGTCGTTCGCAAGGGGCAGGTCAATCAGCTTGACGGCGACCTGCTGATCGAATTGGCCATCCACGCGGCGAGCCAGGTAGACAGCCCCCATGCCGCCGCGCCCGAGGAGTTTCTCCAATCGATACGGCCCGATGCGCCGGCCGATGTGCGCATCCTGGAGCACTTCTGGATCGGAAGGCACGTAGGCAGCGGTGAAACGCTCCTCCTCGTCCCCGGCGCGCAGCAGGGCACTTGCCTCCTGAAGGAGGCCGCTGTCTCCCGCGCAGAGCGCTTCGAGACGCGCGGCTCTCTCCTCCTGGGGGGCCTCGGCCACTTCGTGGAAGATGGCTTCGAGGCGGCGCCAGCGTTTTAGAATTGCTTCCTCTGCGGGCAATCGGCTACTCCCATGAAGGTCTGCGTAGATTGTCGCCGGAATGAATCAAGCGTCCCCTGGATTGACGTTCTGGTCCACATGAATGCGCCCGTAAAGCCAGCTCTTCACGAACTTCACTTCGCGGTCCACCGTAGCTTTCGAGATCTGCATAATCTCGGCTGTCTCCTCCGCCGTGCATCCGAGGAAGTACCTGAGCTCGACGAGTTGGACCTTCTGCGGATCGATCGCCTCGAGCTCATCCAAGGCGCGGTTGAGGTCGATCATGGACTCGCCGCCGAGCTTGATCCAGGGAATCTGGTCGTTCAGCGGGACATGCTCGGCGCCGCCGCCTCGCTTCTGGGCGTCGTCGCTGCGGGCTTGATCCGTCAGGATCATGCGCATGACTTTGGCCGAGAAGGTGTAAAAGTGGGCGCGATCCGCCCATTCCGCTTTTTCCTGGCCGATCAGGCGCAAGTACACTTCGTGGACCAGGGCGGTGGCCTGGAGCACCCCGGGATCTCTCTCTCTCTCCGGATGTAGGCGGCTGCAACCTGGCGCAGATGCGGATACACCAGCGGCATCAACCGCTGCAGGGCGTCGGGCTCGCCCTGCTTCCATTTGTGCAGAAGCAGCGTGATCTCGCCTGGGGAGGAATCCAATCGGCGCTCCGTTCTGAGCCGGGTAGGTCACAAGTTTAGCAGTTTCGGACCCGGACGTGGGGGGACGTGAGGCATTCTGCGCCCGTTTGGCGCTATCTCTTATGAACTCCCGTGAGGTTCGGGGAAAACTACTGAACGCGGCTGAGACTCCAAGCGGAGAATGACGATGATCCTCAAATTCATGATGAAAGCTCTTGTGCTTACGATGGTTGGGTTTGCTTTTACTGGGACCGCTGCCTGGGCGCAGCAGTATCTGATCACGACGGTGGCGGGGGGCGGGATACCGCCTACGGGGCTGCCGGCCGTGAACGCGCCGCTTCCCAATACGCAAGCAGTAGCGGTGGACGCGCACGGCAACATGTATTTCATCGCGGGCAACTGGGTGTTCAAGGTCGATGCCGCGGGGACCCTTACGCGCGTGGCAGGGACGAGAGGCGGGGGCTACTCGGGCGACGGCGGCCCGGCCACGAGCGCCCAACTCGGCGGGCCCGGAGGCGTGGCGGTGGATGCCGCCGGCAACCTCTACATCGCGGATGCCGGCAACAACGCGATCCGCAAGGTGGCGGCGGCGACTGGCATCATCACGACGGTAGCGGGGAACGGAACCGAGGGCTACAAGGGCGACGGAGGCCCGGCCACCAGCGCCCAGCTCGCGGGGCCTTTCGGTGTGGCGGTGGATGCCGCCGGCAACTTCTACTTCGCGGATGCCGGCAACCTGGTGATCCGCAAGGTAGCGGCGGCGACTGGCATCATCACGACGGTGGCGGGGAACGGAACCTCGGGCTACACGGGCGACGGCGCCCCGGCGACCAGCGCCCAATTCAAGGCGCCCGAGGGCCTGGCGGTGGACGCTGCCGGCAACCTCTACATCACGGACCGCCTCTGCGACGCGGTCCGCAAGGTGGCGGCGGCGACCGGCATCATCACGACGGTGGCGGGGACCGGAAGTTATGGCTACTCGGGCGACAACGGCCCGGCCGCCAGCGCCCAACTCTATGGGCCCCGTGGCGCGGCGGTGGACGCCGCCGGCAACCTCTACATCGCGGATACTTACAACAACCGCATCCGCATGGTGGCGGCGGCGACTGGCACCATCACGACCGTGGCGGGCAACGGCGGCTATGGGGGCTACTCGGGTGACGGCGGCCTGGCCACCGGCGCCCAACTCCATTACCCTTACAGCGCGGCGGTGGATCCGGCTGGCAACCTCTACATCGCGGACGCCTTAAACAGCCGCATCCGCATGGTGGCCGCGGCGACTGGCACTATCACGACGGTGGCGGGGAACGGAGGCTCGGTCTCCTCAGGCGACGGTGGCCCAGCCACCAGCGCCGAACTCAATCAACCGAACGCCGCCGTGGTGGATGCCGCCGGCAACCTCTACATCGCGGACACCATGAACAACGTGATCCGCAAGGTGGCGGCGGCGACCGGCATCATCACGACGGTGGCCGGAAACGGAACCGCGGGCTACTCGGGCGACAACGGCCCGGCCACCAAGTGCCAACTCAACATGCCCGAGAGCGTGGCGGTGGATGGCGCCGGCAACCTCTACATCTCGGACTATGGCAACAGCGTGATCCGCAAGGTAGTAGGGGGCACCATCACAACGGTGGCGGGGAACGGAACCCCGTGCTACTGGGGCGACGGCGGCCCGGCCACCAGCGCCCGGCTCTATTATCCTCTCGGCATCGCGCTGGATACCGCCGGCAACCTCTACATCGCCGACTACTTGAACTACAGGGTCCGCGAGGTGGTGGCGGCGACCGGCGCCATCCAGACAGTGGCGGGGAACGGAGCCATTGGCTATTCAGGCGATGGCGGCCCGGCCACCGCCGCCAAGATCAACGCGCCTTACGCCGTGGCGGTTGACGGTGCCGGCAACCTCTACATTGCGGAGCAACAGAGCGGCGTTATCCGCAAGGTGTCGGCCAGTGGGACCATCACGACCGTGGCGGGGAACGGGAGCCTCGGAATCTCCGGCGACGGGGGCCCGGCCACCAAAGCCCAGCTCCTCTTGCCTGGGGGCGTGGCAGTCGACGCGGCCGGCAGCCTGTACATCGCGGACACCTACGGCGGTTCGATTCGCAAGGTGGCCAATGGCACCATCACGAGCGTGGCGGGGAACCACACCTTTGGCTATTCGGGCGATGGCGGGCCGGCCACCAGCGCCCAGCTCAACCAAGCTGGGGGCGTGGCAGTGGACGCGGCCGGCAACGTCTACATCGCCGACACCTACAATAACGCGATCCGGCTGCTGTTTCCGCTGGGGACCCGCGCGCTGCTGAGCGTAACTGCGACGCACTCCGGCGACTTCGCGCCGGGGCAGGTGGGAGCAACCTACTCAGTGGTGGTGAGCAATGCCGTCCTGGCGGGACCAACGAGCGGCACGGTGACGGTGACCGAGATCGTCCCCACCGGGCTGACGCTGGCCTCGATGGCCGGCACGGGCTGGAGCTGCTCGGGCAGCGCCTGTACGCGCAGCGATGCGCTCAATCCCGGCTCCAACCAGCCGCCTGTCACAGTGAGCTACCCGCCCATTACTGTGACGGTGAATGTCGCCGCGGATGCGCCTGCGCAGGTGATCGATGAGGTGAGCGTTAAGGGCGGCGGCTCGGCGGCGTCCGGCGCCGCCGACACGACGAACATCGAGAACATCGTGCTACCCGAGGCGCCTGTTCTGAGTTCTCCGGGGAACGAAGCCACGGGCGTGGTGGTGGCGCCAGCCCTGGCCTGGAACGCTTCCAGCGGGGTGGCGTCCTATGACGTCTACTTTGGCGCCTCATCTACGCCACCCATGGTGGGAAACACGACCGATACCAATTACGCTCCGGGCACTTTGAGCTCCGGCACGACCTACTACTGGCAGGTTGTTGCCCGGAACGCCGGCGGGACGGCATCTTCTGCTATCTGGTCCTTCACGACCACGACCGGCGGCCCGGCGGTGGGCCTGCAGTTCGTTCCCGTTACTCCCTGCCGCATTGCCGACACGCGGAACGCGAACGGGCCGTTTGGCGGCCCCACCATGACCGGCAGCTCGACCCGATCCTTCGCCGTCCCCCAGAGCACCTGCGCCATTCCGGCCACGGCTCTGGCGTACTCCTTGAACGTGACGGTGGTGCCCGAAGGCCCTTTGTCCTACCTTTCGCTATGGCCCACCGGCCAGAGCCAGCCTCTCGTTTCGACCCTGAACTCCCCCGCCGGGCAGGTGGTGGCCAATGCGGCTATCGTCCCAGCCGGCACGGGCGGCGCGGTGAGCGTCTTCGTCACCGACCCGACCGACGTGATTCTGGACATCAACGGCTACTTCGCCGCCTCGACCAGCGGCGCCTTTTCGTTCTATCCGGCCCCGCCGTGCCGGGTGGCGGACACGCGCAATGCGACCGGCACGTTCGGCGGGCCGTCGATGTACGCCGGCCAGGTTCGGGATTTTCCGATTCCCCTCAGCACCTGCGAGATTCCAGCGACGGCGGGCGCCTACGCGCTCAACGTCACGGTGGTTCCGGCGGGCGGTCTGGGCTATCTGACGACGTGGCCGACGGGGAAGCCGCAGCCGAACGCTTCGACGCTGAACTCGGAGACGGGGAAGATCGTGGCGAACGCGGCGCTGGTTCCGGCGGGGACCAACGAATCGATCTCGGTGTATGTGACCAACCCGACGGATGTGATTCTGGACATCAACGGGTACTTTGGGCAGCCGGGGCAGACGGGGGCTTTGTCGTTCTACCCGGTGACGCCGTGCCGGGTGGCGGACACGCGCAATGCGAACGGGCCCTTCGGCGGGCCGGAGATGGGTGCGGCGACGACGCGCTCGTTCCCGATTCCAGCCAGCAACTGCGGGATTCCGGCGACGGCGGCGGCGTATTCGTTGAACGTGACGGTAGTCCCGGACGGGGTTCTGTATTACCTGTCGGCGTGGCCGTTTGGGTCGACGCAGCCGCTGGTTTCGACGCTGAATTCCTTTGACGGGAGCGTGGTGGCGAATGCGGCGATCGTGCCGGCGGGCCCAGGCGGCGGGATCGACGTTTACGTGACGAACCAGACGCAAGTGATTCTGGATATCAACGGGTATTTCGCACCGTAAGGCGGAGCGCCCGGGGGCAAACAGCGAGATTCCAAAGCGGAGAATGACGATGATCCTCAAATTGATGAAAGCTCTTGTGCTCACGATGGTTGCCGGGACCCCGGCCTGGGCCCAGTTGCAGTTCGTTCCCGTGACCCCCTGCCGCGTGGTGGACACGCGGAACGCGAGCGGGCCGTTTGGCGGCCCCACCATGACGGGCAATTCCGCCCGATCCTTCGCCGTTCCCCAGAGCGCCTGCGCCATTCCGGCCACGGCTCTGGCGTACTCCTTGAACGTGACGGTGGTGCCCGAAGGCCCCTTGTCCTACCTTTCGTTGTGGCCGACCGGCCAGAGCCAGCCTTACGTTTCGACCCTGAACTCCCCCGCCGGGCAGGTGGTGGCCAATGCGGCCATCGTTCCGGCCGGCACGGGCGGTGCGGTGAGCGTCTTCGTCACCAACCCGACGGACGTGATCCTGGACATCAACGGCTACTTCGACGCCTCGACGAGCGGCGCCTTTTCGTTCTATCCGGCCCCGCCGTGCCGGGTGGCGGACACGCGCAATGCGACCGGCACGTTCGGCGGGCCGTCGATGTACGGCGGCCAGGTCCGGGATTTTCCGATTCCCCTCAGCACCTGCGAGATTCCAGCGACGGCGGGCGCCTACTCGCTCAACGTCACGGTGGTTCCGGCGGGCGGTCTGGGCTATCTGACGACGTGGCCGACGGGGAAGGCGCAGCCGAACGCTTCGACACTGAACTCGGATACGGGAAAGATCGTGGCGAACGCGGCGCTGGTACCGGCGGGGACCAACGAATCGATCTCGGTGTATGTGACCAACCCGACGGATGTGATTCTGGACATCAACGGGTACTTTGGGCAGCCGGGGCAGACGGGGGCTTTGTCGTTCTACCCGGTAACGCCGTGCCGGGTGGCGGACACGCGCAATGCGAACGGGCCCTTCGGAGGGCCGGAGATGGGTGCGGCAACGACGCGATCGTTCCCGGTCCCGGCCAGCGCTTGTAACATCCCGGCGACGGCGGCGGCGTATTCGTTGAACGTGACGGTGGTACCGGACGGGGTTCTGTATTACCTGTCGGCGTGGCCGTTCGGGTCGACGCAGCCGCTGGTTTCGACGCTGAACTCCTTCGACGGGAGCGTGGTGGCGAATGCGGCGATCGTGCCGGCGGGCCCGGGCGGCGGGATCGACGTCTACGTGACGAACCAGACGCAGGTGATTCTGGACATTAATGGGTATTTCGCCGCGAGCGGCGGATCGGGCGGCAGCGCTCCGAACGGTTACACCATCACGGGCATGGTTTCGGGGCTGAACAGCGGAGCGTCGGTGGTCCTGCTAAACAACGGTGCGAATGCGTTGACGGTGTCCGCGAACGGTTCGTTCACCTTCCCGACGGCGCTGGCGAGCGGGGCGAGCTATGCGGTGACGGTGGGGACCCAGCCCGCCGGGGAAAGCTGCGTGGTGGCGGACGGCGGGCCGGGAGTCGTGTCGGCGGATGTGACCAACGTAGTGGTGACGTGCACGGCAACAGCGCCGCCGCCGGGCAATAGCACGCTAGCGGAACACGTGCTGGCGCAGACGGGACTGTCGATCGCGATGGCGAACAGCATGCTAGTGCAGCAAGGGCTATTTTCCCTGCTCAGCCCCCAACCAGGCGGTAGCCCCTGTGGTTCGGATCCGGGAAATGACTTGAGCATTCAGTTGGGCGCAACGCCGGTCATCACTATGGACGGGACTCCCATGTATCCAGTGACCATATACTACGACCAAAACTGCAAACAGCCTTACGTCATGGGCTATCTGGCGGGCCTCACGGTCTCGGCTGACGGCAACATCGGCTCTTTTTCGACGGCTGCCACCTATTACGGCCTCAACGGAACGAACCTCGGGACCCTTACGCTCACCATCGCCATGACGGGCGATGACGACGACAATAACGTCGTGGTGAGCGGCCTCGGCGTATTCACACCGGCAAGCGGCCCGCGGACGCCCGTGCAGTTGGGGCTGGTTTGCTCTGAGAACAACCCCGCTGCGCCGTGCGTGGGGGCGGTAGCGCAGGATTTCCCCGCGTTGGGCCTCGCCATCGGCGCCGCGACAACCGTGAACCTAACCCTCCTCACGAACGCGGAGAACCTGGAAACCGGAGCCGCCACCTTCACCGGCGCAGGATCGCCCGTCACCGGGCCGATCGGATCGCTCACCCTGACCAACCCCTCGGAGGCGTCGCTCGTCCTTCAAGGTGGAACGCCCTACACCTCGATCACTGTCAGCGGCGGCACCGCCGCATTCGGCGCCTTCTTCCCACCGACGCCGACCGGCTGGACGGTCACGGATGCGGCGCACGACGAGCAATTTCAGATCACGGTGATCGACGATACGACCCGCAATTCGAGCATCACGATCACCCAGGTGAGCACGGGCAAGACTCTGGCGACCGGCTCGGTCGATCGGTCGGGCACGGGCACCATTACCTACTCGGACGGCAGCACGGCCGCGATCACCAGTTGGACGCTGGCGGACTAGGCGGGATGATGTCAAAACGGAGAAGAACGATGATCCTCAAATTCATGAAGGCTTTGCTGCTCACGATAGCTGCCGGGACCCCTGCCTGGGCCCAGTTGCAGTTCGTTCCGGTGACGCCCTGCCGCGTGGTGGACACGCGGAACGCGAACGGGCCGTTTGGCGGCCCCACCATGACGGGCAATTCCGCCCGATCCTTCGCCGTTCCCCAGAGCGCCTGCGCCATTCCGGCCACGGCGCTGGCGTACTCCTTGAACGTGACGGTGGTGCCCGAAGGCCCCTTGTCCTACCTTTCGCTATGGCCCACCGGCCAGAGCCAGCCTTACGTTTCGACCTTGAACTCCCCCGCCGGGCAGGTGGTGGCCAATGCGGCCATCGTCCCGGCCGGCACGGGCGGCGCGGTGAGCGTCTTCGTCACCGACCCGACCGACGTGATCCTGGACATCAACGGCTACTTCGCCGCCTCGACCAGCGGCGCTTTCTCGTTCTATCCGATGTACGGCGGCCAGGTCCGGGATTTCCCGATTCCGCTCAGCACCTGCGACATTCCGGCGACGGCGGGCGCCTACTCGCTCAACGTCACGGTGGTTCCGGCGGGCGGTCTGGGCTATCTGACGACGTGGCCGACGGGGAAGCCGCAGCCGAACGCTTCGACGCTGAACTCGGAGACGGGAAAGATCGTGGCGAACGCGGCGCTGGTACCGGCGGGGACCAACGAATCGATCTCGGTGTATGTGACCAACCCGACGGATGTGATTCTGGACATCAACGGCTACTTTGGGCAGCCGGGGAGCCAGGGGGCTTTGTCGTTCTATCCGGTGAC
>Ga0208189_1000872_pt1 | contig 14535 bp, 14 predicted proteins | sample June2015DPH_10_5_FD_184702 | JGI IMG/M metagenome (GOLD analysis project Ga0208189, IMG submission 184702) | Peatland microbial communities from SPRUCE experiment site at the Marcell Experimental Forest, Minnesota, USA - June2015DPH_10_40... | ecosystem: Environmental > Terrestrial > Soil >... | reverse complement strand
CTTGCGCCCGTTTACCTTGAGAATTGCTCGACCCTGACGGGGTCGATAGTCGCATCAATCAAAAAATTGAACGGTATAGCCGAGGTCCACCCAGCTTGTTCAAACATGTTCATGAAACAGACACCGATTACTGAACCTCCTGGAAGCAAAACGCGCTGGAGGAACAAGGAAACGTCGTCGCGGCTTACAGGTGAAATGGGCATCGCTAATCCGCCCAGGACGACGACGACCCGGGCCTTAGTGATTTCAGCGGAATCTCCGAACTGGATACCTATATTGTCGACAGACTGAACTTTCTTTGCTAAGTTCAGGTCGAGGCTAGGCACAAACACCTGTCTGATTTCGAGAGTCCTAATAGCGTACGACAGTAGCTCAACAAACGGAGTGCAGACTCCAGGTAAACCCACGTACATTATAGTATCTTCATCGTGCAGACCTAGTTGCTCTATCATGCTCTTAAATGGACGCGAAATACCCGCGACGCCCTTGGTAGTGTTAATAACCATTCTTTCCATATGTCCACCCGCTTATGCAGCTAAAGAATTCTCGCGCGAGTTAATAAACGTGAGGGCTACCTCCCGGCGACGCAGCGACTGCTATGCCTCTGCGGCGCGGCAATCACGCGCCACGGTTTCGCGATTGCCGTGTCAACCTTTGCGCTCCTCCAGAATTTCAACAGTACTTACGAAAGTGCCATTCACAGCGGTCAAAGCAGATCAATTGGCTTGCTACGGTTTACCCACCTAACGCAAGTGCTGGGGCTTCTAATGGTGCCGCCACGCAGATCGAATCTACAGGGAGCCTTAGAATCGTATGACGTTTCCCTGCAAGGCCATTCGCGAGCGCGCGTGATGGGCTCAACTAAGTTATCATCAACAACCGTATTGACCTGTATAGCCCCCTCAGTATGATCCCGTTCGAGACTGTTAATTCTCCATCTGTGTAGGTTCATTTGGATTGCTCCTCGAGCGCGGTTATTCTCCCCTCACGATTCCTGATTTCGATGACGCGTAGGCCGATCTCCACGGCGCGCAGCTTGATTCTTAACTTCGCCTCAAGCTGCAGTGAAGAGTCATCGGTAGTTCGCACCTCTGCCACAGCCTCGTTGAATAAGTCACACACGTCTCGGGCAGTTTCAATTTGAAGGGCGGTTAGACGTGTGTCCAACCTTTTTTTCGTCCACCCCCCGGCCCGTTCCCTACGCTTGCGTGCCGCGTCGTATGCGCGACGTCGCGCAGGGTCTGCGTGGGGCATTTACCGCCTTCCTTATTCTGTCCGTCGAGTGCCTTCAAAACGCGTTACTTCGAAGTCGGTCCACTCGATATCCGTGGGCCGGCGCGAGAGGGCAGCATGTTCGTCGGTCGTAACCGACTTCGTATTCGTCTTCGATTCCATTATAGATCACTAAATTACGCATGAAAAAAGGGAGCTATATAAAGTCGACTAGCGGAAAACGCCAAATCGACTACACGCTGCTGTACGTGCTCACTGAGCGCGGCATCTACGAGAATTACAAGCGCATATCTCGGGGAGATTTGAAGCGGATCGAAGCGCTCGTTGGAGACGTTGACTCAGAGAAGAAAGCCGCGAGCCGGATCTTTCTCTGCGTGATAACCCGATTAGATCCCGATCAAGACGCCCAAAACGAGCCCGTAGGTCAAAGCAAATCGAAAAACAAATGGGTCTAATTACCGTTGAAAGCCGTCAAAGCCAAGGTTAACGCAAAGATACAATAGCTAACAATTTAAAACTCAATCTCAGTCGTCACCGCTTTAGATTACGCTTCCATTCCTCAAATTCTCTAGTGGCTGGACCCGTTTGCCATCGCGCTTCTGCTTCTCTAGACTCGCCCTCGCGTCGTTTCGCATAGATCTCACGATAACGTCGGTTTGCATACTCCGCATACTTCGCCACAGTATTCCAACATTCCCCATTCCTGTTTATTGCTGTTTTGTCTTTCCTGCATACATATATGACTCTATCACCAATGATCCTTGCTTCTCCATCAGCGGTTTTCGACAAGAAGCATCGGGTCCATAGTTCGGGTGGCTCATTAGAGAGAATATAAGGCACGTGCACTCTACTCTCGTCGTCGGCAATCCGCTCTATGCCGTTTGCATCAAAATCCAGAGTCTCTATATCTCTAAAGGTCATGCGGGTTTCCTCTCTCATCCTCTGTCAATCCTACCACAGTCTCCTTGACTGGAGAGTTTGCTTTGGTGCCTGTTATTTGGCACCGCACCCCATATATCTATCTACAAGGCAGTCTGCACGGCTTTTTTCGTTTCTATTGTCCACACGTGCGCGTGTCTTTGTGCGGTCTCTGCGCGGCACGCTTCTGGCGCCTTGAGCCAGAATATATACCATCTCGAGTGCCTGTTTGCAGGAAAAAAGCCGCCTTGCTGCGCGTTTATTGCAGATTCAAAGCTAATGGCCTGGCGACGTCCTTCGTCGCACGAAGACGTGCTTAAGCGCTGGGATCTCTCTTAGTGTGTTCCTCAAGTTGCTTTAATATCCGGAGGTATTTGCGCTCCAAATCTTCGTTCTCTGTCTTTAATTTGTTGTTCTCCTTATTCAGGCGTTCAACTTCGCCGCGCACGCGGGTAAACGCTTCCGAATACTTCAGCTGTAGCCTTCCGTTCTTAGCTTTCAAGAGCTCGTTTTCGACCGTAAGTAGAGACTCCTTGAGCATATCCGGTCATAAGCTATAATGGCATAAATAGAGCGCGTCGTAAAAAGCATAACACGTTCGTTTAGCTGCGACACAGCCTCAAGGCCTCCGAAGCGTGTTGTCTGGAGGGAGTATGCGGTTTATTTAGCGTCTGTGGGCTGGCACTTGAAAACGCAACGTGAGGCGTGCGCGTCGTCGTCGGACGAGGAGCGCAGTTTCGCGTATGCTCGAACCCCAAACGCTTTGCTGTGACGGGTTCAACCGCTCGTGCGTCTTCTAGCTCTCTAAGCGTCTCTGTGGCGCTCTGTCGAATCTCCGCGCTCTTATCACGCAACGCGACGATCAACTCATCGACAGTTGTTCCGGCTGCCATTGTGCTCGCATCGTTTGCAAACTCAAGGCGTTATCGCCGTCTCTGCCGCACTCTAAAATGTTTGGCAACGAAGCCCCGTATTTTAGTAATGACCGCTATGCCAGCTGCCGTAACGCTGCCCGCTCTGGGCTGCACCGTCGGCTCACCCTTCGAAACCTCCTGACCGATCTGAACCTGAATAGACCGGGATTTCTCCGTCGCAAGCACCTGCGATGGATAGATGCTGCGGTGGCCGGACATCACGTAGCTGACAACGCACGCTACTGCGGCGTACGGCGCGACTGCCGGCCCGAAGAGCTCAATTGATATGATACTCGCGGCGATGGGGGTGTTGGTGGCTCCCGCAAGAACGGCTACGAGGCCAATTGCCGCAAACGTCGCCGAATTCAAGCCAAATACCTGCGCGAAAAGAGCGCCGGCCGTCGAACCGATAAAGAAGATAGGAGTGATGATACCGCCGCTTCCCCCAAAGCCCAACGTTATGCTGGTGAACACGATCTTCAAGGGGAAGGCGTACCAGACAGCCTGCTGCCCCTGCAGCGTGGCCTGAGTCGTGGCCAAACCGAGCCCAAGGTACTGCGTGGAGAATGTCAGGGTCAACAGTATGAGCGCCGCGCCGCCGATGATGCCTTTGGCAGGCGCCCATATGGGCAGACGTTCTGCGGCCTTTTTGAAGAGAGTGAAGAGCTCTATGAGGAGAAGCGCGACGAGCCCAAAGAAGATGCCTGCAACAATCACTTGCGCCAAGAAGAACCCGCTGAAGACGGGCACGAACTGGAGGGGGCTGTAGAAATAGGTAATGCCGAGGGCAGCCGACACTTGGTAGCTGACGATCCCCGCGATAAACGCGGGGAGGAGCACGTCGTACATGAGGCCTCCTACAAAGAGGACTTCGACCCCGAAGATAGCGCCCCCTATGGGCGTACCAAAAACGGAGGCAAATCCGGCGCTGACCCCACAGATGACCAATTTCCGACGGTCACGGTCGTCGAACTTCAAGAGGTCGCTAAATAGTGAAGAGAGCCCCGCTCCTATCTGGGCGCCCGGCTCTTCCTTGCCTGCCGAGCCGCCTGACGCGATAGTAATGAGCGTGGCAGCGAGCCTTACCAAAACCGTTGACGGCTTTATTTTACCCGATCGTTTGTGGAGGGCATCAATAATCATCGCCGTGCCGTGCCCTTCATCGCCTGGGGCAAGGTATTTCATCATGGCGCCGCTGACGAGGAGCGCCAGGGGAAGAAGGAGAAAGTAGTAGGGAAACTGGCCGGTCAGGGCAATGCTGTAGTCCAGCGCCTTTAAGAAAACGGCTACGGCCAAGCCAACGGCGACTCCAACGAGTGTGCCTAGCACGCACCATTTGCAAACGCTGATGAATAAGACGATTTGCCTGGGGAGAATATTAGACGCATTCGACACACGTAAGAAAGATCGAGCGAGGCTTTAATGGTTACCCTTTGATCGCGCCCGGAAGTCGACTTTGAGCGCGTTGGCGAAGACCAAATGTCTCGCCGTCGTAAATTTCCCGTTGAGAGATACTGAACTCTTGCAGAGTTTCTTAAGTGGCACAACAAACCTACACCTAGGGGTTTCAACCTAAAGCAGGCATACCTGCTCAAACTCTTGAGAGCGTCCGCATTGCGAGACCGAGAATCGATGATGATCACCTCCCCAAAGATGACGAAGTTGCCCGTGTTAAATGCGTCGGTATAGCGGAGATTGATGGCCTTGCTCACTTCTATTGACGTAGGTCGTCGTATCGCGTATCGCAGCAATATTTTGTCTCTTGTAACTATGCGCCCTAAGTCCGCGTCTGCAAGATTCTTTTCGATCTCCTTCTATACGCCCACTCAGCAACAAAACTAAAAATGACGACGCCGGCCAAGGTAGCTACGGCGTTTGGAGAACTCTGAGCCTCATAATCGACGAGCAGGAAAACGAATGCCAAGGACACGAGAATAGCAAGCCACAACATAAGCGGGTTTGCCTTAGTCTCTCGAAGAAGTCTGAGATGTGCAGCGTTGACCGCAACGTATATGAGCAGTATTGAGGCGCTGCCGACCACAGCGATGCCCTCTAAGTTGAGGAGGTTTGCAAAGACGATAGTCAGGCCTGCCGTTATAAGAAGGCCTTCTCTGCTCCTCCTCCAAATCTTTCGCTCAAAAAATTCAGGCAATTGCCCCTCTTTCGCCAAAACATAGCTGATATTAGCCCCCCTATAAAGCGTGGCATTAATGCCTGATGATGTTGACAGCAGGGCAGCAATGGCGATGATTTTAAACCCGATTGTCCCGAGGAATGGTTGTGCTGCTTCAGCGAGGGCGTAATCTTTCGCGCTTACTATTTGTGAAACGGGCAGGTTTCCGAGCACGGTCACAGCGACGGCAACGTAAATGGTGATAACGATGGATACGCTGATAAAAAACGCCTTCGGTACCGTCTTTTTTGGATTTTCCATGTCTTCCGCAGCGTTAGTTATGAGACTAAAGCCTTGGTACGTAACGAAAACGATTGCGGCGCACGAGAGGATGTTATAAAAAGGGGGCCATTGTGATAGAGCGAGGCGACTCGGTTGAGCCGAAAAAATGCCGAGGGCGACGAATCCAACTAGGATAGCAATCTTGGTCGCAACGATATACTGTTCAGACCGGCCGACCGCTCGTGCTCCGATGAAGTTTATGGCGGTAAAGACGACAATAATTCCCGTGGCAAATATGTCAACCCAGATACTCGCTGCATTTCCCGGTAAGAAAGTTGCGGCATAACCGCCAAACGCCCTCGAATAAAGGGCCAGCGCGAACACGTAGGAAACCCAGAGCAGCAAGTTAAACCCGCCGCTGAGAACATTGTCACCAAACCCTTTGACTAAGAACTCCGTAGGCCCTCCGGCAGAAGGATATCGAGCCGCGAGCTTTGCGTAGGAATATACGATCAGTAGCGCCACTGCCCCGGCGATTACAAAAGAGAACCATAACGCACTGCCAGCAATCTGACCCGCTACGCCGAAAATTGAAAAAATGCCGGCACCGACCATAGCTCCGATACCTAAGGAAACCGCGGCCCACAGGCTGATCGAACTCCGACTCATCATCGCAGCCATAAATAATATCGCTCGGAAGATGCTGTTTAGGGAGATAATGCTTAGGCTTCCGTGTGTCCACAGCTTTAGGTTATAGGCTATCATTAGGATGAGCGCGCCGCGCTCGCTTCGCTCCCGCGTAATGCTACGAGCCCGACTGAAAAAAGAGGTGGAGACGTAAAAGCAAAACGGAAGCTAAAATAGAAGCGAAAAAAGAGGAGAGAACCGAGAGGAGGCGACCTATAACGCCGTGGCGGAGAACCGTGTCAAAGAAAAGGCGTATTGAATCCCAAGTTCCCAGATGGGCCCGAAGTGCCTTTTGATGCCACAAAACGGTAGAAGGCAGCCCATTTCAGCGGTGGCTAGCGTCCGTTTTGAAACCTGATCGAATGGTGTGAACTGGCTCTTCTTGTAAGCTGTTGACGTGTTTCGAACGCGCACGTTTCTGTCGCTCGGATGGCAGTATCTATAGGGTCTTGGTCTCCTACTCGCGAAGTCAGGCTGGCGACAAGCAAAATGCCGGTTTCCTCGAAACGTTCGAGCAGGTGCACCACAATTTATGTCCGTGGCTATTAAGCGTGAGCTTGATTCGCGCCGACGAATGTATGGTCCGCACGGACCGAAACGAGCTCGCATCGATTATTCGTGATATACTCCCTTCGGCTGCTTGTACTGTGCGGGCGGTTTGCTTCTCCTGTCTAACAGCTTGTAAAATTGGACCTTTACAAGATCCGTGAACAAAAAATCTGCTAAGAGTGCATATCCCCAGACAGCTAATGCACTTGCCCATCCAATCGGTGCGACAAACACCCCATAGACGACGATAAGCGTCGCGACCGTTTGCGCGCATATCACAGCTCCTATCAGTATATTCGCGGGACGAAACGACCAGAATGGACCGCGCGTTCGAGCAACAAAGATCATGAGTTGGCCTGCTATGGAGAGTTTTAGGTACATTATCGATTGGACCACCGCCGGGCTCAGAAAGAAAAAGCGTTCTACGATATACAAGAGGCCGAACGTAGCGGTGACGCCTAACACTCCAAATAACGTCGCCACACTTAGTACGGTTCGCATATCCCACGATACAGCTGTTTTCGAATACAGCGCTCGGTCGTATGCGATAGTGAGTATTGTTCCATCGTTGAGCAGGGCCAATAAGACGATCATGAGTGCTGTTACCGGGTAAAAGTTGAACACAAGTATTGAAAGAGTAACGAAAGTCAGGATGCGGATGGTTTCACCAATCCGATAGAGAGCATAACTCGTCATCCGCTGAAAGATCTTGCGGCTCTCTTTAATTGCATCAATGATTACTGACAGGCCTGGACTCATCAATACGATGTCGGCCGCCGATTTTGCGGCGTCGGTAGCGCCCGCTACAGCGACGCCCGCATCTGCCTTTTTTAGCGCCGGAGCGTCGTTGACCCCATCACCAGTCATCCCGACGATGTGTCCTCTCTGCTGAAGCAGTTCAACGATGCGGTACTTGTGCTCGGGGAACACTTGAGCAAACCCATCCGCGCCTTCTATGCTCTCCCCTGCCTCCTCGTCAGACTTATCGACAAAAGAAGTGGCATCTATGATGTTTGTGCCTAAATGGACCTCTGAGGCAGTTTGTTTGGCGATGGCAGTATGATCGCCTGTCACCATCTTGATGTCGACGCCCATTGATTGCGCGGTCTGAATTGTTTCTGCTGAATCCTCACGCGGGGGATCAAAAAGCGCGATAAGTCCAACATACAGCCAGTCATCTTGTTGATTCGTGCGCGCGACCCCGAGCGCGCGGTAGCCTCTTGCCGCAAATGCGTCTATGAGAGCGTTTACTTGTTCGGCAAGTTCTGAGTTTTGCGAGGTTAGCGCAAGGATCGCTTGTGGCGCTCCTTTTGACACCTTGAAGCGGCTTGAATCCTCCCCTTCGACGGTGGCCTCGGTCCTTTTTGAAACCGGATCAAACGGTGTGAACTCAGTTGCCTTGTATGCGCTGGGGGTCGTATCGAGTACACCCACGTCTCCGGCCTTAGCGAGGATCGCAGCATCTATGGGATCCCGATCCTCTGCTCGCGAAGCTAAGCTGCCAAAAAGCAGAACGTCACTGGCCGTGAAGCCTTCGAGCGGCCGGACATCCGCGAGCGTAAGCTCGTTTTTCGTGATCGTGCCCGTTTTGTCCGTGCACAAAACGTCAACGCCTGCTATTTCTTCAATTGCGACAAGCTTACTGACGATCGCTTCTTTCTTCGCGAGTGCAATCGCTCCGACGGCCATCGTAACGGAGAGTACCGCAGGTAGCGCAACGGGGATCCCCGCGACCGTAAGCACGAGCGCGAACTGGAGGATTATCAGAAGGCTTTCCTGGCGGACATAAGCGACTATTATAATGAGCGCAGCTAACGCGATGGCGATCGCAATAAGGAAATTGCCGATCCTGATGACGGCCCTCTGAAAGTGACTCTGCGTTTTAGCCTCTTCGACAAGTCGAGCCGTCTTGCCGAAGTAGGTCGCCATCCCAGTCGTGACGACGAGCGCGTTCATCTCTCCTTGACGTACGACTGAGCCAGAATACGCCACGTCGGATGTGTGTTTTTCGACGGGAAGCGATTCGCCCGTTAATCCGGACTCATCGAGAAGTAGAAAAGCGCCGCTCGTGAGCTTGACGTCGGCGGGCACGACGTCTCCAAGCCGCACCCGAATGATGTCGCCCGGCACGAGTTGTTGCGCGGCAAGCTCGGACCACGACCCGTCCCGCAACACGCGAGCGGTCACCGCAAGTTTTTGTTTCAAGAGCTCAATCGCGTTTTCTGCCTTGTTCTCCTGCCAAAACCCGACGACGGCGTTCATAAGCAGAAGCGCCAAAATGATGAAAAAGTCCTCGTAGTGCTGAATGACCGCCGAAAGAACGATCGCGATCTCAATCATCCACGCAATGGGGCTCCAAAAATAGGTCAAGAATTTCCGAAGCGGATTAACCCGCTTTTCGGTGATCTCGTTTGGACCGTACTCTTCTAATCGCCGAGAAGCCTCTGCCGCCGACAGGCCGTTTTCGCTTGACGAGAGCCGCTGCAGTAGCTCAGCCACGCTGGCCTTTTGCGCTTCGCCTGCGGGTATGATTCCTTCTGAGCTGTCTGGGTCGGACAAACGTCCTCTCGTTCGTTTCGACGCCGTTTCGTATGCTACAGGACGTCGCTAGTTTATGAAGACTGTTCTACGAAATGAGGTCTATAAAGAGCTCCTTTGACGAATAGTAGGCTGAAGTATTAAATATTTGTCCGCGTTGTATATGAGCTGGGCAAGCCTGCCGTCGTCACAGACGTTGGGGGTTTGCGGGCGGAAGTTGAGGCGAGGGGCGGAGGGGTCGTCGTTCCGCGGGACGACTTGGAGCAGCTTAAGGGGTACATCGTGTTGCTGCTCTCTAACAGGCAAATTAGGCAACGATACTCACAACGGGCGTTGGCGTATGTCGAAAAGCAAATTGGTTGGAAGTACGTAGCAGGGGTACACCAATCGCTTTATCTCTCGATAATCAAGAACAAGCCGCGCGCGATTCGAGCGTAGCGCAAGCGTAGCAACCGCGTTGCATCTGCTGTTAATGATGAACTTGAGTAGAAGAAGTGTAGTCCTTTGGAAGCTAGCCTTCCTGACACTTTTACCTATCTGATCTAACAAATATTTAGAAATAAAAATATAAAATCTATTTTTTATTCTGGGTTAGTTTTTCTATGAATAATAAACTCCAAAATAAAAAACCGATTGGTTTGTGGTCGGCAATTGCCATTGGAATCGGTGGGATGATAGGGGCCGGTATCTTCTCCATTTTAGGTATTGCGACAGAGATTACCGGTAATCTGATTTATGTTTCATTCATCATTGGAGGTGGTATTGCACTCCTAAGTGCTTATTCCTACGCTAGATTAGGATCTAAATATCCCTCTGCAGGAGGGCCAGTTGAATTTCTAATCAGAGGATTTGGCGATGGAATTCTAAGTGGGGGTTTTAACTTTCTTTTGTATTTTGGTTACATTATTGCCTTAAGTGTTTACGCAGAAGCTTTTGGCTATTATGCAGCTACGTTTCTATCTTCGTATCCATCGCCTACAACTGCAACAATCTTAGCCATCTTCATTATCTTGATATTCACGTTTATTAACTTTTTAGGCGCTAAGGCTGTAGGAAAATCCGAAACGTTAATTGTGGCTATAAAAGTAGGAATATTAGTTACATTTGCAATAGTTGGATTTTTCTTTATCAAAATATCGTTACTATCTGTTTCTCACTTGATACCAATAGGCAACGTGTTCACAGGAGCGGCAGTGCTTTTCTTGGGATACGAGGGTTTTGGTTTAATTACCAACACTGCCGAAGATATTGATAATCCTCAGAAAAATATACCTAGGGCGCTGTATTTAGCTGTAATATTTGCAATGGTGCTATATGTGGCAGTTTCCATTGCAGTAGTGGGTAACCTGCCTCTCCCTGAAATTACACAAGCCGCGGACTATGCATTGGCAGCCGCTGCAGAACCCTTCGCGGGAGCAATTGGATTTACCATTATAGCTATAGCGGCCCTTTTTTCCACTTCTTCAGCCATAAATGCCACTCTTTATGGTGGAGCTAATGTCAGCTATTTGATGGCAAAAAAAGGTGAACTACCCAAATTTTTTAATCGAAAATCCTGGCACGATAGTGGAGAGGGTTTACTTATTACCAGCGCCACCGTCATTCTCCTAATTCTTTTATTGAATTTAAGTAACGTGGCCATGCTGGGGAGTTCAATTTTTTTACTTGTCTACGCGGGTGTAAGCCTATCACACCTTAAACTATACAAAAAAACTGGTGCAAACAAGTACATATTATGCTTGGCTATCATAGGATGTTTCTTTTTATTAACTGCCCTAGTTTACTATGAAATATTCAACTCCCCCTTGACATTGTATTTACTATCAGCAGTCGTATTAATGTCATTCCTAATTGAATCGATATACCGTAAATACAGATCAAGAAGTTTAAGAAAGCTAGAAATAATGGATACTTGATAAAAAAAACGTATATAACAGTGAAGGATAAGCGCGTCGAGTCTTAGATCAGTTTCCACTGTTCAAAGACGTTCCACGAGACCCTGCGTGAGGGTAGGTCGAGCAAGAGACGGATAGATTTCTTCGACAGAAATGGAATGATGAACGTTGTTCACCTGCGAGTTTAGCGTTTGCAGTTTTTGATTGCTGTCACTGACTATGAGATTTTTTTCATAAATGAAGTCGTTAACATATGGGATCAATCAAATCGCGCCTATATTATGACACACGGCGTCACGGGTCGATTGGAAGTATTTAAGCATCCTCTACCTGAAAACGTCGACAGCGTCTATATGAGCAGCTGGAGAGATGTCGATCTCACAGGCAACCTAGGAACAGCTCGATAGGTTTAGTTTGACGCTACTTTGCCAGCGCCACGGTGGCAGCTCAGATTTGTGTAAGACAGTTTGAAGTGAACTCATTCGAAAATGAACAATAAGAATGAGGATAAACGAGCGGACAGCGTACAGCAATATATGCGCTGCGGAAACTTCTTAAAACGGTTTCAAATGAACTTTATGCACTCTTCAGCGTCTTCAGCGACGCACGTATAAGGCAAGTCTTCAGATTTGCTTTTGTGGGTGCAAGCGGGGTTTTGTTGGTTCTATTCTTAACGTGGATATTTACTAAATACATTGGCTTGTTCTATCTTCTATCCGCAGCCTTGGCGATGGAGATTAGCGTTTTTTGGGCATTTGCTTTGAACACTAAGATTACTTTTCGCTACAAGTTCAAAAAATCCGACCATCTATTCCCGGCGCTAGGGAAGTACCAATTAGTAGCCTTAGGGGGCATCATCATCAATTTAGCTTTGTTATTCGCTTTCACAACATTTTTTAATATTTTTTACATCATTTCAGAACTAATGGCTATCATAGTCGCATTTGGATTTCGTTACCTAATGAGCCTCAGATTTGTATGGCGCAACCAAGTCGCTAGCTAAGACGAGCGCGCTTGGCGATACTAGATTGCCCTTCTTTTTCCACGCCTTCGTTACAGCCGCTTAACTGGTGTCGCCTCGTTCTTGGTGTGCTTTTCTTCGTTTGATGCTTAGTCGAGGAAGCCGAATCATAATGATTAAGTCAACAGCGCCGCTATGCACGCACTATGTTAGCCGTCGATCGTTACCCAGTTTTTCAGCCTGATGCTACGATCCCAAACCACGAGCTCCTCGAGATTCACCGCAGCAAAATCTCGCTGCACCGTGCAAAAGAAGGCTACAACTATCCGACGTTACGGTTGCCGCATACGTTATCAAAGCTTGCAGGGCTGCCGACGCACGTCTATCAAACGGTTCACAACGGGGCACTTGCGTTTCTCGTTGTTGTCTCGTCGACTTCAAAAAGCAGTCTAGGTAGACACAAAAACGCCTGTTCAAGCGCTGAATCCTCCGTCTTCACACGACGTCAATTTAGGCGATAAAAACTCTCTGGAACTCCCTGCTGACTGAGGGATCACTGTCAATGGTACTATTCCTCATAGCGATCGAGCCCGCGCCCTTTCAGTATCCTGAAGCGCTTCAGACCCTCCATAACAATTTAATTCTAACTAGTACCTTTTTTTCATACGCCTTTCTTTGACGGAAAAATGAATCAGCGTGATAGCGTAAGTATTGTCGTTTCGCTGCGCCCCCTCTTGTACCGCCTGATGGCTCGAAAAACAGGGAGTTTCAAAACTACCTTAATGTGTGCGTTGCGCAAAGAAGCGTATTGAATCTCGCCAGCAGCAGATGTCCAAATTTTTGAGGCCGTCAAGTCGCTCGAGGACGACCGCTTTACCGCATCAAATTGGGTCGAAAAGGGTGTAACAAACTGCCGGGGTCCGTTCTTGGCTCCGCCTGAAGCTTCTTAGCCGCAGCGGTTAGCAGATGGCTATGAGTACCTTTTTTCAGTGGAATTTTTTTCGCTCAAGCAAGCAGAGAGCCCGTCATGATTTTCAGGTACATCCGCTATGTTAACGCAGCGGGTTTCTCCTTCATGATCTGTTTTTTCTTTGCGTTTGCCTTATCCCCTTCCGTGCGCTACTCAATTTAATGATACTATGACCAACGAAAAGAAAGAAGACAAGAGAATCACCAACGAAGTACAACGCAAGTTTGCCTTTGAAGCGACCGTTACGCCCGAGGTGCTCGACCGGGGGCGCCACTGGATCGCCGTCAAGCTGAGGAACACATCAACGGAACGCCTCGTCGACGTGAGCGCGACGCTGTATACCCTTAACTCGCACGATCTCGACGTTTTGTCAAGCGGCTCTTTTCACTTCGTGAAAGAGTTGGCCCCTCAAGATACGGCAGCGCTCAATTTTCACGTTTTTGCAAACCACACGGGATGGGTCTATCTGCACGTTACGGCGTACCGCGACGGTGCTTTCGTGAGCTGGTACTCTCCATATCAGGAGGTTCGACTAGTAGAAGATCCCGCCGAGATCCAGGCCTTCTTCGTGAATCGGCCCTACTGGGCGCCTGAAGAAACCATCGAGACGGAAACGGTCGTGCACGCCCACCGCGACGTGTCGGATCTACGGCTCGAGATCGCCGCAACTCCCCCCTCGAAATCCCACACGCTCATGGACGTGCTCGATATCGACTTCATCGCAGGAGGCGGCACGAAGCGCTTCGTAAGCGAGCTCTACGCGAGTGAAGAAGGCATGTTCCACCTCACAGCGCGCCTTTTCCACGAACAGAAGCTCATTAGCAGCAAGCAGGCATCATGCTACGTTACGCCCCTCGAGGAGTGAATCTGCGTCCGTCGGTGGGGCTGCAGTTTGGGTAGGGTCGGGCTAGCGGAGGCTAGGGGGTACTAACCCTCCTTCTTTTTTTTCGCGACTAGGCCGAAAAACCCCAGCGACACGTAATCATCCACAAATTGAGCCAGCAGAGCCAGTACGGTCAACAGGGAAATCAGCGCACTTCTTGCATCGTTGGCAGTTCATATTTTGCATTTCATGAACAGTAGCGTAAAGAGGTCTATCCGTTCGGTGAGAAATTAACCGGCCGACACGCGAGTACCAAAGTCAATATTACTCGGGAATTACGTATACAGAAATATGGAGCAATGAAAGATCCTACGCAGCACTCTCAAGGATCATCCATTTGTATTAGCGTTTGCGCGAGCATGTCACACACTCCTCTGTTTCGCCCCGATGAGGCATTCTGCCAACTTACTTCGGGGCGAGTCGGCCTGAGTACAATCTAGTATGACCTTCTCTGGCACCGATGAGATCTTCGCGCCACGATGGATTCTTAAAATAACTTAGATAACTATCCTTTTTTATAATTAGTCGATCCGCGGCGGCAGCCCACGCAACCTCCGATAAAACCCGTCTGCGAAGAGAAGCGCTATAAACA
>Ga0208189_1000845_pt1 | contig 14895 bp, 17 predicted proteins | sample June2015DPH_10_5_FD_184702 | JGI IMG/M metagenome (GOLD analysis project Ga0208189, IMG submission 184702) | Peatland microbial communities from SPRUCE experiment site at the Marcell Experimental Forest, Minnesota, USA - June2015DPH_10_40... | ecosystem: Environmental > Terrestrial > Soil >... | reverse complement strand
CAAAAACCGGGTCTGCACTACTTTCTGCTTCTCCGCCTCCTAACCGGGGCGAGTTGCGCTACAATGGAGGCCAAGGAGTGAAACATGGCCGCGACCGTCATCGTGCGCGATCCGGAGGTTCTGGGAGGAATCCCCTGCTTTCGCGGCACGCGTGTTCCCTTTCAAAATCTGCTGGATTACCTTGAAGCGGGCGACACTCTCGACCAGTTCCTGGAACAATTCCCGACCGTTACCCGTCAAATGGCCATTGAGGCGCTGGAGACCGCCAAGGATTCACTCTTGACGAGGATCGGGTGAAGATCCTGCTGGACGAATGCTTGCCGAGGGACCTCCGGAAGCATCTTGTTGGGCATGAATGCCAGACGGTACCCCAGGCCGGTTTGGCTGGCGTGGCTAATGGCGAACTGAAGTGCCGCTCGCGCCTGGCTCATTCCGGGCGTATCGTCGCCTTAACCGGAAACTAACCAAGTACCAGAACCAGATTTTCGCAAGGTCATTCGCGCTTGGCCCTGGATGCTCCGTTAAGGGATCAGGATGATCTTACCGTAAGCGCCGGGTTCCATGACCGCCCGATGGGCACGCGGCGCATCCGCCAGCGGCATCTCGCGGCCGACGACCGGGTTCAACGTTCCGCTTTCCAGGCCCGCGAGGAGCGCCGCGTGGATGCCCACCAGTTCCTCCTTGGTGGCGTTCATCAACGTAAGTCCAAGGATGCTCAGGTCGCGTTGCATGGTGGCCCGCGGATTGATTTCAATGCTGCCGCGATTTCCGATCACCACCACGCGGCCGCGCAGGGCGAGCAGGGTGAGGTCTTTAGCCAGATTCACGTTAGCCAGCATTTCAAGGATGACGTCGACACCGCGGCCCTTCGTTAACGTCATGATTTCCTCCGCGTAGCCCTCCTTGCGGTGATCCACTACGTGGTGCGCGCCCTGCTCGAGCACCAACTTTCGTCCCTTCTCCGTGCCAGCCGTCCCGACCACGGTAAGTCCACCCGCCCGCGCCATCTGCACTGCGGCTATGCCCACGCCGCCGCTTGCCCCATGGACGAGCACAGTCTCCCCCGGCTGCCCGTGCGCGCGGTTGTAAAGCGCCCGGTAGGCAGTGGCGTAGGGAACGTTGACACCGGCCCCTTGCGCAAAGCTCACCCGTTCCGGCAAGCGGTGAACCTGTGAGGCGTCGCAGAGCGCCTGCTCAGCGTAGGCGCCGCTCAGCGTTCCGGCAACGTACACACGCTCACCCACCTCGACGCTCTCCCGTTCCCCGACCGCCTCCACTGTCCCCGCTGCGTCCAAGCCGGGCGTGTAGGGTAGCGGGGGCTTTGCCGCATAAGCGCCTGAGCGAATGTAAGTATCCACAGGGTTCACACCGACCGCCTTCACACTCACAACCACCTGGCCCGGGCCAGGCGTAAGGTTCGGCACTTCCTCCAGTTTCATCACTTCCGGGCCACCGAATTCATGAACGCGAATTGCCTTCATCGTCTTCCTCCTGAACCGGTATGTGGTAGGTGGTATGTGGCAGGTGGGGAAAGGCATCCTCCCCACCTACCCACTACTACCTATCCCCCTACTTGCCACTAACTTCTTTGGTCAAAATGCCATGCTTAATATCTTTTTCATTATGCCGCTAAAGTTGGAAACTGCGGCAGCACTGTTGAATCGGGCGCAGGCCTCTCCAAATGCTCTCCACACGGCGTTCAACCTTGCTTTTCCAGCGCCTTGACTTTATTGAGGCGCCGCACGTACCGCTCCTCGCCAGAGAATGTCGCATGCACGAAGGCGGCGGCGAGTTCACGGGCAAGCGCCGGCCCGATCACACGCGCGCCCAGGACGAGCACATTCATGTCGTCGTGTTCCACACCCTGGTGCGCAGAATAGGTATCATGACAGATTCCTGCGCGGATACCCTTAAGCTTGTTGGCGGCGACCGAGGCGCCGACGCCGCTGCCACAAATCAAAACTCCCCGCTCAGCCGCACCCTCCAAAACCGCATGTCCTATCGCCGCCGCATAATCGGGATAATCCACAGGATCTTCGCTGTTCGTCCCGAGATCCACAACCGTGTAACCCAACTCCCCGAGGTATTTCACCAAATCCTGCTTCAACTTGAAGCCCGCATGATCCGAGGCAATCGCGATTCGCATTGTTCAGACTCCTCATTCTTACTTCTGCCCTCTGACTTGCTTCCCATCACAGACCCGCGTCCTCCGCCACCACTTTAGCCAGCGCCGCCCAATCCATGTCTCCCCATCCCCGGGCCACGGCACTCAGGTAATGGTCCCGAATCACACTGGCCACGGGCATTGGAACAGCAACTTCATCCGCCGCGGCGAGCACCAACCGGACATCCTTGAGGCCCAGGTGCAACGCAAACCCTGGAGGCGAAAACTTCTGCGCAATAATGATTTTGCCGTAGTTCTCATAAATGGGCGATTGGAAAAGAGAACCGTTGAGGACCTCCAGAAACTTCGCTGGCTCGACACCGGATTTCTGGATCAGTAGAAATGCTTCCGAAAGGGTTTCCAGCATGGAAGAGATCAAGAAGTTGCCGGCGAGTTTGAATGTGTTTGCTTGGTACGGTTCCGTGCCTATCACGAAGAGTTTCCGGCCGATTCCTTCCAGCAGCGGCCGCACGCGTTCGACCGCCTCATCGGGACCCGCGGCAACCACCACCAGCCGCGCTGCCGCGGCAGCATCCGGACGCCCGAAAACCGGGGAGGCAATGAAACTCTGACCGCGCGCGGTGTGCGCCAGGGTAAGCCGCCGTGAAAGCGCAGTGCTGATGGTGCTGAGAGAGAGGTGAACTCCTCCGCTGGCCAGGGTGTTAAGGATGCCTCCGTCGCCGAGAGTCGTCTGCTCAACGGCCTGGTCGTCAGCCAGCATGGTCATGACGACTTCGGCCGTGCTGGCTTCTGTGAGAGAATCCGCCACCTTGGCCCCCGCCGAGGCAAGCGCTTCAGCTTTGCTCCGTGTCCGGTTGTAGACAGTCAATTCATGGCCCGCCTTGAGCAGATTGCGTGCGATCGGCAGCCCCATATTTCCTAATCCAATGAATCCGACTCTCACCGTTTATTCCTCCTGGAATTGTCATTATCTATGGCCTCGGGCCCCTCTAAAGGCGTTGCGGAGCGCGCCGGGGAGCCATCCGGCGCCGCGCGCAAATACTGCACCGGCCAGGAAAACTTCTGGCCCAGTTCGCGCGCCGCGCGTAAAGGCCAGTAAGGGTCGCGCAACAACTCGCGAGCCAAGAGCACAAGGTCGGCTTGGCCGGTGCGGATGATGTGATCGGCCTGTGCAGGCGACGTGATCATACCGACGGCGCCCGTGGCCACCCCGGTCTCGCGACGAAGGCGTTCGGCAAACGGCGTCTGGTAGCCGGGACCGATTGGCATTCGCGCGCTCGGAACGCTACCGCCCGACGAGCAGTCGATCAGGTCCACACCCAGAGGCCTGAGCTGGCGGACCAACTCGACGGATTGCTCAATATCCCAACCACCTTCCGCCCAGTCGGTGGCAGAAATCCGTATGAGCAACGGAAACCGCTCCGGCCACTTCTCGCGGATGGCGGCGGCGACTTCGCGAACCAAGCGCGTGCGGTTCTCGAACGACCCGCCGTAATGGTCAGTTCGCTTGTTACTGAAGGGCGAAAGGAACTGGTGGAGAAGGTAGCCATGCGCGGCGTGAATCTCCACAACTCGAAAACCAGCCTGACGCGCTCTCCCTGCGGCGTCCGCGAACCTTCTGATAACCGCGCCAATGCCGTCTTCGGTGAGCGCCTCGGGTACCGCGTAGCCTTGGTCGAACGCCATGGGGCTCGGCGCGACCGGTTGCCAGCCGCCCTCCGCTGTGGGTATCGCTCCTTGCCTCTTCTCCGAGGGGCGGTAGGTGCTCGCCTTACGACCGGCGTGCGCAAGCTGGATGCCCGCCACGCTTCCCTGTTCATGGATGAAGCGCGTGATGCGCACAAAGGACTCGATATGGTCGTCACTCCAGATGCCCAGATCCTGCGGGCTTATGCGCCCCTCGGGGACAACTGCGGACGCTTCGGTGAGCACAAGGCCCGCCCCGCCCACCGCGCGGCTGCCCAAATGAACCAAGTGCCAATCGCTCGGGAACCCATCCACGCACGAATACTGGCACATGGGGGAGACGGCGATGCGATTGCCTAAATTCACTTCCCGTAAAAAGAGACGATCAAATAGGTGCGGCATTTTCAACCTCTGTCCATAGTGATATCAGATAAACGACTCGCATTATTCTCGTTGGATTAAATGAGAATACCTCTTAGTGGAATGCTGGGAAAACCTTTTAGCCTGTCGCGGAGTGACGCAATTCTTCCAGACAAGACGCGCGTGTGCGGCCGACGCGGGTAATTCCGCCTGTGGATAATTTCTCCCCACAAAGAAAGGGCTGGGGGCTGGGGACTAGGGGTTGGGGAAGAAGAGAAGGTTGTAAGGAGCCACCAGTACGCAGAAGGCCATGAAACCGGGACTTGGGGTTGGCGGTCTGCCTTTCCCTGGCCCCTAGCACCCAGCCCCTGGGAGGCCCGTCTCATTCATCGCGACCGGCCCTCGACTCTTGCGGAACAATGGGTAAGGTCCTCTTCTCGCCGCGGCGGATCAACGTCACGACGGCTTGGACGCCCACTTTCTCTTCGGTCAGCAATTGGTGGAGCGTGTCAATTCCTTCTACGGGACGATCATCATAGCCGACAATCACATCTCCTTCGAGCAGGCCCGCCTTTTCAGCAGGGCTCTGTGCCTCCACGGAGACGACCAGCACACCACTTTCCACTCCGAGGCCATTCAGCCGCACCACGCGGCGCTGGATCGGAACGTCCTGCCCGGCCACGCCGATAAAGCTGCGGCGTATCTTTCCGTCCCTGAGCAAGCGGGCGGCGACAAATTTGGCGGTGTTAATCGCAATGGCGAAACAGATGCCTTGCGCGGGAAGGATAATTGCCGTGTTAACGCCTACGACCTGCCCCTGTGAAGTGACGAGCGGGCCGCCGGAGCTTCCAGGGTTCAAGGCGGCGTCGGTCTGAATCACGTTGCTGATCAGCCGACCTGAGCGGGAGCGGAGCGAGCGGCCCAGCGCGCTGACCACTCCTGCCGTAACGGTACACTGGAAACTGTAAGGATTTCCAATGGCAATCACCAGTTGCCCCACGCGAAGCGCTTGGGAATCGCCCAGCGATGCGGGCACAAGGTTCGCGGCCTCGATTCTCACAACAGCCAAATCCGTTTCTGGGTCGTCACCGACCAAGTCGGCCTGAAAACGGCGGCCGTCGGTGAGCGTTACCTCGATCTTGCTCGCCTTATGCACCACATGACTGTTGGTGAGGATGAAGCCATCGGGCGTGAAAATGAACCCCGACCCATGCCCGCGCGCCTGCTGTGGGAAACGAGGGTCCGTGGCCTGCCCCCTCTCGAAGGGCTGGTGAACTTCGAGGTTGAGGACTGAAGCACTGACCCTTTCCGCGGCTGTGATCACTGCGCGCGAATAGGCGTCAAGCAGTTCGTCGTCGGAGAGCGGGGCGGCGCTGAAAACGCCCTTCCCTTGCTGCGCGGGAGTCCCGTTGGATACCCTTTCCAGAACCGCTGGCATTAATCCTCCTGTTCCAAGAGTCGGTCACTACAATCCATTGGATTCCTCCGACGCGTTTCGGTTTCAAGTCCCGCCCTCCCGCCAGACATCGCAAATAGTACCTCGGGGTAAAATCGTCGAGTACATACTCCGAGTTAGAGAGGGAGGTTTGTCGCCCAGCTACACTCCGTGACACGTTTGAGGTAAGATAGAAATTGGCGAATTCGGGGACGAATTCCGATTCGGAAACAAAGTAAGGACTGACCGTATGCGCCTCCTTAACCCGGGACAAGCGAACAGAAGCCCCGCGCGGCGCAATGGCCCCAAGAAGAGTGTTTTGCGGAAGTTGCCGCCCCTGGTGTTTCTGGTTTGGCTTTGTGCTCTGACGTTCTATCTCCTTCGGGCGCAGAACCCCCCTCCCGGCTCAGCGGTGTCCGGCGGCAACAACCCTGCTCCGCAGACTTCCACTCGGCCAATCGAGGCCGGCCCCCCGGCAAGCAAAAACAAGATTCGCGTGCGGGTCGAAGTAGTGAACGTCCCGGTGACCGTCATCGGCAAGCGCGGTCTCCCCGTCATCGACTTGACGCAAAATGATTTTCAGGTCTACGAAGACGGGAGGCCCCAGGCCATCCGCTACTTCAGCCAGGAGTCCCAACAGCCACTCCGCATTGGGGTCATGCTGGACACCAGCAACAGTGCGCGCCGCCAACTCAGCTTCGAAAAGGACGCGGCGACCGACTTCGTCTTCAGCCAGTTGGAGGGGAGGAACACAAAGAACCAAGTTTTCTTGGAGACGTACGATGCTTCCAGTTCTCTTATCCAGGATTTCACCAGCGACACTGAACTCCTAAACGAAAAGATTCAAGGTTTGAAGGCAGGTGGTGGGAAGGCTTTTTTTGACGCCCTATATACCGCGTGCAAGGATAAAATGATGCACGCCGGAGAGCCCGAGAGCACGCGGCGGATCCTGGTTGTGATTGGCGACGGCCGCGACGCCCAAAGCAAGCATTCACTGGATGAAGCTATCTCCATGGCGCACAAGGCCGAAACGATGATCTATGTCATCGGTAATGCGGCTTATGGCTATGAAAATGAGGGGGACGTGATCCTGGAAGCGCTTGCGGAGGGAACGGGCGGTGGGGCGTTTTTTCCGCTCCGGGAGGCGCCCGGCACTGACTTGGCAACAGGCTACCTGTCCCACGGGCAGATTGGGGAAACATCTCAGAATAAGGGACTGGGCGCCGAGACCGGGACGTTTTCCGCGCAACGACTGATGCGAATTGCCGATGCGATGGAATCAATTAAGCATGAGCTGGGAGCGCAGTACGAGATAGGATATACGCCCACCAATGGCGCCCTCGACGGCACCTACCGAACCATTCGCGTCCTGCTGGCGCGCAAAGGCGTCACCTACCGCTGGAAACCAGGCTATTTCGCCACCGCGGAGTAAAACCAAACCCATGGACGTATCCAATCTGCTACACAGCCTTCGCGGCGCCCGGATCATCGATCTTAGCCAGACCCTGGAAGAGCACATGCCCCACTTCCCCACGCATTCCATGTTCTATCACAACCTCTGGGGTTCATACTGGCATGGCGGGCGCTCGCTGAGTTATCAACTGGTGATGCACGAGCACAACGGGACGCACGTGGATGCGCCGGCGCACTTCATCAGCGATGCGAAACCGCAGGCTCACGTCACAATAGACCAGATCCCCGTGGCCTATCTGATCGGCCGGGGCGTTCACCTGGATTGCCGCGCCTGCAAGGAAGGTGATTACGTCTCGAGCCAGCAGATAACCGACTGGGAATCTCGACACGGACCGATTGCGCAGGGTGACATCGTGCTGTTTGACTTTGGATGGTCAGCGCGCTGGGGGCTTCGTCCCCATGATCAGCCCTACGTTGAGCGCTGGCCCGGGGTCAGCATGGGAGCCGCAGAGTACCTCATCTCCAAGTCAGTGGCTGCAATGGGCGTGGATACGCTTTCCCCTGACCCGCCGGAAGCGTTGCGCGCCAATCCTATCCACCCCGTCGTGCTGGAGAAGCACCTCCTGATTATTGAGAACCTCACAAACCTGGGAGAGCTACCGGATTTCTTCGTGTTTGTGGCTTTGCCACTTAAGATCCGCGCGGGCTCGGGCTCGCCCGTCCGAGCTGTGGCGCTCTTCTAACTCACTCCCTTTAAAGGGATGCTGAAAAACCCGTCGAGCCTGTCATTCCGAGGAGTCCCGCCCTGCGGGACGACGAGGAATCTCGCAAGTCCTCTGTTTGCAGGGCGAGATTCCTCTCCCGCAGGGCGGGATCGGAATGACAGCATTCGCCAAGGTTTCTCAGCGTCCTTTCAAAGACCCAGGCGCTGCTGGAGAGCGCAGAAAAAGGATGAGGACTGCGCTCAAGAAATAGGCAGCGCTGAGCAGGCCGAAGGCATAAACAAAATTCCCCGTGTGTTGGTTGATGTACCCGATGGCCAAGGGGCCGAAATACCCACCCAGGTTTCCGAAGGCGTTCACCAAGCCCATCGCGGACCCCGACACGGACCGGGGCAACGTCTCGGTAGGAATAGCCCAGAAAGGCCCTAACGCCCCGTAGGACCCCGCCCCAACGAAGGAGATTGCAAGGAAAGAGAGGGAGGGAAAGGAGCGAGTCAATAGGACGCTGGCCAGCATGAAAGCCCCACCCCACGCCATTGCGAACGCCACATGCCAGCGCCGCTCGCGCCTCTTATCTGAATGGCGGGAGACGATAATCATCCCCACGGCGGTTATGATGTAAGGGAGCGTGAATAGGCCTCCGACCTGCGCGCTGCTGAGCTTCCGAGCCTTTTCCATGGCGCTCGGCAGCCAGAAGAGATACCCGTAGTTTCCACTATTCAGCAAAAAGTAGAATCCCACCATCACCAGCAACGGGGGGCGTAGAAGGGAGCGGAGCAAAGGTTCGGGCGTGACAGGATCGAGCTCTGTGGACTCGCGCTCCAGTGTGGTTTCCAGGTGGTAGCGTTCCTCCGCAGAAATCCAACCGGCCTGGCGGGGATGATCGTCGATAAACCACCACCAGACCAGCAGCCAAAAGAACGGGATGACGCCTTCCGAAATGAGGAGCACGCGCCAATCCCAGCGCCCCAGTATCCAGCCGGAAAGAGGTGAAGAAACAACCACCGCGATGGGAAGGCACAGCATCCAATAGGCATTGGCGCGCGCCCTTTCAGCGCGGGGAAACCAGTGGGCTAGTAACACCAGGGTCGCCGGCCAAACGCCGCCTTCAGCTACCCCCAGAAGAAGCCTCATCATCCAGAACTGGCGGTAGGTGTGGATCAGCCCGCAACCCATTGAGCAGGCTCCCCAGAGAACCAGCAGGATGCTCACGAAGCGCTTGGCGCTCCAACGCTGCGCCAGGTATCCGCCTGGGATCTGCAGCAGCAGGTAGCCCCAGAAAAAAATCCCCGCTGCGCCCCCAGCCTGTGGGGGCGACATGTGGAGAGCCCGGCTTATGGAAGGCAACGCCAACGAAATATTCGTCCGGTCGATAAATGCAATGGTGTACATGATGAAGGCGACCGGGATGATGTGCAGCCAGCGCTGTGAGGGCATGACAATCGGACCCGAAACCAGGCCGCAGCATATCAGCAGTCGCGCTCGGCTTGCAATGGCTTCTGAAATGTTCCAAACAAGCCTGGATTCCTGTGCCTATGAGACGGAATACGGCCTCGTTACCAGGGAGTGATTGACAAGCCTCACCGCCTGTGCTAACTAAAATCTGAGAGGCGTAGCGCCCCGACTCGTCGGGGCGCTACACTAGAGTGCCGCCCTAAAGGGCGGTGCTACACCAGAGATTTCGTATGGGCGTGGAAGAGTTCCAAGCCGCGTGGGAGTTGCTCAAAGAAGCCTATCAGTATCAGATGGGCGGGGACTACGATATGGCGGTCGAGCTCTACAAACGCTCGCTCGATCTTCATCCTACCGCAGAGGCTTTTACCTTTCTGGGTTGGACCTACCGTTTCCAAGGAAAAATCGAGGATGCCATTGCCGAATGCAAGAAGGCGATCCAGCTTGACCCTGAATTCGGCACCCCCTACAACGACATCGGTGCCTATCTGATTGAAAAGGGTGAATTCGACGAGGCGATTCCGTGGCTCGAACGGGCGCTGCAGTCACGGCGCTACGAGTCCTATCACTACCCCCATTACAACCTCGGGCGGGCGTACATGGAAAAGGAAATGTACGTCAAGGCCCGCACCCACTTCGAACAGGCGCTCAAGCTGTCACCGGATTACACGCTGGCCAAAGAGGCTCTGGAAAAGGTCCGCAGAAAGTTGCAATAAGTTTTCTGCTATCAGCAATCAGCCCTCAGCTTTCAGCCGATGGCGGACGAAGAGACAGGACGTGGCATCCGGGACTACCCCAGAGTACAATAGGAAGTGAAGTGCGGCGAGGTCATTTGGACGAGGTCAAGCGAATACTCGCATCTTCCATCCAGAAGCTGAAGACTGATAGCTGAAAGCTGACAGCCCAGCGGCCGAAAGCGCCCTTTCGGTGGCAACGTAGCCGGCGTGACATCTAACATTTGAGGGAATCATGCCCAAGGCTCAATTGCAGTATCTGACCGATGAGTTGAACAAGCTGCGCGAGCAGAAGCTCTACCAGAAGCTGCGCGTGCTCGAAACCGAGCAGCTTCCCGTCTCCCGCTTCGATGGGCGTGAGGTCATCAACCTTTCCTCGAACAACTACCTGGGGCTGACCACTCACCCCAAGCTCCGCGCGCGCGCCCTGGAAGCGATCGAGAAATGGGGCGTAGGCTCCGGCGCCGTGCGCACCATCGCCGGCACCATGGCGATCCACATGGAGCTGGAGGAGAAAATCGCCAAGTTCAAACACGTCGAGGCTTCGGTGGTTTTCCAATCCGGATTCACCGCCAATGCGGGAACGGTGCAGGCCATCCTGGGACGCGAAGACATCATCGTCTCGGACCAGCTCAATCATGCCTCCATCATCGACGGCTGCCGCCTCTCGCGCGCCGAAATAAAGGTTTTCCCGCACAAGGACATGGAGGCGTGCGAAACAATTCTCAAGGGGCTCGAAGGCCGCCCTTGCCGCAAGCTACTCATCACGGACGGGGTTTTCTCCATGGAGGGCGACATCGCACCCTTGCCGCAGCTCGTCGAGCTGGCCGAGAAGTACGGCTGCATCATGATGATTGACGACGCGCACGCTTCCGGCGTCCTGGGACGCAACGGCCGCGGCACCGTGGATCACTACAACCTGCACGGGCGCGTGGATATCCAGGTCGGCACACTCTCCAAAGCCATCGGCGCGCTGGGCGGGTACATTTGCTCGACACGCGACACCATTGAGTTTCTCTACCACCGCGCCAGGCCCTTCCTCTTCTCGACCTCGCATCCGCCTTCCGTTGCCGCCACTTGCCTGGCGGCTTTTGAGGTGCTGGAGGAAGAACCGCAACTAATCGACCGGCTCTGGGCCAATACCAGCTTCTTCAAAGAAGGTTTGAAGAAGCTCGGGTTCAACACCGGCGTGAGCGAAACGCCCATCACGCCCGTCATCGTGGGCGACGCCGCTCTGGCTCACGAGTTCTCGCGCCAGCTTTTTGCTGCCGGCGTGTTTGCCCAGGGTATCGGCTTCCCCACTGTCCCGGAGGGCAAAGCCCGCATCCGCACCATCGTCACCGCCACCCACACCCAGGAAGAATTGACGCGCGCGCTCGAGATTCTGGAAAGCGTCGGGAAGAGACTGAAGATCGTCTGACAGCCACCGCGGCGCTACGGGGCCTTCGCCGGCGCAACGACATACACGTATTCCAACGGCTCGTCGCCGGTGTTCGCGACGTTGTGCCGCGTTGCAGGAGGGATGTAAACGAGCATCGGCGCCTCAATTGCGCGCCCTGGCTGGCCTTCGACGCGGGCCTCGCCACGGCCGCGCAGGACCACCAGCGCCTCTTCGTTTTGGCCGGTGGTGTGCCAGCCGACCGATCCTCCAAGCTTCAGCCGGACAAAGCCGCTGCGCATCCCTTGAAGCAGCGCGCAGTCTCCCTCCGCGCATTTAAGAGGCAGCGTCTGCGGCTGTGGGGGGCGCATCTGGGCTGAAAGAGGTAGCAGAGCTAGGGAAAAGAGAAGCAGAGTTCCGGCGAGAAGACTCAGCACGATTTGTTTCGTGGAAAGAGTGGGCGTGCCAACGCCCTTGAGATAGTCCGCCCAGTGCGTCTCGGGATGAATATTAGATGGCATGGTTTCTGTCCTTCATATCCGAAGTGGCGCTTCAGCCGGGATTTCTGTTTTGGAATCTCGGTAGTCTTGAGTGTACATCCCACTGCCCCGTTTTGGAACGTTTCAGCAGCGCCGCCCGAGGCCGTTCTGAATTGATCCGTCATCCAATGTTTGACCTGAGTGAAGTAGGTTTGGAAGCGGACGTTCCTGACCCCGCACGCATGTGCCCCTGGCACCTGAAGTCTGAAACCTGGCACGTCACACCTGCTCTTCCCCCACCCGCCACGAGAGTCGACAGTCGAAGGTTGGCTGCGGCCCTTCCCCACCTACGACCTACGACATACCATCTACCTCCTTTGTTTTCAACAACATTCCTGGATATTGCGGGTAACTATGTTTGTTTTCAACAACATTCCCGCTTTGCCTCCGAGTTTTCCACAGCGGTCCTTTGTTTTCAATAACATTCCCGCGTCGCTCGTCATTTTTTGAAGTTACTGAGGTTTCTTCTTTCCCCGCCAGCGTGACATCTTGTCGTAGACCCTGGCACTGGCCAAGAGCCCCGCCAACTCGAACTCCCCTCAGATTCAGTAGGCAGTCGGCAGTCAGCAGAAGGCGGTGGATACCAATGTAGAGCGCAGCAATCCATAATTCACCATTCACCATTCACAATTCATAATTCAGAATTCAGCATTGCCCCAGCCCAAGCGCCTGCCCCAGCTCTTCTGCCTCCTGACTCCTGAATCCCGAATCCTGAATGCTGTTCTTCCCCACCTACCACCTACCACATACCATCTGAATTCAAGGCATTGAGCCGGGAGTTCTGCTTGGCGGCGGGGCTGCGCGGTCCGGTGGAACGCTGGGCATTCTGGCGTGCGGCGGCGAGCAACTCGGGCGTAAGTCGGGGTGATTGGCGTAAGGACATGGTTCCTCCTGGGGCGGGGTGTTAGGATAGCGAGGAAAGGACTTCCCCGCGGGTTGGACTTTTCACATGAGTAGGCTACCACAGCGGCGCGGCGTTGTCAAGAGACATCATGTCCACACGTCTAGCCCAGGGTTAGTCGGATTGAATGAGGCGATGCGGAAGCCCAGCTCGCCTCGCAGGTCGGCGAGCGTGGTGACGAATTGGCGCTTAAACCGCTCCGAGTCCAGGAGGCGGGCGCGATCCCGCCCTGCGGGATGCTGGTGGTCACGTAATGAAGATGATTGAGGCCGTAAAAATGCCGCAGCCGAGGCATGAAAAGATTCTACCTCAGCCTCAAGCGGAATCAGCGTGGCGCAGACTTGACCAAGAAGCTGTGAAAGAATTGGCGGAGGCGAGCATCTGGATTTTCGTGAGGGTTTCACCTTGCTTCGCCGAGCAGTGATTGCCCGGGACAATTATGGCGGTCGCATAGAGTCACCTTCTTGGTTTCCGCCGGAGCCTTGAGCCGTGGGAGGCTTTCTCCCTCAGCTTTGTGCCTCTGCCAGTCTTACTTTCCAGCGGAGACGCACCCACTGCGCTAAGTTGTAGGCCAAGCAAGCCCACAGCGCCTCGCACCTCACTTTCTTCAAACCCCGCACCCGAAATTGCCGCAACCCGATCTTGGCTTTCAGCCAGGCGTGGGGAAACTCCGCCACCGCCGCGCGCAACCGATAAATCGCTCGCGCCGCCGCCGTCTGCATTTTCGCCCTAAAGGCCTCGACCACTGGAGCATTCTGCGCGTGAAAGACGCGGCGCGGCGAAGTTCCCGCACAACACTTCTTCCGAAAAACACAACCTCTACAGTCCGCCGTCTTGGCCTGATAGACGTGGTGCAGGACGCCCACGCGCGTCCGCTGGATGCTGCGGTGCAGCAGTTCCTTGCCCGCCGGGCAGCGGTAGAGGTCGCCCTCGGCCTCGTAAACGAAAGCCTCAGCACGAAACGCCGCTTCGATCCCCGGCCGGGGCTGACTCCGCTTCCCCGCCTCCACCGTCCCGCCGATGAACTCGACTCCCCGCTCGGCCATCTCCAGAATCGTCTCTCGCGTGGTGAATCCCGCATCCGCCACCACCTGCTGGGGAAGCCGTCCTAGATTGCGCCTCACCTCATCCAGAGCCGGAGGCAATTGGCCTTCATCATTGGCCGACTGCGTTACGCTGACCCCCACGATGAGCACGTGCGCCGCGTCGGTCGAGATCTGCAGGTTGTGACTCGGTGCGTAACCGCCCCCCGGCTGCTTCATGAACCGCGCTTCCGGGTCCGTCTCACTCACGCGCCGTTCTTGGCGCGGCTTCTTTCCCGGCGGCGCTGCCTGCAGCTTCTGCATCTCCTCCAGCGCCTGCTCCAGCCGTTCCGCGCGCTCCCGCGCCGCCCGTTCCCGCGCCTTGGCTTGCCGCCCGCTCGCCTCCTCCTGTCGCGGGTCGCCCATGCTGCGCACCCGTCCTCGCGCCTGCTCCAGGTGCTCACGCAAGGTCTGCTCGCGCCGGAACGAATTCCCGCTCGCCAGCGCCTTCACCTTCGTCCCGTCGTGCATCACCCGCTCCAGCCCAATCAACCCCTCCGCGCTCAGCACCCCCAGTACTTGCGCGAACAACTCGTCCAAGGCCGCCTGATGCTCGACGCGAAAGTCCGACAGGCTGTGATGATTCACCTCTTCACATCCCGTCAGCCATTGATAGGCCGGGTGGTATTCGCATCGCCGCGCCACTTCGCGCCCCGAACTCACGCCTTCACTGTACGCGTAAATCCACAGGCTGATCAGCAACTGCGGATCATACGCCGGACGCCCCGCCGCGCCCTCCACCGATTCAATCTCGGCCTTGAACCCGCTCAGATCGAGCCGACCCACCAACTCCCAAATCGCCCGCGCCGCATGATCCGCTTCGATCAACTTCTCCACATCCACGGCGCGTAAGATCATCTGCTGCCGGTTCACCGCCTTCAATCGCAGTTCCTTCTTCACCTCATTCTCTGCCTGTCCCTCGCCCGTTCGCATCCTCAATGCCCGTCCTCGCTTCAGTCCTTGCGAGCGGCTCTTCACCCATTCTTGCCGCTTCGCCTTCACACCAGCATTTCGGAATCCACTCCCCATCTCCCCTGAAACAGAACGGTCCGATATTTTCACAGCTTC
>Ga0208189_1000831_pt1 | contig 15060 bp, 10 predicted proteins | sample June2015DPH_10_5_FD_184702 | JGI IMG/M metagenome (GOLD analysis project Ga0208189, IMG submission 184702) | Peatland microbial communities from SPRUCE experiment site at the Marcell Experimental Forest, Minnesota, USA - June2015DPH_10_40... | ecosystem: Environmental > Terrestrial > Soil >... | reverse complement strand
TCGGGATGATTCCCATGGCTATGAAGCTTGGTGAAGGCGGCGAACAGTATACGCCCATGGCTCGGGCCATCATCGGAGGACTGACTTCTTCCGTGCTCCTCACGGTGTTCATCGTTCCCGCCGCCTATCTGCTGGTGTATGGCAGAAGGCAGCGCGCTACGAATCCGCAATCATGACGATTTCTGAAGAACTAACATGCGACATTTCCAAGTCACACTGTTACTCGTATTGAGTTCCCCCGGCTGCGCTCTGGCGCAGCCTGGAGCCCCTGTGAAGCTGAACCTGCACGATGCCGAAGCGCTGGCGTTGCAGAATCATCCACAGGTGCTGGCGGCGCAACACGCCGTTTCCGCCATGAACCAGAAGATCGACGAAATCCGGGCGGCTTATTACCCCGCTTTGTCCGGAGATGTCACCGGCTCGCAGGCCAATCCAAGGGGGCGCGTCGGAGCGGGGTACCTGACAGACCCCAGCCTTTACAACCGCGTCGGCCAGGGCATCTCGCTCAGTCAGTTGATTACGGATTCCGGACGCACACCCAACCTGGTGGCCAGCTCGCGCCTCCAGGCCGGCGCCGCCGGGCAGACGGCTCAAGCCACCCGGTACGACGTCCTGGTGCGCGTCAACCAGGCCTACTTCGGAACCCTTCGCGCACAGGGGCTGGTGAAGGTGGCGCAGGAGACAGTGGCGGCGCGCCAGTTACTCGTGGATCAGGTAACCGCGCTCTTCAACCACAAGCTTCGCTCGGAATTGGACGTCAGCTTCGTGGATGTGAACCTGTCGCAGGCAAAGCTGCTGCTGCTCCAATCGCAGGATGATAGAAATTCCAATTCTGAATGGAGGATTGTTCAAGGCTCGGCGGCAGGAAGCGCACTTCCGGGCTCTCGAAGCCGACCAGCGGTTGCGGGACGAGGCGGAAGCCATCGCGCGCGACGTGAGGACGGCCTGGGCCACTTCCACCGTAGCTTACCAGCGTCTCGACGTCACCGCCGAGTCGCTGCGTGAGGCCACCCTGGCGTTGGACCTGGCGCAGGGCCGCTACAACCTCGGCCTCTCCAACATTGTGGAACTTACGCAGGCGCAATTGAACGTGACATCGGCGGCGATCGAAAACCTCAACGCGAAATACGACTATCAAAGTTCCTACGCCACTCTGCAATACACGTTCGGAGCCTTGCGATAGCCGTTCGACTACGTCGGATCGGTGCCGAAGAGGTTATCGTGCGCGCCGAACGCATGCGAGGAGTATAATTACTTGTCTAGGAGGTACCTGTGCTTAAACGTTTCTCTATGATCATGATGCTGATGGCCCTGTGCTGGGCAGCCCTCGCGGTCGAGCAACGCCACGGCATTCTGGTGGGTGCGGTCCTAAGAACGGACGCCGCCGCCAAGACGGTCGTCGTGAAGCTGGCTGATGGAACCGAACATACCTTTCACTTCGTGAAGCGAACCACTGTCCACGGCGCACAAGGCACTGCCGCGGGCGCCACGGATGCATTTCGTGGATTGAAGGAGGGCAGCGAGGTCGCCGTTCACTATACCGCCCAAGGAACGGAAGAGACTGCCGAGGAGATCGACAATATCGGAAAGGACGGACTGAAGGTTACGGAAGCCACGGTCACGCACATTGATCGCGGCGCCAAGACGCTCGCCCTGAAAACCGCCGACGGCGCTGAGGAGACCTATCGTCTGACCGACAGCGCTGCCAAGGATGCCGGAAAGGACATCGCCGCGGGCGCCGAAAAGTCCGCGAAGGTGACCGTCTACTACACCGAGGAAGGCGGCCACAAGGTCGCCCACTTTTTCAAAAGAGCAATTTAGCGCGGCGTTGCCGCCGCCCAGCGAGCAGGCCCGTACTGTGCAGATGCAGCCACAATACCCGATCTGAAGTATGGGACCAGGCCCGCTACTGGGTTAGAGTTCAGATAGAAGCCCTACCGGAGCGGGCAGGCCGTTACGCGCCGGATGGCGCAGCCAACCCCGGCCAACCGGCGGCACGGCGCCGCTCCGGTGCGAATTCTCACATCGCTTGCGGGGACAGAGAAACGCTTAATGTTTTACCCGGCAACCGGAACGGACATTACGCATCGAAAGGAGTGAGATGCCACACAGACTTGGTTGTTACGGAGCGGCGATCTTCGCCGCTTTCTTCCTTCTGCCTGCGGCGGTCGCAGGGCAGCCTCCGCAGAACCCCCCTCCCGCGGCCGCCCAGCCAGGGGCGCCCATGTCGCCGCAGCAGCTTGACGATCTGGTGGCGCCGATCGCCTTATATCCCGATCCCCTGTTGAGCGAAGTGTTGGCCGCTTCCACTTACCCAATGGAGATCGCCGAAGCCGAACAATGGGTACGGGACCATCCGAAATGGAAGCCCTCGAAGCTCATGGACGAGGCGAAAAAACAGAACTGGGATCCCAGCGTCCAAGGGCTGGTCGCTTTCCCCGACGTGCTCGCCCGGTTGGCCCAGAATATCGGCTGGACCACGCAGCTTGGCAACGCCTTTCTCGCCCAGCAAGCGGACGCGATGCAGGCGGTGCAGCGCATGCGGTCTCAAGCCCAGGCGAAAGGGACGCTCCATTCGACGCCGCAGGAGACCGTCACCACGCAGAACCAGGGCGGGCAGACGGTGATCGACATTGAGCCGGCCAACCCGGATGTCTGGTACGTGCCGAATTACAATCCGGCCTATATTTGGGGACCGCCGGTCTGGGGATTGTATCCGCCGATCTTCTACCCTGGCATTGATGTGGGTCTGGTGTGGTACCCCGGCATAGATCTCGGTCTCTATTTTGGCGGGTGGGGCGGCTGGGGGTGGGGCGGCTGGGGCTGGGCCCCCAACTGGTTCGGCGGGGGTATCATCATCGACCATTCTTTCTTTCATCGTTTCGGTTTCCAGCATTTCCACGAAGCAGGAGGGGCGCTGGGCACCTCAGTGTGGACGCACAATCCGGAACACCGGCTCGGCGTGCCGTATGCCAATCGCGAGGTGGCCGGCCGGTTTGCGGCTAATGGCGCGGTGGGCCGCGCGCCGGCCCAGAGCTTGAATCGCGGGGAGCGCGCGTCTCAGCAACGTCTCGGGAATTCGGGTTTTGAGCAGCGCGGCTGGACCGGCAATCACAGTGTCTTCGGCGGTTATCACGACGGTGGGATGACGCGAATGCAAAGCGACCACGGCTTCTCCAGCATGGGAGCGGGGCGCACGTTTGGCGGATTCGGCGGTGGTGGAGGAATGCGTGGTGGTGGAGGGAGGAGGTAGCGCAATGACTGGCAGACTCTGTACCATTTATGCGGCGCTGGCGATTACATGCGCCGCGCCTTCAATCGCGCAGGAGCGCTTCGATTCCGCGGAGGCTGCGGTGCAGGCGGTCATCGACGCCGCGGATCAGCACGACTCCGCGCGGCTGTCGGCCATTTTCGGTCCACGGGGGAAGGGCGTTCTTACCTCGGGCGATGCCGCGCAGGATCGCGCCGAACAGGCCGAGTTCGCACGGCTCGCGCGCACCAAGCACCGGCTCGAAATTCCCCCCATGAACCCGAATCGCGCAGTCCTCGCGATTGGCGACGCGGACTGGCCGTTCCCCGTCCCCATTATCCGCAGCAATGGCAAATGGAGCTTCGACGCCTCTGAGACGCCGGTCGAGATGCGCGCGCGGCGCATCGGCACCCACGAACTCGACGCCATCGAGATCTGCCAAGGGTACGTGGAAGCGCAGCAAAAGTTCGCGTCCGAGGATCGCGACAAGGACGGCATGCTCGAGTACGCGCCCCGTCTCATGACTACGCCCGGCAAGCATGACGGGCTGTTTTGGGAAGGCGCGAGCGACCCGCTGATTCCCGAGGGCCTCGCCCGGGCCGCGTGGGACGGCGCCCGCAAAGGCGGTGCCAAGCCCTACCACGGATACTATTTCCGGGTCCTCGAGGGGCAAGGCCCCAATGCGCCGGGCGGCGCCCACAATTACTTCGTGAAAGACAAGCTGATTGGCGGGTTCGGCCTGGTGGCGTGGCCGGCCGAATATGGAGTGACCGGAATTCACACGTTCATCGTGAATCAGAACGGCGTAGTCTATCAAAAAGATATTGAGCCGGTTTCCGGCAAAGCGCCGCTGCCGATCACCCGCTTCGACCCCGACCACTCCTGGGAACCGGTGGACTAGCTGATTACACCTTTGCGGATGGCGTAGAGGATCAATTCAGCGCCGCTGTGCAGGTTCAGAATCTCGCGTTCCCGCGTGGTCAGCAGATCGTAACTGTCTTCGACCGCGCGCTCCTTCATCTGCCGCACGTAATCCTCGACCAGCATCTTACTGATCGCGGGGCTGAAGAATGCCTTGCCTTCACTGACGGCCTCGACCGCGCCGATCAGGTCGTTTTCAGCGGAGTCTTTCAGCAGGTAGGCCCGCGCGCCGGCCTTCAGCGCCTTCAGCACGTAGCCCTCATCGGAATGCATGCTGAGAAACACGATGGCGGTCTGCGGCAGCTTGGCGGAAATCTGCGTGGCGGCCTCGATGCCGTTCAGGATAGGCATCGCCACATCCATCACCACCACGTCGGGTGTGTGCTCTTCGGCCAGCGCCACGGCCTCGCGCCCGTTGGCGGCGTCCGCGACCACCTTGAAACCGGCATGGCTTTCCAACAACAGCCGCAAGCCCTTCCGCACAACCGTATGGTCGTCGGCCAGTAGAATTCGAATCGGTTTCATGCGATCTCCCGCGCTTTCCACGGCATCGGCTCCGGCAAGGGGAGCATGATGCGCAGCACGGCGCCCTGCCCGGGCTCGGAATCCACCGCGAAGCTGCCGCCCAGGTGGCTGACTCTTTCCTCAATGCCCAATAGCCCCATTCCGCGCTCCTGCTGGGTGTCGAATCCCTTCCCATCATCCTGGACGGAGAGCAGCAGGCGGCCTGGCTCCTGACGAACCGTGACTCTCACGTTCGAGGCCCCCGAGTGTTGCACGCAGTTGTGCAGAGCTTCCTGGACAATCCGGTACACGCAGGTCTTGTGCTCTTCGGGAAGTTCTTCGGAAACCTGCTCGGCCGCCACCTTTACCCGCACGCCGTTGCGCTTCGAAACTTCACGCGCCTGCCATTGCAGGGCGGGCACCAGGCCGAGATCGTCCAGCATCGAGGGCCGCAACAATAGCGCCATGCTGCGCACCACGCCGATCGAGTTCTCCACCAGCTTCTTGATCCCGTCTGCCTTGGCCGCCACGGCGTCCGCGTCCTTGGCGCGAATCAGCGTGGAGAGGTTGGCCATCTCCACCAGCACTCCGGTCAGCGCCTGACCCACTTCGTCGTGCAGTTCGCGGGAAATGGACCGGCGCTCGTTTTCCTGGGCTTCCACCAAGCGCGCCGATAGCTGTTTCAACTCCGCTCTGGCATTCGAAATCTCCTTGTAGTGCTGCGCCGTCTCGGCCTCCAGACCCAGAATATTGCGCATGCTGAAACCGGCCAGAAGGAGGCCCAGGATCATGGTCAATCCGATGGCCATCACCAGGCGGCGCTGGAAGCGGGAAAAAAGTTCCTCCACCCTGGCCTTGCCGCTATTCAACTGGGACTCGTTGATAGCGCCAATCTGGTCCGCGATCCCTAGCATGGCCATGCGGCGCGGGAAAACCTCGTCGCGCAGGAAAGCATAACCGCCGCGTTGCCGCTGGCCGGCGGTCCATTGAAATACCGGTTCCAGCACGGTCCAGTATGCGGCCAACTCCCGCGTGAGCACCTGGAATGGTTTAGCTTCCTGGCCATTCAACAGCGCCTGGTATTGCCGCAGGGCCGCGTCCATGTCGCCGCGGGTTTCGCGAAGACTGTAGCGGTGGCCTTCCGCCTTGCCGCTCTCCGGCTCGAGCAGGTAGTCTCTCACGTAGGTGCCCGAGACATACACATCCGCGCGAATCCGTTCCAGCACCCGTGTGCGCAGCAAAAAATCCTCGCGAATGTTGTTGTCCGACGCCTGAATCTGCTGTAAAGCCTGAAGTCCATCGAATCCCGCGAACGCGACCAGAATAAGCAGCCCGCCGAAACCCGCCACCAATACCACCCGGCTGCTCATGGCCGGGGCTTTATTTCGGCGCCGCGGGGAGTTGTTTCCGGGACCGCTCATTTCGGCGTTGCGCAAGGTGGAACCGCTGTTTCTATCCTATCGCTGCGCAGGCGCTGGCGCTGCCAGATGGCGCGCTCTTCGGTGGCCTCGTGCGCCAACCGGATGAAGCGGCGCACCTGACTCCAATCCAGCGGCTTCCAGAGAACTCCGCACGCGCCGCGACGGGGCGCTTCCGAGACAAACTGCCGGTCCACCCCATCGGCAATCACCAGGAAAGCCACCAACGGGTGAAACTGCGCGAGCATATCGACCGCCTCGTCCCAGAAGCCGTCCAGGAATGAGACATCGGTGAGTAGCACCGTGCCGCCCGTCACGGTCAGCAGGAAGTCCGCCTGCTCTAATGTCTCGGCCCGATGCATCCGGATCTCCGAGCACGGAAAGACATTGGCAAGAAAATTGAAGTCGGAATCGAAACACGTGAGGAACACACAATCGATGCCCGACTTTATGGCGAAAATGGACTCTTCCCAAATCCGCGGCGTGGCAACCTGAGATCGTCCGGGCATGATGGCCCCCTTTCCGGTACTGCGCCTACAAGTTAAGGTTACGGCCAGGAGTGGTGCGGCGAATATCCGGCAAACAGGGTAGTTTTGCGGAAACAGGCCAGTACGGCAAGCCGCCCGCGATGTGGTGGTGTTGAACTGTTGCGTGGCCACCAGGCGCTCCGCCGGCCACGCTGCTACCAGTTCCGCCAGTTCCTTCTGCCTGGCGAAAGTATCGAAGGGAATGGTGGTTGCGGCGGCGGCCTCTTCCTGCTGCACCGGCGATGCCCCCCCTTATGAAGTTCCTGGCATGGGCGCGCACCGTGCCCCACGCGCTCCGCAACCCGATTTACCACTGGAAGCATCTACAGTGAGTTTCTCGGAAAAATACCCCACATCGGGTATTCTCCCCGCTGGGTGCTCTTTCTTAGAATCGATTTGTTGATGCCAAAAGGTCACCTCTCTCCCGAGCAGCTCGAAAGGCTGCGGCAGTTCGATACCTGCACCCTTTCCAACGCCATCGAGCGGCTGAACATTCGCCCGCGGAACGAAGGCTTCATTAGCGGAGCGGTTACGTGCAGATTTCCGCAACTGCCTCCCGTGATCGGCTACGCTGTCACGGCCCGGATGCGGTCATCCATGATGCCGATCAAGGGCCGTTGCTATTACGATCACCCGGACTTGTGGAGATACGTGGCCAGTCTTGCCGGCCCGCGAATGCTGGTGATCCAGGACGCTGACGAATCGTCCAGAGTTGGCGCGCTGCTCGGAGAGGCTTACGCACGTATCTCGCGCGCCTTGGGCTGCGTGGCATGTGTAACCAACGGCGCCGTGCGGGATGTGCCGGGGATCGAGGCGCTCGCGTACCAGATGTTCGCCGGCAGCATCGCGGTCTCCCACGCCTACGCGCACGTCATAGGATTCGGCGAGCCCGTGGAGATTGGAGGTTTGCGAATCTCTTCCGGGGACCTTCTCCACGGCGACCTGCATGGAGTGCACATGATTCCGATCGGCGCCGCCCGCGAACTGCCCGGCATTGCCGACCAGGTGTTGCGGGACGGTCGGGATCTATTCGAGTTGATCGAAAGAAAAGACTTCTCCCTGGATATGCTGTCCGCCAAGCTTCAAGAACGGGTCAAGAGAAAACTATCATGCGAATGAAAATCAGCGCCCGGTTTGGCTTGCTTGCGCTCCTGACGCTGTTGGTGTGCCTCGGCGCCTGCTCCAAATCCCAAGTCGTGGGCGCCGGCGGCGGTGACGAACAGGAAGCGGTTACGACTGTCGGCGTGACCCCAGTCACGCGAAAGCCCATGATGAGACAGCTCACCGTTTCCTCGGAGCTAGTGCCCTTCCAGGAGATCGATGTCTATGCCAAGGAGTCGGGCTATGTGAAGGAGCTGCTGGTGGACTACGGCTCGCGAGTCCAGAAAGGGCAGTTGATGGCGGTGCTCGAAATTCCGGAATTGGAGATTCAGTTACAGCAGGACACAGCTGCCATCGCCAGCGCCGCCGAACGGGTGACGCACGCGCAACACGAGTCGGAGCGGCTGGAAGCGGAACACCAGGTGGTTCATCTGCAATCCGACCGTCTGAGCGGCGTGGCCAAGACGCGCCCCGGCCTGGTGGCGCAACAGGAGATCGATGACGCCCAAGGCAAGGACTTGGCATTGGAAGCCCAGGTGGAGGCCGGCAAGTCGGCCTATGAAACAGCCAAGAGCCAGTTGGATGAGGCCAAAGCGAAACTGGACCGCGACAAGGTGATGTTCGACTACGCCAGAATTACCGCACCCTTCGCGGGCGTAGTGACGCAACGGTTCGCCAACCAGGGAGCTCTGATGCAAGCCGGCACCAGCTCGAGCACACAGGCCATGCCCCTGGTCCGGCTCTCCCAGGACGACTTATTCCGCCTCGTCATTCCGGTGCCGGAGTCCTATGTAAAGTACATTCACATCGGCGATTCCGTCCAAGTGAATGTCACTTCGTTGGTTAAGGTTGTACCGGGCAAAGTCGCGCGCTTCTCCGTGGACGTCAACGCCGATACCCGCACCATGCATACCGAAGTGGATGTGCCCAACCAGTCTCACTCCCTGATGCCGGGGCTATACGCTGAGGCGACTCTGACGCTGGAGCGGAAGAACTCTGCTCTCGTGGTGCCACTTCAGTCGGTAAACCAGTCCGGTGAACAGGCCACTATCTTACTGGTCGATCCCAATAACACGCTGCAGGAACGACAGATCAGTCTGGGCTTGCAGACCGCGACCGACGCCGAAGTCTTGAGCGGGCTCAATGAAAACGACCGCGTGGTGGTGAGCGACCGCTCCGGTCTGAAAGCCGGCTTGCACGTGAAGCCGCAGGTGGTCGAAGTGCTCCAGTATCAAACTGGCGCGACGCAATAGGGAAACGCCCGAGCAGAGCACCATGTCACGATTCTCTATTCGGAATCCGCACTTCATCATCGTGCTCTGCCTGGCCCTCATGGTCATCGGGGCTACCAGTCTGGCGAACATGCCCGTCGATCTTTTCCCTACCATCAATCTGCCCGAAGTTGTGGTGGCGACGTTTTACTCGGGTATGCCGCCGCAGGATATCGAAACCGACATCACCAATCCCCTCGAACGGTTCTTCACGCTTGCCTCCGGCATCGATCACATGGAATCGCGCTCCCTGCTTGGCGTGAGCATGATCAAGGTGTACTTCCAGCCGGGAACGGACGCGGACGCCGATGTCACTGAGCTCTCAAATCTTGCCCTAGCCGATCTGAAACGCCTTCCGCCGGGCACCTTGCCACCAGTGGTCTTGAAGTTCGATGCCTCCAGTCTTCCGGTGTGTTTGGTGACCCTGAAGGGCGCAGGGCTTTCCCAGACACAGCTCCACGACATCGGACAGTTTACCATCCGCAATCAGATTGCTGTCGTAAAAGGAGCCGAGATCCCGCCTCCGTTCGGGGGGAAGTACCGCCAGGCGATGGTCTACGTCGACCCTTACAAGTTGCTTTCGCGGCAACTGAGTCTCATGGATGTAGTCGATGCCCTGAACAAGAGCAACCTCATTCTTCCTGCCGGCGACGTGAAGATGGGGCCGTTTGACTATTACGTCTACTCCAATAGTCTGGTGAAGAAGATCGAGGACCTGAATCGGATTCCCATCAAAACCAACAAACAGAGTTGGGTCTCCATCGGTGACGTCGGCCAAGCCCAGGATGCCAACCAGATCCAATACAACATAGTTCGCGTGGACGGCCAGCGCTCTGTGTATTTGCCCATTATGAAGCAGGGCGGAGACACGAATACGATTCAGGTGGTCAACGGCATCCGCGATATGATCGGGCGACTGTTCGATATTCCAAGACAACTTGAATCCGCGGTCGTATTCGATCAGTCTGTCTTTGTAAAAGAGGCGATCAAGACGCTCCTGGAAGAAGGCTTGATCGGCCTGGCGCTCACCAGCTTGATGATTTTGATTTTCCTGGGGAGTTTGCGCGCCACGGCGGCTGTATTTCTGTCGATTCCGCTTTCCGCGGTTGCGACGTTCGTCGTCCTCCACATCATGGGGAGCACGGTCAACACGATGATTCTGGGTGGGCTTGCTCTGGCGTTTTCCCGTGTGATCGATAACTCGGTAATCGCGCTGGAGAACATCTACCGGCATCTGGAAATGGGGGCCACGCCAAAAGAGGGTGCGGAACAGGGCGGCGCTGAAGTCAGCCTCGCCGTTCTTGCCGCCACTCTTACCACGGTTGTCGTCTTCTTTCCCGTTACCTTCTTGTACGGCGTCAGCAAATTCTTGTTTTCGGCGCTGGCCGCGGCCGTAGCCATTTCACTGTTTGCATCGTATTTTGTGGCGATGACGGTGATTCCGCTGTTCTGCTCCCGCTTTCTGAAAGGCTTTCACCACTCGCCCGAGGAACAACATAGTGGTGGCGGCCTGAACGCCCGGTTCAATCGGGCCTTCACCCGGCTGTTGGACCTTTATGAGCGCTGCGTCCGCAGTGTGCTACAGCGGCCTTTCCTCACAGTAGGAGGTTTGTTGTTTCTGTTTGTAGCCAGCCTCGGCTTATACCCCGTGCTGGGGCTGGCCTTTTTCCCCCAAACAGATGCCGGCCAGTTCACCATTAACCTGAAGGCCCCGGCCGGCACGCGCATTGAAGAGACCGAAGACTACGTTGGCAAAGTCGAAGACCTCGCCAGACAGGTGGTGGACAGAACCGATTTCAAAATGATCGTTTCCAATATCGGAATCGTGCCTGACTTTTCCGCGCTTTATACAACCAATTCGGGACCCTATACGGCTACCATCCAGGTGGCCCTGAACGACTCTCACCGGGTAAGCAGCTTTGAGTATATGGACCGGTTACGCCGCCAGATTGCGACCGAATACCCGGACCTTCGTACATTTGTCTCCAGCGGGTCGATGGTTGACGCGATCCTGAATATGGGTGCACCGGCGCCCATCGACGTTCAGGTCAGCAGCCGGGATCTCGACACCACTTACAACGCCGCCACGGAACTCGCTGCGCAGATTCGCAAACTTCCGGGGATCGGTCAGGTTTACGTACCTCAGGACATGAACTATCCTGCCATTCGCCTCAAAGTGAATCGGATCCACGCGTCTGAACTTGGTCTTACCCAGAAGGAGATCGTGGATAATGTCATCACCGCCCTCAACTCGAATACGATGATCGCGCCTAACTATTGGGTGGATCACCAGACCGGCAACGATTATTTTCTAACCGTTCAGTACTACGAAAACGGCAACGCGGCCATTCACAACTTTGTCGATTTGACGCAGATCCCGCTGCGGCGCCGCACGAATAATCTCCGCCCGTCAACACCCGCTCACGAGTTTCAGGCTTTTCAAGACGCTCGCCCGGTCACGACCCTGGGAAACGTCGCCAGCGTGGATTTCGTTCAGTCGCCCACGGAAATCGATCATTATCAGATTCAGCGCGTTGCGGACGTGTATGTAACCCCCTGGGGTGAGGACCTGGGTAAGGTTTCCGCACAGATCGGCAAGCTATTGGCGGCAGAAAAGCTTCCCGCCAACATCCGCATCAATCTGCGCGGCATGGTGCAGGCGATGCACGATTCCTTTAACAGCTTCGCAGTCGGCTTGTCCCTGTCTGTGGTTCTCCTCTTTCTGATTCTGGTTGCGCAATTTCGCTCGTTCAAAGACCCGTTTCTCATCATGCTAGCCATCCCTATGGGATTCATCGGCGTGATGGTGGTGCTGCCGCTCACACATACCACTCTGAACGTGATGTCCTTGATGGGTGTCCTCATGCTGGTTGGTATCGCAGCATCCAACAGCATTCTCATCGTGGAATTCGCGCATCGCCTGGAGGAACAAGGCCAATCCGTGGAGGACGCCGTGATTGCATCCTGCCGGGTTCGGCTCCGGCCGATCTTGATGACTTCGCTGGCCACGATCATTGGCATGGTGCCGATGGCGCTGAAACTCGGCACGGGAAGCGAGCAGTATGCACCGCTCGCCCGGGCGATAATAGGCGGTCTGACGTCCTCGGTCCTGCTGACCGTATTCATTGTGCCGTCGGCCTATTTTCTGGTCTATCGCAGGAGGACTGCTTCGGCAGAATAATCCCGATGCCGCGCTTCTCGATTCGAAATCCCTACTTCATTGTCGTTGTCTGTCTCGCTCTCGCCGTGATCGGCGTCACCAGCCTGGCTCGGATGCCGGTGGATCTGTTCCCGACCATCAACATGCCGGAGGTGATCGTGGCGACATTCCATTCCGGGATGCCCCCGGAGGATATCGAAACGGATATCACCAATCCGCTGGAGCGGTTCTTCACCCTCGCCTCCGGTATAGACCATATGGAGTCGCGCTCCCTGCTGGGTGTCAGTATGATCAAAGTCTTTTTCCAGCCGGGAACCAACGCCGATGCGGATGTGACGCAGTTGTCCAACCTGGCGCTGGCCGATTTGAAGCGCCTGCCGCCCGGTACGCTTCCGCCCGTCGTCCTGAAGTTCGACGCCTCCAGTCTGCCGGTCTGCCTGGTAACGGTCAAAGGAGAGGGACTGAATGAGACGCAGCTTCACGACCTGGCCCAATTCCAGATCCGCAACCAGATAGCGGTGGTGAAAGGCGCTGAGATTCCAGGTGTGTTTGGCGGCAAGTACCGGCAGGCGATGATCTATGTCGATCCATACAAGCTATTCTCGCGGCAGTTGAGCATAATGGATGTGGTCGACGCCGTCAACGACAGCAACTTGATTCTCCCCGCTGGGGACGTCAAAATCGGGCCCAACGACTACTACGTCTATTCCAATAGCCTGGTCAAAGACATCAAGGATCTGGACGATCTGCCCTTGAAGACCGTGGGCGCGCGGTCGGTAACTGTCGGGGATGTTGGAGAGGCCAGGGACGCCAGTCAATTGCAGTACAATATCGTCCGCATCGATGGCCAGAAATCCGCCTACATTCCCATCATGAAACAGGGCGGCGACACGAACACCGTGCAAGTCGTCGACGACGTCCGCACTCTCACCAGTCATCTCTTCGATCTTCCCAGACAGTTGATGACCAGCATCGTATTCGACCAGTCGGTGTTTGTAAAAGAAGCGCTGAAAACCGTGCTCCATGAGGGCGTTATGGGATTGATTCTCACCAGCCTGATGATCCTGATCTTTTTGGGAAGCATGCGGGCCACCTTCGCGGTGCTGTTGTCCATCCCGATTTCCGCGCTGGCCACCTTCGTGGTTCTTTATATGCTCGGCAGCACGGTGAATACCATGATTCTGGGCGGCCTGGCTTTGGCGTTTTCGCGTGTCATCGATAATTCCGTGATCTCGCTCGAAAACATCTACCGCCACCTGGAACTAGGTGAGCCGCCGGCAATTGCCGCCGAGCAGGGGGGGGCGGAAGTAAACCTCGCGGTGTTGGCGGCGACTCTGGTGGATGTGGTGGATTTCTTTCCCGTTACGCTTTTGGTGGGCGTGAGCAAGTTTCTGTTTTCATCGCTGGCTCTTTCGTTTTGCCTGTCTTTGCTGGCCTCCTTCGTGGTGGCGATGACGGTAATTCCACTCTTCTGCTCCAAGTTTCTCAAGGGCGTCCATCAGGAGCACGGTGCCGCCACGATTGAACCTCAGTCCCCGGGCGGCCGCTTTAACTCCTGGTTCAACAGAGTATTCAATCGGCTGCTGGATTTCTATGAGCGCTGGGTGCGGCGAGCCTTACGGCGCCCGGGGCTGACACTTGCTCTGCTTATGGCGATTTTCTTCGCGAGCCTGGGGATATATCCATTTCTGGGGCGAGCCTTTTTCCCGCAGACCGATGCGGGACAATTCACACTCAACATAAAAGTGCCCACGGGAAGCCGCATAGAGGTGACGGACCAGTATGTAGCCAAGATCGAAGATCTGATTCGGCAAGTGGTTCCTTCCTCGGACCTCAAGATGATCGTTTCGAACATCGGAGTAGTCAACGATTTTTCATCGCTCTACACCACCAACGCCGGGGAGTACACGGCAACCATTCAGGCGGCGCTGAATGAAGGTCATGCGGTCAGCAGCCTGGTCTACATGGACCGCGTCAAGAATGAAGTTGCGGCCAGGTTTCCCGATGTTCGCGCGTTTTTCCAGAGCGGCTCGATGGTGGATGCGATTCTCAATTCGGGCATGCCCGCGCCCATCGACGTTCAAGTCAATAGTCGCGATCTGGCGTCTACATATGACGTAGCCCAAGATCTTGCCCACCGCATTCGGCTGCTCCCCGGAGTCGGCCAGATCTACATCCCGCAAGATATGAACTATCCGGCTATTCGTCTGAATATCGATCGGGTGCATGCAGCCGAACTCGGGCTTTCGCAAAAGGACATCGTGGACAATGTCATCACGGCTTTGAACTCGAATACCATGATCGCCCCCAACTATTGGGTCGACTATCAGACCGGCAACGATTACTTCCTAAGCGTCCAGTATGCCGAGAACGGACGGGCGGCCATCCACAACCTGGTAGATCTGAAGGAGGTCCCGTTGCGGGCGCCCAATCTGAAAGAGCCTACTACTCTCGATTCCGTCGTGAAGCTTGAGAATCTCGAGTCGCCCACGGAAATCGATCACTACCAGATTCAGCGAATAGTCGATATCTACGTCACGCCTTCGGGCGAAGACCTGGGCAAGTTGACCAGCGCGATCCAGCAGACCATCACGGGCGCCAAACTGCCTTCGAATATCCGCGTGAACCTTCGCGGAATGGTAGAAGGCATGAATGCGTCATTTAAGAGCTTCGCCCTCGGTTTTGGTATATCGTTCATCCTTTTGTTTCTGATTCTGATCGCCCAGTTTCGTTCCTTCATCGATCCGTTTCTGATCATGCTGGCGATTCCCATGGGGTTCGTCGGCGTGCTCATCATTTTGCCTTTGACGCATACCACGCTCAACGTCATGTCGTTGATGGGAGTGCTGATGTTGATCGGCATCGCCGATTCCAACAGCATTCTGATCGTAGACTTCGCGCACAAGTT
>Ga0208189_1000798_pt1 | contig 15605 bp, 14 predicted proteins | sample June2015DPH_10_5_FD_184702 | JGI IMG/M metagenome (GOLD analysis project Ga0208189, IMG submission 184702) | Peatland microbial communities from SPRUCE experiment site at the Marcell Experimental Forest, Minnesota, USA - June2015DPH_10_40... | ecosystem: Environmental > Terrestrial > Soil >... | reverse complement strand
CGATGTCGTCGCGCGGGCCGTAAAACTGCGACATCCCCATGCATCCCAGGCCCAGCTCCGATACTTCGAGTCCCTGCGCACCAAGTTTTCGCTTTTCCATGACCGAGGTCCCTCACGCTCATATTGACATAGCGGAATAGTGCGGGAGATCGAAAGCGCCGTCACTTTGCTTGCGCAAAACTCCGACGATCACGCACCACAGGGCATTATGAGCAGCGACAGGTTTCCAGTAATCGGGCAAGTTCGGTGGCTGATGGCGGTAGCGCCACTACTTTTGAACCACGCAGTGGACTCTTGCGCGAACCTCGAGATGCCAAGTCCTTTGCCTTGCGATCCAACGCAGAGATCAGTTGATCCATAGATGCTCACGCTACCCGGTTCTCCAACTGGGGATCAAATGGATTCTTAGTGCTTGGTGTTGCTCGCCAATTTCCAGCCAATCATGAGTAGAGTCGGTCATTTTTTGACCTGCCCCGCAAAACTAGGACGACGGTTCGAAGGCGGCGATTTCTGCTGATCCGCCCCGCGAAACTACTACCACCAGGAGTTGAGAAATCGACCTGGCGTGGTCGGTTAGCGCCGGTGTTTCCGGCAGTTTGAAACCTCCAGTAGCTCAACTGAGACCCTCTTGCAAACCGTCCGAAGACGCGGTCGCCGCCGCGGTTTGCCAAGCGTTGGCGAACTCCTCCGGGGTGCTGTCGCCGAGTGCGCTGTGCGGACGGACCCGGTTGTAGTCCTGCCGCCATCGCTCGAGCTTGTCGCGCGCATCCGCCACGCTAAAGAATACCTGTACGTTCAAACATTCATCGCGCAGCCGACCGTTGAACGACTCGATGTATCCGTTCTCGGTGGGCCGGCCGGGCCGGATGAAGTCAAGTTGGACCCCGTGCTGGTATGCCCACACGTCCATCGCCTTGCTCTGAAACTCGGTGCCATTGTCGACTGTAATCGAGACCGGCGCGCCGCGTTCGGCGACGATCTCGGAGAGCGCCAATGCTACCTTCTGGCTGGTTAGCGAACTGTCGACCAGCAATGCCAGGCACTCTCGGGTGAACTGGTCGACCATGGTCAGCACGCGGAACCAGCGGCCGTCGAGCAGCCGGTTGCTGACGAAGTCCATGCTCAGGCGCTCGTGCGGTCGAGTCGCCCTTTGGAGTGGAACTCGTTGGCGCCGTGCGATTTTCCTTCGTAGCTTGGTTCGCACTGCCAATCCGTCCTCCGTGTATAGCCGGTAGATGCGCTTGGCGTTCACGGCCCAGCCCTCCCGCCTGAGCAGCACCGTCAGACGCCGGTAGCCGAAACGCACCCGGCTGGCGGCCAGTTCCCGCAGCCGCATCCTCAATGCTGTCTGCGGGTCCCTGCGACTCCGATAACGCAGCGTTGCCAGTTGGATCGGCAACAGCCTCGACACCCTACGCTCGCTCACCACAAAGGCGGCTTGCGTCCAGCGCCCCAACTCGCGCCGGTGACGAGGCCTTACAGCTTTTTTCGGACGATCTCCTGCAGCATGTGCCGGTCCAGCGACAGATCCGCCACCAGCCGCTTGAGCTTCGCGTTCTCCCCGCGCAGTTGCCTGAGCTCGCGCAGCTCGCTCAGTCCCAAGCCTGCGTACTCCTTCTTCCACACGTAGTACGTGGCTTCGCTGATGCCGTGCTCGCGGCACAGCTCGCTTACCCTAGTGCCGCCTTCCGCCTGGTGCAGCGCCCGCAGAATCTGCTCTTCCGTGTGACCTCGCTTCGACATCCTGGTCCTCCTTCCTCGTGCTCAGAGGACCACACCAAACGCCAATGCCTCAACTTATCGCTGTCCTAGTTTTCGGGTTTTGGGTCACCCTGTTTCTTTCGGCTTCAAAACGGCGGCGACCTGGGGTGTAGCTCGAGATTCTTTAATTTTCCCGACGAGGCGCAAGAGGCCGTCAAGGATTGTCACAGGGTGTGGCGGGCAGCCAGGAACGTAAAGGTCCACCGGAACGATGCTGTCTGAGCCGTTGAGAACCTCGGGATGATCGCGAAATGGACCGCCTGAAATTGCACAAGCGCCCACCGCGATTACAATTTTCGGGTAGGGCACGGCTTGGTAGGTCTTCTCAAGGGCCAGGCGCATGTTCTGAGTGACGGCACCGGTAATCAGAAGTCCATCTGCATGGCGTGGGGACGCCACAAACTGAATGCCGAATCTGCCGAGGTCGAACACTACGGTATTCAGAACATTTACGTCAGCCTCGCATCCGTTGCATCCACCGGCGCTGACCTGTCGAAGTTTGAGAGACCGGCCAAGGATCCGGTGGGTCTGTTCAGCTAGACGACCCGCTAGTTGCAGCGTTTCTCCTTCGGTCAAGACCAAATCATTCCGATTGCTGGCCGCGAGTTGATATTGCGAAGTGAAACGGATCGCTCCTTCGGGACATGCGTTGGCACACTCGGGGCAGAACAGACAGCGACCGAGATCGATCTGCAAATCTCCGTTGCTGGTAATTGCATCTGTCGGGCAAGCATCCGCGCAACTCGTGCAACCGGAAGGACATCGTGCCTGATCCAGCATGGGCAGACCGCGGAATCGCTCCGGTAGAACCGGTTCGGTCTCGGGAAATGACAACGTGCGTTTGCCCTGACGCAGTCGAGTGAGTATCAAGCTCGGCACTGGCTATCCTCAGAGATCGTGACCGCAATAGGAGAGGTTGAAGCTCTTGTTGCACAGAGGAAAATCGGAGATTTGCTGATTGCGCATTGCTATCGCCAATCCCATCCAATTGTGGAACGAGGGATCGACTATCTTATAACGTGCGAAGCGCCCGTCTGCGTCAGTGATCGCGACGTGGCAAATTTCTCCGCGCCATCCCTCGACCAAAGACACTACAAGATGATCGCCGAGTAGCGGCCCTGCCGGCGACAGTATAGGTCCGTCGGGCACGGAGGCGAACTGCTCTCCCAGGAATGCGCCCGAATGCTGAATTTCAAGCCATCGCAACCAGGCCCGCGCAAAGACGTCCCCGCTAGGCCACTTGGATATAGGTATCTGCGCGAATCTGAAGATGCCGCTGGGAAAGTCTTGTCTGATGTCTCGCTCAACCCCGCAGGCGCGCGCCGCGGGACCAACCAGCCCAAGCGCCTCGCATGTTTCTCGCGTTATCGTCCCGGTGTGCTCGAAACGCGCTTGGACCGATGCTGCGCTCCATAGCAGTGCGAGCGCGTCCTCGACATCCTTCAAGGCCGCTTCCAACCGCTGCTGTAGCTCGGCGACAAGAGGCTTACCCACATCGAATCCGACCCCGCCAGGTCTGATCAACCCCCGGCCGAAGCGGCTTCCGCATAGTGCCGCCGTTAAGTTGAGGAAGTCTCCACGAATGCGGCCGCAATACGCTGCGGTCGGGAGATACCCGACATCTCCCGCCAGCGCGCCTAGGTCGCCGGTATGGTTTGCAAGACGCTCGAGCTCCAGCGCTACCCCACGCAGCACTTGCGCCCGGGCTGGAATCGCAGCACCGCCCAAGGCTTCGATTGCTTCACAATACGCAGTCGAATGTCCTATCGAGGTATCACCGCATAGCGTTTCCACCAGATGGATTGTTCGCTTGCCGGGTCCTCCCACGAGTGCCCGTTCGACCCCCCGATGCTGGTAGCCAAGCGATATCTCCAGATGAAAAACATCCTCACCATGACATTGGAAACGGAAATGGCCGGGTTCGATGATTCCCGCATGCACGGGGCCTACCGCGACTTCGTGAACCTCGGGTCCGGCCATCGCGAAGAAATCAGTTACACCCGGAACTGGTGCTGAAGATAAGCTGTTGCCAGACCTATAGGGCGCGTGAAATCGAATCGGCTTCAGCCAAGGATGCCCTTCCGGACGAACCTGCCACTGCTCGGCGATTTCACGCTCGAACCAATGAGCTTGCGGGCATTCGAGCGTCAGGCATGGGTACGACTGGTCGACTTTGGTGCTGAGGATCGAGAGGCTATTCGTCACCGAATCAGCCACGACGGCGATCAGTCGAACATGGCCATTCTCGCCAGGCATCCCGAACAGCGCTGCCAGGCTGCAGGTACTGCTCACCGCGGAGAGAATCGCGGTTCTGAACTCGGCAATCGAAAGATTGGGAATCTCTCGAAGCGGAATTGCTTCGCCAGTGTGAAATGATGAAAGCGGAGTCACCATTTCAACGCTGACCAAGCAGGCGCGCGGCTTCATGGATTGTCCGACTCAGGGCCGGAGGAACGTAGATGCCCATTAGCAGAATTGCAGCGCCGAGTATCGCCGGGACTGCGCTCAGCGCAACACCTCGGCCTGCCGGGACAATGATATCTTCGCGCGGAGTTCCCTGTGCCATTTCAAGCACGGGCGTAGCCATTCCCGCCAGAATGATCGCCAACAGAATCAGATAAGTAATCGCGACGAAAGACCGGCCCTGATCCAGCGCGGCTTTCAGGATCGTGAATTCACTCAGGAACGGGCCGAATGGCGGCGAGCCTGTGATCGCAAGAAAGCCTAACACCCACAGCAGTCCGGATACCGGCAAGACCTGCAAAGCTCCGGAGACATTTTTCGCAGTCTTCGTATGGTAAACAGCCAGCAGGTTGCCAGCGACCATGAACAGCATCACCTTGGTCAGCGAATGATTGATCACATGGAGCATCGATCCGAACAGCCCTGCACCACCCAGTCCCACGCCCACCGCCAGGATGCCCATATGCTCGACGCTCGAGTATGCAAGCATGCGCTTGTAGTCAACCTGGCCGGTGATGAATATGGCAGCTACCGCCATCGAGAGCAGGCCGAAAACGAGCAGCAGCCGCTGGCTGAAATCAACTAGACCGCTCGCGACACAGATTTGATGGATTCTGAGAATCCCGAGAAACGCACAATTGAGCAGAGCGCCGGAAAGCAACGCCGACGCCACTGAAGGCGCCTCGCTGTGGGCGTTGGGCAGCCAGGTGTGAAACGGGGCGAGCCCCATCTTGGTGCCGTAGCCGACCAGCATGAGCACAAACGCCGCTTTCAGCCAGAGAGGATTCAAGTGCGGCGCGTCAGAAAGCAGATCTTTCAGAACCAAAGAGACGGCGGCGGTCCCGGGACTAGTCGCAGCTACCGCAAGGAAGAAAATCCCCAGCAGCGCCAACGCGATCCCAACCGAGCAAATCAGCAGATATTTCCACGTCGCCTCAAGTGAGCGATGATGCCGATGGAAGTAAATCAGTGGAGCACTGGCCAGGGTGGTTGCCTCGACCGCCACCCAAAGAAGTCCCAGATGCTGGCTCAGGGTGACCAGAGTCATCGCGGCAAGAAAGAGAAGGAGACAACCCGTGAAGCTCGCCTCGCGTGCGTTTGAAAAAAGAAACCCTTCCTCGAAATCCGAGTGCGACTCACCGCGCTCTCCGCGCAGGTAAGCAACCGCGTAAAAGCTTGATGCCAGGAAGAGTAGACTGGTGAGCGTCAGGAACAGCCGCCCCAGTGCGTCTTCGGCCAGCCAACCGCTAAGAGCGGGCGCAGGCGGCAGTATCCAGGTTGCAACGCTCAATGCGAATTGCACGAGCGCAGTGGACACAAGAAGCCCGCGGCGGAGCGGATCTGACCCGATGAAGAATGCCGCCGCACCCGCCAGTGCCGGAATCAATATCACTAACAGGATCATGGGACCCGGTCGGAAAGAGTTACGAGCCGGCCGGTATCAATATGATCAAACTGGCGACTGATATGAAATATCGCGATGCCCATCACGAACACTCCAACAAAGACGTCAAGCAGAATACCCAGTTCCACGAGGATGGGCATTTCCAACGCAACTGCGGCCCCAAATGCATACACGCCGTTCTCCAGAGTCAGGTAGCCTAGCACCTGGGTAATTGCCTTGCGCCGTGTGATTAGCAGTACAAGGCCCACCAGGCACGTGAAGAACGCCGCGGGCACCAACAAGAACGAAGTGGGTTGGTTGGGAAGGGGCAGGCGCTGACCCAGCCACAGCGAAACCCCAAGTGCTACCGCTCCGATAATCACCGATAGGTTGTAGCCGATGACCGGCTCGATCTCGCGGACGGTGTCAGCGTCGCGCATGGCTCGAACTATTAGCCACGGCAGTATGAAACCCTTGACCGCGGCGCTGGTAAGCGGAAGCAGCACGCCAACAACGGATGGGTGTCCATCCTGCGCGGCGATGGCCAGGAGACCTAGCAGTATTCCCTGAATTGCAACGGCGCGGATACAGGCGACGAGCCGGCTCGATGCCAGCAGCAGAAAGCCGGTTAGCACCAGGAAGACCAGAATTGCGTTTACCAACTGGTTCATCTCTTCATCTTCGAACCAGCGCCAGAGCCAGACCGGACAGCACGATGGCGGCGACCAACAGTTGCGTTATGCGAAGCAGCCGCAAACGCGCCATCGAAGATTCGATGATCCCGGTTACTACCGCCAGACCGAACATCCCGGCGATCGCGCAGCCGCCGTCGAGCAAAGGGTTGCCCGAATGCCAGGGGACGGCGATCGCGATTATGACTGCGCCCAGCAGCCACATTTTGAGCGCCGCTGCGTACTGGATCATCGCGAAATCAGGACCGCTGTGGTCGAGCACCATAACCTCATGAATCATGGTCAACTCGAGATGCGTGGTGGGATCGTCCACAGGGATACGAGCATTCTCCGCAAGAAACACGACACCCAGACCCGCAATAGTCAGACCCAGCGCCGGCGCGGCCCGCATCCACATGGCGGTAGAAACCGATCCGAGCATGGAAGTAAGCGAAAGAGTTCCAGTCTGCCGGGCCAACGCAGCCAATCCCAGAAAGAGGGCGGGTTCGGCGAGCGCTGAGAATGTGACTTCGCGGCTGGCGCCCATTGCTTCAAAGCTGGAACCGGTATCGAGCGCGGCGAGGACCGTGAAGAACCGGGCCAGCGCCAAAAGATATGCGGCCATCACGAGGTCGCCCGCGAATGGCGCAAGCGCCGGAAAAGCTCCGAAAGGAAGTAGCGCTATGGCGCAGATCATGGCCGCAAGACCCACTACTGGTCCCGCCCGGAAGACCCACGTAGTCGTCTGGCTATATACGGCGCCTTTTCGTAGCAGCTTCCAAAGGTCGTGGTAGGTCTGCAAGAGCGGCTGGCCGACACGACCGGCGGCGACGGCCTTGGTGCGATTAATAACTCCCTGAATGAGGGGAGCGAGCACCATCGCAAGCATCAATGGTAATGTCGATCGCAGACTCATGCGTTACGCCAGCTGCCAAAGCAGAAGCAGGAGGAGCGTGACGGCGATATACAATATGTAAAGCTGAACCTGCCCTTGTTGCAGCGGTCGCAGCAGCAACAGGTCGCGGCCGATAGCGCGGAACAGCGGCCGAAAAATGTATTCCTGGTATGGATCGGGAGTCTCCGTGGCAAGACTGGCCTCCTTCGGAAACAAGCCACGCGGCGCAATCACAACGCGGTGTGTCTGCAACAGCAAATCGAAGGTGTCTGTTAAAGGTTGAGCAAACGACGATGCGGTATATTGCATTCGCCGCGACGGTTCGGCATAGCCACAGTCCCAGGTCACATTTGTGGAGACCGATCGTTTGGAAAGTGCGATCGCGCGGCCTATCGCGAGAAGGGTAGCTATTCCGACCAACGCCCCACTGGTAATGCTCACCAACGCAATGGAGTGTGCGGCAGTCGAGAGGCTTGTACGCACGATCGTCGCCGACAGTCCTGTCACTTCCGAAATCAGCGGAGTCATCGAGTACACTACGCTGGCGCCGAGCAGGCCGATCAATATGCATGCGGCCGCCAATACGACCCCGGGGATCACCATGGCAAGCCCGACTTCGTGTGCTTGCTCGGCGTGCTCGCTTCGCGGTTGACCGAGAAAAACGATACCGAAAGCCTTCGTGAAGCAGGCCGCGGCCAAGCCTCCGATCAATGCAAGTCCCCCGATCGTAGCCAGCATCGGCACGCTATTGACGCCATCGAGGGTCAGCGCTCCTTTGAAGCTCGCGAGATAGATCAGAAACTCGCTGATGAAGCCGTTTAGCGGCGGGAGACCTGAAATCGCCGCCGCGCCAATCAGGAAGATCGCGCCGGTACGTGGCATTCGCCGCAGCAGACCTCCGAGGTGGTCGATCTCGCGGGTATGAGCGCTATGCACAACGTTACCAGCGGCTAGAAAGAGCAGCCCCTTGAAAAGCGCGTGGTTCAGGACATGCAACAAGGCGCCGGCGAAACCCATGGCCGCCACTGCCGGGAGGCCCGCGCGCAGTCCGAGTGTTCCCACCCCCAGCCCCAAGGCGATGATGCCTATGTTCTCGACACTGTGGTAGGCAAGCAGGCGCTTAAGGTCATGTTGCGCCAGCGCGAGCAGGACGCCAATGACCCCGGAAGAGAGGCCAATCCCGCACAGTACCCATCCCCACCACGCCTGAGGGGCACCCAGAAGCATCATGACCCGAACCAAGCCATAGATGCCGGTCTTGATCATGACCGCCGACATCACGGCGGAGACGTGACTCGGCGCCGCTGGATGCGCTTCGGGAAGCCATACGTGCAGCGGGATAAAGCCCGCCTTGGTTCCAAATCCGACCAGCGCCAGCACGAACAGAAGTCCGGCACCCGAGGATGCCGAGAACCGATCAAAATCCAAAGACCCGCTTGCTCTGCCGAGCAGTATGAATAGCACGAGCAGAAAAGCAGTGCCGATATGACTGGCGACAAGATATATCCATCCGGCTTGGCGCGTGCTTTCCTTTTCGTCTTCGTAGGTCACCAGGAAGAATGAGGACAGCGCCATCATTTCCCACGCCATCAGGAATAGGACGCCGTTACGAGCGAGAATGACCACGACCATGCTGGCGACGAGCAGATTGAAAAAGAACCACGGCGTGGCAAGCGCCTTCCTGCCGCGGTAGGCCTCCAGATAATCTGCGCCATATATCGCAGCCAGTGCGCACAGCACGAAAACAGGAATCAGAAAGAAGCCCGACAGCGGATCAAGTTCGAGGAAAAGGCTGCCGTAGGGCACATCCCACGCCATCCGGATTGACTGTGACGGTTCACCAAGCACCACGCGCACAGCGGGAACAATTCCGCACAGGCAGCCGATCAGGATTCCGCCTACTCCGCATATCGTCGATCCTCGTCCACGATTTGCGAAGACCAGTGCCCCTATTGCGCCGGCGCCAAAGGACAGTACCGCTATCAGCAGCGTCGACATGATTCAGGCATGATCCTCGGTTTCGATCTGCGGTTCCTTGAACGCGCGCTCCACGCGCTCAAACTGGGCGAGAATTTCGTCGCGCGCCGCCCGGCGTACGAGAGCCGCCTTCAGCTGCGAGTCGTGCAATGCGAATGAAAGACGCGACAGCAGATGAAGGTGCATGCGGGCGGTTGGGCTGATTAGCAGGAAAATAGCGAAGACCGGCTGGCCGTCGAAAGCGCCGAAATCAACCGGCGTCTCGAGAAAGCACAGCGCGATCGCTGGACTGGAGTTGTTCAACAAGATTGGTCTGCGGACGTGAGGGATGGCGATGCCCTCGCCGATCGCGGTTGAACCAAGTGCCTCGCGCGCCAGTAGGAGCTGCGCCAGCGATTCTCGATCGGTGTTTGACGGCAGCGCCAGACTGTTCACGATTGCACTTAGAACTGCCGCCTTATCGTCGCCCTGCAGGCCATAGAAAATGCCACCCGCATCGAGCGCATCGGCCAATCGAGGGACAGAAATTCCGGTAGAAGAGGGAGCTTCGAAGATCTGCGCGGGAATGTCTATTTCGCGCGACGACGTCCGTTCCAGCAGATCGCTGCGATGCAATCGGTACTGATCATTGACCCGGTCGGCTCGCAGGATTCCCCGCTTGATCCAGTCATAGACTTTCTTTTCGGACACCTTTAGCAGTTTCGACACTTCCCTGACGTTCAATTGCATAAGGACCGGTCTCCATCGTGCGGCACGCTGGTTGCGGCCGTAGCTCTGTCCGCGCCGCAAGTTTCAAAGAAGAGTTCAGCCCTTGCCCGGCTTCAGCAGTCGCACCGCGCCGCGGACCGCGTTACGCAAGCGAGGCAGTCATACGTGACAGACCAGGCATTAAGCTGTTTCTGTCGGCAGTTCGCTCCGCTCCGTATCCTACCCAACAAGGTAATTCATGGTATTTCTAAGCAGTTTGACGTAATCTAGCAACCTTGTCAAACATAATCCCTAAAACGACGGAACCTTCTTCCGGATCAACCGAACGGAAGTCATCACGGCGCCACGACAAACATATAGATCGCAACGATGCCTTCGGCGTGATTCCGCAGCAAGCTGCGCCAGGTCGGGGAAGGCGCACCTCGCCTTCGCACCATGTACTTCGCGACGGTCGCTTGGCTGACTTGGATGCCGAGCTTGAGCAGCTCAATGTGGATCCGGGGCGCGCACTAGAGCGGGTTGGCGCTGCTCATCTGCCGAATCAGGTCACGAATCTCGCGGTCCATTGACGGCCGCCCGGATCTGGAGCGCCAACGCCAAAACAGTCGGGGTCCCTGACGGTGCCATTGAACGACGGTGGCCGGCTTGACCAACACCATCGCGTCCAGACAGCGCGGCCACAGTCGGTAGAGCAAGACCCAGAGCAGGCGGTCGATCGCGAATAGCTGGGGCCAACCTGGCCGCTGGCGGCGAAGAACGTGCAACTGGTGACGGAGGGCGAGGTTCTCTAGTTCCACAACCGCCCGACTGCGGAATCGGTATCCAAGCCGACAGACGATCGATCGCACGAGCTTAAGCATACCGGCGACACCACGGCGGTGATTCTCAAAACTCTAGACTTTTCGCTGCTTTCGGAGTTTTTGGTAGACGCAGGTATACGAAACCGGACGAAAAGATCGGAGACGGCGAGTAAAGCGCCAGCGCGATGGTGAAGCGGAATCGATTCGCCGCGGCGCGTGTGGAAAGAACGATTGCGTCCGGGGAGGGTTTCGAGTGCACCAGGCCGGGTTTCGCCAATATCAATGGCGCGATTCTGCGCGCAAGCGGCCCGTGTGGGTCGATGTCTGGTATCCAGCCGCCGCAGATACCGCGGAGCAGCCGATCATCTATGGACTCGGCGCGGGATCGGCGGCGCTCGATGGCGCCTTCGACTCGCGCGACCCGCCGCTTCCCCTGATTGTGATGTCGCACGGCGCGCTCGGGGCGGCGCGCGACTATGGATGGATTGCAGAGTACCTTGCGCGGCGCGGGTTCGTCGTAGCGGGAGTGTCGCACTTCGGAGAGTCGTGGATATACGGACCTGACACGATCGAGCCCGCCGCCGTCACGCGGCTGTGGATGCGCCCGCCGGATTGCTCATTCGCGATCGACCGCATCCTCGAGCACGACGACTTCACGGGTCGTGTCGACGCGGCGCGAATCGGCGCAATCGGACATTCGTCGGGAGGTGCGACCGCGATCGCACTGGGCGGGGCCACCTTCGATCCGGCCGCGCTTGCCGCATACTGCCAGACCGACGCGGCCGAGGGCGACCTTGGATGCAAGTACGGCGAATCGGACCGCATGCTCATGCCGGCGCCTGCGGAAGCGTCGGCTTCGTACCGCGACGCGCGGGTCAGGGCGATCGTAGCGCTCGATACAGCGGCCGGGCCCGGCTACAGTGCGGCTTCGCTGGCGACGGTGCGGGTGCCTGTCTTCGTAGTCGGCTCCGAGCAAAACGATTTTCTTCCGTTTGGGAATCACGCGGGCCGCTACGCTGCAAATTTACCGCGGGCCACTCTGCTCAAGCTCGATGCCGGTGAGGGCCACTTCGTCTATCTGAATTGCGCCACGTCCGAATTGGCGGCGAATGGAGTACCGCTGTTTATCGATCGGGCCGGCGTCGATAGGGAAACGGTTCACGCGCGTCTGGCGCCTGTGATCGCCGATTTCTTCGTCGCGGCGCTGAAACCGAGAGCCTGATCCTTTGGATTTAACTAACGAATCCGGAGCGGCTTACCACTGTTCGTCGTGAAGCTTCTTGACGTTGTGCACGCGCGTCTGCAGGTACGCGTCCTGAACGGCGCCGTAGAGATCGATCGCATAGCGATCGGCTTCCTCGAACTGGTTCAGATGCAGCGAGCGATAGTTCACCGCTTGAACCGCGCCCTGCCCGGTGGCCACCGTGACCGCCACCCACAGCGGAACGAAGTAGCTGATCGGATTCATCGCACCGTCGGCGACCAGGCCGACTGTGTCGCCAATCGTCGAAGGTCCAAAAAACGGCAGCATCAGGTACGGACCGGTCGGAATGTTGTAGTAGCGAATGGTCAGACCGAAATCGTTGGGACGCGGTTTGAGCCCAAACCAAAGGTCGGCAGGATCGAAGAAGCCGGCCAATCCGAGTGTCGTGTTGATTCCAAAGCGGGCGGCTTCGCTGCCGGCCTCGGCCAGCTTGAGCTGAAACAGGTTGTTGGCGAAGCGCGGGATGACATGGGCGTTGTCAAAGAATCTGCTCACGCTCTCACGCACCGGCTGGGGCGCGATGGTGGCGTATCCGCTGGCGACAGGGCGCAGCACCCAATCGTCGAGCTTGAGGTTGAAGGTGAACATCGGCTCATTGAATGCCGCGATCGGATCGGCATAGCCGCCCTGATTGTTCTCGCCCGGTGGCTGAGTCGACGGATTGCCCGCCGATTGGGCGGCGGGATTCTGCGACATCGGAGCGGCGCCCTGGCTCAGAGCCGGGGCCGCAAACGTAACGACCGCAAGCAGGGACAATGCGAACATCGTCCAGCGCGCGCCTGTTCTTTCGATTTGTTTCGAACCAGATCTCATTTGGCCCTCCTGCCATACCTGTTAACTAAGACTTTCAACACGCCGCGTCTTTCTTACGATGCTTGCCGAGCTTGTATGAAAGATCGCTTCGCGACATTCCAAGCCGGCGCGCGACTTCCGCCTGGGCGCCATCGGTTATTTTTAGCGCACGCTGAATCACTGCTTTCTCAAGCGAGGCCAGAAAGTCTCGAAGATTGTGCGTCTCGGGCATCATCTCGGCGAGCTGGTCGGGAGTGAGCTCGGCGGAGCTGCGGGGCGCGAAGCCGTTTGCGTTGCGAGGCGTTGAGACCGGGAAGTTCTCCGGTGTGATTTCCTCCTCAGTTGAGAGAATGCATGCGCGCTCGATGAGGTTACGAAGTTCGCGGATATTCCCGGGAAAGTCGTAGCTGAGGAGCGTGCGCATCGCCTCGGCGCTGATTCTGCGAGGTGGCGTCTTCAAATCGCGCACAGCTTGCACCAGGAAGAGAGCGCAAAGCTCGGCTATATCCTCGCGATGATCGCGCAGAGCAGGAACCGTGAGCGGAACTACAGCCAGCCGGTAGTAGAGGTCCTCGCGAAAACGGCCCTCCTGTACGCGCCGCTTCAAATCCCTGTTGGTCGCGACCAGCAGCCGCACATCGGTGCGCCGGGGCTTGGTTGATCCGAGGCGGGTGACGAGCCCGTCCGTCAGCACCCGCAGTAGTTTGGCCTGTGCCGGCAGCGACATTTCGGCGGCCTCGTCCAGAAAGAGAGTACCTTCGTGTGCTGCCTCAAAAACTCCCTCGCGCGCGCGGTCCGCGCCCGTGAACGCTCCCCGCTCGTTTCCAAACAGCTCGCTTTCCAGAAGGGTTTCGGTAAACGCCGCGCAATTGACGGCGACCAGGGGCTTTTCGGCGCGCAGGCTGTTGCGATGAATTGCACGGGCCACAAGCTCCTTGCCGGTTCCAGTTTCTCCAGTGACGAGGACGGTAGCGTTGGTTGGTGCAACGCGCGCAATGTTCTCGCGAAGTTGGCGAATTGCGAGACTGTGCCCCCTGATCTCCGACGAGCCTTCAAGGCGCACCACCGTGTCGCGAAGCCTGCTGTTCTCACGCACGAGCCGCGTGTGCTCCATCGCGCGGGTGGCTGATGCCAGCAATACTTCCGGAACGAAGGGCTTCGTAATGAAATCAAACGCGCCGCGGCGCATGCTCTCCACTGCGAGTTCAATTGTCGCAAACGCGGTCAGAAAAACGACTGACAAAGTCAGATCGGCCTCCCGCGCCGCAGCCAGGACGTCCAATCCTTCACCATCACCCATTTTCTGGTCTGTTATGACAGCGTCGAATGTGTACTCGGCAAGCGCGCCCCGCGCATCTTTGACGCCGGCCGCCTCGACTACTTCGTGATGTTCCTGCTTCAGATTGGAGATGAGTATCCGCCGCAGGTGCGGTTCGTCATCTACAACGAGTATCTTGCCCATACTGTGGCCCCTATCTAAGAGATTGGCTCGGGAAGTGTGCCGGTATCTCGATGGAAAAGCATACCCGCCGCGTTTCGTTGATTCTCAATGTAATATCGCTGCCGTGCGCGAGCGCGATATTGCGCGCGATCGCGAGACCGAGTCCGTTGCCGCTCTGTTTGGTAGTGAACAGTGGCTCGAAAATGCACGCCACAATTTCAGCGGGAATCGGTCCAGCCGGGTCAACCACGTCGATTCTGATCGTGCCATTCCCGTTCATCTGAGCATTGAGTTTCACCCAGTCACCCCGATGGCATGCATCGATTGCATTCAGCACGAGGTTCAGGAGCGCCTGATGCATCTGAGTTGCATCGAACTCTCCCTCAAGGTTCCTATCGACCGCCACATCGATCGTTACTCCTTCATTGGCCGCATACGCGCGGGCGACGGTTGCGACGTAGTTCAGCGTGTCGGCGAGGTTTACTTGCGCGATTTGCACGGCGCGCGGACGCGCGTAAACCAGGAAGTCGGTGGTAACCCGCTCAAGACGCACGGCTTCTTCCGCTGCGATCGAGAACATTTCTTCTCGTTCTGTTTCGTCCTGACCCGGCCGGGTGGCGGTTGCCAGTGAGCTGGAAATCATCGCAACGGGATTTCGGATCTCGTGTGCGATTGCCCTGGACAATCGGCCGATCGCGGCGAGCTTCTCTTCAGAGAGCAATTGCTGACGGGTGCGCTCGAGTTCCTCGAGATTGCGCACGAATTTTGCCTCGCGCGTGCGAAGATTGTTGACCAGGAGCCACACCAACACTCCCATCACGCTGTAAATCACTGACATTGCGCCGGCTTCAATGTACTCGCCGAATTTCATGCCATAGGCGCCCATGAAACTTATGAAGTCCGCCAGCACGACCACTGCGATCGTGGCGCCGAGGCCAAGCCTGAAAGACGCTTCGAGTATAGGGAGAAGCATCAGGGCGTAGTACGCAGTGTCTCCTCTGATGGTTAACGATGTGAGCAATAACGCGAGCGTCGAGTTGAATCCGAGAGACCAGAACGTGAGGATCCGTCGTGTCGGCCGAGAAAGCGGCGCGTTCTTCCTGCGAAGCCAGATGAGGTGAGCCGCCTGGACGATCAAACCAACCCCCAGGACGATGATGACCGACGCGGAAGGTCTGCCGCGAACGAACCTTGAGATTGCCTGCAGCGCTAGTAGCGCACCAATCAGCAGGAGATTGAGAGAGGCAAAGACGAATTCCTGCCGGCGAAAAGATTCGTGATCGTCGGCGGCGAAATCGGCAGCGCCATCACCCATCGTGGCTGCAAGGGAACTAAGCGCCCAGAGATTTTTGCTCGGTTTATGCTCAGTCATCTTTGGTCAGCGGTGCGACGGATCGATATGAGCAAACGCGATGCCGCCATTTTTGTGATTGAATTCTTTTGACAATG
>Ga0208189_1000777_pt1 | contig 15824 bp, 15 predicted proteins | sample June2015DPH_10_5_FD_184702 | JGI IMG/M metagenome (GOLD analysis project Ga0208189, IMG submission 184702) | Peatland microbial communities from SPRUCE experiment site at the Marcell Experimental Forest, Minnesota, USA - June2015DPH_10_40... | ecosystem: Environmental > Terrestrial > Soil >... | reverse complement strand
CTGACCCTGAGCTTGCCGAAGGGGAAGAATCCCCGCATTGGCCCTTGCCCTTGCCTTTGTTCCTGAGATAGGCCCAGGCTTTAGCCTGGGCAATCCCGCCCCGCCACAAAATGGGGCTTCAGCCCCTGGGGTACGCCCTTGCCGTTGCCTGTTCTTCACTATCCACTACCCACTACCCACTGTTTTTCCTGTCAACCCCCTCGACCCTCCAAAATCCCCCTAACCCACATCCCACCAACCACTTCCCCCACAAAAATAGTTGGCATACTAGTTTCCCTCCAACCCGTATAATTAAAGTAGTAATCAAGACACAGAGACCCGGCCGGGGGCCGGGTCTTCGCATTTAACTCACAACAACCAACTCACAACTGTCTTCCGGGCCTTCGCATTTCGCCCGCAACCGCCGCGACGAAGTCATGACTTAGATCTGACTTAAACCCGGTCAAGTACTGACAAGTCACGACTCAACGAACCTCTTTTGAAGACTTTAGACTTTTTTCGTACACAAAGGGAGTACACCGATGACCGACCCAGCCGAAGCCGCAGCCGAACTCACCGACATCACCATCAAGCGTTATCTCTGCCGCCACATCCACACCTCTGGCCGCCGCTGCGGCTCGCCAGCCCTGCGCGGCGAGCACTTCTGCTACTACCACCACACCACCCGCCGCCCCGCTCCGCGCCACCGTGGAGTCCACCCCAACCAGACTGAATTCGAGATCCCCGCCATCGACGACCACCCCGGCATCCAGTTCGCCCTCGCCCAGGTCCTCGCCCTCATCGCCAGCAACCAGCTCGACCACAAGCGCTCTGGCCGCCTCCTCAACGGCCTCTTCATCGCCAGCCGCAATCTCCCCCGCAATCCGCGCCCCGCGCCCACGCGCAGCTCCTGCCGCAGATCCAGCCGCTCCTCCAGCCTGGACTCCGCCAGCTCTGCCTCGGCCGATAACTCCAACAATCCAGAAGACTTCGTCGACGACATCGTCCTCGACTCCGACCTCGGCCCCATCGCTCCCATCGCCGAGGCCCCCGCTCCCAAATCCCCCGAATCCGAAGCCGAAGCCCGCCGCAAAGCATTCGCGCTCTTCCTGGAAGAGAACTGCGTCCCCGTCACCCGCGTTCCCGACCCCACCCTCAACCCCAACCTGCAACCCGATCCCGAGCCCGAACCCTCCAACCAACAACCAGCAACCGGCGCCCCCCAACCCGCCGTCCTCCCCTCCCTCCGCGCCACGGTCGGGCTAGAACGAATCGAACGCAATCATGATTTTGGTATACGCCGCCGGGTTCTCGCTCCACGCGCGCAGGATCGCCGGCGCCTCGTCCAGCGGCACGGTCGCGCTGATCGCCTCCGCGGTGGGAAATCGTTTCTGCTCGAACATGCGGATCACCTCCCGGAAGTCCTCGGGCAGCGCGTTGCGCGAGCCGCGAATGTCCAGCTCCTTCTGCACGAACAGCCGCGTCTCGAAGCTCACGTTCTCCTTGGCGTATCCAATGTAGACCACGCGCCCCGCGAAGCACACCTCCTCCACCGCCGCGCGATAAGTATCGGCCCGGCCGATCGCCTCGATAATCACCTCCGGCCCGTGGCCGCCGCTGATCTCCTGCAAGCCTGCATGAACGTCTTCGCGCGTGGAATTGATCAGCTCCCGCGCGCCGCAGTCTTTGGCAATCGCCAGCTTCTTGTCGTCAATGTCGATGGCAACCACGCGCGCATCGCGGAAGGCCGCCGCCGCCACCGCGCCCAGCCCCACGCCGCCGCATCCATACACCGCCACCGTGTCCTTCGCCGTCACCTGTCCGCGCGCAACCGCGTGGCAGCCCACCGTCAGCGGTTCCACCAGGGCCAGCTCCTCCAGCGGCAACGGCGCCGCGTAGAGCTTCGCCACCGGCATACTGAGGTAGTCCATCAGCGCGCCGTCGCGCTGCACGCCCAGCGTCTGGTTATAGCGGCACGCGTTGAAGCGCCCCTGCCTGCAAGACGTACACTTGCCGCAGCTCGTATAGGGCGACATCGTCACGTTCATTCCCGCTGCCAGGCCAAGGTCGTTTGCCGGCACGTGTTCCAGCGTCGCTGCAACCTCATGGCCGGGAATCCGCGGATACGTCACCAACGGGTTCTTTCCCAGAAAGGTGCTGAGGTCGGTCCCGCACAGTCCGATGCGGCGAATCCGCATCGTCGCTTCCTGCGGGACGGCGGCCGGACGTTCCATCTCGATGACCCGCGCCTCTCCGGGCCGGTCAATCACAAGTGCTCTCATGCTTCCCTTTTGTCTCTCTTCAACTTTTGCCCAGGCAGGAGTTGCAAACCTTAGTCAGTATAGATGACCGCCTTCGGCCGTATCGCTGGCGGACATGCGGTCGTGCAACCCAGGATCGAGCGATCAAATGCGAATTTCCAAAGCAACCCTCCGCGAATGTGGGAAGATAGGCAGAATGGCTACGGTCGGCGTCATTGTCCCCGCATTCAATGCTGCAAAAACTCTGCCAATCGCACTGGAGAGCGTCGCCTCGCAGACCTTCGATGACTGGCAGATTCTGCTCGTTGACGATGGCAGCACCGACAACACCGCCGAGGTGGTCGCCCCGTTCCTCGACCGCTTCGGCGCCAGGATGCTCTACATCGTGCAGGAGAACCGAGGCCTGCCGGCGGCACGTAACGCCGCCATTCGCGCCTCATCCGCCGAGTTCCTCGCTCTGCTCGATGCCGACGATGTTTGGCTGCCCTGCCGGCTCGCGGAGTCGGTGCAGGTTCTGCGCCCGCGGCCGCAGGCCGGCCTTGCCTATGGCTGCATCACAACCATCGACCAGGATGGCCGGCTTGGCGAAACATTCGCCGGAAATCGCAGATACGCGGAAGGCCGCATCGCTCCGCACATCTACATGCGGCAGGTTGAGCTGCCCTGCCCCACCATTACATTCCGCCGCAGATGCATCGATGAAGTCGGCTTCTTCGACGAGACCATGCGCGCCACGGAGGACCGCGATCTCTGGCTGCGTATCGCCCTGCGCTACGAAGTCGCGTTTGTGCCCAGGGTCCTCGCCCTCTACCGCGTCTCGCCCAGCTCCATGTCCACCGATCCCGAGCGCATGCTTCAGGCCCAGATGCAGTTCATCGAAAAAAATTTTGGCGCGCCCGGTTGCGGCGTGCTGGCGCGCCGCGTCGCCCTCAGCCAGTGCTACCAACAGCGCGCCGTTGCCCTGTCGCTCCGCCGCCGGAGCTGGGATGCCCTGGCCAGTTCCCTGCGCGCTCTGGCGCTCTATCCGTTCAACATCGGCAACGTCCGCACCGCCGCATCCATGCTCCTGCGTTGCGCCGGACTGGTGCGCCGGTGTTGACCAGTTATGGCTCGGATGCATCCGCGTGCGTGTGCAGGGATCGATCGTTTGTCTGGTTCCCATCGGGGACCTGGAAAAGAATCAGGTTCTCGCCTTGCAGAACAACGTCGAAGTTGTGCTCCACAATGCGCCGAAGGAAGTTTTTGCTCGTCCCCTGCCCAGGCAGTAGCCAGTCGTGTAACTCGATAATCAGCATTGTGGTGGATGCAAGCCATGCCGCAGGCGCTTCGAAGACTTCCGACTCCGCTCCTTCAATGTCAATCTTTACCAGGATCAAACAATCTGTCTCTCGCTGCAGAATCTCGTCGATGGTATAGCCGCGCAACAAATCGCAGTGTCCCGGATCGGCGTCCTCGGGGACCTCCTGCAAGCGAAACGACGCGCTGCCGGAAAGAGGGTTCGATATCTTCAAACGGCAGGGCCGCTTCCAGATGCCGCCATGCAAGGGGACAACGTTTGGATAAGCTTCGGTATTCTGCTTGAGAAGCTCGTAATTAGAGTTGTCCGGCTCGACGCAGTAGACCATGGCGCCCGGAAAATGGGATGCGAACCACACAGCCGAGAGCCCAATATGACCGCCGCAGTCGATAATGACCGGCCGATTGTTTGCAGACACTATTCGGTTGTAGATGTCAGTTACGCGGCCGGCCTGGGGCAGCGATTGAAAATCGTACTCCTGCATGACCATAATCTGCCAGAATATCGGCAAATCGCGCGGTCGAAGACGGATCGGCGCAGCCAGGCCCGGAACGCAAAGCTCCAGCATGCCGGATCGGAAACCCACTTGTAGCAGTAACGAACACCACAAACGGAAGCCTCCGGGGAGGCCAAACACGCGAATAAATTTGAAAAGCTGTCGCAGGCGTGATGAGGGCACGGTTCAGTATGTCCTAGTACCGGATACTGCGCAATCCCCCATTTACGGGACCTGCGCTCCCAGTCCGATGGCGGGGCTCGACGCGGGAAGATGAAAGTCAAACTTATCGAGGTCCTGTTCTTTGGAAAAATGAGGTTCGGAGACAAACTTCGGGTCTGCGCATCGCTCCTGTAGGTATCCTATCGGGCATCCCATGCCCCGGATCCCGTAGTACATATTATTGCTGCGAAGTACATGACCTATCGGATGCTGGTAGTAGAAACCGCCCGGCCCTCCCGGCTTTCCTCCCAGATTGTAGGTCCCCGGATTGTCGTATCCGAGAACAATATTGTTCTTGAAGGTAAGTGTGCTGGCGGAGCAGCCGCCCTTGTCCCAACACCCAATATCAAAGCTGGTCGGTGCATAGGTGACAATCGTATTGTTGGCGAGCAGAGCCATGCCTCCCTGCCGGAAGTCTAACGAGATTGCATCCTCCGCTCGGCAGAAGTCGCCCAGGTGGGCGTTATAGGTGCTCGGCAGGCCAGCCATGGGTTGAGACATCCGCAGACAGTTCGCAATCACAGTGTTATTGGTGAATACCGCCGGATTCTCGTTCGGCCCCCATTTAAATGGCTGTCCATTGTTGCCCCGGGCCGTGGAGTTGGTAACTGTCATCGTGCATTTTCCTGTGTCAATATGTCCCAGATCCAGCCCGTCCTGCGTGTTGTAGTTGAACGCGGAGTGGTCGATGTTCGCCGTCAGGCACGTCCCCGCCGGCGTTCCTACTCCATCGCCATAGCCTCCATCGCTCTGGCCATAACAGGAGTAGGCCCCGCTGCCAGGATAGATCTGGTTGCATCCACTCCACTCAATCGTGGAATAGTTGAAGTTCCACACTCCATTAATGCTCGCGGTGCCCCGGCCATCGTCGAAATCCCACCCAGCCATGCCATTGTAGGCAATATCGCAGCGCAAACAAGTAACAACTCCTCCGATTGGACCTATCACTCCGCGGTCCGTGTTCCCATGAATCCATAGGTCCTGCATCAATAGATCGTGCGTATGTATGTCGGTGGTTACGCCCTCCGAGTCGAAGTCGTCCAGCGGAACGCCCCTGCTGCATGTCTTTGGCAATCCCGGATTGCCATGCGACACGCACTGCGCATGGCTGGTCACCTCCAGGCACTGCACATCCACATACTGCGCCCCGGACAAGTCGAGCGCGCTGCCCACTCCAAACCCGCCGAATATCTGCGTCACCTTTGTCTTATCGACCGCGTTTCCAGCGCTGCAACTGGCGTAGTTCTCGCCCAAAATGCGCGTGTGCCGGCTCGCTGTGCCGGCAGGAATTGTGGGGTTGGTGCAGGCGTTTGGCCCGTGTCCGCCATAGCACCAGGTATAGCCCGCGCCCTTGCCGGTCGCCGCGTCGAACCCCACCCGCCACGGCCCGCCACGAAGAATCACCGTGTCGCCGCCGGCAATCACCCACGCATCATCCCCGTAGCTCTGGTCGTCCCAAAGATAGCGATAGTCCTTGAAGGCGCAGTGCTGGTTGACTCCCTTGCCGCGATAGGCTGCGTCCGCCTTGCCATCGCACTGGCCCGTCTGCGCCTTTGCCGAATAGCGTGTGCCTCCATCCTTGCGGACGTACCATGTCTCCCCAAACGCGGGCAGGCAGATCAGCATGATTACAAGCGGCCACAGAATCTTGCGACGCATTCTCACTCTTCGGTTGCTCCAATCGTGTGTGGATTCGTCCGTTAGCGCAGTATAGTCGATGGCCACGCACGGTAGATTCACTCCGCCTTCCATCGCCTGGACTCCGGCAGCGGAAGGACCCGTTGACCAGCGCGCTGTCTCCATCGTTCACAACAGCGCACTGCCAAATCGGCATCCTAGAAAAGTAGTCCCAGCCGTTCCAGCAACGAGCGCATCTCGACTCGCCCGCATCGGCACGACCCGCGCCGTCTTGGTAAAATTGAGCTGCGGACAACGCACAAGGAGATCCATGGCAACCCTTCTCGAACAGCTTCGCAGCATGACCAAGGTGGTCGCCGACACCGGCGACATCAACTCCATCGAACAGTTTAAGCCGACGGACTCCACCACCAACCCCTCGCTCATCGCCGCCGCCGCGCAGATGCCCGCCTATCAGCCCATCGTCGACGGCGTCCTCCAGCAGGCGCGCGCCCAGGCTGGCCCCGCCGCCACCGACCAGGCCGTCGCCGCGCTCGCCTTCAAGTCCCTCGCCGTCGCCTTCGGACGCAAGATCCTCGCCATCGTCCCCGGCCGCGTCTCCACCGAGGTCGATGCCCGCCTCTCCTACGACACCGAAAAGACCATCGCCCAGGCACGCGAGATCATCGCGCAATACGACAAAGCCGGCATTGGCCGCGAGCGAGTCCTCATCAAGATCGCCTCCACCTGGGAGGGGATTCGCGCCGCCGAGATTCTCGAGCGCGAGGGAATCCACTGCAACCTCACCCTGCTCTTCGGCCTGCACCAGGCCATTGCATGCGCCGAGGCCAAGGTCACGCTCATCTCACCCTTCGTCGGACGAATTCTGGATTGGTACAAGAAAGACACCGGCAAGGACTACGCCGGCGCGGACGATCCCGGCGTCCAGTCCGTCACCACCATCTACAACTACTACAAGAAATTCGGCTACAAGACCCAGGTTATGGGAGCCAGCTTCCGCAACATCGGCGAGATCACCGAGCTGGCCGGATGCGACCTGCTCACCATCGCGCCCAAGCTGCTCGCCGAGCTTGACTCCAAACAAGAGAATCTTCCGCGCAAGCTCGACCCCGCCAGGGCCGCCGGCATGTCCATCGAGCGGCTCACCATCGACAAGGCCACCTTCGACCGCATGCACGCCGCCGACCGCATGGCCAACGACAAGTTGAAGGAGGGCATCGAAGGCTTCTCCAAGGCCCTCGAAGACCTGGAAAAACTCCTCGCCAAGCGCCTCGCCGAACTCAGCGAGAAGCAGGCCGTCGCAGCGCACTAAGCCATCGAATCGGCAGGAACAGATTGCGGCGGTCCTTCCACGGGCCGCCGTTATTCCTTCATCCGCGGGAGGGATGCAGGCATCCAACTCCCATGGCCCAGGCAGACCAATCGGCGCACCCGGTGCAACAGCTTCGCCAGGCCGTCGCGTCTCTCGAGGCATCGGTCCTGCTCTGCCTGGCCAAGCCAGGAAAGGTTACAGTCCATCGCCTGCGCACCTCCACCCGCCGTGTGGAAGCCCAACTCGAACTGCTCTCCATGCTCCCCGGGCTTCCGCCGCACCGGCAACCGTCCCGCCAGGCGGTCCGCCTGCTGAAGCAGCTTCGCCAGGCCGCCGGCCATCTCCGCGACATCGATGTCCAGCGCGATCTGGTCCGCGACGAAGTCGCAGGAAGTAAGGTCCATGGCGCACCGCACCCGGACCTTGAGCTGCGCCGCGAGGCGCGCCGGCTCCGTCGTGCGCTCAAACGCAAGGGAGAGGAAGCGGCAGATCGCCTGCTGAGGCTGCTCCACAAACAGCGCGCGCGGCTTCCGTTGGTCTTCCAGGAGCTGCTGGATGCACTGGCTCCGGCACAGTCGATCGCGCTGAGCGAAGCCGAAATGATCGCCCTGGCGCGCAACTGCTTCCAGACTCGCCGCGAACCCCGCCCGCCTGATGCGGCGCCGCAAAATACAGCCGAGTTGCACGAGATTCGCAAGCGCGCCAAGCTTGCGCGCTATCTCGCCGAGTCCGCCCCGCAGTCATTCCTGGAGGCCCACCGCCTCGCCGCGCGATTTGCCGCGCTACAGCAGGCTGGCGGCGAGTGGCACGACTGGCTCATCCTCTCCGAGTTCGCTGCTGACGAGCTGGGCGCTTCGGCACAGCTTCCACGGCGCTTCGCCGCGCGCGCCAGCCGCGCCCGCCGCGCCTTCCAGCGCCGCCTGCGCTATAAGATGTAGCGGCTCAGGTCCTGGTCCTTCACAATCGAAGCCACCTGCTGCTTCACGTACTCCGGATCGACCACGATCACCTTCTCCACCGTCCCGTCGTCCTTCTTGCGCTCGATCACCGGCAGCGGCGGCGCGGGCTTCTGCGGCCCGCCGGTCAGCGGGGCCGACGCGCCCACCTCAGCGATCACGCCCTCCTGCGATGCCTCGCCCCGCGGCCCCTTGAACAGCTCCGGCGCCTGGAAGCTGATCTCGTCCAGCACGCGTTCCATGATTGTGTGCAGCCGCCGCGCGCCGATGTTCTCCGTAGTCTCGTTCACCCGGAAGGCAAACTGCGCCATCTCCGCCAGCGCCTCCGGCGTAAACTCCAGCTTCAGCCCCTCGGTCTCCAGCAGCGCAGTCGATTGCTTCACCAGCGACGACTTCGGCTCGCTCAGAATCCGCACAAAATCCTCCACCGTCAGCGACTTCAGCTCCACGCGGATGGGAAACCGTCCCTGCAACTCAGGAATCAGGTCGCTCGGCTTGGACACATGGAACGCGCCCGCCGCAATAAATAAAATGTGGTCGGTCGAAACCATTCCATACTTGGTGTTGACGGTAGTCCCTTCCACAATCGGCAGAATGTCGCGCTGCACGCCCTCGCGCGAGACATCCGGCCCATGTCCGGCCTCGCGCCCCGCAATCTTGTCGATCTCGTCCAGAAAGACAATCCCCGAATCCTCCACCCGCTCCACCGCCAGCCGTGTCACCTGGTCCATGTCGATCAGCCTCGACTCCTCCTCCTGCACCAGGTATTCGAACGCCTCGGCCACCTTCATCTTCCGCTTCTTCGTTCTCTGCCCGAACAGGCCCGGAAGCATCTCCCTCAGGTTCATGTCCATCTCTTCCGGCCCCTGCGTGGAGAGGAACTCGAAGCTCGGCTGATTGCGGTCGCGCACATCAATCTCCACCATCCGCTCATCCAGCTTTCCCTCGCGGAACTGCTGGCGTAGCTTCTCGCGCGTGCGCTCGTGGCTCGATTGCTCGTTGTTGCGCGCCTTCTCTTCTTCAGCCTTGTCGACAACCTTGCCGTCGATCACTTCAGCATTCGCGCCCGCCGCTCCCGCCGCGTCTTCCGGCACCTTCAACTGCATCACCTGCATCGCGCGAATCCCGGTGGGAGTCATCATCACCGCGGTTGGCCCTGCGCTCTTCGCCGAACTTGCAACCGCCTGCACCGGCGGAGGAGGCAGCAGCAGGTCCAGCAGCCGGTCCTCGGCGTTCAGCTCCGCCTTGTCCTCCACGTCCTCCATCTTCTCCTCGCGCACCATATCGATGGCGATCTCTACCAGATCGCGCACAATCGACTCCACGTCGCGCCCCACATATCCCACCTCGGTGAACTTCGACGCCTCCACCTTCAGGAACGGCGAGCTGGTCAGCTTGGCCAGCCGCCGCGCAATCTCCGTCTTGCCCACGCCCGTCGGCCCAATCATGATGATGTTCTTGGGCATGATGTCCTCGGCCAGCTCCGGCGCCAGCTTCTGCCGCCGCATCCGGTCCCTCAGCGCAATCGCCACCGCGCGCTTGGCCGCGCCCTGCCCCACCACATACTTGTCCAGCTCCGCCACAATCTCGCGCGGAGTCATCTCATCCAGCGCCAGCGCCTGGTCGTCCGCCGTCCCCGGTAAATAAATCGCCATCTCGTGATCCCCTGAACTCACATAATTCTCTAGCGCGGATTGCTAACTGAAGAGATTAAACAGAAATAGACCCACGCCAATCGCGTAAATTGCAGCCACAATCTTGGCTTCATATTTTGAGCCCATGTCGGGTTTCGGATATGTCCAAATCGCCAAGACGCCAACAGGGATACTCAACAGCAAAGCGTAGCGGACCACCCGCCACGCATCCATCGGGGGCGGCAGTAGCGATAGATTCAGCAGGAAAAAGAGCGCGATAAGGAGCAAGGCAATGGAGCCACATTTTCGCAGTCTTCTCCGTCCTATGACCTCCAGCTCTTCCATTCACTTCGCCTTCAGCTCTTCAATCGTCAACTGGTCGTTGGTGTAAATGCAGATCTGCCCCGCGATCCGTAAACTCTTCTCCGCGATCTCCCGCGCGCTCAGCTCTGTGTTCTCCATCAGCGCGCGCGCCGAGGCCAGCGCAAAGCTCCCGCCCGACCCAATCGCCACAATCCCATCGTCCGGCTCAATCACGTCTCCCGTGCCGCTCAGCACAAAGGTCGCCGTCGTGTCGCAGACGATCAGCAACGCCTCCAGATGGCGCAGCATCCGGTCCGTCCGCCAGTCCTTGGCCAGCTCCACGGCACTGCGCCCCAGGTTGCCCGCATACTGCTCCAGCTTGGTTTCGAACCGCCCGAAGAGCGAGAACGCATCCGCCGTCGATCCCGCAAACCCGGCCAGCACCTTGTCCTGATACAGCCGCCGGATCTTCTTCGCCGAGTGCTTCATCACGCTCGCGCCCAGCGTCACCTGGCCGTCCGCGGCCATCACCACCGAGTCGCCCCGCCGCACGCACAGCACCGTCGTCGAGCGCACCCGCCGCGCGTGTCCGTGTTCGTCGCGGCCCAAATCCAGCGGATGAGCCTCCGTCCCAGCAATCTTGTTCTTCATCGAGTTATTCGCAATGTTGTCAAAAGTCGATTTCATGAGCAACTCCCAGTATATCGCCTGCCCGGTATGAACCTCGTATACTCGTCCCATGCACATGGTCGCCAGCCCAAATCGGAAGATGCAGCGGGTGCTCAAGATTTCCATGGCGCTCACGGCGGCTTATGTCGTTGCCACCTTCTACTTCGGCGTCCGTGCCCATTCATTGGCGTTGATCTCTGAGTCCGGTCACAACGTCTCCGACCTCCTCGCCATCCTTTTATCTTTCGCCGCAGTTTACTTCCAGACGCGCCCCGCCACCGACCAGAAGACCTTCGGCTACCAGCGCGCCGGCGTTCTCGCCGCCTTCGTCAATGCGCTTACGCTGATCTTCCTTGCCGCATGGATCGCCCTCGCCGCCATCCATCGCATCTACACTCCGGTCGCCGTCCAGCCGCGCATCATGATGGCCGTCGCCGCCGCCGGCGTCCTGATGAACGGGGCCATCGCCGCGCTCCTCTGGCGCTCCTCCAGCGACGTCAACATCCGCACCGTCTTCCTGCATATGCTGGGCGACACGCTCTCCACCGCCGCCGTCATCGCCGGAGGCGCGGGAATCCTGGCCACTGGCGCAATGTGGCTCGACCCCGCCCTCTCGATTCTCATCGCAGCAATGATCGCCTGGTCCTCCGCATCCATCGTCCGCGAGACGCTCAACATCCTGCTCGAAGGCACGCCCCGCGCCCTCTCGCTCGCCGAGATTCGCGCCGCCGTCAATGCCGTCCCCGGCGTCCTCGACGTGCATGACCTGCACGTCTGGTCGCTCGGCTCCTCGTCGCATGCACTCGCCAGCCACGTCACCATCGGCGAGATGCCCGTCTCCGGCTCGGCTTCCATCCTCGACGCCATCAACGGCGCCCTGCGCGACCGCTTCCACATCACCCACACCACCATCCAGTTCGAGATCGTCGGCTGCGAGACCACCCACGGCTGCTCCGCCCCGCCGGAGTCCGAAGCTGCCCACGCCCACCACGGCCACTCCCACTAGGCTTCAAGACGCCGTTCTCACTCCATCTCCACCGGATCCAACTTCGGCGAAATCACCTGAATAACCAGCAGCGCCGCAAGATACGCGCAGCAGGCAAGCACGAACAACGGCACATAGCTGTGCGTCACCTGCACAATCACGCCCGTCGCGAGCTGCAGCAGCACTCCACCCAGCGCCCCAAACATCCCCCCAATTCCGATTACACTGCCCACCGCTGCCTTCGGAAACACGTCCGACGGGAATGTAAACAGGTTCGCCGACCATCCCTGGTGCGCCGCCGCAGCCACGCCGATCAGCGCCACGACCAACCACAGGTGATGTACAAACGGAGTAGCAAACACCGGCGTCACAGCCAGGGCGCAGATCAACATCGTGGTCTTCCGCGCCGTGTTGGTGGACACTCCCCGCTTCATCAGGATCGACGAGAGCCATCCACCGCCGACGCTGCCAAAGATGGAAATGACGTAGACCACAACCACCGGCAGGCAGTTGGCGGACAGGCTTAGATGGAAGGTGGATTGCAAATATCGAGGCAGCCAGAACAGATAAAACCACCAGATCGGATCGGTCAGAAACTTCGCAATCGCATAGGCCCACGTCTCTTTGCGCGGATACACCCGCTGCCACGGAACACTCTGCACCTTTTCTACCGGATCGCTCAGGATCAGCGCCAGTTCCTCCGCCGAAACGCTGCGGTGCTTCTCCGGCGGACGGTAGTAGATCAGCCAGACCGTAAGCCACACCAGTCCCATAGCTCCGGTCACCACGAAGGCGCCGCGCCAACTGAACATCGCCACCAGAAGCGGCACCACGAGCGGCACCGCAATGTTGCCGATGTTGGCTCCGGAGTTGAAAATTCCCGTGGCCAGGGCGCGCTCTCGCTTGGGAAACCACTCGGCCACGGCCTTCATGCACGCGGGAAAGTTTGCCGCTTCGCCCAGGCCCAGCAGGAACATGGCAATGCCGAACGTCAGCACCGAGAAGGATGCGCCTGGAAGCATGGCCGCCACGCTCCAGAACCCGATTGCAAGCGCGAATGCCTTCCGCGTTCCCAGCCGGTCCGCCAATCCCCCGGCGAACAACATGCCAATGGCATACGACACCTGGAAACCGGCCAGAACAATGCCGTACTTCTCACTGTCCAGTCCCGGGATGATGCCCTCAAGAAAGTTCTCGAGGTACGCGATTACCCCGCGGTCCAGATATGCAATGACAGTCGCTAGAAACAGCAGCGCGCAAACCACCCAACGCTGTCCCGTAACGCGGCCGGCAGGCCTTAATCCGCCAAAGGCAGGAGGTGCCGTACTACTTTCTCGAACCATGTACCCAACTTTAGTATCGAATGACCCAGATTATATGCCTGGCCCTGCAGCGGCCTCCACTTGCCTCCGGAATGCCCTCCGCGGTTTCACTTCCGAGGACCACGCCGACTCAGCCGGAGGAAAACGGAAAAGCCCCGCACGCCACCGCGTCCACAGCCATTCGATCCTGCGCCTGCGTAGCCTGAACCTTCGCCGCTTCACGCGGTCGGCTCGGCCCCGCCCATCCTGCTCTTCGCGTCGTTCATCCTTCCCACCGCCTGCACATGGTCGCCCGCCACAGCCAGTCCCCACCGCGGCATATTGGCATAAACGCACTCGTACCAGCCTGCCGCCACCTGGTAGGTCTCATGCCAGATGCCAACGCTCCCGTCGCTTCCCACGCTGCGGTTGAACGCCGCCCACGCCGGCAGATGCTTCGCGTCGCGTGCATGCGCGTAGGCATGCAACTGCTCAAACGACCGCCAATACTGCACCGTCGCAACTCCTCGCCACGTCACATAAAATTCGGCACTGATAAACCCCGACTCCTTGTTGGCATACAGCTCGCGCAGCATGGGCGGCATCGCTCGGGCCACGGGCACCCATTTATGCAGCGCCCATAGCCGGTTCACCCGCATGCCAATCAGGAACACCACAAATGGACCCTCCATCCGTGCGGTGTAACGCCCTGGAAACACCTTCGCCATGAGTACCCCCTAAGTAGAAACACCCACCAACCGGTGGGCGTCTCCTCGGTCGAGTTGAACAAAAAACCTACACCAGCGTCGCGTCCAGCGTAATCTCCGCCGCCGCCAGCAGCCGCGAGATCGGGCAACCCGCCTTTGCGCCATTGGCAATCTGGTCGAACTTCGCCTTATCGATCGCCGGAATCTTCGCCTTGGTCGTCAGGCGGATCTTCGTCACCGTCGGCTTGTCATGCAGATCCAGCGTCACCACGGCCCATGTCTCAATCGACTCCGGCGTAAAGCCCGCCTTCCCCAGCTCCGCGCTCAGCGCCATGCTGAAGCAGCCCGCGTGCGCCGCCGCAATCAACTCCTCCGGATTGGTCCCCACGCCGCTCTCAAACCGCGCCGCAAAGCTGTACTGCGTCTCCTTCAGCGTCCCGCTCTGGGTGGAGATCGTCCCCTTCCCCTCCTTCAAACTGCCCCGCCAAACTGCACTTGCACTGCGATCCATATCGTCTCTCCTTAATTTATTTCCGCTTAACCAATGCGTCTGAATCTCAAAGATTGTCGCACACAAACGCTACCCCATTCGATGCGCCCAATCGTATCAAGGTTGAAGAAATCCGGATGAAAACTTGACGGCGCCGCTCACCCCGCCACCGTCTCCGCCTTCAGCTTCTCCGCCGTGGCGTGCGCAATCAGCGCGTCGATGGTCGGCTGCAACTGCCCTTCCATCACCTGCGCCAACTGGTGCGTCGTCAGCCCGATCCGGTGGTCGGTCATCCGGTTCTGCGGAAAGTTGTACGTCCGGATCTTCTCGCTCCGGTCGCCCGACCCGATCTGCTGCTTGCGGTCCTTGGCCTGCTCCTGATGGATGCGCTCCGCCTCGACTTCATATAGCCGCGCCCGCAGCACCCGCATTCCCTTCTCGCGGTTCTTGATCTGCGACTTCTCATCCTGACACGAGACAACGGTGTTCGTCGGCAGATGCGTAATCCGCACCGCCGAGTAGGTCGTATTCACGCTCTGCCCTCCTGGGCCCGACGAGCAGAACGTATCGATCCGCAGGTCCTTCGCCTCGATCTTCACATCGACCTCCTCGGCCTCCGGAAGCACTGCCACCGTAATCGCCGACGTATGCACGCGCCCCTGTGTCTCGGTCTCCGGCACTCGCTGCACGCGATGCACTCCCGACTCGTACTTCAACTGCGAGTAAACATTCGTGCCCTCGATGATCGCCGTCACATCCTTCAGCCCGTTGCCAATCCCCGACTCGGTCTGCGACAGCACCTCCACCTTCCACTTTTTCTGCTCGGCAAACCGCATGTACATGCGGAAGACCTCGGCCACAAACAGCGCCGCCTCGTCCCCGCCCGTTCCCGCGCGCAGCTCCAGAATCACGTTCTTCTCGTCGTTCGGGTCCTTGGGCAGCAGCATTACCTTCAGCTCCTCCTCCGCCGGCGCCAACCGCGGTTCCAACAGCGCCAGCTCTTCGGCGGCCATCGCCTTCACATCCGGATCGGCGTCAGCCAGCATTGCCTTCGCTTCGGCGATCCCGTCCCTGATCTTGCGATACGCGCGGAACTTCTCCACCACCGGCTCCAGGTCGCGATGCGCCTTCGCCACCTTGCGAAAGTTCTCCTGGTCGTTCACCAGCGTCGGGTCAGACATCTGCCGTCCTAGCTCTTCGTAGCGTGCTTCCAGTTGATCGAGGCGATCGAACATGGGTCTTCTCCTAACAGCAGGGAACAGGAATCAGGGAACAGGGAGTAGCAAACCGAGAGGAGGGAGTGCGCGGAACGCAGCTAGAGCTGATCGCGACGCGAGCGCGTCACGCGGGAGGAGTTCACCGTAGCTGCACGAGCCAGATTCATCACTCTTTAGATTCTACCGCGACCGTCAAGGATGCGACGGCGCTGGGCCAAGCCGCACCACCGAATAGGTACGCGCAGTTCCATCCGGCATCAGCAGGTCGTATCCACGGTAGATGTCATAGCTGTTGGGGTTCTTCGGGCCGTGGATACTGGGCGAGATGCGCGCCGGATAATCGCCGAGCGCCAGTAT
>Ga0208189_1000746_pt1 | contig 16229 bp, 12 predicted proteins | sample June2015DPH_10_5_FD_184702 | JGI IMG/M metagenome (GOLD analysis project Ga0208189, IMG submission 184702) | Peatland microbial communities from SPRUCE experiment site at the Marcell Experimental Forest, Minnesota, USA - June2015DPH_10_40... | ecosystem: Environmental > Terrestrial > Soil >... | reverse complement strand
GCTTTTCCTCCATGACACTGCTCACTTTCCACGGCATCGGCGCTCCTCCCTGCAAGCGCCTGCCATTAGTTCACAGTGTCAGGAATCCTCCCGGTCCGTTCTGTCAGCCATCCGCCCGGTCTGTACCTGCGTGTCCCAAGGCCCCCCCCTGAGCGAATCCAAAAACCATACCACACCCTCGCCATTCCCCGAAACTCCGCCTGGCACGCCAACTCTGCTCCATTCCGCGGGTTCAGCGGGATGAATCTCCCGATTGGCGGGTGGAACTCTGCCCCACGCTGTCTGGCCCTTATGAACGGTGGGCCCTTACTTTCCAACGCCGCGATGTCTCCACTCTCTCTTCTTGGGTTTACTGTGGCCGCTCATCCTCGCTTTGAGGGTGGCTCTCGATGCCTTTCTCTCCTCGGCGCTCTCAGCGCCTCTGCGTTATCTTTCTCCTGTTTTTTCCTTTTCTTCGCACAATTCACAAATCCGGCACACACCAATTGCGCCACACCCATCCTCTTGTCGTATACTCCCCCACTCAGACGGATACACAACTTCAGGAGGCTTTCCCATGATGCTCGATTGGAATGATTATCAGAAACAGATCGGCGCCCAGCTCGCTCACTTCATGAAGCTCACGCCCGACTCCGTTCGCGGTTACCAGACCCTCTCCAGCGCCAACGCCAAAGACTCCCACCTCGGCGAAAAAACCCGCCAGCTCATCTCCCTCGCCGTGGCCGTTACCACCCGCTGCGACGGTTGCATCACCGTCCACACCGACGCCTCCCTGAAAGCCGGCGCCTCCCGCGAAGAAATCTCCGAAGCCCTCGGCGTCGCCATGGCCATGAACGCCGGCGCCGCCCTGATCTACTCGCTCCGCGCCATGGACGCCGTCGACGCCCACTCCGCCCCCAAATGACTGGCGCGGACCGGCGTCCGCTTATGTGGCACAGACACTCCTGTCTGTACTCTTGGGTTGCCTCTTGATCTTCGGGTGCACAGTCGGTGCTCGCCCGGCCCATGTGGGAGACACAGGCCGCTCGCGGGTCCCACGAATTTCGATTTTCTATTTTCGCTTTTCGATGTTCGGGCTCTTACGCCCCAACGCCATTCACTCTCTTATTCCGTTCCTGGGTTACCCGAGTTTCGATTTTCCATTTTCGCGTTTCGATTCTTCCCGCCCAGGGCAGGGAACTACGACCTCCGCCTCTGGTTCGCCATAAACGAACTCATCAGGCTAATCACAAACAGTCCCAAAACGGCACAGGTCAAGATTATGACAATCAAGGCCCTAACCTCCACTCCCTGTACTTCCGTGCAGGTCACCCTCCAATTACCTCCCTTTATTTTCAGTTACTTACAGACTTAAATGGAAAACGGGTGTCCCCTTTTTCGGACACCCGTTGCCTCTTTTCCACGCTCTCCTAAAGCTTGCGGGAAAAGTCCTCTCTTTAGGAGGCCGGGGCTTCAGCCCCGGCGTAAAGCCCTTATAACCAATGGGCTTTAGCCCCTGAAGAAAGCTTTTCCGGGATCTCTCCGCAACCTGCTAATGCTTTCCAAATCCCGGCAAACTCTCCCCATTCCTTACGTCTTATTAAGGTGAATCGACCCGTCCCCCGTCCGCACCACAATCGGCGACCCGCCTCCATTCATCTTCCCGCTAATCCTTGACGAGCTGAACGTCCCTTCCACCGTCACCGGAAACCCCAAGCTGATGTGCCCGTCGTGCGTGCTCACGTCAAGATTCGCCTGGATCTCTCCCGGCAGATCCAAGTCAACGCTCCCGTCTCCGCTTTGAATGTTCCAGCTACTCAGCACCTTCGACCCGCCGTGCGCCCGCGCCGTCACGCTCCCGTCGCCCGTCTTGATATTCAGCACGTCGAAGCGTCCCTCCAGGTTCACGCTCCCGTCTCCGGTCGTCGCGTCCACGCGCCCATCCAGGTCCCGCCCTGCAATCGAGCCATCCCCGGTGCGCAGCCGTATATCTCCCTTGGCGCCCTGCACCGCTATGCTCCCGTCGCCCGTATGCACATCCAAGTTCCCATTGATCGATTCCGCTTCCACCGACCCGTCGCCCGTATTCACCGTCAAATCCGCGTCCTTCGGCATGTGTACTTCCACCCGCAGGCTCGTGTGGTTTGTCCCCCAATGGATGCCCCATCTCGCGCTGGTCTTCGCCACCACTTCCACCGTGTCCCCGCTCTGCGTTGCGCTCACCATCAAATCCTTATCCAGCTTGTACCCCGAATAAATCACGCGCACTTCCACCTGCTTGATGTCGCCCGTCGAGACGCGCACGCTGCCATCGTCCGTTTCCACCTTCACGCGCGCATGTCCGCTCACGGTAAACGTCTTCGTCACTTCTTCGGCCCGCACCCCCGCTGCGCTTACCAACACCAGTGCCCCTGCCAGGAAGGGAAGGGCACTTCGTCTCCGCCAAGTTTGCATTCTCATACGCACCACCTCTCCTGAACCGCTCATACCCATGTAACGTACCAGCCCCCCAAAATGTTCCCTGGGTCCTGGGCCTTCTTCTCTTTGGTTCTGGGTGCCCCAGGTTCGATTTTTTACCTGGGTCTTGGGGTTCCTCTTCCCCACGCGAACTTCAGTAGTCGCTGCGTCGGCGTTTAACCCCGCCCGCTCCGGGACGTGATCCTTTTTCCTTCTTTCCCGCGCCGCATTCTGGCGCGTCGGGCCGCGCAGCGCGATTTGTGCGCCCCGCGCGCTTCGCCGGGGTGGAGGGATCGTGGCATACCTGCAGCCGATTCTCGCGCCCCGTGGTCTCAGACTCTTGCACTCTTAAACTCTTACACTCTTACACTCTTGAACTTCCAACTCACTCCTTCGCCGCCCTCTTCTTCCCCCGCAACGCCCCCAAAAACTCATTCGCCCCCAGGGTATTGATCACATCCCTCTTCTCCAGCCACCCCCTCCGCGCCATCCTCACGCCATACCGCATCAAGTTCAGATTCCCCGCATTGTGCGAATCCGTCGAAATCACCACCTTCACTCCGCGTTCCTTGCACATCCGCAAATACACATCCTTCAAATCCAGCCGGTCCGGATACGAATTGCACTCCATCGCCACGCCATGTTTCGCGCAAGCCGCCAAAATCTTCTCCATGTCGTAATCAATCGGCTCTCTCCGCAGCAGCACCCTCCCCGTCGGGTGCCCGATGATCTGCGCGTACGGATTCTCAATCGCCGCCAGCATCCGCTCCGTCATCGCCTCCCGCTCCAAATTAAAGTACGAGTGGATCGAGCACACCACCACATCCAGTTGCGCCAGCAATTCGTCCGAATAATCCAGCGCCCCATCCTTCAAAATGTCCACTTCCGCGCCTGCCAGCACGCGGATTCCCAGCCCTTTCTCATTCGCCGCATGAATCTTCTTGATGTGCGCCGCCATGCGCTTCTCATCCAACCCATTCGCCACCGTCACCGCTTTCGAGTGGTCCGTGATCGCGATGTACTCATGCCCCAGCGTGCGCGCCGCCTCCGCCATCTCCTCGATCGAGTTCTTCCCGTCGCTCGCCGTCGTGTGCATCTGCAGGTCGCCCCTGATGTCCCGCAGCTCCAACAACTTTGGCAGCTTGTGCTCTTCCGCCGCCGCTATCTCTCCCGTGTTCTCCCGCAATTCCGGCGGAATAAACTCCAGCTTCAACTTCCCGTAAATCTCCTCCTCCGTCCTCCCCGCCACCCGCCTGCCTCCCGTGGCCCCACCAACTGTGGCACCGCCTCCTGTGGCACCGTCACTCCTGACGGTGCTCTTGGGTTTGCCTTTTCCTTCTTCTGTAGCGGCCGCCTTCTGAGGCGGGCGCTTTTCTTTCTTGGGGTTGCCCTTTTCCTCGCTCGCCTCCTCCTCCCCCAACGTCGCCAACTCATACTCATTCAACGTGTACCCCATCTCATTCGCCCGCCCGCGCAACGTCACGTTGTGTTCCTTCGACCCCGTGAAATACAGCAGCGCCGCCCCAAAATTCTCCTTCTCCAGCAGCCGCACATCCACCTGCAGCCCATTCTCCAGCGTGAAGCTCACCTTGTTCTCTCCGTGCGCCAGCGTCTGATCAATCCCCGGATACTTCAGGATATGCTTCGCCACCGCATCCACGGTGTCCTGCCGCGTACCGCCGGCATCTTGCCGGCCAGCGTTCTTGGGTTTGCCCTTTCCTTCCGCTTTTCGATTTTCTAATTTCGCTTTCCGATTTCCCCCATCCTCGCCACTCGTCACTCGCCACTCGCCACTTTCTTCCCCCAACGTCAACAACAAATCCAAATCCCCCACCGTCTCCTTCCCCCGCCGCAACGACCCCGCCGGCGTCACCGACTCCACCGCCTTCCCCACCTTCCTGATGTGCTCGATAATCGCCTGCGCCGCCTCTTCCGCCGTGCTGATCAGGAATCTTCCCGACGACTTCTTGAACACCTCCACCGCCTTCAAAATATTCTGCTCGCTCTTCTCCCCAAACCCCGCCAGGTCCCGCAGCTTGCCTGCCTTCGCCAGTTTCTCGACGTCCGCCACCGTCCCTGCCTTGAACGTTTTCCACAGCACCGCCACCTTTTTCGGCCCCAGCGATTGCAGTTCCAGCAAATCCAGAATCGTCTCCGGATATTTTTTCAGCAGCTTCTTCCGCAAACTGTAGTCGCCTGTCTCCACAATCTCCTTCAAATGCTCCACCATGCGGTCGCCAATCCCCGGCAATTCCGTCAATTTCTCCGGCGTCGCAATCATCTGCTCCACCGATTCCGGCAGCCCATCAATCAGCTCCGCCGCCTTCTCATAGCTCCGGTAGCGCCCGATGATGGCCCCATCAATCTCCAGCAAGCGCGCCGTTTCCCGCAATATCCCCGCTATCCGTTTGTTTTCCATGCCCGCCATTATAATCCCCTCTTTCTTCTCTGCGACCTCTGTGTTCTCTGTGAACTCTGTGTAAGCCTTTTCTTCGCCTTTCTCTTCCCCTCTCCGCTGTGCGCTCCCCGCGTCTCCTTGCCCCGAGCTTCGAGGGGTGCGTTATCTTTTTCTTGCCCCCTGATCGCTGATATCTGAGCGCTGATAACTTCCCCAAATAGACAACCGGCGGAAGCTCTCGCCTCCGCCGGCACCATTACTCACTCGACTTCTCTCAGACCGCCTTACTTACATTGGCCGCCTGTGGCCCTTTCGGGCCCTGTACAATTTCAAATTCGACCGGATCCCCTTCCTGCAGTGACCGGTAGCCCTCCCCGGTGATCGCGGAAAAGTGAACGAACACATCGGGCCCGTCTTCTCGGCCAATGAATCCGTATCCTTTCGAATTATTGAACCACTTTACTGTTCCTTGCACTTCGTGTCTCCTTTGGACGGTGACTCCTGGGGGCGGATTACAGCCAGACGCCGCCATGAGCACGAATTGCGCGGAGTGTATCAAAATGGAACTCGGAGTCAATAGGGCTGAATCCCTACTGTTCAAAATTGCCTGGATTTCCCTATTGAAAAATCGATTCAACTCCACCCTCACCGCTGTTTGCGCAAAAATGTGACGTAATAAAGGATCCCCGCAACCGATTTCGCGTCCCGCAATTTCCCCCTATGAATCATTTCTTTCAACTTCTTCAAACGGTACGCCCGCGCCTCAATCTTCTCGTCCTCCTCCGGTTGTGCTTCCCCCGCCGTCAATCCTTCTGCCAGCAGGATAAACATGCGCTCTTCCACAAATCCCGGGGTAGGGAACACGTCCAGAAATAGGGAAAACCGCTTCGCCCGGTAGCCCGTCTCTTCCAGCAACTCCCGCGCCGCCGCCCGTTTTGGCGTCTCTCCCGCTTCGATCCGTCCCGCCACCAACTCCCACAAATACTGCCGCGTCGCGTGCCGGTATTGCCGGATCAACACCACCCTCCCGTCGTCCAGCACTGGTAGTACCACTACCGACCCCGGGTGCGTGACCACCTCCCGTGTAGCTCGCAGTCCGCCCGGTTCCAGCACCTCATCCCGCCGCACCCCAAACACCGGCCCCTCATACACCTGCGTACTCTTCAATATCTTCGCGATCTCTTTTGCCATCCCCAGTCCTCTCTCTCCGCTCCAACTCTCTTTCTTATCTCATCCTCTTCTCTTTCTCTCTTCGCGGCAATCTCGCATCATACCCGAATCCCATCCCCCGCGTGTCCCTCCCCCGCTCAGGGCATCCACGTTTTTGGAGTGCGGCGGCTCGCCGCTGCTTTTACAGCGTCAACCCCGCCGCCAAACCAAACTTCCACTCCTCCCGCCGTCCCGGCACGATCTCCTCCCTCTTCTCTGCGCACTCTGCGTCCACTGTGTAAGCCTTTTCTTGCCTCCTGATCGCTGATTACTGATCGCCGCTTCCTCTCAATTGCCATTCGCTCTGTTCTCCTTCTATACTCAACCTGGTCACCCCCCATGCCCATCAACACCATCATCGTTGACGACGAAAAGCCCGCTCGCGAAGAGCTAGCCTTCCTCCTGAAATCCTTCCCCGAAATCAATCTCCTCGCCCAAGGCAAGAACGGCCTCGAAGCCGTTAATCTCATCAAAGAGCATTCCCCCGATCTCCTCTTCCTCGACGTCCAGATGCCCGGCCTCGATGGCTTCGGCGTCCTCAAAAAGCTAGTCGAGCGCAAACTCAAAGTCCCGCACGTCGTCTTCGCCACCGCCTTCGACCAGTACGCCGTGCAAGCCTTCGACGTCAACGCCGTGGACTACATCCTCAAGCCCTTCGACAAAGCTCGCATCGCCAAAGCCGTCCAAAAAGCCAAAAAGGAAATCGAAGCCCACACCAGCACCGCCGAGCGCCTGGAAAAACTCGTTGCCCAACTCGCCGCACCCAAGCCCGTCTCCGCTCCACCCTCCAAAATTCTCATCAAGTCCCAGCAGCGCATGCTCCTCGTGGATTCGAGCGACCTCATCTTCGCCTCCATCGAAGGCGGCTTAATCTCCGTGGTCGCCCGTGAAGTTGAAGGCTCCTCCCAATGCCGCACTCTCGAAGAACTCCACGCCACCCTCGACGCCGACTCCTTTTGGCGCCCCCACCGCTCCTATCTTGTGAATGTTCACCACATCAAGGAAGTCGTTCCCTGGTTCAAATCAAGCTTCATGATCAAAATGAACGACAAAAAACAATCCGAAATCCCCGTCTCCCGCCAGCAAACCAAACGCCTCCGCGAACTCTTCAAACTCTAGTTTCACGCTCTTGCTTTTGTAGCGGCCGCCTTCTGAGGCGGGCGCCTTCCCCCAACTTGTAGGGGCGCATCATCGCTGCGCCCCATGTCCGCACAATCTTTACGCCATGGCGTCTCGCCTATTTTGGAGTGCGGCGGCTCGCCGCCGCTTTTACACCCGCAAGCCCCGCCAACAAACCGCAATTCCCGCCCGCCCGCAGGCCCAGCAAAATCTCCGCGTCCTGAGTCCGTTTTTTTCTCCCCGCTTTCTTACGCCGCCCACGCCCGAGCTTGAGGGAGCCCATCCTTCGCGAAGTCTGCGAAGGGTGGGCTCTTACGCCCTAACACCTCAATTCCTCCTCTCTTCACTCTTGGTCGTTTCTTCTTTGCGAACTCTGTGACCTCCGTGAACTCTGCGTAAGCTTTTTCTTGCCTCCCGATCGCCAGTTGCGGATCGCCCGCCTCCTGATATCTGATCTCTGATAACCCTCCCCACCATGCTAAACTCCACCCTCGCCACCATGGACTTCTCCCTCTCCGATCACCAACTCCTCATCCGCGGCACCGTTCGCGACTTCATGCACACCGAAGTCCGCCCGCACGTCAAAGACTGGGAGCGCACCGATCACTTTCCCCTCGACGTCATCAAGAAACTCGGCGCCCTGGGCTGTTGCGGCATGCTCACCCCGGAAACCTACGGCGGCCCCGGCCTCGACACCATCTCCTACGTCCTCATGCTCGAAGAAGTAGCCCGTGTCCACGCCGCCATGGCCACCGCCCTCTCCGTCACCAACTCCGCTGTCCAACTCCCCCTCCAAGCCTTCGCCACGGAAGCCCAAAAACTCCGCTACCTAAAACCCCTAGCCGCCGGTGAAATCCTAGGCGCCTTCGCCCTAACCGAACCCGCCGCAGGCTCCGACGCCGCCGCCATCCAGTGTCGCGCCATCGCCACCTGTGGCACAGTCATTCCTGACTGTGCTCCTGGGGTTTCCTCTACCTCCTACGTCCTCTCGGGCACCAAAACCTGGGTCACCAACGGCAGCGCCGCCGGCGTCTATCTCATCTTCGCCAAAACGCAGCCCGAACTCGCCGGGAAGGGAATTACCGCCTTCCTCGTCGAACCCACCTTCCGCGGCTTCACCATCGGCCGCCACGAAGACAAAATGGGCCAGCGCTCCTCTCCCTCCGTCGAAATCATCCTGAACAATTGCGAAGTCCCCGCCGCCAATCGCCTCGGTGAAGAAGGCCAGGGCCTCAAGATCGCTCTCTCCGCTCTCGATGGCGGACGCATCGGCATCGCCGCGCAAGCCGTCGGCCTCGCCCAGGGCGCCCTCGACGAATCCGTCAAATTCGCCCGCGCCCGCAAAGCCTTCGGCAAATCCATCGCCGAATTCCAAGCCATCCAATTTATGCTCGCCGACATGCACACCGAAATCGAAGCCGCCCGCGCCCTCCTCTACCACGCCGCCTTCCTAAAAGACCGCACCTCCCCAGTAGCGCCGGCTTCCAGCCGGCACAGCACCGAATCCGCCGCCCCTTCACCTGCCCGTCATTCCGAGCGAAGCGAGGAATCCCTCCTCTCTTCCACGAGTCACGAGTCACGAGTCACCAGTCACTCCTCCCGCGCCAAACTCTACGCCAGCGAAATGGTCAATCACGTCGTCTACAAAGCCGTGCAAATCCACGGCAGCCTGGGCTACTCCCGCGAATCCGAAGTCGAGCGCATGTACCGCGACGCCCGCGTAATCTCCATCTACGAGGGCACCAGCGAAATCCAGCGCACCATCATCGCCCGCGATCTGCTCCGTCACACTTAGCCCCCAGCACGTCATTCCGAACGGAGTCCGCGGAGTGAGGTACGGCTTTCCATCGCACGTTCTTTGTGCGATGAATCTCTCTTCTCTTCCTTCCTATGCGGCGGGTGCCCCAGGTTCGATTTCTTACCTGGGTCTTGGGTTCCTCTAGTACACTCCGCAACCCAGAACTTGAGGGTGCCCCATCCTTCGCGTTTTCCAGCGAAGGGTGGGCTCTTAGGCTCTAACACCACAAACTCTCTTCTCTTTGGCTCTTTTACTCTTATACTCTTTCACTTTTATACTCCTTCACCGTTTTCGCCTTCACTGTCCCCGCCTCCTGATATCTGATCGCCAATATCCGATATCTGATTTCTGATATCCTTTCCTATTCACCAACACTCGACCGAGGACCACCACTTGTCCACATCTCCCAAATCCAAACGCGTTCTCTCCGGCATGCGCCCCACCGGCCGCCTGCAAATCGGCAACTATTTCGGCGCCCTGCAAAACTGGGTCCGCCTGCAAAACGATCCCTCCTACGACTGCTTCTACTTCGTCGCCGATTGGCACGCCCTCACCAGCGATTACGCGGACACTTCCGCCATCGCCGAAAACACCTTGCAAGTCGCCATCGATTTCCTCGCCGCCGGCCTCGACCCGCAAAAATCCGTAATCTTTCTGCAATCCCAAGTCCCCGAACACGCCGAACTCCATCTCCTCCTCTCCATGATCACCCCGCTCGGCTGGCTCGAGCGCGTCCCCACCTACAAGGAAGCCCTCGACAACATCAAGAACAAGGACCTGCATACCTACGGCTTCCTCGGCTACCCCACCCTGCAAACCGCCGACATCGTCATGTACTCCGACCCCGGCAAAGCCCTCATCGTTCCCGTAGGCGAAGACCAAGTCGCCCACGTCGAAATGTCGCGCGAACTCGTCCGCCGCTTTAATTTTTATTACGGACTGCAAATTTCGTCGGCCATTTTCGAAATTCGCAGAGGTGAAATGTCACCACCCATCGTTCCTATCCTCGCCAATATAAAAGGCGCGATAGGCATCGATAACCCTCCGGGTTGGACCGCTGCTGCATTTGAACCTGTGAGAACTTGGCTAGAGAAGATGCTTCGCGAGCACGTGACGGAGATCGGCCTCGGCAATTTCCTCGAATCGCTTCCCCCTGATTGCAGATCCTATTTTTCTTTCACTGATGTTTTGCAGGAACCCCAGGTGATGCTCACCCCCACCCCCCGCGTCCCCGGCCTCGATGGCCGCAAAATGTCCAAGTCCTACGGCAACGCCATCACTCTCTCCGAATCCGACGCTGACATCCGCTCCAAAACCAAAGTCATGGTCACCGACCCCGCCCGCAAGCGCCGCACCGACCCCGGCAATCCCGACATCTGCCCCGTCTACGACTGGCACAAACTCTTCTCCACTCCCGAACGCGATCCCGGCCGCCTCGAATGGGTCCAGCAAGGTTGCCGCAGCGCCGGCATCGGCTGCATCGAATGCAAATCCGCCATGGCCGATAACCTAATCAAGTGGATCGAACCCATCCGCACCCGCCGCCTAAAATGGGATGCCGACCGAAAAGGTGTCCTGGAAATCCTGGATGAAGGTTCCGAGAAAGCGCGCGAGTCCGCGAAGCGCACGATGTACCGAGTCCGCGAATCCATCCTAGGCTGGCAAGCCAAACGCCGCTCCCTCTCGTAGGGGCACGGCACGCCGTGCCCGTCTTGGGTTTCCCGGGAACGCCATTCTCCTGAATGGCGTTTTTGCCTCCTTCCCCCCGCCAATCGGGAGATTGGCGTTCCCGGGACACACACTCCTCCTGTAAACTATTCCTCCATGTCCACTCCCTACCGCATCCACATCCCCATCTACGAAGGTCCTCTCGACCTCCTGCTCGAGCTCATCAAAAAGCAGGAAATGAACATCCACGACATCCAAATCTCCAAAATCACCGGCCAATATCTCGACTACCTCCACCAGCTCGAAGTCCAGAACATCGATGTCTCCGCCGAATTCATCTACATGGCCGCCACGCTCATCTACATCAAATCCAAAATGCTTCTTCCCCCCGATCCCTTCGCCACCGCAGAAGACCAATCCACCGACCCTCGCGAAGAATTAGTCCAGCGCCTCATCGAACACGAAAAATTCAAAAACGCCGCCCAACTCCTCTATCAAAAACAGCAAATCGAGGAAAACGTCTGGTCCAAGCCGGACAAATCGCTCTACCACGACGAAGGCACCGAAGGTGAACTCGTAGTCTCCCTCGTCGATCTGGTCCGCGTCTTCCAGCAAGTCCTCGAACGCAAAAAAGAAATCTCCCGCATCGATCTCCAGCACGAAGAATTCACCGTCGCGCAAATGATCGCGCAACTCCGCAGCCGCATCCTCTCGAGCGACACCGACAGCGTCAGCCTCATTGACTTCTTCGACGCCTGCCCCTCCCGCCACGCCATGATCGTCGCCTTCCTCGCCCTCCTCGAAATGGTCAAGCTCCAGGCCGTCGCCCTAATCCAGGAAAAGCAGTTCGGCGACATCCTCGTCAAAAAATCCAAATCCTTCGACGCAGCCTTCGACGAATCCGGCACCCTCCGCATCGACGCCGAGTATCAGTAATCAGCGATCAGATATCAGCGATCAGGAAGCGGTAATCAGTAATGAGTTCTAAGTATTAAGTAGTGCGGAGGGTGCCCCAGGCACGGACTGTGTGCCCGGGTCTTGGGTTTCTCTTTCTTCTCTGTGAACTCTGCGTCCTCTGTGCCCTCTGCGTAAGCTTTTTCTTTCTTCCACCGCTCTTGCCTTTCAACTCTCAACCGCCACCCTCCACCCTCCCCGCAACAATTTGTTGTATGATTCCATGTCCCAATTTTCATGCGCGCAGTCCCGGTTCCTGATCGCTGAAACCAATGACCCACACCGATCGCATCGCCGCTCTCGAAGCCATCATCTACGCCGCCGACGAGCCCGCCACACTCGACCAGCTCGCCGCCTCTCTCGGCGAAGAAAAGCTCGTCGTGCAATCCGCCCTCGACGAACTCGTCGCCGCCTATGCCACCGACGAGCGCGGCATCGAAGTCCGCGCCGTCGCCGGCGGCTACAAGCTGTACACCAAAGCCCAGCACCACGACGTCGTCCGCCGCTTCATCAAATCCCTCCGCCCGCCGTTGCGCCTCTCCATGCCCGCTCTCGAAACCCTCGCCGTCATCGCCTACAAGCAGCCCGTCACCGCCCCCGAAATCTCCGACATTCGCGGCGTCAACGCCTCCGGCGTTATTTCCACGCTCCTCGACAAGAAACTCATCAGCACCGCAGGCCGCAAGGAAGTCATGGGCCGCCCCATCCTCTACAAATCCTCCAAGGAATTCCTGATGCGCTTTGGCCTAAGCGATCTCGACGAACTCCCCGGCCTCAAGGAATTCGAAGCCCTCGCTCGCGAAGCCCTGGGCACCGACGAAGGTATCGCCCCTGCCACCGACGAATCCGTCCTCGACGCCGCCCCCGCCGACTCGCTCGAAAATCTTCCTGTCCCCGAAGAATCTTCCAGCCTCGCACCACTCGAACAAAAACTAGCCGCAGCCGAACAATTGCGCGAAGAAGAAGTCACCGCCATCAACGAAGGCATGCCCAGTGGCCAACTCGACGAAGATCCACAGCCCCCCTCCGCCCAATCCGCCTCCAAATAACCCGGCTAGCAGATTACCCCTCCCAATTTGCCGCCTCTGAGAGCGCTTGTCATCCCGAGCAACGCGAGGGATCTGCTTTGTCTTTGTCACGCCGCCCAACAACTGATCTTGAGGGTGCCCCATCCTTCGCGTCTTTTGCGAAGGGTGGGCTCTTACGACCGGACCTCACGATCCCTCTTCTCCTCCTCTTGGTTTTCTCTTCTCTGTGAACTCTGCGATCTCTGTGTCCTCATGTGTAAGCCTTTTCTTTCCCCTCTTCCCTCCGCCTCACCCCATCTCGTTATAGAATGTCTCCAGCACTCAGCATCCCAAGGAGCCGGTTTCCTGATCGCTGATATCCTTCTTCTCCTATGCTCGACCGCCTGCAAAAAATAATCGCCCACGCCGGCATCGCCTCTCGCCGCCACGCCGAGCAGCTCATCCTCTCCGGCCAGGTGCGTGTCAACGGCATCGTCGTCACCGAACTCGGCTCCAAAGCCGATCCTTCCAAAGACAAGGTCGAAGCCGCCGGCCGCCTCATCGAAGCCGAAGAAGATCACGTTTACCTTCTCCTCCACAAACCTCCCGAAGTCGTCTCCTCCCTCGCCGATCCTGAAGGCCGCAAAACCCTTCGCAATTTCCTGCGCGGTTTTCCCAAGCGCGTCTATCCCGTCGGCTCCCTCGACTACGCCGACTCCGGCCTCGTCTTTCTCACCAACGATGGCGATCTCACCTCCGCCATGCTCAAATCCTGGTCCATTCTCCCGCAGGTTTATCACGTCAAGATCAAGGGCCGCCTCACCCTCGAAGAACTCGATCGTCTCGGCAAGGAAACCGGCACCCGCCTCCGCACTGTCCGCCAACCCGATTCCACCCGCGGCCGCGCCGCCAATTTCTGGTACGAGGTCAGCACCACCGGCGCCAAACTCGACATTCTCCGCCGTACCCTCTTCAAGGAATTGCACCCCGTCGAAAAAGTGAAGCGCATCGCCCTCGGCCATCTCACTCTCGAAGGCATCCCCCAAGGCCGCTACCGCCTCCTTGACAACCGCCAAGCCGCCCCCCTCCGTAATCCCCAGCCCGCGTCAAAATTCCCTCGCCCTTCCTCTCCGCCCCCCCAATCCCACAACCATCCCTCTTCCTCCGCCAGGCCCCATCGCCATCCCACCTCACCCCCCAGGCGCAAATCCCCTCGCTGACTCTTCGCGGCTCTTGTGGCACAGTCACTCCTGACTGTGCTCTTGGGTTTTCCTACTTACGTCACCTAACAGATGAACTCGAGGGTGCCCCATCCTTCGCGCCTTTTGCGAAGGGTGGGCTCTTATGATCGAACGCCACAACTTCTCTTCTCCTAACTCTTCTCTGCGAACTCTGCGCCCTCTGTGATCTCTGTGTAAGTCGTTCTCTTCATCCACCCCACCCAATCTCATCGTAGAATACTGATCGCATCTCCAATCCCAAGGAGCAAGGGTTCCTGATCGCTGATCTCTGATGGCTGATATCCTTTATCCATCAGCACAATCTAAACACCTCCACTCCCATGCCCGTCCGCCTCCAAAAAATCCTCGCCGCCGCTGGCATCGCCTCCCGCCGCAAAGCCGAAGAGATCATCGCCGCCGGCCGCGTCACCCTCAACGGTCAAATCGTCACGGAGCAGGGAACCAAAGCCGACCCGCAAACCGATATCATTTGTGTGGATGGAAAACCGCTGAAACGCGCAGAACGTTTCGTCTATTTTCTGTTGAACAAACCCAAGGGCTACGTCACCACCGTCAGCGACCCCGAAGGCCGCCCCACCGTCATGCAACTTCTCGGCGATCTCCCCGAGCGCGTCTATCCCGTGGGTCGCCTCGATTACGCCAGCGAAGGCCTCCTCCTGCTCACCAACGATGGCGCCCTCGCCCAAAAACTCACCAAAGCCGGCTCCCACATCCCCAAAACCTACCTCGTCAAAATCAGCGGCAAGCCCAACGAAAAATCCATCCAGCGCCTGCGCTCCGGCATCACCATCGCCCTCGACGACGGCCGCCGCGTCAAAACCTCTGCCGCCAAAATCCGTATCGTCGAAGACGCCCCTAACCCGTGGTACGAAGTCGTCCTCATCGAAGGCCGCAATCGCCAAATTCGCCGCATGTTCCAACAAGTCGGCTTCCTAGTCGAAAAAATCAAGCGCACCCAGCTCGGCCCCCTCACCCTCGACATCCCCCCCGGCAAATTCCGCCCCCTCACCGAAAGGGAAGTCCACCGCCTCAAAAATCTCGCCGCCCCTCCCGAATCCTAATCCTCAACCAGCAGAAGGCGCCTCCTGTGGCACAGTCACTCCTGACTGTGCTCTTGGGTTTTTCCGGATACGTCTCCCAACGAAGTACTTGAGGGTGCCCCACTCTTCGCGAAGTGTGCGAAGGGTGGGCTCTTACGCTCTAACGCTACAGACTCTCTTCTCCTAGCTCTTCTCTGCGAACTCTGCTTAATCTTTTCTCTTCCAACTCGCTATTCCTTCCCACGTATAATGGTTCGACTCCTCTTCCCCAGGGATTCACTCGTGCGCCTTGACGCCAGCACCGGCACGCCCCCCACCCGTGGTGTACTCACGGCCACCATCGCCTTTCTCATCGCCATCTGGGCCTTCAACTTCCTCGCTGGCAAAATCGCTCTTCGCTACATTGAGCCGCTCACCTTCGCCTCTTTCCGCCTCGTCCTCGCCGGCGTCTTCATGGTCCTCATCTATCTCTTCTGTCTGCGCCTGCCCGCCTTTGCCGAAGCCGCCCGCGCCCGCCGCGCCGGCTGGTCCCGCCGCGACCTCTGGATCTTTCTCTATCTCGGTTTCTTTGGCGTCACCATCAACCAGTTCGGCTTCACCGTCGGCCTGCGCTACACCTCGGTGATCCATTCCGCGATCATTGGCTCGATGTCGCCCGTTTACACGCTCGTTCTCGCCGTGCTCTTCCGCCTGGAAAACGCCACGCTCCGCAAAGTCCTTGGCATGGGCGTCGCCGTTGCCGGAGTCGCGCTCATGGCCGCGGGCGCGGGCATCAGCCGCCATTCGCCCACCCTTCTCGGCGACCTGATCACGCTCACCGGTTCCCTCGGCTTCGCCGCCTACGTCGTCCTCGGCAAACGCGTCGCCGGCCTCTACGACTCCCTCACCATGACCACCTTCAACTGCATTTTCGGTGCGCTCATCGTTCTCCCCATCGCCATCCATCGCGCCATCCTCCTCGGCTCCTTCGCCCATTGGCGCGCCTTCCCCTGGCCGGTCTGGGCTTGCATGGTGTACATGGCCCTATTCAGTTCCGCCATCGCCTACGTCCTCTACTTCTGGGTTCTGCGTTATCTCGAAGCCTCGCAACTCACTTCCTTCACCTATCTCTTGCCCGTCGCCGCCACTGCCCTTGGCATCCTCTTCCTCGGTGAACGCGGCTCCTGGCTCGAACTCTTCGGCGGCCTCTTCGCCCTCGCCGGCGTCTACTACATCGAAGCCGCCCGCGGCCGCTAGCGCATGTTTGCCATTGCGACCTGTAACCCCTTGAAACTAAAGGAGGGGTTTTTGAGTTTGGTCACTACATGAGCCATTCGCGACCCTCCGGAGGAGAAGGCGGATCCAGCTGCGTGATTCCCA
>Ga0208189_1000738_pt1 | contig 16417 bp, 10 predicted proteins | sample June2015DPH_10_5_FD_184702 | JGI IMG/M metagenome (GOLD analysis project Ga0208189, IMG submission 184702) | Peatland microbial communities from SPRUCE experiment site at the Marcell Experimental Forest, Minnesota, USA - June2015DPH_10_40... | ecosystem: Environmental > Terrestrial > Soil >... | reverse complement strand
CTTGGTCCCCCCCCCACCAAGGCAGCCATCTCTCTCCTCCTCCACTCACTCACACACTTCAATCCCACAGGGGGGATACGATGTACCAGGGCTATGCCACGCAGCCGGAAGGGTTGCGGGGTTCGTTGAGGTCTGTTAATGTTATGAATCGCGGCCGTTCGTCATGACTTCACCATGCCCAAGATGCGGCGACGCGAAAATAGATCCGGTCAGGCACGGACTCATGTACAAACTCGTGTGGGCTTTTGGGTATCGACTGCACGAGTGCGCGCGGTGTCGCGCGCCACGCTTTATACCCAGACATAATGGAAAACCCCCTTACTCATCACAATTGGGGAAGGGGCCGGTAAGCGCACCCCCCTTCGCGGAGGAGAGAGGGGCTTTAAGAACGGCCGAAGAGAACCTCGAGCCGAAAGTTACCAAGCAGGTTACCGCGGCAGATTCCTCGGAGCGAGGTTTGCGTCGTTGTCCGGCTTGCGGCAGCACGGCATACCACCGTACCCACCGCACCACCCTGGAACGGATCCTGTCGCGCCCACGGATGGCTCGCTGCGAGAGGTGCGGGGTGCGCTTCCCGTATCCCGGGCATCGTGATAGATCATCTGGTTTGATAAAATTGAGGGAGCCGTTGGCAACTGTACCCTGCTCTGCGGCGGAGAAAAGGGCTCCAAGAATGGCCGAAGATAACACCCAGCCGAAAGTTACCAAGCAAGTCGCTGGCGCGGATTCGTCGAACCGTGGATTGCACCGCTGTCCGACTTGCGGCAGCACGGCATACCACCGTACCCGGCGCACCACCCTGGAACACCTCCTGTTGCGCCCACGGATGGCCCGCTGCGAGAAGTGCGGGTTGCGCTTCCCCTATCCTGGGCATCACGAGGAACATCCTGAGCCATTGAAAGTGGCGGAGCCCGGGGCAACTGTACCCCGCCCTGCGGAGGAGAGGAGGGCTCCAAAGATGGCCGAAGAGAGCTCCCAGCCGAAAGTTACCCAGCAAGTGACTGTCGTAGATTACTCGAACCATGGATTGCGCCGCTGCCCGGATTGCGGCAGCAGCAAATACCACCGGTCCAGGCGGACCACCCTGGAGCGACTCCTGTTGCGCCCAGCCATGGCCCACTGCGAGAAGTGCGGGGCGCGCTTCCCTTATCCCGGACATCATGACAAACCCCCTGACTCAGTGAAATCGGGGAAGGAGGCGGCAACCGTAAGCCACGTTGGGGAGGAAGGAAGGACTTCAAGAACGGCCGGAGAGAGCTCCCAGCCCAAAGTTACCCAGCAAGTAGCCATCGTAGATTACTCAAACCATGAATTGCGCCCCTGTCCGGTTTGCGGCAGCATGGAATACCGCCGTTCTCGGCGCACCATCCTGGAACGAATCCTGTTGCGCCCAAGGATGGCCCGCTGTAGGAAGTGCCGCAACCGCTTCCCCTATCCCAAGAGCTAGCGGTCTTGGGACTCGCAGGCCTGCGAGTCGGCGCCATGGCTGGAATTGCCGATTTCAAGCTCTCAAGAAGGGTGGGACACCTTTCCAAATGCCCTCTTCGAATGTCACGGGCCGAATTGCCAAAGCCTCCGGAATCGTGATGGGGGGAATGTTGCTGAGCCGCCTGTTGGGTTTTCTTCGTGAGTGGACGGTGGCCCACCAAATTGGTTCGAACTCCATCACGGACACCTACTACGCTGCCTTCACCTTGCCGGACTTTCTGAATTATCTGGTTGCCGCTGGCGCTCTGAGTGTAACCTTCATCCCCGTCTTCTCACACTACCTGGCAGAAAAGCAGGAGGACGAGGGCTGGTACGCATTCTCGACCGTCGTCACGGTGATGGGCCTGGCGCTCGTGGCCTTGGTCGGGATCGGTGAGGTCTACGCTCCGCAACTCGTTGGGGCAATCGCCCCAGGGTTCGCCCCCGCGGCCAAGGCGCGGGCCGTTTTCTTGACCCGGCTTATGCTGCCCGCACAGATTTTTTTCTGCCTCGGAAGTATTCTGACCGCAGTCCAGTGGGCCAAGGCGCAATTCATCATCCCGTCCCTTTCCGGGGTGGTCTACAACCTCGGGGTCATTTCTGGGGGAGTGTTGCTTTCGTCGCGTATCGGCATCACAGGTTTTGCGGTGGGGGTGCTGGGTGGCGCGTTGTGTGGGAACCTCCTCTTGCAGATTTACGGAGCGCACCGGGCCGGAGCACGTTTCACGCCCAACCTGGACATCCGGCACCCTGGATTCCGCTGGTTCATCAAGCTCTCCATCCCTATTATGCTCGCGCTCTCGCTCAGCGCCACGGATGACTGGATTATCCGCTGGTTCGGCTCTTATCTGGTCCCGGCGTCCATCACTTGGCTGACCTACGCGAAAACCCTGATGCGGGTTCCCCTGGGCGTTGTCGGCATGTCAGTAGGGGTGGCATCGTTTCCGTTCATGGCACAGCTCTATTCGGAGGGGAAACTTGAGGAACTCAACCGCACCCTTAACGCCACCATGAAAGGGTTGCTTCTCCTGCTGGTTCCAATTTCAGCCTTGACCATCGCCCAGAGCACTCCCCTCGTGTACTTCGTCTTCTCCCACACTCGTCTGCACGGACCGGATTTCCAAGCCACCTCCGCAACTCTCCGGGTCTTCTCCATCGGCATGTTTGCCTGGGCGCTTCAGAATATTCTCGCCCGCGCTTTCTACGCAGCGCGCGACACGATTACGCCGGCCGTGGTGGGAACCGGGCTCACTTTTCTCAGTCTTCCCCTTTACTGGTGGTTGGTCCGCCACTTTCAACACCTCGGGCTTGCCTTGGCGAGTTCCCTCGGCATCGTCGCCTACACGGTGATTCTGTTTCTGCTCTGGAATCGCCGCATCCGCAATGCCGAGGCTCACGCGCTCGTGATCTTCTTTCTAAAGATGTGCGTGGCCTCTGCGCTCGCAGGCGTCGCTTGCTTCGGGCTGAGTAATTGGTTCGCATCTCATCTTGGCTGGCAAACAACTCAACAAGCCCTTGTCGTCCTGGTGAGCGTTAGCTCAGTAGGTTTGGTTCTGATCGCGATCCTCGCGAAGCTGCTTAGGGTGAAAGAATTCGGGGACTACTTTAAGAGACTGGCAGTAAGGTGAAGGGCTGGAGTGGACGCTTTCGATGAGACAACCAGTTATGACACTGGTTACCGTTCGATGATAGATTGCTCCTTCCGATCCGGCTAGCATTCAATGAACATCGTACCGGTCGAGCGGAGACGGTCCGGTTCGGCTTTCAGGTTATTTTCAGAATCTCAGCGTACCTTACATGAATAAGGTGCTGTACATTGCAAGCGGGCTCGAACAGCACCTAGCGAAGCCTTGACAAGAAAGGGAGGTCTATCATCATGCGCAAGACGATTACGCTTCTCGCAAGCACCGGCGTGCTTGCACTGGCAGCAGTCCTCTTTACAGGAACATTCTCAGGCGCGGCTGGCCAAGCAGCAGGCCCGTCCGGCTATCACGTCATTAAATCCGTTCCCGTGGGCGGCGAGGGCTTTTGGGACTATCTCACTGTCGATAGCGAGGCGCGCCGCCTCTACATTTCACACGGGACTCACGTCCAGGTCATGGACATTGACACCCATGCCATCGTGGGTGATATTCCTGACACCCAAGGCGTGCACGGCATCGCGCTGGCTCCAGAGTTGGGCCGCGGCTTCACGAGCAACGGCCGCGCCAATACCGTGACGATCTTCGACCTGAAGACGCTGAAGGCCATCGGCACGGTGAACGCCGGAACCAACCCCGATGCTATCGTTTACGACGGCGTTACGAAGCGCGTCTTCACGATGAACGGGCGTAGCCACGACGCCACCGCTATCAATGCCGCCGATGGTACCGTCGCCGGCACGCTCGAGCTGGCCGGCAAGCCGGAATTTGCGGTTGCGGACGGCAAGGGCAGCATCTACGTGAACATCGAGGACAAGTCCGAGCTCGTCCAGTTCGACGCGCAGAAGTTGACCGTGCTGAACCGCTGGCCGATGGCCCCCTGCGAGGAGCCCTCCGGTCTGGCGATGGATCTTAAGGACCGCCGCCTCTTTGCCGGATGCGGCAATAAAATGATGGCTGTCGTGGATGCGGATACCGGGAAGGTCATCGCTACACCGGCCATCGGCCAGGGCGTGGACGCCAACCGTTTCGATCCCGAAACGAACTATGCCTTTGCCTCCACCGGCGAAGGAATTCTCACCGTCGTGCATGAAGATTCGCCGGATAAGTTCTCGGTGGTGGAAAACGTTCCGACGAAACGCAGCGCGCGCACCATGGCGCTCGACATGAAAACGCACAACATCTTCCTGGCGGCGGCCGACTTCGAGCCCCCGGCCCAGGGCGAGCGGAGGCCGCGCGCAAAACCCGGCTCCTTCGTCATCCTGGTGGTCGGCAAGTAAGGAGGAACCGCTTGAAGAAACTGACAGGGCTGGTGTTGATTCTGCTCGGCGGCATAACCTCTGTGCAGGGGCAACAGCCACTCCGGCTCCCGATCCAGGAAGCTCTCGACCTTGCGGACAAGCAAAACCTCGACCTCGCTGCGGCACGCAGACGGCGGGCTGTGGCGCTGGCAGGAATCCAGATAGCCAGGCAAAGACCCAATCCTTCCGCAAACGTCACTACTTTGCGTGATGAGCCACACGAAGGCCTTTTTTTCGACCAACCAGTGGAAATCGGCGGAAAACGTGGACGAAGGATTGACGTCGCCAGACAAGAAGGGGCGCTCACCGAGCTCGAAATCGCCGCCCTGGCCCGCCAAGTGCGACGAAGCACTCGCGAAGCTTACTACGCGGCAGCCCACGCGCGCGCGGAGTCTGAAAGGCTGGCGCGCGTGGTGGAAGTTGCAAAGCGCCTGGCACAGATTGCTGAGGACCGCTTCAAGACCGGAGACGTTGCACAGCTCGAGGTGATCCAAACCAGCCTGGAAGTTTCCCGCGCCGAAGCAGACCTCCAGGTCGCCCGGCAGCGCGAGAAGGTCTCGATGAGCCAGTTCAACGCGCTCCTTAATGAACCCGCCTCAAAAGCCTGGGATCTGGCAGGGACTCTCGAGGACAATACGCCCACGGCGCACTTGCAAGACCTCATCAGCCGCGCTTACCAATCAAACCCCGACTTGCAACACCTGGGCGGCGAAAAAAAGGTTGAGGAGAGCCGCCGCTCCCTGCTCAAGGCCGAGAGGATTCCCAACCTTGACTTGGAAGCCGGGGTCGATTTTAACTCGCCACACGATTTCCGTTATGGGCCACGCGGCCAGATTTCCATTGCTCTTCCGCTCTTTACTCGCAACCAAGGGGAAATCGCGCAATCATTGGCGAATGAGCGCGTCTTGGAGGCCGAAACCGCAGCCACCGAGCGCTCCGTTTCCGCCCGCGTGGAAGCCGGCTTCTACGACCTCGAAGCCCAACGCACGCAAGTTCAACTCTACCGCGACAGGCTGCTCCCCGTGGCCCGTCAACTCGAGAGCATGGCTGAGGAAAGCTACCGGGCCGGAAAGACCAGCATCTTGACGGCAATCCAGGCCCAGCAGGCCGTGCAGAGCGTGGAGAGTAGTTATCTCCAGAGCCTCGAGGAATTACAGGGCTTTTACGCCGGCTTGGAAGAAACGGTGGGAGGACCGGTGGACTAAATGCGTTTCCAAAAAACTCCCGGACTTATCAGTTGGTGTTTTCTGGCCTTGGCGCTCGCTCTATTGCTCTTGCCTTCATGCTCGAAAAAAACCTCGGGCGGTGAGGGTGAGGACACCGAAGAGGGTACAGCAAACATCGTAGCGGAAGTGACTGTCACGCGCGTGGGGCGCGCTGACATTCAATCAACTCTTTCGGTCAGTGGGACCGTTTCCGCGCTGCCGAATCAAGACGTTCGCGTCAGCACGCTCGTTCCCGGCCGTGTCGCCCGGATGATGGTTGCAGAAGGTGATCACGTCCGCGAGGGCCAAGTGCTGGCGAAAATCGATGATCGGCCTTTCCGCGACCAGGTTCAGCAGGCCCAGGCGACGGTGGATCAGGCCAAGGCGAACCTGGAAAATTCACGTCTGAACCTGCAACGCAATGAGAGTCTGATCGAGCGGGGCATTGCCGCGCGGAAAGACCTCGAGGATGCCCGCACGCAGGCCAGCGTCAACAAAGCTGCCCTGAGCCAGGCAGAAGCCGCACTATCGCTAGCCCGGCTGAACCTCTCGCGGACGGAAGTGCGCTCCCCCCTCACGGGAATGATTGTCAAGCGCTTGCTGAGTGTGGGCGAGCAGGTGGACGGCACGGCTGCCCAGCCGGTGTTTGAAGTGGCGAGCACGTCAGAGGTGGAGCTGTTCGGCAATGTGTCCGCCCTTTACCTCGACAAGATCCGCGTGGGGCAGGCGCTCCAAATCTCCACCGAGGCTTTTCCGGGCAAGACATTTCAGAGTCACGTCGTGGCGATCTCTCCCGCCGTTGATCCCGCCACCAACGTGGGGCTAGTCCGAATCCGAATCGCCAATGGCACAGGACTGCTGCGGCTGGGAATGTTTCTCACCGCTCAGGTGCCGCTCGAAACGCATCGCAACGCGCTGGTAGCCCCCCTCGAGGCAGTATACCGTGACCAGGATGGAAACCCGGAGATTTACCGCGTGCAGGGCGAAAAAGCGGAGGCGGTTCCGGTGAAACTGGGGCTCGAAACAAAGGACCGCGTCGAGCTGCTCTCCGGGGCGCAAGAGGGTGAGACCATAATCCTCGGCGGAGGCTACGGTCTTCCCGCAAAGGCCAAAATCAAGGTCAAATCATGAACGTCGTCCGCTTCTGTCGCCGGAACAGTCGCGCCGTTTACCTGCTGACGGGCTTGCTGGTGGTTGCGGGCCTGGTTTCGGTTTTCCGGTTGCCCAGCAACATCTATCCCGAGCTTTCCTTCCCGCGCATTGTCATCCTGGCGCACGCGGGTGATCTTTCGCCTCGGAACATGCTCCTCACGGTGACGCGGCCTCTCGAAGAGGAGGCGCGGACAGTGCTGGGTGCACGCCGCGTGCGCTCCAGGACCATCCGGGGGGCCACCGAGATTTCCGTTCTGTTCAATCCCGACATGGATATGCAGTATGCGCTTCAGCTCCTCCAGGCGCGCGTCAGCGACGTCAGAACGGACCTGCCCGCCTCCACCGACATCTCGGTCGAGCGCATTACACCCACGGCGTGGCCCATCCTCATGTTTGTCCTGAACGGCAACGTCCCAGACTCGGACCTGCGCGATTATGCCTACTACAACCTGCGTCCGCTTTTCAGCCGGGTGCCGGGCGTGGCGCTGGTGGAAGTCCAGGCCAGCTCGACGCGCGAGGTTTCCGTAATCGTCGATCCGCAGAAGATGCTCGCCCACCGCCTTTCCTTGCCGGACATCGCCGACCGCCTGCGCGCCACCAACGGGGTGACCTCCGTCGGGCGATTGGACAAAGACTATTCACGCTATCTCGTCTTGGCCACCGGCCAGTTTACCGACCTGGACGATATTCGAAATTCCGTCGTGGCGGTGGAGGGCCAGACGCCCATCCGGGTTTGCGACCTCGGTGAAGTCCGGGACGGAGTCGAGGATCCCCGCATCCTGGTTTACGGGAACGGCAGGCCGGGGGCCTTGCTCAGCATCTCACGCCAGATTGGTGGGAACATCCTGCAAGTCGCCGATCAGGCCAAGGCCCTGGCGGAAGACCTGGGCTCGGCAATTCCCAGGACGCTGCGCCTCTCGGTCGTTTACGACATGGCGGAATTCGTGCGCGAGGCGGTGGCCAGTATCCGCGATGCAGTCCTGATCGGATGTTTGCTCGCGGTTGTTATTCTCTTCCTCTTTCTGCGCGAAAGCCGCACCACCCTGATTGCGGCAGTTACACTTCCCATCACCGTCATCAGCACCTTTTTCTTCATGAATTTGTTCGGGAGCACGCTCAACCTGATGTCGCTGGGTGGGTTGGCCGTTGCCATCGGACTGATCATCGACGATGCGGTGGTCATCATTGAAAACATCTACCGCCATCTCGGACTTGGCGAGCCGCCCGCAGAAGCGGCGGAAAAAGGAACGCAGGAGTTGCTGAGCGCCGTCATCGGCTCGACGGCAACTACCGTGGTCGTGTTCTCTCCCTTGAGCCTGCTGAAAGGCGTGGTGGGCGATTTCTTCTCGGCGCTTTGCCTCACCCTTGCCGTGTCGGTGCTTCTCTCCCTCGTATTCGCGCTAACCCTCATCCCCCTCCTCTCCCAAAGGCTTCTTTCCCCGGAGCGTCACCGCGCGACGGCGGAGAGTTTCATCGGGCCCATCAATCGTGCCTATGAAAAGGCCGTTCGGTGGTCGCTTCGCAAGCGTTGGGTGGTGGCAGCAGCTACCCTGGCTTCCATCGCCATTGCCGTGTTTCTTTACACGCGCGCAGAAACCGGCTTTCTTCCTGAGATGGACGAAGGTGGCTTTGTCCTCGACATGTGGACACCGCCGGGAACTTCGCTGGCGGAGACTGACCGCATCGATCAACTGGTGGGGGACCAGGTCCAAAAGACGCCTGAAACCGAGGCCTTCTTGCGCCGCACCGGCGCGGAGATGGGGCCTTTCGCGACCACTCAAAACACGGGCGAGATTGTGGTCAAGCTGAAACCCCGCTCCCGGCGCGACCGCAGCATCTACGAGACCATGGATGAGCTCCGCCAAACCATCCTCAGCAAGATTCCCGGGGTGCGGGTGGAGTTCACTCAAGTGCTCCAGGACATGATTGGCGATATGGAAGGGAACCCCAACCCCATTGAGGTGAAAATTTTCGGCAGTAACATGCCTGAACTGGAGAGGCTTGCGGACGAGATCGGGCCGAAAATGCAGCAGATCCCCGGCATCGTGGATTTCCAGGGTATCCTCAAGGGCAACCCGGAAATCGTGGTTCACGTTGATCCTGTCCAGGCAGGCCATCTCGGCCTCACGGTGGACCAAGTCTCGCAGCAAGTCGGGGCGGGGCTGCTGGGGTTGACGGAGACCGATCTTCGTCAGACCGACCGCACCATCGGCATCCGCGTGCGCTTTCCGGATTCGTTCCGGTATAACTACCCGGACGTGCAGCAGTTCCCCATCCTCACGCCGAGCAAGCAGATTGTGCCGGTTTCCGCTCTGGCCCGGATCGAGACCGTCCAGGGCGAGAGCGAATTGACGCGCGAGAATCAGCGCTTGATGGTGGCGCTTTCGGCGCGACTTGAGAACCGCGGCCTGGGAAGCGCCGTACGCGACGTGAAGAACCTCCTGAGCACTATCCAGTTTCCAGTGGGGACCACCTATGAAATCGGCGGCCTCTATGAAAGCCAGCAAAGCTCCTTCCGCGACCTCCTCTCCGTCCTCGGCCTGGCGCTGGCGGCGGTTTTCATCGTGCTGGTGATCCAGTTCCGCGCCTTCGCCCCCGCCCTGATTATTATGTCGGCAGCCCCGCTTTCACTGCTCGGCGTCTTCGTGATGCTGCTCGCCACCGGGACGGCGCTCAATGTCTCCTCATTTATGGGGATCATCTTGATGGTGGGGTTGGTCGTAAAGAACGGCATCATTCTTTTTGACTACGTTCACAAGCTCTGGGAAGAGCAAGGGATGCCGCTTAGCGAGGCCCTGGTGCAGGCCGGCAAAATCCGTGTGCGTCCGATTTTGATGACGACGCTGTGTACGCTTTTTGGCTTGCTTCCGCTGGCGCTGGGTCTGGGGGCGGGAGCAGAATTGCAAAAACCCTTGGCCCTGGCCGTCATCGGCGGCCTCTCCATCTCAACTTTCATTACTTTGCTGGTGATGCCGGTGCTCTATTCCTTGCTCGAGCAGAAGCGCGCGTGAGTCCGTTGTCCGTAGTCCGTGGTGCGTTGGGGGAAAGGGGCTGGGTGCTTGGGGCTGGGGCGATATCGGATTTGGGATTTTAGATTTTGGATTGCCCTCTCGCTTGCGCCGACTACTTGTTGCCTACTGCCTCCTGCTTACTGCCTGTCTTGGGGCAGAGATGCTGCCGAGACTCGAAATTGAAACTTAGCAGCCTTGTTTTCCAGTTTCCAATTTCCAATTTCCAGTTTCGAATTTCTAATTTCCAATTTCTAATTTCTAATTTCCTTTCCTGCCCGCTGCGAGCGCTGCCCGAGTTGAGCCCATGGTCATTTCCAGGGATTCTTTGGGGATGCTGGTTACGAAGGGCTTGATCAGCCAACCCAATCCTGTGGGAATGTCGCGGGTGAGGGAAATTGACTCGCACTCGATGTAGACCCCGCCGTCTTTCTCCTCAAACTTCCAGTAGGAATTGATCCGCCAGAGGAATCCCTCGTCCTGGCCGACGGGCTTTTCGCGCTCATTCGGTGTGTCGGCATCGGCCACTTCGGCGATTCTGGTTGAATAAGAGCGGCTGTACCAGCGCGTGGAATCAATGGGGAAATAATGAACGTCGTGATTGGTGTTGAGCGTGACGGTGATGACTTTCTTTTTCCGCAGGCGATAATAGATCTTGAAGTCATTCCCGTCGCGGCTGATCAGACGTGAGCCAACCACCTCCGGCTTATAGATATCCTGGTGGTGATTGTAGTCCTGCGCGAGAGCGATCGTCTGTGGAAGATTTGCGCCCGGAACGAAAACTGCTCCCAGCCAATGATGGATGATTGCCTCCGGCGCCTCCAGCGTGTGACCGGAAGCATCGAGCGTCTGAAGCCGCTCCATAAAGATCTCACCGCGCTTGAGTGCGGCCAGGACTTCGGAGCGGCGCGGCAGAGGAAGTTCATCCACATACAAGAACTTTTCAGTTTGTGAAACTTCCCGATTGATTTGTGCCTCAGTCAACTGAACGTACCTGTCGAAGGCCTCCACCGTTTTCGGCTTCAGCTCGGCGCTCATCACTTCGGGCGTTTGCACCCCTAGAATCTGTATCGCCAGGAGAATGGTGAGCCACTTGATGGGTATCGGTAGCAACATCATCCCCAACCATAGCACATCCGGCCAAGCTTGGCAGGACACTGAAAATGCTCGTAGCGGCGGGCCTCAGCCCGGCGATGTCGTAGCGGACGTCCCGCCCTCCGCACCTGCGGCCCTCCAAAAGCAGAAGACACTAAACTGGGTAGGATTCAAATCGTATGAAGGCTAAAGGCTGAAAGCTGACCCGCCGCGGCGGGATAGCTGACCGCTGACGGCTGAAAGCTTCTCTTGACATGCCACACGACTTGCTGTAGCCTATTAGTGTTATGTTAGCACTGAAGGGTGAACACCATGGGGCGGGGAAGAGCAGGATTCGGGATTCAGGACAGACAAAACCAAGGCAAAAATGCTAACCGGCTCGACAGGGCAGGATGGGTGAATTCGCCGTCATGCGTGAACAAAGGAATTCTTTTTTGCAGGACCGACGCGGGAATGTTATTGAAAACAAAGGGGCGGTGTGGAAAAAGCCCTCGGGAAGCGGGAATGTATATGAAAATAAAGGAGATTCGTGTTTAAAGCGGGAATGTTGTTGAAAAGAAAGGGGGAAGAGCAGGATTCAGGACTCAGGATTCGGGATTCAGGACAGACAAGACCAAGGCACACATGCTAACCGGCTCGACAGAGCAGGATCGGTGAGTTCGCCGGCATGCTTGAACAAAGGAATTCTTTTTTGCACGAACCAAGCGGGAATGTTGTTGAAAACAAAGGGGCGCTGTGGAAAAAGCCGCGACCAAGCGGGAATGTATGTGAAAATAAAGGAGATTCGCGTTTAAAGCGGGAATGTTGTTGAAAAGAAAGGGGGAAGAGCAGGAGCCAGGATTCAGGATTCGGGATTCAGGAAAGACAAGGCCAAGGCACACATGCTAGAGGCTGGGGCAATTTTCGGTCTTAGATTCTTACCGCCAAACTCTGTGCAGGTTGTCGCACACATTTTTGCGCTATCGCCCTTTTCGGCTCTCGACTCTTGACCCTCGACTGCCTGGGGAGGGCGGAGAATTTCAAAACCGTATGGCTAGATTTTAGGTTTCAGATTGCCTCCACCCGGGACGTGCCGCCCACTGCCTGCTGCCCTTTTGGAATCTTGGGTGCGGCAGAGGTCATGCGAGTCTTCCAGTCTGAGTTTTTTGACGCAAGCCAGAAATACGACGAACTGTCTGCATTGGCAAGCTGCTGGCTTTGACAACACCTGGCAACCCGCGTAAGATTCTTGATTTGAATCAATCCAGTAATTATGAACAACGGAGGATTATCTATGCCTGTTAAGGTTGGAATCAATGGCTTTGGGCGCATTGGACGGAACTTGTTGCGTGCGGCGCTCGACGATCCAGGAATTGAATTCGTAGCGGTCAATGACATCACTGACCCGAAAACCCTGGCTCATTTGCTGAAGTACGACTCGGTATTCGGAATCTTGGCCGCCCAAGTGGCTCACGGCGGAGACTGCATCACGGTCAATGGCAAGTCGATCCGGGTTTTTAAGACCAAGGACCCCGCGGACCTCGATTGGTCTTCCTTGGGCGTCGAGGTTGTGGTTGAATCCACCGGCCTTTTCACCAAGGCGGAGGACGCTAAGAAGCACTTGAAGGGCACCGTGAAGAAAGTCATCATTACGGCGCCGGCCAAAGGTGAAGACATCACCATCGTGCTGGGGGTGAATGAGCGAGCCTACGACCCCGCCAAGCACCACATCATCTCGAACGCTTCCTGCACCACCAACTGCCTGGCCCCGGCGGCCAAAGTGGTTCACGAGAACTTCAAGATTCTCAAGGGCTCGATGACCACCATTCATGCCTATACCAACGACCAGCGCATCCTGGACCTGCCCCACAAGGATTTGCGCCGAGCGCGCGCTGCCGCCCTGTCCATGATTCCCACCACGACCGGCGCCGCCAAGGCCATTGGACTTGTGATACCCGAACTCAAGGGCAAGCTGGATGGTTACGCCATGCGCGTCCCCACCCCGGACGTTTCGGTGGTTGACCTGGTATCGCTCGTCGAGAAGACCACCACGGCCGAAGAAGTGAACGCCGCCCTCAAGAAGGCTGCGGAAGGCCCCATGAAGGGCATTCTCCAGTACGTCGAAGAGGAGTTGGTCTCCAAAGACTTCACCGGCAATCCGCACTCCTCCATGGTGGACGCCGGCTTCACCAAGGTCATCGATGGCAATCTGGTGAAGGTGATCGCCTGGTACGACAACGAGTGGGGTTACTCCTGCCGCGTCAGGGACCTGATCGGCTTCGTGGCGAAGAGCCTCTGAAGCAAACTGTCCGTGGTCCGTTGTCCGTAGTCCGTTGCAAGCCATTTCACATTTGTCACTGGACGGCTGACAACGGACACGGGGCACAATAGCCAACTGTCCGTGGTCCCGCCGCGGCGGGTCCGTAGTCCGTTGCAACTGGTCGATGAGCTTGCACCCAAACTCAATGCTTATCTCCGCTCGACCGGACCCCTTCCAAAAGCAAGCCGTCGGGACAACGGAGGATTGGCAACGGACGACGGACGACGGACCACTGACATCTCAGAAAGGAAATATCCATGTCAAAACTATCTATAACGGATATTAACGTTTCGGGTAAGCGTGTCTTCATGCGGGTGGATTACAATGTCCCGCTGAACGATGCCTCCGAGATCACCGATGACACCCGCATTCGCGCCTCGCTTCCCACCATCCAGTACGCCCTGGGACAGGGAGCGCGGCTCATTCTGGCTTCGCACCTGGGAAGACCCAAAGGGAAGCCCAATCCGAAGATGAGCCTGAAGCCGGCAGCCACGCGGCTTTCGGAGCTGCTCGGCAAGCCCGTGGCCTTCGCCGCCGACTGCGTGGGCCCGGAAGTCGAAAAGCAAGCCCAGGCGCTCAAGGATGGGGAGGTGCTGCTGCTCGAAAACCTGCGCTTCCATCCTGAAGAGGAAAAGAACGTGCCGGAATTCGCCCGGCGACTGGCGGCCCTGGCCGAGGTTTACGTGAACGACGCTTTCGGCACCGCTCACCGCGCGCACGCTTCAACCGAGGGCATCACCCATTTCCTTTCGCCCTGCGCGGCGGGCATGTTGATGGAGAAGGAGCTCGAATATCTGGGTAAGGCGGTGCAGAACCCCGCCCGTCCGTACGTAGCGATTGTGGGCGGCGCCAAGGTGTCCGACAAGATCGAACTGCTCGAGAATTTCGCGAAACTCGCGGACACTGTGCTGGTGGGCGGGGCCATGGCTTACACCTTCCTGAAGGCAGAGGGCGTGGAAGTCGGCCAATCCAAAGTTGAAGATGACAAGCTGGAAAGCGCCAAGGCACTGCTGAACTTCGCCAAGAGCAGCGGCAAGAAGTTCCTGCTGCCCAAGGATCATGTGGTAGCCGAGAAATTCGACGCCAGCGCGCCGGCGGAAGTGGTCAACACGCAGAACATTCCCGCCGGCTGGATTGGATTGGACATCGGACCCGCCACGCGCGCCGAATATGCCCGGGAAATTGCCGGCGCCAAGACCATCGTCTGGAACGGCCCCATGGGTGTCTTCGAGATGAGCCAGTTCGCGGAAGGCACCCTGGCCATCGCCAAGGCGGTTGCCGCTTCTTCAGCGCTTTCCATTGTCGGCGGCGGCGACTCCGTGGCGGCGGTGAAAAAGATGGGCGTGGCGGATAAGATCAGCCACATCTCAACCGGCGGCGGCGCGTCGCTCGAGTTCTTGTCGGGATTGACGTTGCCCGGTGTGGCAGCACTCACGGAAAAGCAGTAGACAACTTCGTGCCGAGATCTGAGGATTTACCTCTTAGATAGGTCAGGCCGCAACAAGCTGGAGGACGTTTTCGATGGCTTGATCAGCGCGATGGTAGGCGGCCTCGATTGGGCTGTGGGGCGGGGATTGGGGATCGGGGCGGCGCTGGAAGAGGCTGGAGGCGAGAGGGCCGCAGACGCGCCGGTGGAAGAGGATAAAGAAAAGCGCGACTTTGGTTCCGTCGGAGGTGAGGCGGTAAGCATAGGATTGGCCACAGCGTTCCAAAAGGCCGTGTGCCTTCATCTTGCGCAGGTCGTAGCGAAGCTGGGTGAGGGTATAGGCGGAGGCGGACAGGCCAAAGGTAGTGAGAATCGCCTGATGGATTTGGGCGCTTCGCCAGCCGGTAGGCAGAGTTCCGGCGTGAAGGAGCACTTCCATCAAGCGGATGATGCGGGTGTCGTGAATCTTGATGCCGGGGATTTTGGTCTGACCGACCAGGACGGGGAGGGCCAGACGCTGGAAGAGCGGAAAGTCGCCGTGCACGTTGAGGGAGGAAGCCTGAAAGGCGGCGAAGCGATCCGTCAGGTTGGCGAGAGTCAGACGCACTTCCTCCAGGTGGTCCAGTCCTTTGCGGAGGCCGAAGTCGGGGAGGCAATTACTGCAGACTTCCAGGCGGAGGAAGGTGGAGAACTTTTCATAAGACTTGATCCAGGTTTTCTTGCAGGCGGCACGGAGGACGTGATGGCCGTGTTCGATCTGACGCAGTGAGCTATCGAGGAAGCCCTTCAGACGGCGAGTCAGGCGGAAGCCGAAGATCTGCGAGAGGTGGTCCGCGGTCAGGCGAGCGAGACCCAAATCACAGGAGCGCTGGAAGAGATGATGGATGGGAAAGTGGCGGCGGAAGATGAAATTCAGGCAGTACTCGACCTGGGTGAGGGAATAAAAACGGTTGAGGTTCATGGCCCGCCGCACCGAGGGGGGGAACTGGGGGCCTAGCTGGGCGGTCCAATAGTCGAGTCGCTCCCGCAGAAGAGGGGCGCGCAGGCGATCGGCGGCCTTCTTCAAGGCGGCGGGATCAGAGACGCTGAGAAAGGCGTTCTGCTTCTGGCGGAAAGCGACCCCTGCAGGGCGGAGCTGTTGGGCGATGAACGAGTGGCCATTGAGATAGAAGGTCATGGCGAAGGGAAGATAAGAGGCGACTTGCGCCACCATCGGCCCCAGAGTTTTGTCGCGGAGGTAGAAGTAATAGTGGGTGAAGCAGCTCTGGCGACGGCGGAGGAGACGATCCTCGGGGCAGGAGGCAGAGAAGGAGGAAGGGCAGGAGCGAAAGGTGTTGCCCCGTTCCTTGCTCTTGAGAATGCAATAGACCCCGTAGCGGTTCTGGCGCTCCATGCGCTGCAGCCAAGGGCGGACGAAGTCTTCCTTGCGCACCCCCTTCGGGGCCCATTCAAAAGGGAGACGGTGCTGGCGGGCATAGGCCTCCACCCAGGCTTGATATTCGTGGGTGGGGCGGGCCAAAACCTCTGGGGTGATGGGGGAGAGACCGAGCACATCTCGAAAGTAAAAGACCACGTTGCCGGGGCGAGAGAGTCCCAGCAGATAGCCGTGGATGACAAGACGGTCGAAACAGTGATAGAAAAAGACCAGAACAGAGCCGTAAAGTTTGGCAAAAGTTTCCATCGGTCGTCTTCCTCCGCTCGCTTGCTTTGGCAAAACAAGATGATCGGACAGATGACCGATGGAATCAACTCCGACTCTCGACTGTTAACTGTGGACTGTCGACTTGATAAATTTCAAATATTTTTGGCTAGGCAGTAGGCAGT
>Ga0208189_1000723_pt1 | contig 16608 bp, 14 predicted proteins | sample June2015DPH_10_5_FD_184702 | JGI IMG/M metagenome (GOLD analysis project Ga0208189, IMG submission 184702) | Peatland microbial communities from SPRUCE experiment site at the Marcell Experimental Forest, Minnesota, USA - June2015DPH_10_40... | ecosystem: Environmental > Terrestrial > Soil >... | reverse complement strand
CGATTAGCTGAGGGTCGTGGCCACCATCAGTGCCCACAATGGGTGCGGTAACAGCCAACTCCTTCGCTTGGCGGAGAAGAGCGCCACCCTCCTTGTAGTGCACGGCCGCGAAGATGAAATCAGGCGAAGCCTGTTTGATCTTCGCCACCTGGGCGCGAACATCGGAAGCGTCCGCCGGCACGGCTTCGACGCCCACAATCTTGCCCCCGAGGGCGGGGAATGCCTTTTGGAACGCGTCCCGCAACGTCACGCCGTAATCCACATCCCGGTAAACGACAAACGCCGTCCGGGCCTTCAGGGTTCCCCATGCAAAGTCGGCGATGGTGCGAGCCTGTTCATCATTGCTGGGACAAACACGGAAAATGAACTCCCCAGCGTTCCGAATGTTGTCGCTCGTCGCGCTTCCCGTAAGCAAGACGACTTTTGATCGCTCGGCAACCGGCGCACATGCAAGCACGCAGCCGGAATAGAACGGGCCAAGTATTGCCGGAACGCGGTCTACGCTGACCAGCTTGTTGAACGCGGAAACCGCATCTGCTTGGTTACCTTGGTCGTCCTCGTAGCGAATGAAGATTTTGTGCCCATTGATCCCGCCCTTGGCGTTGATCTCATCGATCGCCAGATCAATGCCAGTGCGAGCTGCGTCCCCGTAGGTTGCGCCGTCACCCGTGAAGGGAGATATCGCTCCGATCGTGATGTCATTTGTGAGCTCATTCGGGGAACTACCGTGGCGATTGAAAATGTACGCAAAAACCCCTATCAGACAAACAGCAGTAACTGCTGCGATGACAAGCTTCTTGCGGGACATCGCGCCTCCATTGATCCTTCGCCGCGCGCATAGACCCAACGCGAAAACCCAGACGAAAATAGAGTACGCATTTCGCCGCACGGCGTCAATCACGTCCCAGCTCAATGCACGCCGCTAAATCGCTGCAACAGCACGTGTTGTGTCATCGCCTAGATCCAACTCCGCCAATCCACGCAGACTGCGTTCCGATGGTCTTGAAGTCCACGCTCCCGCAGCTTTCCCATCTGATTGATCTGACGGTGGGCTATTGGAAGTGACCCTTCCCCCGAAACCCGATCCAGCCGGAAATTTATTCTTCTATTTGGATCGAGGAGGACACTGCTGCGGCCCCCGGGGCCTGACGTGGACTTCCGCGGGACGGTCGCCATGGAACTGCTGAGCCAGGACATGCTTCTGGATCAGGTCTAGGCTCGACAGCCAAGACCTCATCGATTGGGAATTGTGGTGCGTCGAGGGCGTTGCGAGCGGATAGCCGGTCCTGAATCCCGCACAATTAAGAATCTGTTTAGTTCAAATCTCGCCACCCCGATTTGATGGGCGGGCGTTTTTCGTGAGCGATACACGAACTGCACTTCACACATCGCTCACCTACTTCAAATCCATTTCAGCCGCAGCAACCACATCTTTACGCCTTGTGTGAGAAGCATGTAGCACACGATCGTCAGCCCCAGCAGCGGCCAGTAGAGCGGCGGCAGAACGGAAAAGCCCAGGTAGCGGCCAACCGGCGACAGAGGAATCGCCACGCCGACGGCCATGACGATGACGGTCAGCAAGGTCAACTGCCACGAGGCGCGGCTCTGCACGAAAGGAATCTTATTCGTGCGGATGACGTGAATGATGAGCGTCTGTGTCAACAGGCTTTCGACGAACCAGCCGGTCTGGAACACGCTGGCGCTGTGGGCCGCGGCCGTTGGCGTCGAGACGTTCCAGCAGTGGAAGATGTACAGCATCATGAAGTACGTCGTGTAATCAAAGATCGAGGAGCAGGGGCCGATGAGGAGAACAAACCAAGTGAGGTCCTTGATATTCCACTGTCGCGGAGCCGAGATACGTTCCGGGTCCACGGCGTCGGTGGGGATGGCGGTCTGGCTGACGTCATAAAGCAGGTTGTTGGCCAGGATCTGCACCGGCAGCATCGGCAGGAAGGGCACGAATACGCTGGCCCCCAGTACGCTGAACATGTTCCCGAAGTTGCTCGACGCGCCCATGCGAACGTATTTGATGATGTTGGAGAAAACTCGCCGTCCTTCGAGCACCCCCTCGTCCAGCACCAGCAGGGACTTTTCCAGCAGGATCATGTCGGCGGACTCCTTGGCAATGTCCACGGCGGTGTCCACGCTGATGCCCACGTCGGCGGCATGGAGCGAGGGCGCGTCATTGATGCCGTCCCCCATATAGCCGACGGTGTGTTTGCGGGATTGAAGCGCCTTGACGATCCGCTGCTTGTGAGCGGGCGAGACGCGGGCGAAGAGGGTGGTCTTTTCCGCGGCGTCGGCAAGCTGCTGGTCAGTCATCTTCTCTAGCTCATCGCCCAGCACGACGAATTCCGTCGAAAGCCCCACCTCTTTGCAAATCTTACGGGCCACCAGGTCGTTATCGCCGGTCAAAACCTTGACCAGCACGCCGTGTCCTTGCAAATCCTTGATCGCCGCCGTGGCAGTTTCCTTGGGCGGATCAAGAAACGCCACGTAGCCGTTCAGAATCAAGTCGCACTCGTCGGCTTTGCCATAGGGTGTGGCGCCGTCAGCGGCTTTTCCGCGCGCTGCGACGTCCCTGGTGGCGATGGCCAGGACGCGGAAGCCATCGGCGCTGAGCTGCTCGTATTCCTTCTTCAAATCCTCCATATGCTGGGGGTCCAACGGCGAGATCGTGCCGTCGAGCACATAGTTCCGGCAATTAGGGAAGATGGCCTCGGGAGCGCCCTTGGAAATGATGCGGTCCTTGCCATCGGGCGCGCGGACCACGACCGACATGATGCGACGTTGGAAATCGAAGGGAATTTCGTCAACTTTCGCGTATTGGGGAATGTCGGCATGAGCGTGGGTCTCGGTATGCGCGAGCACGGCACGGTCGAGAACGTTCTTAAGGCCGGTCTGAAAGTGGCTGTTGAGATACGCCAGTGCGAGCACGCCTTGGTCCTCCTTCAACATCACGTTGCAGTAACGTTCGAGAGTAACCTGGTCCATCGTCAGCGTTCCAGTTTTGTCGGTGCAGAGCACGTCCATTGCCCCCAAGTTCTGGATCGCGTTGAGTCGCTTGACGATGACCTTTTTACGCCCCATCACCACCGCGCCCTTGGACAAGCAGACCGTCACGATCATCGGCAGCATCTCGGGCGTCAGGCCCACGGCCACCGCCAGCGCAAAGAAAAAGGCTTGTCCCCAACTGTGTTTCGTCAGGCCGTTGATGAGGAAGACCAGAGGCACCATTACCAACATGAAGCGGAGCATGAGCCATGTGAATTGGGCGATGCCGCGATCAAAGGATGTTTGGGTCGGCTGATCCTGGAGCGACTGGGCCATGCCTCCCAGGTAAGTGTCCTTGCCGGTGGCAACGATCACCGCGCTGGCCGAGCCGCTTTCTACGCTGGTGCCCAGGAACGCGACGCTGGTCAGTTCGATCGGCGCGGTCGCCGGCCCCGTGGTCTTCTTCTCAACCTCGAATTTCTCGACTGGAAAGCTTTCTCCGGTCAGCGAGCCTTGGATGACGAACAGATCTTTGGCCTGGACGATCCGCACGTCGCCGGGAATCATGTCGCCAGCGGCCAGTTGAACCACGTCGCCGGGGACAAGCTGTGCGACGGCGATCTCCCGCGGCGCTCCGCCGCGATGCACGGTTGCGGTCACTGTGATCATGGCCTTCAATTTGGCGGCGGCGTTGCCGGCCTTGGACTCCTGAATCAACTTCAAGCCGACGCTCAGGGCAATCATGGATGCCATCACGACTGCGCCCGGTGTATCTCCGGTTGCCAGCGAGATCGTCGCGAGCACCGCCAACAGGATCACCAGAGGGTTGAGCATCGCGCGCCAGAGCAGCTTCCCGAATCCCACCCGCTGGTCTTTCGCCAGCACGTTGGGGCCGTACTGGGCCAGACGCGTCGCGGCCTCGCTGTCGGTCAATCCCTCGGCGCGAGTGTTCAGCTTCGCGTAGACACCCGCTGTGTCCATCGCCGCCGACTCGACGACCAGGGGCGATACGTGGATCGCCGCCGCCTTCTGGCGGTTGGAGGCAAGGACGCTCTTAGGCAGGATGGTGGGCGAGAAATCAGCCATAAAGAATTCGCGAAACGTTTGAGCCGATTATTCGGAGGCAGCGATCGCCTTGAAGGCATGGAATCGCGCTGTCACGCATCCAATTTCAGATCAAAAATCTTCTGAGTATCGGCGAAAAAAACCGACGTGATTCCACGCCCAAAGGCGCGCTCAATCACGTCGGCTTACTCCGCAACCGGTCCCTCGGCGAAACGAGGTGCCTTTTATTTAGTCGTCCGACGAACTCTGTTTATTCGCCAAGCAAGAACCGTTGGTTCCGATAGCAGTCCACAACGTAGGCCCGCGACTCGCGAATGTCAAAGTTCGGCAGGCTATCTTTTCTTCATCTCGCGGAATAGCGCCACATCAGCCAGGGTGAAAAGGACAACTTCTTCGCCGGTCAACGTGCTGATGTCGTGGTGCAGACTCACGACCTTCACGCCGGTGATGCCCTGCACCATCGCCTCCATCGTCGGCCGCGCCGTCTCAATCAAATGCGTCCTCACCTGCTTGAGCAGGTCTCGGCCTTTCTCCGCCACCAGCGTCTTGACCAGATGCTGCTCGGCCGCGGTCAATACGCCTTTGAGTCGGACCACCAGCAGATCGTCGATCAGATGTGCACGAATGTCTTTCGGCCCCCGGCCCATGTACTCCTGTTCGAAGCGGCTCATACCCTCCGCAACGGCGCTCTCGATTTCGCCCTGCGTCTTCATCTGCGAGACACGATATCAATTATTCCGGGAATTGTCTTGCTTAAATAGAGCGCACGAGCCTATGATGAGTAATAGTAGAGCCTTAGATAAATCGGCTCGTCGCGGAATATCGAAGTCCTCGGATGACTAAATAGAGGGTAATCCGGCCGACGGCCGGAAGACCCGTTAACGAGTAAGCCGACGCAATGGAACACCGCTGGTGTTCGGTTGAGTCGGCTTTTTTGTTTCTTCGCGGCATCGATTCGCAAAGGAGATGCACCATGTTAATGGACATAATCTGCTGGCGAGACGTTCATGGACAGCACCGTCTTCCGGCGCAAATACGTCGAGAAGGAACTGTTCGCGTTCAATTTCGAACCGGAGCTACCGCTGACCAGTTGGTATCAGCCGACCCGCGATTACGCCTCGGAAGCAGTAACGGCCCCTCCGCAATTGATGAACGCGGCCGAAGGGCCTCTGATGGCACGACCGCCGCCGCGACGTGGTGGAAGTGGATTACGTGGAAGAACTGAAGGCAATCGTCGATCGCAACCTGGCCGATCTGTCAAATATCGAGCAGACGGTGATCCACCGGTGCTTCAACTGGAAGCAGGCCGACGAACCGGGCCCTGACTGAACGAATCACAGAGGAGTCTGAACCGGAGGCAACAATGTCCATTTCCATGGAAAGATTTGGGTCGTATGAGCAATTATCGGACTCCCGTCTATCGAGCGGATCGCCTGGCCAGGCGTTTCCTTACCGGCTGCAATGCCGCTCGTGCGGTTTTGAGCCGGCAGATGCGATTGCTCGCCCTCGGTATTGCCCCAAGTGCCACGGCTCCGCGTGGGAGCGATTCGCATTTCCGCAAAACCTGCTGATCAACGCCGATCGACGCGCCAACAACAGTCCGGCATGGCAATTATCTTTCGCAGCAGCGGAGGCAACGCATGGAGGCTGAAAGGACGAACGGCAATAACAAAAGTGACGGGACGAAACGGCTGAAAAAGTTTGAGTTGCCGGATCGGTATTCGGCAACACTAATCATTGCGGAGCATTGTGCCGACGCCTAAACATTTTCACGGCGACGGCGCTTTTTGAAAGGACATATTATGAAACTGGCAATTATTGCGTTGAGCATACTGGGCGCGGGAGTTCTTCTTCCGAATATAACCGCCTGCTCGACGGAAACACCGGGCGCTACGGAAACCCTGGGCGTCTACTCCACGAATGTTGACGCTTCGCCCGACAAGGTGACGACCGCGGCCCAGAAAGCCGCCGACGATCTGAAGCTGACGGACATCGTTGGCAACGGCACGAAGGTGGACGGCAAGGTGACCGCCAAGGACGCGCAAGGCGAGGTGGTGACCATCGACATCGCACAGGCCGGCGACAGCGTTAGCAAGGTGACGATCCATGTCGGCGACACCGGCAACGAAGCCCTCAGCAAACAGTTGATCGATCGAATCAATAGCCATCTGTCCTGGCTGTGAGCGAGGAAGTATAGGCAAATACCAGTGCAGTCGTGCGGGTCTTCCCTCCGTTGACTCGTTACGTTCCCGCCCGCACGGCCGCACTATTTTTTGAATAGCGAAAGGATTTTTATGGGATTGATACTACTAATTATCGTGATCCTGTTGCTCGTGGGAGCCATGCCCACCTGGGGCTACAGCCGCAACTGGGGTTATGCCCCAACCGGCGGCCTTGGGCTTGTGCTACTGATCCTGGTCGTGCTGCTGCTCCTTGGGTATCTCCCGCGCGGCTTCTGACCAACCTCTGCCTGAGGAGTTGCCATGACAGAGGCAGACGACCACAAGGCAGAGCACAAAGCTTCTGCGGCAACGGTCAACGACAAAAAGGCTTACGAAGAGACAGCGTTTGGCAGGCGACGTATCAGCAAAATGCCGAAGGCGCTCGCGATGCTTATCCAGTTCGCCGGAATACCAATGTTGTTTATGTATCGCCGTATCCGACGTGCCCCGCGATGCAGTTGACGTGTAATTGTTTCTGCGTCTGGGGAGTTCAGAAAAAGGCAGGAGACCTTTATTGTCACGATTCAAAGGGACCGCCCAAGCCAAACGCGCCGCGCGATTCAGTCTTGTTGAAAAAAGATGTAACGCGGGTAGTCATTTTCTCATGTCGCGACGTGTGTCACGCTTGAGGCCCGTATCGGAAGCTCTAATTTTTGGGAGATCTTATGAAGGCAATAACTGTTTTGGCACTGGCGGCAACGCTGGCCACTTGTTCCTATTTGACCGGTTGTGAAACCTCCCACACGGAGACGGATAAGCCGGGTTTCTTCGGTGGCCAGGTCCATGAAGAGACTACAACCACCCACAATCCGATCACGAACACGGACGACAAGACACAGACTGAGACAAAGACACCTTGAGCGGCGCCATGTTGGTCTTGTCGATTGGCGGCTTGATCCGGGAAGGAAGCAGGCAATCGATGCCGCGTTGGTCGTCGATCGGCTGGCTTGTGCCAGCTTCGCATGATGTCGTGTGGACTATTTAATCAGAGGAGTTGTGACCCATGGGACGTGAAGACATTGCTGCCGGAAAACTCAAGCAGGTAAAAGGAAAGCTGAATGACATTGCCGGAGCGGTCAAAGGTAATACCGCCCAGCAAATCAAAGGCAAAATGCAGAAAACTGTCGGCAAGGTCCAGGAAGAATTGGGAAAGGCGAGCTCCAAACGCTGAGAGTTCACGCCATCCGTCCAAACCACGGAGAACCTCCAGTTCCTTGCGCGCACGCGTAATTGCTTTTTACTGAACCAACTTTCCTTCACAGGAGACCGCCATGCACGAATTGCTACGATCAATGGTTACCGCAAATGCCCCCATTCTCGCCGATTACATTTGGATCGGCGGCGGCACTGTGGGCCTTATTGTTCTCATCGTCATTATCGTCTTGATCCTGCGACGCTGACAACGACCCGCGATAATGTCTCCGCTGACAAAATCCCCCGGGGGATGCCCGCGTCGCCGTTTTGACTGCGATCGCCGGTTTTCTGGGCAATCTTCTTGCGTGGGCGGCCCTGGCAACCTATCATTTGGTCTTTGGGGAGCGTTCACTGAATCAGCTCCCGACAGAATATCGAAGTCATCGGATGACTAAATGAAGGGTAATTCGGCCAATCGCCGGAAGACCCGTTAACGAGTAAGCCGACGCAATTGAACACCGCTGGTGTTCTTCTGCGTCGGCTTTTTTTGTGAATGGAAGGATGGATATGTCAGTCACCTATTCGGGCGAAACGGTCAGTCGGCAAGAGCAGGCACAAGATATATTCGACGAATCATGGCGAGCAGAACGCCAGTCCGTATCCGAGCTGACCTATGCGGAATTGTACCGCCAGGAGCGGGCCAATCGCATCGCCGTCCAGGAGGCCAGCAAAGCCAAGGACCTGTCTTTCGCCATAGTGGCTCACGAGCTGCGCCAGCCGCTGAGCGCCATTTTCCTTTGGGCACAGTGGGCGGGTGACCCCCTTTTGGATGACCGCGACAGGCATGAGGCTCTGCGCGAGATCGAATCCAGCGCCCGAACGCAGGCGAGGTTGATCGAAGACCTCTTGGATATGGCACGAATCCTCAACGGCAAACTGCGCGTGGACCTGCGGCCCGTGGAGCTGGGTGGCGTCATCGCCACGGCCGTTGACTTGGCACGGCCGGCCGCCAAGCTCAAGGATGTCGCGCTGATCGCCGAGAAGGATGGGGACGCCGTAACGGTGCGCGGCGACGAGGTTCGCTTGCGACAGGTGATGGGAAACTTGCTGGGCAATGCCTTGAAGTTCACGCCCTCCGGAGGCACAGTGAGGGTGGATATGGAGCGGAGCGAGTCGTGCGTTCGGACGCGGGTGATCGACAATGGCAGGGGGATCAAACCTGAGTTCTTGCCCTGTGTCTTCGACTGGTTCCAGCAGGAAGGCCCCGATACACGCGACGGCCTGGGTCTGGGGCTTCCGCTAGTTCAGAAGATTGTCGAACTTCACGGCGGGACGGTTCGCGCCGACAGCGAAGGGCCTGGACGGGGCGCTGCATTCACCGTCACCCTTCCCACGGCGGAAGCTATAACCGAAAGTCGTGGATGGTCGGCGGCTGAATAAAGCGAGCGATGCACACGCCGCACCGCTATCCTGACGAACATGGATTCCGCCGCTTCCAGTCATCCGGCAGGCTCGTGCCGCCCTTGAAGATGATCTTGTCTGCCGCCGTAGCCGCAATGATTCGCAGCGTTTCGGTGACGTAGTAGTCTTTTTCGATGATGGCCGGTCGAAGGCCCCGCGTGCGGAAATGTTCCGCAGCCCGCAAAACGGCCTGCTCGAAATCAGGGTGTGCGTGAAGTTTCATCTTGCTTGCGGAGCTTTGCCTGCCACTCGCGAGCATGTCTTAACGCGGAAAACACGCCAAAGTCAAACCGGGTGAGCGGGTTGAGTGCCTGTCGCAAATTCTGAAGTGACGCGGGAGCCGCACCAAGCTCCGTGCCCAGCGCACCCAGGATGGCGCGCACACGCGGCGGCTCGGACCGCGCGATCTTGAGCAACCGATCGAATCGTCCTTTTTCCGACAGGAGTTCCAGCACACGGCGGATGGTCTTGGTGGGGGACAGTTCGCTGGACTTGCCGCCCTCCCGCAAAAACTCCAGCATCGCGGCATCCTGTTGCGACAAACGGCGCCATGCTTCCGGTCGCAATGTGTGCACGACCGTTTCCATCCCGATCAGTTTGCGCGGGAGGCTGGTGGCGTTGGTGGATATGCTCCCTCGCCTACCCGACTGCGTGGTAAACCCCAGTAGATTTGCGGCTGCGATGCCTGCCGGAAAGATCGCTTTCCGTCCCTTGGCCAAACGCTGGATAGCGGAAGGGTTCGGTCGGCTCTTGCCGAATGCGGTGTCCCGCGGACGGTAATAAATCCCCTTGCTGAGCCGCTCCAGCGACCCCTGGCGCGTCATGCGTGAGAGTGCTTGCCCAACCGCCGTGAATGGGAATTCTCTAAAGTCCTCGTATCGCCAAAGGCGTTCCCCACCCTCTCCGATCCGTTGGCGAATCAGGCGGGTGACGCGGCGCGTGGGGCCTTGCGTGCTGGCGGGCATTTTCATGCCTCCACCATCGGTATTTTGTGGCATTATGTCAAGTTTTATTTACAAAAAACTTGACATACGGGGCGTTTTGAATGGGTTTTATTCGGAGTCCAGTGTGAGCGTTTACGTCTTGACCGGAGCTTTCATGCCCTCAATATGCTCGATACAAGGCCTTTAATTACAGGTTGTTACGACTGTTATTGCAATTTCGGAATGAATTCCTGTTTTACAAGAAAACCATCGGCGCTTCGTAGCCACAGAACTTCAATATCGCCCCAAATGCACCCCATGCTATTACGCTGGTGGAACTGCGCCAGTGAGGAAAGGGGATCACCGGGCTGTCGCCGTGATTCGCACAATTATGTTTGGAACTCGGAATTCGCTGGCGCCGGTCGCACAGACCCTATGGCTCCCGCCCGTATTCGTCGCGTTCTTGTTCTTCTTGGCGCAATTCACGGTCAACTATCTTGGCGACTCTTTCGTGTAGCACGGATTTTGGCAGCGCCTTAATATCTCCGCCAAGATAGACATAAAAGTCGCGTGGAGTCATGCTGTATTCACGCGCCTGGTTCATGAACTGAGGGTTCGTCAAATCTGCGACCGTCGGCGGCGTCTCCCCCTTTACATTTTGCTGCCGCTCTCTCGCCATGAAAGTAACTTGAAGTGCTCGTCGGAACTCTATTGTCGTTCCATCCGATTTTCTGGCGCTTTGGTTTTGAAGCCGACTCGATCGCGTGGCCATGGCTTATCCTTTCTCAAAAAACGGACCTGTGTCAACGATTTGTTCGCTGTAAATAACGCATCATGTGGTTCTCGCCGTCGCCTTCATCAGGCTCAGAATGCTGGCCCTCACGGCGGGGGGGATATTCGGCCAGAGCTTGAGGACTTCATTCGTGGATTCTTGCGATGCGTCGCCTCTGGCCGCTCCAACTGCACCGGATTCTGCACCGCCTGGACTCGACTTTGTTGATTTCCCTGGGGAATCTGCGATATGTTCGACTCCTGGTGCTCCCACTAACGTGGTTTCGCACGTACTCGCGTCGAGTGGCATCTCGTCGTTATCGATCAGCGAGAAACTTGGCGTCCTCATTGATTTTCTGCGGGGTCGCTGTCGAGCCGCCTGCGGCGAGCGCCGTCCAGCCGGTGTTTCGGATCGTTGCTACGCTGGCCGCGTAGGTCGCCACTTCGGAAGCCTTCAGCCTTCTATTCGTCACATCCCTGACAACAGCCTTGGAACCACTGGCCGGCTTGGACTTCGGCGCCGCTGGCGCTGTAGCGGTTGACGTAGTGGTGACGGGGGCGACCGGCGGAGTTGGCGATGCGACCGGCGCGGCCTGGACCGCGGCGCCGACCAAGTAGCTATTGGGAATCGGTATGCCCGGCTGGCTGGTAAGGAAGTATTGAAGCAGGTTCACGGCGCCTGCCGTGATACCGTACGTATCCAGTTCGGCGATCCAGCCGGACCCCGCCGCCGACTCGGCGGCGCTATCGATGACGCCGGAGAGATCGACGTTCCCATACGTCAGCGCCGGATCGGCATCGGGCAGCGAATAGTCGCTTGCACGCGCTTGATCCAAGCCGTTTTGCTGGCTGTGCGGCGGCTGAATCCAACCCACGACGTTGTCATAGGCGCCGTTGCCAAAGAAGGTCGAACTGTTTCCCCCAGATAGATCGTTGATGTAGATTCCGGTGCCGCTGGCGAAGAACTCGGTGCCGTCGGGCAGGTAACCCGAGCAGACCAGCGTGTTGTCGTACACCAGTACGTTGTGACCCGCCGGCACGCCGATGCCCGCGCTGCCGGTGCTGACCAGCGTGTTGCCGTGGATATTGATGTACGCCGGCTCGTCGGACAGGTTGCAATCGCCATCGGTGGTAATGCCCGAGCCGCTGTCCCAAACGGTCGCCGGATCGAGGGCATACAACCCTTGGATGTAATTGTCATGCACGTTGACCGGGCTGGCGGCGGTGCCGCTGGTATCGAAGAGGTTGACCACGTCGTTCACGTAGCTTTGCCCGGGATTGTTGATGATGTAATTCCACCCGATGTCGATGCCGCCGACGTTATTGACGTTGGCAATCTGAATCGAGTGGGTCATGATGCCGGCGTCTTCGTATCCGCCGTCGCCGTTGGAGAAACGGCCATCGCTGTTGGTGATGTCGTTGTAATCGATTTTGATCGTCTGACTGCCGGCGCCCACGAAACCATAAACTTTGATGCCTAATCCCCCGACGCCAATAATGCTGTTGTGCTCGACGTCGACGCTTGCGGGGCTCATTAGATAGAGAAAACTTCCCTTTTCGACTCCGGCTTCCTCGGGGTTAAGGCCGTAGCCGACTGAGTCCTGCACCGAAAGCTGAACCCCCGCCAGCGTATCGCTGATCAGAATGCCGCTGCCGCGGATGATGGAATCAGCGATCGTAACCGGTTGAGTGGTGCTGTCTTCGATGGTGACGACGGATGGATCGGTGCTTTCCCAACTGCCGACGTAGATGCCGCCCGAGGTGATCGCCATCGGTTGGCTGAACGGATACAAATTGGCCTGAGGAATGACCTGCTGCTCGCCGCCGGGAGGTTTCCACTGAAGCGAGATTGAATCATTGCTTGACGCCAAGGGCTGATAGAAATCAAGCCGGATGTCGTACTGCGTGTCCGCGGCCAGCGAAATGGGAATGCTGACGTTATTCCCCTGCTGATGGGGCGACCATTCGTTGATGATTTCCTGCCCGTTTACCCATAAGCGAACGGCCGCGCTGGATTCGACGTAAAAGACGTACGTTCCCGCCGCTTCCGACTGGACCTGGCCGCTCCAGCGAACTTCAAAACCCTTGCTGTTCACGCCCGCCGCCGGAGCAGATGTTCCCCAATCGAAATTCACCGTCTGGTCCGTCCGCGTAACCGTCGGCAGTGCCGTGACGGCCGCGCTGTCCGCACTGAACAGATCGGTGGGGGCATTGAAGTAATCTGCCCGCAAGCCCGTTTCGCCCGAAAACAAGAGCCGCTCTTGGAGTCTTTCAAGCATTGGGTGCATCCCCTCCAAGATAATGAATCGTCAATGCGCTGGTCCCTCCTAAGCCGCCATTGCTTTGCTTAACCCGCGACTGGAATTTTTTCCGGTTCGTCAACACAGTGTGCCGGATGTACCGGCCGGCCGGTTGGAATTGATCTTGCCGAATACAACGGACCAACAACGAATTGCCCCATGACGATGACCCGGAAAACGAGGAAAACCACCGGTAGGCCGCATTTGGCCGTCAATGTCGGCAGTGGAGCCATCTTCCTCCGGCGACAGCCAATACGAGCAAAGGATTGAACCGCGCATGGCCCGGCGCGGCGCAGCCGCAACCCAAAAGAGACATCGCGCGGAGACGCGGAGGCGCGGAGAAGAGAAAAGATCAGTTACCCATCAGCCATTGGCGCCGCCAGCGTGTTCTCGCTCGGCGCGTTCCAGAGCGTGATGGATGCGATTAAACGCGGCAGGGTCGGGCAACACTTTGCCTTTTTCCACCACCACTAAAACAGAGATGAAACGCGAGCGCCGTTTCTGCATGGGGGGCCGGGCGAACGTAGAATACAGGCATGGATAAATCTGGCAGACGCCAAAAACGGAAAGAAAGGGATCGTGAGCGGGAGCGGAGGTGGGTTGCCGTCCATAGGCCCTTTGACAACTCAAAGGGAGCGTTCCGGGACGCCTTGCTGAGGCTTTACAGGCGCGCCCCCGAGGAATATTCCACTTTGTTGAAGGTTGTGGAAATCGATTCCGACTTGCGTCTTTCCGAGCAAGACGCGAAGTTTCGCGAAGCCAGATTGATAATTCTTCGCGCAACTTCGCGTTCTTCGCGTCTTGTATGTTCAAGAATACCAAGAGACGTTCTACTATGCCTCGTCGTGTTCGCGTGACGACGAGCGCAGCGAGGAGTCATGCGAACACGACGATCGGCCCAAAACCGATCGCGTCCGGGCCATCAAAGGCCGTCGCGAAGCGTGGTTCAAGCCGATCCCGTGTCTCGCAGCCCGAACAGCCGACTGAGCCTCTGCTCCCCTCGGAAGCAAGCTCGCATTTGCAAGAAAGGGCCAACATGACTTCTGTTGACAACACGCCTGTGTCGTATCTGGGCATCGATGTCTCCAAGGAAACGCTCGATCTGGCCGTCGATGGCCAGGAGGGCGTTTGGACTTTCGCCAACGATGCCGCGGGAATCGCGCAACTGATCGAGCGGATACGTCCGTTGCGTCCCAGACTGATCGTGGTGGAAGCCACCGGCGGCTACGAGCGGGCCGTCCTCAACGCCATCCTCGAAGCCGCTCTTCCCATCGCCCGCGTGCAGCCGGGCCGGGTGCGGCACTTCGCCAAAGCCCAGGGCCTGCTGGCCAAGAGCGACGGGATCGACGCCCATCTGCTGGCTCTGTACGCCCGTTGCCTCCAGCCGGCCGTCAGTGAAAAACGTTCGAAAAACCAGGTCGAACTCGGCGCCCTGCTGGTTCTGCGCCGCCAGCTCATCGACACCCGCACCGCCCACGGCAACCAACTGCCGATGGCCGACAGCTCCTTTGTCCGCGCCACGCTGGCCAAACTTCTGCGGCAGATCCATGATCGCATCAAACAGGTGGACAAGCGGATCGCCCGCCTGATCGACTCCGACGAAGACCTCGCCGGCCGACGCGATCTGCTCCTGTCCGTCCCCGGCGTCGGCAAAACCACCGCCGCCACCCTGGCCGCTCAATTGCCCGAACTGGGCAAGATCGACCGCTGCCAGATCAGCGCCCTGGTCGGCGTCGCCCCCTACAATCGCGACTCCGGAGGATGGTCCGGAAAACGCGCCATCTTCGCCGGCCGCGCCGCCGTCCGCAGCGTCCTTTACATGGCCACGATCACCGCGATCCGTTGTAATCCCACGATCCGCCTGTTTGCCGAGCGTCTGCAGAAAGCGGGCAAGATGCCCAAGGTCGTCATTACCGCCTGCATGCGAAAATTGTTGACCATTCTCAACGCCATGGCCCGCGACGGCCTTACATGGAGTCCAAAATGTCAACTCCAAACCACTTGAAATTAGACACAGCCGCTTCGCGGTTCATCTTTTCGGAGAAGCGCGACATGACAAGACGGCCATGGAGGGCGACGTCATGACACAATTGACCACGCGCGCCCGGCACCGGCTGATTTCCCTCGGCCTTTATGCGTTCTTCTTGCTCTTTTTTCTCTGGCCGATCTATCGCATTCTCGTCCGCGGGTTCGTCACGCGCAGCGGGCATTTCACCTTGCAATACGTGGGGCTGGTTTTCAGCGATCCGGAACTCGTTCGCGGACTCGTCAACGCGATCGCGATCGCGGCCGTGGTGACGCTTTTGAGCCTGCTGATCTCGATGCCGCTGGCGATCCTGAGCGTTGGCTACGAATTTCCCTTGCGCGGATTGCTGGGCGGATTGATGCTGGCGCCGCTGGTGTTGCCGCCGTTCGTGGGAGCGATCGGGGTTCGGCTTCTGCTCGGCCGGCTCGGGCCGCTCAGCGTATTGGCGGGATATGGCCAGGGCGCGGGGTTCGACTGGCTGGGGCGATACCGCGCTCTGGGGATTGTCGTCATCGAGGTGTTGCATCTGTATCCCGTGCTGCTGCTGAATCTCCAGGCGTCGCTGGCCAGCGTCGATCCGACGATGCAGCAGGCCGCGGCCAATCTGGGCGCCGGCCGATTCACCGTCTTTCGCCGGATCACGATGCCGCTGATTCGGCCGGGCATATTCGCCGGTTGCACGCTCACGCTGATCTGGAGCTTCACCGAGCTTGGCACGCCGCTGATGTTCGGATTCAACACCATCACCCCGGTGCAGATATTCGAGCAGGTGACCGATGTCGCCGACAACCCGCTTCCGTTCGCGCTGGTGGTCGTCACGCTGGGCGTCGCGGTGGGGTTGTACCTGGTTGGAAAAGTCCTGCTGGGGCGATCCTACGACACGGCGGCGACCAAGGCTTCGGTGGCCATGATGCCAAAACGGTTGCGGGGATTATGGGCCATCCTCGCGTGCTTGCCGTTTGTCTTGGTGCTGGCGCTGGCGCTGCTGCCGCATCTTTCCGTGGTCCTCACCAGCCTCAGCGCGACCGGCCAGTGGTATCGCTCGATCCTCCCGCAACAGTTCACGTCGTCGCATTATCTGGCGGCGTTGACGGACGATCTGGCGATGCCGTCCGTCGCCAATTCGGCGATCTACGCCTCCCTGGCCACCGCGGTCGCTCTGGTCGTCGGCCTTGGCGTGGGAATCATCGCCGTGCGCAGCCGATTGCCGGATCGCGGCGTCATCGACGCCCTGGCCATGCTTCCCCTGGCCGTGCCGGGGCTGGTCCTGGCGTTCGGATACCTGGCCATCAGCGTCACCCTGAAACAGAAATTCGGCGAGAAACTTCCCATCTGGCTCAACGTCCAGGAAATGCCGGTGGTCTTTTTGGTGATCGCCTACGCCGCCAGGAGATTGCCGTACATCGTGCGCTCGACCGTCGCGGGATTGCAGCAAACCCCCGTCGATCTGGAGCTGGCCGCGGCCAACCTCGGTGCCTCCCGCGCAACCGTTCTGCGCCGGATCACCCTTCCCCTGATCCTGGCCAACCTGATCGCCGGCGCCCTCCTGGCCTTCGCGTTCGCCCTCCTGGAAGTAAGCGACTCGATCATCCTGGCCCAGAAGGCCGCGTATTTCCCGATCACCCGCGCCATCCTGGAACTCTCCCAACGTCTCGGCGACGGCCTATACATCGCCAGCGCCCTGGGCGTCTGGACGATGCTGCTTTTGACGG
>Ga0208189_1000706_pt1 | contig 16875 bp, 11 predicted proteins | sample June2015DPH_10_5_FD_184702 | JGI IMG/M metagenome (GOLD analysis project Ga0208189, IMG submission 184702) | Peatland microbial communities from SPRUCE experiment site at the Marcell Experimental Forest, Minnesota, USA - June2015DPH_10_40... | ecosystem: Environmental > Terrestrial > Soil >... | reverse complement strand
TATTCGCACAAGGCGTCCTCCTCAGGTACGTCCTGCGCAATCTGACCTTTCAACCACTGCCAGACCTTGCGGCGAACCGTCTGGAACGTTTCGAGGTACATCGAAATCCCCTCTGCTCGGTTAAGCCCTCACGCGGCGGGTTTCGTACGAGAGGGCGAGTGCGACTCGATTCTAGACTCCAAGTTCGTCGTAGGTGACGCGGAGGTAGCTCGTGACGACGTTCTCCGTGGTCCCGATGGCTCCCGCAACTTCGCCGTTTTTGAGTCCTTGCGCGACGACTTCAATAACGCGCTGCTCTTCTTCACGTGTCCTATACCGCTTGCTTCCAAACCTAGCTGCTTCCGATATAAGAGGGTTGCGAGTTTTACGCGCTTGATTCCGCTGGTGATGCCAAACCGCAAGAACATTCGATTGAAGTGTGCTTTGACCGTTCGCCGAGTCATTTTGAGCTGCTTGGCAATTTCCGCATTTTCGCAACCCTGCAGAAGTAGATTTGCAACTTGCCGCGCGCGCGGGCCCAGTTGAACAAGCTTTTCCTTCATGGAAACTCTCCCGACTACGAACCGGGATTTCTCCTAGCCCCGAAGCAGCGGCTATTGTACACCATATGACAGCCCAAAACCCGCTCCCCGAGCCGTGTTCGGCCCAACAGTCGGGCCTTCTTCTACCAGCGAACTTCACCGGGGGGCGAGAGGGGCGTCATTTCTGGAGGCTGCGGAAAGATACAACGGTGGTGTGAGGGGCTAGAATCGGATTGACCAGATGGATTGAATGTGTGGGCGGAACGAAGCGTCCGGCCTGCCAGTTTCGGGTTGAATTACTCAAGAAGTGCATTCTGCCCAAAGGCTTCGAGGAAACCATGAAAATTGTACGACATTGCACCCTACTCGTGTTTCTTGTTGCTGTCTGCGCTGCTCTGAGCTTTGCCGACGAACCGGGAAGGCATCCGGCGTACCTGCACGCCCTTACCGATCTGCGGCACGCCCGCGCTCATCTGGAGAACCTGGCTCCCACCCATCACATGGACAAAGAAGAAGAGCACGCCATTAACGAGATCGACAAAGCCATCGACGAAATTAAGCGGGCTTCGATTGACGACGGCAAGAATCTGAACGATCATCCTCCGGTCGACGCACAAATGGGACGCGCCGGCCGCTTTCACCGCGCGCAGCAACTGCTGGATAAAGCTCACAATGACATCGCCCGGGAAGAAGATGACCCGTCCGTGCGGGGTCTTCGGGATCGCGCCCTTCATCACATCGACGAAGCGCATCGCATCGTCGATCACCTGATCGTTCAGGCTGCCAACTACTAGAAACTCTAGGTTAGAATCAGGCCCGGCGATGCCGGGCCTTTTATGTGTGCTTGAGACAACCGACCTGTTATCCTTTAGTCACCAATCGTCCGCTAAAGCGTGTCGGTCGAGCGCATTTTGCCTGTTCGTTGCGCTCGTCCGTGGGTCGTTGTCAGGCACGTTCAGGAAATCCTATCTGAAGCCACGATATCCAGCATCAAAGGTTGAGGGGAATTCCGCGAATCTTGGCATTCGCGGAGAGCTTGGGAGGCAATACACTTCTATGTCAAAGACGCTGAAGAAGTCAGGCTGGTGCAGCATAGTGCTAGGAATTGCGCTCGCTACGATCGTTCTACCCACACGAGCATCAGCTCAAGATGAACCGGATGATCCGCCCAGCCGCGTCGCTCGGCTCGGCTACATGCAGGGTTCAGTTTCGTTCCAGCCCGCCGGCGAAACGGATTGGGTAGGAGCGGTTCCCAACCGTCCCATGAGCACGGGAGACCAGCTCTGGACCGATCAGGATTCGCGCGCCGAAGTGCAACTGGGATCGGCTGTGATTCGATTGGCGGCCAATACCGGCTTCTCCTTCCTTAACCTCGATGACGATACGGTTCAAATCCAACTCACCTCCGGCGCGATCAACATTACCGTGCGCAGACTGGGTGACGGCGATGACTTCGAAGTCGATACTCCCAACCAGGCGTTTACGGTTTTCCAACCCGGGCATTATCGCGTGGAGGCGAGTGCGGACGGAAGCTACACGGTCATAAGCGTCCGCGCAGGCGAAGGCGAAGCCACCGGTAACGGTGAGACCTACGATTTGCGCGGCGGCCAGAGAGGCACATTCAGCGGAACCGACACGCTCTACGCAGATGTCGAGCAGATTTACGGCCCCGACGAATTCGATACGTGGTCCGAGGGCCGCGACCACCGTTACGACTACTCGCGTTCGTCCGAGTATTTGTCGCACGATGTGGTCGGCTATGAGGATCTGGACGACTACGGCGACTGGCGCAACGATTCGAACTACGGCCATGTGTGGTTCCCCAACCAGGTTGCCGTAGGTTGGGCGCCCTATCACGAGGGACATTGGGATTGGATTTCTCCCTGGGGCTGGACGTGGGTCGATGACTCCTCGTGGGGCTACGCCCCGTTCCACTACGGACGCTGGGTGAGTGTCGGCGGACGCTGGGGTTGGGTGGCCGGTCCGGTGGCAGTGCAAGCGGTGTATGCCCCTGCGCTGGTGGTCTTCATCGGCGGAGGGCTCGGTGGCTTCGGCGGCAATGTGGGATGGTTCCCGCTCGGTCCGCGGGAGGTCTATGTGCCGTCCTACCATGTGAGCCAGGCGTACGTGACTCGGGTCAACATCAGCAATACGACCGTCACCAACGTCACGATTACGAATGTCTACAACACGACTATCATCCACAACACAACGAATATCACGAACATTACGTACGCAAACCGGAATGTCCAAGGCGCGGTGATGGTGGTTCCGCAGCACGCGTTCGTGAGCGCGCAACCGGTGGCGAAAGTGGCGGTTGCAGTGAGCGCGCGGGACATCGCCGCTGCACCGATGAGTTCTCGGGTTGCGGTGGCTCCGACAAGAGAAAGCGTTCTTGGCTCTAAGGCAGCCACCGCGAATCACGTGGCCGCGCCGCCCGCGGCCGTAGCGAACCGGCTGGTAGTCGCCAAGAAGACGCCGCCTCCGCCTCCTGTGCCTTTTGCGAAACAGCAGCAGGCTCTGGCAGCACATCCCGGACAACCGTTAGCCCGGAGCGAGGTGCAGACCCTGCGTCCGGCCAATACCGCGGCAGCGCGGCCAATGGTGAAGCAGGCGCCGCCAGGGAAGCCAGCCACGCCGGGCATGGGCCGACCCGGCAACCCGCCAAACGCTGCGCGTCCGGGGCAACCCGCACCGCCGGCGAATCAGCCGATTAATCGGCCGGGCAATCAACCTGCTCCGAACGAGCGGCCCGCTGCGGCGAATCCGGCTCAGCCGACTCGCCCACAGCCGAGTCAGCCCGCGCCGGCACAACCGAACAATCGTCCAGCAATGAATCAGCCAAGCACTCGTCCGGAAACAACAGAGCCGAGCAATCGGCCGGAAACAAACCATCCTCCGGCAGCGCAGCCGAACCGTCCTCAGCCCAACCAGCCTGAGATGAATCGTCCGCCTGCGGCCCAGCCGAACAGTCGCCCCGAACCTACTCGTCCGGAAAGCAATCAGCCCCAGCCGAACCGGAACCAACCGGCACAGCATCCGCAAACTCCTCCTTCGGGCGAACGTCCGCAGCAGCGCACGCCTCCTCCAGCAGCGGCGAAACCGGCGGCTCCGCCGCAGAAGCAGCAACCGAAACCGCAAACGCCGGAGGAGAAAAAGCAGGAAGAGGAACGGCAAAAGCGGGAACAGCAGAAGTCTCCGGGTGAGTAGAGGCTCAGCTTCCAAATCGCCAGACGTGAATAGTACCGGGCATCCTGAGTCTTCTCGGGATGCCCTTTCTTTTCTTTACAACGCTGAAGCGTGAACTGCTAGCCGCAATGATACTTGTTGCCGATCCCGCACAGGCATTGTCATTGCGTCCACGCTTCGGTTGGTAGTGCATAGACATTTCATCACATTTCATTAATAGTTGGCGCAATTAGGCGATCTGATCTTGGATGGTTCCGTGTGGGCTTCCCACGGTGCGAGGTAAATAGGTAAATATGGCTAAGACGGAAATTCTGGCTTATTACTCTTACCTCTTATTACCCTTACCTTGAATGACGGGGGTTACCACTGGATGGGCAGGCGCCGATGATTGCTTGCTGGCAATCTCCAGCCCCGCCTTGCGGAGGCCATCGAGCAGATGTTCGACGAATTCCGGTTCCCACCACTTTGCGAGTTCCTCGCGTGCCCCAGTGGCGAACTCGCGCCTCAGGACCAGCAAGTCCTGCAATGCTTTCCCGGCTGCCTCGCGTTCGCCGAGCTGCCCGTAGCAGGCCGCAAGCGCAACGTTCGTACGCCAGAAGCCGGGCATGTTGACCTTGAGTGCGACCTCTAGAGCGCCGCGGTAGTCGCTCTTGCGGTACGCGTCGAAAACGGATGGGAACCAGTACCATCCGGGATGATGCGGGTTGAGGCCCCTGGCCCGCTCCGCCAGGGCGCAGCCGCGTTCCCAGTCGCCGGCGAAGGCCATCATGTGACCCAGAAGAGCGGCTGGGTCTCCGTCCATGGGGTTGAGCGCGATGGCGTGCTCCGCCGCATTTCGGAAGGCCTGGAACTCCTTGCGGAAGAACAGAGCCTGGGCCAGCGCGTAATGCGCGAGATGATTGGACGGCGCCGCCTCAACCGCACACCGCGCAGCTGCGAGCGCGCGTCCGAGGGAATCGGGCTGGCCGTTGAACCCGTGTGCATAATCTTGCCCCCACAGCAACGACAGCATGGCCCAGCCATCGGCATAGCCCGGCGCCTTCTGAACGGCCAATTCCAAGCCAGCCCTCGCCGCAGCATTCTCTTCTGCGGTGACCCGCTCGAAGAAAGCGAAACTGCGCAGCACCGCCTCGTACGGGCTCAGCTGGTCAGAGCCCTTGCTCCGGAGCGCTTCACTCATGGAGTGCACCAGAACGCCGTACCAGTCGGCGATCGTGGAGACGATCCGGGGCACGAGGTCGTCCTGCAACGCGAAAACCGTTTCCGGACTAAAAGTGCGTTCATAGTTCTCGGCCCACAGATGAGCACCGGTGGTCGTATCCACGAGTTGTACCGAGAGGCGCAGCTTGGTCCCTGCCTGGCGCAGGCTGCCTTCCATCACGTAACGCGCGCCCAGTTCCTTGCCAACTGTTCGTAAATCGATTGCCTGGTTGGCGTAGTGCAGCGTCGAGCCACGTGCGATCACCCGCAGATAAGAGAAGCGCGACAAACCAGTCACGACGTCTTCAGAAAGTCCGTCCGCTAACGCGGTGAGGTCGGCATTATTGCCGATGTACTTGAACGGCAGGACGGCGACCCAGAAGCCTTCGTCGCCGCGGGAAGCGCCCGAGTCGCGAACCTTCACTGCGACTGCGGTTGCCGATTTGCCGCCGATCTCCAGCCCCGCCTTGCGGAGTCCTTCAATCAGGCGCTCGCCATACTCGGGATCGAACCATTTCTCGACCTCCCGTTGGACCGTCGCGCCGACGTCCGGCCGCAGCCTGAGCAGATCTCGCACGGCCTTGCCGGCTTCCTCACGCTCACCGAGCTGCCCGTAGGCGGCCGCGATCAAGGCGTGCCGGCCCCAATTGTCCGTCATATTGCTTTTGAGTGCGAAGGTGACTGCACCGCGATAGTCGCCTTCGCGGTAAGCATGGTTGAAGTTTGCATGCCAGTACCACCCGGGGTGATTGGGATTGAGCTGCTTGGCACGTTCTGCGAGCGCCAGACCGCGATGCGAGTCCCCAGCATAGGTCAGAAACTCACCGAGTAGCGCAAGCGAGTTGCCGTCCATGGGATTAAGTTCAACCGCACGCGCCGCTGCATTCCGGAAGCTCTGGAATTCTTTTTGGAAAAAGAGCGCCTGAGCCAGACTGAAATGGGCTAGATGATTGGACGGCGCTGCGGCGACAGCCCGCCGCGCCGCGGCTGTTCCTCTTGTCAGCGAATCAGTCTGAAGGTTGAATCCCTGTGCGTAGTCCTGGACGTGCAAGAGCGCGAGCATGGCCCAGGCGTCGGCATAAGCCGGTGCCTTTCGCACCGCCATTTCCAGTGCAGGCTGTGCGGCGGCAAGATCTTCCGGAGTGACCCGCTCGAAATAGCCGAAACTACGCAGCACAGCCTCGTAGGGACTCAACTGCTCGGGATCGCGGCTGCGCACAGCCTCACTCATGCTCCGTGGCAGCATCCCGTTCATATCCGCAACCGTCGAGACAATCCGCGGAACCAACTCGTCCTGCAACTCGAAAACCGCCTCCGGACTAAAGTTGCGTTCATAGTTCTCAGCCCAGAGATGAGCGCCGTTCGTCGCGTCGACGAGCTGAACTGCCAGGCGCAGCTTTGTTCCCGCCTGTCGCAGGCTGCCCTCCATCACGTAGCGAGCGCCGAGATCCTTGCCGATGGCCCGCACGTCCCCCGACTCGCTCGAATGCTTCGCGGTCGAGCCCCGGGCAATCACTCGGAGGTAGGGGAATCGCGACAATCCGGTAACGATGTCTTCAGTCAGCCCCTCGGCCAACGCCATGAGTTCGGCATTGCTGCCGCTGTATTTGAAGGGCAGCACGGCCACCCAGAATCCTTCCTCGGCGCGAACCGCTCCCGATGGGTTCTTCGCGGAAGAATGGGAAGTATCGAGCGCCGGGGCAGCCATTCCTTTTTCCGGCGCAATCTCCAGCCCCGCTTTGCGGAGACCATCGATCAGCTGCCCGACCAGTTCCGATTCCCACCATTTTTCGAGTTCCGCACGGGCCACGACGGGGAAATCCGGACGAATGGCAAGCAACTCCCGCGCCGCGCTGCGCGCCAGGTCCAACTCGCCTAGTTGACCGTAGGTCGCCGCGAGCGCGGCCTGCGCACGCCAGAAGCCGGGCATGTTGACTTTAAGGGCTATGTCGAGCGCGGCACGGTAGTCACCCTTGCGGTAGGCATCGAACAAGGGCGCGAACCAGTACCACCCGGGATGATGTGGGTGGAGGCTCCGAGCCTGTTCGGTCAGAGCACAGCCGCGTTCCCAGTCGCCGGAATAGGCAATGAGAAGACCCATGTAAGCGATGGTGAATCCGTCCATGGAGTTGAGCGTGATCGCTCGCTGAGCCGCACTCCGAAAGGCCGGGAGTTCCCGGCGGAGAAACAACACCGAGGCCAAACCGTGATAACCATAATGATTGGAGGGCGCAGCCTCGATTGCGCGCCGCGCCGCCGCGAATGCACGCCCGAGGGGATCAGGCAAGGGGTTGAACCCGTGGGTGTACTCTTCGCGGTATAGGATCGATAGTATGGCCCAAGCATCGGCATAACCCGGTGCTTGTTCTACGGCCCGTTCCAGGGCTGCTCTTACGATGGCGTGCTCTTCCTGGTCGATCCGCTGGAAGTACGCGAAGCTGCGGAGTAAAGCCTCATACGGGCTCAACTGATCTGGCTTCCTGCTCCTGAGCGCTTCGCTCATGGTTTGCGGCAGAACACCACGCGTGTCGGCGACAGTGGCAACAATCCGGGGAACGAGTTCGTCCTGGAGTTCGAAAATAGTTTCCGGGTTGAAGGAATGTAAGTAGTTCTCTGCCCACAAATGGGCACCAGACGTTGCATCGACGAGTTGGACGGCGAGGCGCAGCTTGGTCCCCGCCTGGCGCAGGCTGCCTTCCATCACATAGCGCGCACCGAGTTCCTTGCCTGCGGACCGTATGTCCACTGCCTCCCCGGCATAGCGCGCAGTGGAGCTCCGGGCGATGACGCGAAGATAGGAGAATCTAGACAAGCCGGTGACGATGTCCTCGGTGAGCCCTTCGGCCAACGCTGTGAGTTCGGCGTTTCCGCCGCTGTACTTGAATGGAAGCACAGCAACCCAGAATCCTTCCTCGGCGCGAACCGCTCCCGACTCTTTCGCTGCCACTGTACGCGACGTCGATGCCGGAGCCAACTTCTGAGACGCATGCTGCGCCAGATCGCGAAACTCGTTGCAGACGTCGCGTGCCGTCTGCACTCGGTGACGCGGGTCCTTTTCCAGGCAGCGCCGGATGATGCGGGCCAGATCGCTCGGCAGATCGGGACGAACGTCGGTGACGGTCGGTGCCGTATCCCGCAGAATCGCGGAGACCAACTCGGCGGAAGAATTTCCATTGAAGGGCCGCTGTCCCGTCGCCATCTCATGGAGCACGACGCCCAGAGAAAAAATGTCGGTGCGATGGTCGAGGGGGCGGCCCGAAGTCTGTTCCGGAGACATGTAGGCTGGCGTCCCCATCACCACACCCACTTGCGTTTGGCTAGCCGAGGTTAGCGTGGCGTCGCCGAGGTTGGACCCGCGAACATCTTTTGCCAGCCCGAAATCCAGCACCTTGACGCGGCCTTCGCTCGTCACCATCACATTGGCGGGCTTCAAGTCGCGATGCACAATGCCTTTCTCATGCGCCGCTGCGAGCGCGTCGCCCAGCGCACTGGCAATCTCGACGATCTGCTCGACCGGGAGCCCGTCTGCGGGGATCAGGCGGTCGAGTGGCTGCCCTTCGACGAGCTGCATGGTCAAAAAGTGGACGCCGTCGGATTCCTCCACCGAGTGGATGGTGACGATGTTCGGATGATCGAGTTGGGCAAGGGCCTTCGCTTCACGGCGAAAGCGCGCGAGCCTCTCTGGGTCCTGCGCCATCTCGGCGGGCAACACCTTAAGTGCTACGTCGCGGCCGAGTTTCGTGTCGGTGGCGCGATACACCTCACCCATGCCGCCAGCACCTAGCGGAGACTGAATCTCATACGGTCCGAGCTTCGTGCCAGAGATTAGCGCCATCCGGCCGCAATTATAGTCCCATCGAAAAGCGTCGCCATCTTGTCGGTCGGGGTTTCCGGGAGTGGACAAGGTAGCTGCCGATTACCAGGCGGCGGACCATACATTCCGGTTTGCCGACCATCCATCCAGAATCGCGAGATCCGTTGACTCGCGGATGCCGCGTCCGTAAGATGAAAGACCGAAAAGCCGGGGCATCTGCTTGTGATCGACCAGACCATCTCGCATTACCGCATCATCGAGAAGCTCGGCGGCGGCGGCATGGGTGTGGTTTACAAGGCCGAGGACACGCGCCTGCACCGTTTCGTCGCCCTGAAGTTTCTGCCTGACGAAGTCGCGCGCGATCCCCAATGCCTCAGCCGCTTCCGTCGCGAGGCGCAGGCTGCGTCGGCCCTGAATCACCCCCACATCTGCACCATCTATGACATCGGCGAACAGGATGCCCAAGCATTTATCGCGATGGAGTTTCTGGATGGTCAGACGCTCAAGCACAAGGTGGAGAACCGGCCGCTCAAAATTGACGAGTTGTTGGACCTCAGCATTCAGATTGCTGACGCACTCGATGCGGCCCACAACCGCGGCATTGTGCATCGTGATATCAAGCCGGCCAATATTTTCATCACCAGCCGCGGGCAGGCGAAGATTCTCGACTTCGGGCTCGCTAAGGTTAACGCGAGTCGCAATCTTACGACGTCGATGACCGGGTCTACGATAGCGGATATTCGGGACGAACAACTTACAACTCCGGGCAGCACCGTGGGCACCGTTGCCTATATGTCCCCCGAACAAGCTCGTGGTGAAGAGCTCGATACGCGCACGGATCTATTTTCCTTCGGCGCTGTCATGTATGAGATGGGCACCGGCAAGGTGGCGTTTAGCGGCAGCACTTCCGCGGTTATCTTCGAGGCCATCCTCAATCGCGACCCGACGCCTCCGCCCCAGCTAAATCCGAGCCTGCCACCCGATCTCAACCTGATCATTGGCCGGGCACTGGAAAAGGACCGCGAGCTGCGCTATCAGACGGCTTCGGAAATACGCGCCGAATTGAAGCGCTTGAAACGCGACTTGGACTCAAAGCGGAGTGCCGTCGTCGCGCAGGGTTCGGTATCAGCGACACTGGCCGCCGGAGCTGTAGAGCAAGCAGCAGCCCCGGCCAGAAAGGCACATTCCATCCGATCGACGGGATTGATCGCCTGCGCCATCCTCATTCTTGGCGCAGGTGCAGGCTGGTTTCTCCGTGGCAGGTGGATGCCGACGTCCCAGCCCTCGTACCATCAGCTCACCTTTCGCCGAGGTACCATTCGGTCCGCGCATTTTACGCCCAACGGGCAGTCCGTCGTCTATGGCGCTGCCTGGGAAGGAACTCCGATCGATTTGTTCATTACCAGTCCTGAAAGTCCTCAATCGCGCTCCCTCAATCTTGTGGGGACGGCACTTTTGGCTATCTCCTCCTCGGGAGAAATGGCGGTATCGATGGATAGCCGCCCATCCGGACCTTATGCCCAGGTAGGAACGCTCGCCAGAGTGCCGCTCAACGGTGGATCTCCGCGCCCTGTGCTGGAAAACGTGCAATGGGCAGATTGGTCCCCGGATGGAAATGACCTGGCGATCGTGCGTGATGTTGGTGGTCGAAACCGGCTCGAGTTTCCCGTCGGGAAGGTGCTCTACGAAACCTCAGGCTGGATCAGCCATCCACGAGTTTCAAGAAAAGGGGACTTGGTGGCGTTCCTGGACCATCCTCTGCCCGGCGACGACGCGGGTTCTCTCAGCGTCGTGGATCTGAGCGGAAAGGTCAAGACTTTGGCTACCGGGTTCCAAACAACCCAGGGGCTGGCTTGGTCTGCTGACGGCGGGGAAATATGGTTCACCGCCAGTCGGCTTGGCGCTAAACGCGCCATTTACGCTTCGACACTGGGCGGGCGCGAGCGGCTAATCGCGCGGGTCCCCGATACTCTGACGATACACGATATCTGGCAGGATGGACGCGTACTCCTGGCCCGCGACACCTGGCGACGAGAACTCATTGGCCTCGCTTCCGGCGAGAGCAAGGAACGCGATCTGTCATGGTTCGACTACTCGTTCCCGGCAGAACTCTCGCCCGACGGCAAGGAGTTGCTCTTCACCGAGGAAGGTGAAGGCGGAGGACCGAACTACTCTGTTTATCAGCGAAAGATCGGTGAGGCTTCGGCCGTTCGCCTGGGAGACGGGCAGGCGATCAGCGTGTCGCCGGACGGCAAATGGGTTATTACCAGTCTGCCTTCAGCCCCGGCCCAGCTTATTCTTCTTCCGACCGGTCCTGGCGAGGCCAAGTCTCTCACTCACGACTCCATCAATCACAGTCGGGCAAGGTGGCTTCCGGATGGCCGGGGCTTCCTTTTCTCCGGCAAGGAACCAGGTCACGGGGCGCGTATTTACCGCCAGGATTCCTCCGATGGAAAACCCGTGCCTATCTCGCCCGAGGGAATCGATCCTCTCGTTCTGGTCCTTTCTCCGGACGGTCAGCTGGTGGTCGGCGTTGGGCCGGATGAGAAGGCGTATTTCTACCCGGTTGCCGGCGGAGAACCTAAACCCGTTCCAGGCATTGGGCTGGGAGAGCAACCTATTCAATGGAGCGACGACGCGAAGGCAATCTATCTCTACAAGCCGGGAGATCTGCCAGACAAAGTCTATCGGCTGGATTTGTCGACGGGCCACAAGACTCTGTGGAAAGAGCTGATGCCCACCGATTCAGCAGGCGTAAGCCGCATTGGTCCCATCCTCATCACGCCGGACGGCAAGTCATGCTTGTATGGCTATCACCGAATCCTGTCGGACCTCTATCTCGTGGAAGGATTAAAGTAAAGGAACCCTTATTCTTAGCCTCCACGATTCTTGCGGCAAGCGAGCTTTACCGAAGCAAGAGAAGGCGGAATACGCGAAGCTGCAGTAAGCAGCCAATGGCCGGAGACAGTCCTTCCACGTCGCTCACCGTTCACCGATTATTGGCGCAAACCGGTAGTTTCATGGATGCTTGCCGACGATTCCGGGTGGATCACGGGCTACCCTTCTATAATCCGGTAAGGGAAGAGTTGCCGACGACTCGGGCAGAATCATCCCGGGTCCGCTGCGCACTGCCCTCCTTCAAATGATGTGGTTAGCGCGCTCGATATATCAAAGAATAATGCAGCCTCCGGGAATTTCTCGATCAGAAGCCCAGAGATCCCAATGCCGAACTGACATAAACCAGAATTATTGGGAAGCCGGGACGATGATGGGCTCGGCGGTTTTGCTCCAGCCTTTCATCACGATTTTGCCGTCGGCCCGCACTGTGCCGGTCATCATGCCGGTAGTGTTGAACGGCGTGGTGACGTTGCCTTGGCGGTCGAGAGCGATTACGCCGCCGTCGCCGTGCTGGTCGACGAGCTCTTTCATTACCACATCGTCTGCGGCTTGCTCGAGCGAAACGTGCAGGTAGCGAACCCGCTCGCAGATGTCAGCGGCGACGATGTTGCGCATGAAAAACTCGCCGGTGCCGGTAGCGGAAACTCCGCAGCTTTCATTATTGGCGTAGGTGCCGGCGCCAATGATGGGCGAATCGCCCACGCGGCCTGGCATTTTCATTACGGTGCCGCCCGTGGAGGTACCAGCGGCGAGGTTTCCCTGCTGGTCGAGTGCAACAACGCCGACCGTGCCGTGCTCGTCGTCGCGATCGCCCTTCAGCGCAGAGGATTGCTTTTTTTCCCCGGCGGATTTCGCCTTCTTGTAGAGCTCCCAGAGGCGCTCGTTGTAAAAATAAAAAGGCGAGACGAGTTCGATTCCTTGCGATTTTGCGAATTCCTCGGCGCCGGGGCCGACCAGCATGACGTGCGGCGTTTTCTCCATCACGAGGCGGGCGAGATGGATTGGATTCGCGATGTGCTGGAGAGAGGCGACGGAGCCCGCAGCCAGAGTGCGGCCGTCCATGATAGCGGCGTCCATTTCAGGAACGCCGGCTCGGGTGTAGTAGGTGCCGCGGCCTGCGTCAAAAAGCCCGGAATCTTCCATGGAGCGAATTGTGGCCTCGACTGCATCGAGGCTCGCACCCCCGGAGGCAAGGATTGCATAACCTTGCTTGATAGCGACAATCATGGCCTCGCGCCGTGGCTCGATAAACCCTGGAGGCGCCTTGCTGTAATCGCCCGCGCCGCAATGCGCGACGAGGACGAAACTGGGGACATGTGGCGCAGCAGTCGTGCGAACAGGGCCTGCGAAAAGCAGCAAGGCAAAAGCGAAGAGGAGAGAAAGGGCGGCGAAACGGGCGAGTTTCATGGCGGCCTCCGGTGCATTTGATTTGAAGTAGCTTTGCAAACCCACTCACTTCGTAACTTTGCCCAGACGATGTCTATGACGGCGGACAGCCGACCAAGCCTGATACGGCCCACAGATCATACCTGCAATCAGTGCTGTGCGGAAACGGCGCTTGAACCCAGAAATTTACTATTGGCCATAAACCGCCAGAGGCGGGCGATTCTCAGGAGTTTGTAGCCGGCAGGGATTCCTCCCGTATCATGGGCTACTGGGAGTTATTGCAGGGTCACCCTGGCCAGCGTCAGTACATGATGGTGCGGGTCAGGTGATGCGGCCAGGGCGTGGTGTGGTAGTGCGTCCACAGGCGCGCGTCAATTTGCGGAATGATCACCTGCTGGTCCGACGGACGCAGCTTGTTGATCTCATCCGCCAGCAGCGCGGTCGCATACAGGCAATGAGCGCGAATTTCGATCTCCTGGCGGCTGTCACGCGGAATCAGTTGGTAAGTATTGATCGCCCGCTCCAGGGCGGGCGAATAGCGGGTGATGCCCATCAACCGCAGCGCCACCGGCACAATGTAGTCGGCAAAGGCGGTCATTTTCTGCGGATCTTCCAGCCCGAAGCCTCCCGCTGCCCCCAACCCTGAATAGATCTGCCAGAAGCCGAGTTGTGTCAGCTTGTAGAATTTCACTTCGTGCCCGTCGTACAGGCTCACGTCGTTGTAGCGTGGGAACTCCAGGGCCAACCGCTCCACGAGGCCCTTGCCGTTGTCATAAAGGCGAGGAGGACACGAGCGGATAAAGTTGTAATAACGCCCTCCATATTTTGCCGCCAGCACTGCGCCTGTCTCGCGGAAGAGCCCCATCTTCTCCTCCAGCATCGGGATTTCCATGTTGCCGGCAAAGATCTTCTCCATGTCGCGGCGCGTGATGCTCGCCAGAAACTTGCCATCCAGAATGGGAATACCGTTATCCATGGCGCGTTTCAGACAGGCGAACATCGCCTCGGAATCCGACAGGTGAGCGCTCGCGTAGTCGGTCTGGAATTTCACATGGGTCTTGAAGTCGGTGAACGCCGTATCAATGGTATTGGCCACCATAACGAAATCGATGGCGATATCGGGATTCTTCTCCAGTCCATAAGGCACCGCCAGATTCGGCACGGGCAGTTCTTCGTATGCCATCCAGCCTGCGATCTCCACGATCTTTTCGTAGTTGGTGCGCACATCGCGCGAGTTCGCAATGACCGGCCGTAGGCTCTCGGTGACCGGACTGCCCAGCGGCCGGGGCCAGTGAAGTGAATCGGACGGGCTGGAATTCATGGACTCGGCCGCGAATGCAGAGGGTTTCCCTGCTGCTGCAACCGCGGCTAACGCAGTAATTCCCTGCAACACCCGACGGCGGCTGAAATTCACTGGTATTCCTCGATGGGAGTGGTTGTTCCCGCAGAATCGAAGAAAGTTCTACGCTCTGCGTGTGCACGAGTGTAGCAAATGACTGAGTAGTCGCGAAGCATTTGCCGCCAGGGCATCTAACCAAAGCGTTTCTGACCCGATGATGGGCAAGCCGCAAGTAATCCCAAGGTAAGGTTTGCCGACCAACCGGGACCTACCCGTGGACACAACGGCGTTTCCGGGGGCTAACCCGCTGGAAGCGGGTTTCCGGGCTTAGGGATTGCGCTGGTTGAGCGCATTGAGCTGATCGCAGCGGAGCAGAGATCCGCGCTGTTCGGTTGCGAGGGCTGTTCCCCATCACAGGATCCCCCCTTTTACGCAACGATTGAGCCTTGACATGATATATGCACTATTATACATATGTATCGTAATGCATGTAGAGGTGCTCCAAACCCTGGGGGATCCGACTCGGCTCCGCATCGTGGAAATCCTGCGGGGCGGCGAGCATTCGGTCAACGACATTGTCGAGAACGTCGATATTGACCAGTCCGGCGTATCGCGGCACCTCCGCATCCTGCAGGAGGCTGGGTTCGTGCGCGTCCGCCCCGATGGACAGAAGCGCTTCTACTCACTTTGCCCCGAGCCCTTCAGAGATCTCGATGCCTGGGTAAGCCAGTATCGGCAACTGTGGGAAGGTCGTCTCGACAAGTTCGTCGAAGCCCTCGCGCGCAAACGCGACGCTAAAAAGTCCTGCCTTGAAACAAGAAAATCATCAAGGAGAGAACATCATGAGCGGAAAAGCGAATAACCGGTCCGATTACAAGATCGTCATCGAGCGCACGTACGAGGCATCGATCGAGGATGTCTGGGAGCTTTGGACGACTAGAGAGGGAATCGAATCGTGGTGGGGTCCGGAAGGGTTCTCGGTAAAGGTTCACGAGCTCGATCTGAGGGCCGGTGGCCAGATGGTATATGCGATGACGGCGGTCGATCCGCCGCAGGTTCAGTTCATGAACAAGGCGGGGATGCCTCTGACGACTGAAGCGAGGCTGACCTACACCGAGATCGTTCCGGGCAAGACGATCGCCTACACTCACCGGGCCGATTTCATTCCAGGCGTTGAGCCATACAACGTAGGCAACAAGGTGGACTTCTTTGCGGTAGGAGGCAACGTGCGCATGGTCCTGACGCTTGACCCGATGCATAGCGATGAGTGGACGCAGCGGGCAGTGATGGGCATGGAGAGCCAACTTGGAAAGCTCGCCCCGGTCATTGCTAGCCGAGGCGGGAAATAGACGGTCTCCGTCCAGTGGGCTCATAAGGATCTCTTCAGTGAGCCCACTGATCGACCAAGCCTTGCAACTTGAGGGAGAGAGGAATGTATGTACAAAAGAGTCGTCAATGTTAACCGGAATGCGGGGATCATAAGCTCCGAAGTGACCGCGACAAGAGCCCTGCTTGGTTGCGGTGTCGCTGCCGGCCCTCTATTTCTTCTGACCTTCGTGATTCAAATCCTGGTTCGTCCTGAATTCCGCTTTACTCGTAGCGAGCCCAGCGTACTGAGCATTGGGCCATTGGGTTGGATTCAGATTGGTGACTTCGCAGCCTAGCCTGGTCGGGCATCGTGCAATACCGCACGCATATCGGTCCACGCCCAATCGCCGCAGCACTCACCGAGCTCGGATAGGTCCTCAAATCGGCTTGTCGGAAATGATCTCCGCACTTGGCACCGTTCTGGGCGGATTACCGAGCAGCCGGACGGGATTGCTCCCGTCCAGCCCTCTAAGAACCGTGCATGAAAGTTTCCTCTCACACAGCTCAAGCCCTTCGAACGCCTCTTTCGGGGAGACGCGGTTTCGAGGGATCAGCAGGCGTTGCAAGGCTCGCACCTTGCCCCATCTGCTTGCCTTCGTCGCCTGCACGATACGCACTGGGAGTCGGCGAACGTTGCGGTTAATGGCTTGCCAATCCATGGCGTACCATTCTGCTGCCTCGCGTGAGACTGCACCAACAGCTTGCGCTGTCGTCATCTGCTTTGCCTCATATGCCGATTTGCCCAGTTCTCTCGTGGGAAGCACCAGAAGGAAGTCAGCTCGCTTTCGCGCCCGGTGATGTTGTCGATGGAACTGACGCAACCGGTATCCGTTCCATTACAGAGCGGCATTCGCTTCCTCCTCCCTCTCATGTCCGCACCGCCATCGGCCCATCTTGCGATGTGCTTTCCCTGGTGGGGAGCGATACGGATTTATCCTGTTCCATTGGAATGACGCGATAGGTTAGGTCCGCTCTGTACGCCGGCAGTGTGATGTGACCATGACGGAGAAACCCGTACGTTCCGTACCCACTGCGAGAAGAACCGCGCAGCATCTTAGGTTCTCTAAGAGTGACGACGCTTACGAGCATTCGTGTATTCTGACCTTGCTACCAAGCCTAGGCCCTCTCCACTTTGTGCCAGCAGATACACCGTCGCCTCG
>Ga0208189_1000702_pt1 | contig 16961 bp, 15 predicted proteins | sample June2015DPH_10_5_FD_184702 | JGI IMG/M metagenome (GOLD analysis project Ga0208189, IMG submission 184702) | Peatland microbial communities from SPRUCE experiment site at the Marcell Experimental Forest, Minnesota, USA - June2015DPH_10_40... | ecosystem: Environmental > Terrestrial > Soil >... | reverse complement strand
GCTTTTCCTCCATGACACTGCTCACTTTCCACGGCATCGGCGCTCCTCCCTGCAAGCGCCTGCCATTAGTTCACAGTGTCAGGAATCCTCCCGGTCCGTTCTGTCAGCCATCCGCCCGGTCTGTACCTGCGGGAGGCACCCCCACCCCCCTGTTTTTGCGTATGTAGGGGAAACAAAGGGGTTACGGGCGAATTTCGTGTATCGAGGGGAAATAAAGGAGTTAGCCTGCGCAAAGGCGAAGAAAAAACAAAGAGAAGGGGAGAAGTCGTCCAGGAAGCAGGCCAAGAAGAGCTCTGGAGCCGAGCGCGGGCGGGCTGGTGCCGACTATTCACAACGCATCATACCACATTATTTACCGCATGTCAAATAGTATTTAGTAGGTACTAGTTTCGAAACTGGTACGAGGGGGGAAGGGTTGCGGAGAGAGGGGACCCACCCTTTCAAATGGCGAAAGGGTAGGCCACCCGGACTCGCGTCGCGTTCTTAGGGGCGCGCTACCTGCGGCGCACGAGACCACGGAATCACAGACGGCTCAGTCAGCCTTGACAATGGTATCGTATGTGTTACCATTTATTATGAAGGCGCATCCAATGGCTTTGACACGGGATTTCAAGGAAACCATCCGGGCGCGCGTGAAGCGCGATCCTGGTTTCCGCAAGGCGCTTCTCCGGGAGGGAATCGAGAATTTTCTTTCCGGTGACGTGGAAACCGGCAAGATCATTCTTCGCGACTTCATCAACGCCACGATTGGATTTACCAAGCTAAGCGACGTTACCCATCGCTCGGCGAAAAGCCTGATGCGGATGCTCGGTCCCCGGGGCAACCCTCAGGCGCGCAACTTGTTTGAGATCGTGGCCCATTTACAGCGCGCGGAAGGCGTGCGCTTCGAGGTCCGGTCCACGCGTGCCGCCTTACGCACGAAGCGACAGCCACTCTCCCATGGAACAAGACACGCTGTCTCTGGCGAGAACTAAGATGAAAACCAAGGCACGAAAGAAACGCAGGCGCGTTGGCCGCGTGACCGGGGGCAGCGGAAACATCTTTGCAGACCTGGGCCTTCCCAATCCTGAACAGGAACTGCTCAAGGCGCAGCTCACCCTGCAAATTTACACGATCCTCAAGGACAGCGGCAAGTCGCGATCGCCAAAATTCTCGGCGTGCAGCAGCCCCAGGTCTCCTTGCTCATGCGCAACCGCGCGGGTAATTTTTCCATTGGACGCCTGATGGAATTCCTCACTGCGCTGCGTCAAGACGTTGAAATTACCGTCCGGCCCACGCGCAGGGAACACGGTGCGCTTTCGGTTGTCTCTGCCTGATCAGGGGCGCGAGCCGCCCGCCTGGAGTTCCAAGTTTTCAGTTTTAAGTTTAAGATCAAGGAAAAATTCAAGACCTACCCTCCCACGACGAGGGATCGGGCACCCAGGGTTTACTTCCCATTTATCGGTCGGGCCGCCCGCCTGACTTTTGGGCCTGCACGCGCGGGCTCCTCGCGGAACCGATCCTACTCTGGATGCTTTATACTAAGAATCTGGCAAGGTAGTAATCATCGGCGCATGTAGATGCCTGAATTCAAACTCACCAGCGAGATTATCAAGCGCTCAGTCGCAAGGACTTGGGACAAGGCGAAGCTCGAGTGGTCTTTGCTCGATGTGTATGAAGCAGACGAGCCAGAAACATGCCTTTGCGGTCACTATCCAATCGTAGAGCTATGTGTGATTCAGAATCGCCTCAATGGTGGCCAAGCGACGGTAGGCAACTGCTGCGTGAAGAAGTTTGTTGGCTTGCCATCCGACGAGATTTTCCAGGGTGTCAAGCGAGTCCGGAAAGACAAATCCAAATCGCTCAACCCTGAAGCCATTAATCATGCATTCGAGCGAGGGTGGATTGATAGCGGGCAACACGACTTTTACTTGAACGTGATGCGGAAGCGTCGTCTGACCTTTAAACAGAAAGCCAAGAAACTGCAGATCAATGAGCTAGTGTTGCAAAGGATGAGGAGACACTGAGCGAACCATACCGAACCGTCACCTGGGAGGCTGATTAAACCCTTCAACCTTACGCCGCAGGTCGTCCACTACCCCGCGATAGTGTCGAATCAGCAGTTTAGAGCTGATTCACAACTAAACGATTCGCAGCAACTTTTAGGATTTTAATAGAGGGGGAACCGGAAACCAAAAGGGTAGGGGACCCGGTGGCCTCACGGGCTTGACGGTGCGCCACCCGCCAACCAAATTCCTCTTAGAACTTTACCCTTGTGCAACCCGCCCACCCGACTGGTCCACACGAGGTCGTTTTCGGAATTTAGGGCTGCGCGACCCGTCGCTGTTTGAAATATTTCGCGTCAAGGTACACCGATGTTTTTCTGGAACGATCAATCCAGTCTAGAAATACTGAATGGTTCTTGGGCACTCCGGCAAACCGGCGTGTCCACAGAAGATAGCACTGCTTACGCGTCCTTGTTAACGCGACCAGGAATTTACACACTTCGATGTCGTCGATCTTTAGTGGATTTCTGGGCAGATCACCGTCATGTAGTCCAACCACAAACACGTACTGTGCCGACAAACCCTTTGCGCTCTGGAACGATGTCAGTTTTATTGTCGGTTTGCCGAATTCTGGCTGTGGTGCTTTTGACGTGGCGACGGGCTCTTCGAATTTCTCCACTTCCTGAGAAACGCTATCGCGGTAGGCCTCGGGTATCATCGCGATCAAAGGCTTTGTGGAAAGCATGCTCGCGGGAGCTCTTGTGAAAAATGCTGGTTTGTCGAGCTCGAGCATAATCCGCCAACCCAAAGATGATCCTGCATCCTCCTTCAGGGTCTTCAAGCCGTCTTCACGTGTTATCTGGTCCTCCTCACCCTCTGCACCTTCCTTTTCATCCAAGACATATCCGAGCTCTTTCAGGTGGGCCGAAATCTGTCTCAAATACTGTTTGTTGCCGATGATAAGGACGGTTGGATATCTGCCTTCCCGAGAGTCTTTGATGTATTGTGAGGGGATTGATCGCACGACCTCCGCGATCACACGGCCGAAATAGTTTCCTGCGCCGCTCTTCTGGATTGATGTTTGCACGAGTTGGAGCTTTGGATGTGCAGCACTATCACGCTCTTTATATGGAGGAAAATACCGATATGCTTTCGGGATGCGGCCCTTGAGATGTCCGGCCACCGTCGCCGCGCGCACCACATCATCAAACGCACTTACAACCACCTGGGGGCACCTGAGGCAAAACGGCAGCTCATATGCCTGGAAATCCGGCGATGAATAGCAGTCGCGAATGAAATTCCAATTTGAGCTGCGTAATGCGCCGTAAAGGACCTGGTCGTCATCCCCGGCAACGACAATAGGGCTCTTTCGGGATAGCAGGTCGAGGAGGGAAATTTCCAATAGATTGAAATCTTGGTATTCATCGACCAGGATCAAATCGTGGCGTTCAGCGGTGTGCGGTGCAGCCGCTATTTGCAGGTAGACGCGGAAAACCATGTCATCGAAACTGACCGCATCATAGAAATTCGACCGGTCGAGAAAGAAACGCGTCGCGACGTCGTCAACAGCTTGGCGCATGAGTTTGACAAAATGAGGGGGCGCTTGATCACCTGGGTGCAAAAACGACCAGTCGCTCTTTATCACGCTGGGCAGCTTGGGAAACAGTCTGAAATCTTCGCTGAGTCCTTCTCTCAAGTACGGATTCCGGTGTAACAACTGCTTGCAATGCGCGTGAAACGTAAATACGTCTGCCAGACCTGACAGGTCGTGCCTCAGCTCGTCCGCGAGGGCGTTGATAAATGTCACGACGAGATGGCTGGCTTCCTTGTGCGCCTCATTGCTCTTCGTGAGAAGCGTCTTGAAGAGCGAAGTCTTTCCCGCCCCTGGGCCAGCGACGACTATTTTCTTGGGATGATTCGACTGCACGACCAGATTAATTGCCGCTTGCAGCTCGCGCTCGAACTCACCCTCCTCATGCTTGGTGGGTGGCGCAGCCTTTGGCTTGAATTTGGGTTGTACATGGGCAGGATACCACTTTAGAAAATAACTGGGGAGTGATGAAGGGTAAGGGAGTGGGTGGCCTCGGGTGAAGTTTTAAGTATTCAGTTATAAGTTGTAAGTTTACGACTAAAGAGAAAACCCAAGACCCACGCACTCACGACCAGGGATGAGGCACCTAGAGTTTACTTCCCATTAAGTGGCCGGGCCGCCCGCCAGGCTCACAGGCCGCCGTGGAAGCGTGCGAAGGCGTGGGCCAGCATGAGCGACATGATCAGGATGCCCGCCCCGAGGACGAGCACGTGCCGGGTTTTGCGCAGATTGAAGCTGCCGACACGACAGACGAGCAGGTAGCCGACGGCAAGGTTGAAGAAGCCCCATAGGACATTGACCATCGAGGAGGACAAGCCTACCCCGGGTGGTGATGCGAAGGGACTTTGGAAGGCATGGCCCGAGATCCCATTGCCGAAATGGGGCAGGGCGTTCGCGAGGAAGGCGCCCCCGAAGAAGTACGACACATAGTGATACCAGCGCATGGTTGCTCCCTTCTCATTGGCGAGCCAATGGTAGCAGGTCTCGGGTGGGACGCGAGTTCTAAGTAATCAGCTATAAGTTTGAGTTCAAAGGGAAGAGAAACCCAAGACCCAGGTTCAGACGGCGAACCTGGGGCACCCTCCGCGTTTCACCACGTGGCGATGAATGGCGGATTGGGTAGCCTCTCAAGGCTCTGCGGCGGTGAACTCGACGTAATCGAGGGCGGCGCGTTCGGGACCGTCTGGACGGCCCTCGATGCGCAGCGCGTCCCCTGTTTTCAGGGCGATGCCCGGAATGCGATGTCGCGTGGAAGAGTCTGCGTTGGGAACTGTCGCGGGGAATTGCTCGTTGGCGCTCCACTCCGCGATGAGTTGGTTCCCCAGATACACGCGGAATCGAGAGGCGCCGTTCGACTGGTCGAAATAACGGACGTCGATGTCGTAGCGGCCTGGAGCACCCGTGAAATGAAAAGTGGCCTTGCAGGACGCAGAGTCCGAGGGGCATTCGATTCCCTTGCCGCCGGAAGCAGCCTCCCACGGAGTGACGTTGAACGCCACGTAGCCGCGCAACTCCATGTCCTCCGCTTCCACTCGGCCGGGATAGTGGCCGACGCGTCCGCGTTCATCCGGCACGCCAGAGGTTCGGGCAAACCAGTTGCAGATGGCGTCGCGCCAGACGATGGCGTGGCCTGCCTGGTACTCGAGGCGCCGCAACACGTCTTCGTAACGTTGCTGATCCACGCGGCCTTGCAACGATTGCCACTGGGTGACCAGGGCAGCGGCGCGGCTGGCGCCATCATAATGCGAATCGTAAATATGCTGGATGACAGTTTTGCCGGAATGAAGTTTGTAGAAGTAAGGAACATGGCGGAAAAACAAGAGCAATTCGTCTGGCGTGGTTTCCACGGACTCATATTGCTTCGCAACGGCGGGAGAATATTGCGCGACGTAGCCAGTCCCTGTTGAGACCGTGCGGTCCATGCCAATGCCCGCGTGATCCGCGCGGTGCCACTGCCCCCAGCCATTTCGTTCTGACGATTCCACCCCGGGGCCATAGTGGCTGCCGAGAATATCGGTGAGCGTGCCTGCCCCGAGCGGCCCCGTATAGCTTTCGTAGATGTTCCAGGAGGAAAGCAGCATGGCATCAATCGTGGATACGGTCGTTGCATCGTTGCCAAAGGTGAGCCGCGTCCATTCCTCAGTAATCGTTTGCGCGCTGAGGGCGGGGTCCCACGCCAAGCGGCCGAAGCCATAAAGGTTGGCCATCGCGAGGGGATGCGCCAGCCAGTTCGCATCCATGCCCACGTTCGCGACGCCCACCAAGCCACCGTATGGGCGTTGGTAGGTCTTGCCGGAAACCAATTCGCGCACGGGAGTGGATTGGCCCGCGTTGCGCATATCGAAATCGAGCACTTCCTTCCACATCGGCAGGAGATAACAGAGATGTCGCTGCTGCCCGGTATATTCCTGCGTAATTTGCAGCTCGATGGCTTCATTCGTTTTTTCCAGGCCGCCGAGCAGGGGGGAAACCGGTTCGCGCACCTGAAAATCGATGGGCCCATGTTTGATTTGAATGACGACGTTGTCCGCGAATTGGCCGTCGAGCGGGTGAAAAACGTCGTAGGCCGCCCGGGCGCGATCATTCTTGGGATTGCGCCAGTCGAGATGGTGGTCGTAAACGAAGCTGCGATAGAAGAGCAACCCGCCGTGCGGCTTTAGCGCGCGCGCAATCACGTTGGCGGCGTCGGCGGGAGTGCGTCCATAGCTGGCGGGCCCGGCGCGGCCTTCCGAATCGGCCATCACCACGAATCCGGCAAAGTCTGGAATTTCCGCGTAGAGTGCATCCACCGTTTGTTGCCACCACGCGGCCACGCGCGGATCGAGCGGATCAAAGGTAGGCAATCCGCCGATAGCTCTTGGACTGCTGACGTCAACGGAAAGTGCCAGGCGCACGCCCCATGGGCGGAACGCTTCGGCAACGCGGCGCAGTTGCGGGAGGAAGTCCCTTTCGAGAAGCTGGGGATTCGCGTTCACATTGTTTATTGCGCATGCATTTATCCCGACGGAGGCAAGAAGACGGGCGTATTCGCCGGCACGCGAGAGGTCCTGGCGGACGTGGCCATCTTCAAAGAAGAGCGAGGCTCCGGCATAGCCCCGTTCGATCGTGCCGTCCAGGTTGTCCCACTGATCCACCATGCGAATTGTGTTGGCGGGAACTTGTAGTTCGTTCAGGGATTGCAAACTTTCCGCGCGGGCGATTTTGCTCAGGAAGGCGAAAACGCCGTAGAGCACGCCGCGGTCGTTCGGCGCGGTGATGATGAAGCCGGTGGTGCCATTCATTTTTGCTTGAGTGAGCCAGTAGCCATCCGGCGAAAGAGATTGCGGAGGGCGAAGATCGGGGAGGAGTTGTGTGACTTGGCTCTGCGTCCCCAGAAGGATGACAGGTCCATAGGTTAGCGCGGTGGTGGCGTGAAATTCGCCGTCCAACAAACCACGAAGCCCGCGAGTCAATTCCTGCTCGGCCGACTCCAGAACGGGAGAATCGCCAGCACGCACAATGAGGCGGGAAACCGAGGAGTATTTCGCGCTTGCTGTGGGATCAAGCCGGGCGTAACGCAACCAGGCCTCTTGGCCTGTCTCCGCCCGAAGTGATTGCGTCCCGGCGCCGAGCAAGAAAACCGTGATCGTGAAAACTTGCAGCAGCCGCCAGGATGAATTCTTCGAGCGAGCCCAGCGCAGAAAAAGTCCGGAAAGTTTCATGTCGCGCCGAATCTAACACAACTCCGGCAGGGCAGCGTCGAAAGTTTGTCACAACGGGATTGGCTATTTGCTTTTGCGAGGCTTCTTGCGATTGGTTGTCGAGCTTTTGCCGAGCGGCGGATGCCAGTGGCAGATATTGATGTCCACGCGCGATTCCCGCAGGGTCACGCCTTCGCTTTCCAGCAGTTTGCGCTGCAGCGAAGCGTACGGCTCACGGATGAGCAGTTTCCCGCGTTCACCCACCACGCGATGCCACGGTATGCCTTTACCAGAAGGGGTCGCCGCCATGGCCCTGCCCGCGGCTCTCGCCCCGCCGCGCAGACGTAAAGCTCTAGCGAGCGACCCATAGGTGAGAACCCGGCCGCGCGGAATAAGTTTCACCAGCCGGTACACCGGATCCCAGGACATCTCGAAAACCTCCATGGCTCAAGCGGCCTCTATGGTAAGGACGACCCGCGCGGCTCACAAGAGAAACTTGCTGCTGGGAAGTGTTGAATGAAGTGCAGGCTGCCGCGGCGCAACGCTACCGCAGCACAGGACCAAAACAATGATGGCATGCAGTGAAAAAATGGATGCAGCAACAACCGGCAACGGCGCGAGCATGGCTGCAGCGCCGGGGCAAGCAACCATTACTAATTTGACGCATCCTATGTTGCATCCTGTAGTGGAAGTAGCTTACACTACAGACATCAGGCGGAGAGTTGGCCACCCGCTTTCGGTTGCTGCTCCTTCTGTCAGGCTTCTTCGCCGAGGTACCGCGATGGCTTTCGTTCGCCGCAAAGGAAATGCCTACTACCTGGTGCACAATGTGCGCCGCGGTGGAAAAGTGCGGCAACTCCATCTCGCGCGGCTCGGCGATCGCGCCCGCATCACCGACGAGATTGTTCGCGCAGTCAGCAAGAAACATCCTTTCGTGGAACTCAACTGGCGCACCCTTCGCGACCAGTTGAACAATCAGATCGATCTGTCCGACCCTCAATCGCCCGCGGTTCAGAAGCTCGTCCACTCCCTGCGAAACCTCAATGTGGACCTGGCGGGCTTCTTCCCGCCTGTTCTTCGACTTTCCGAAGCGCCCGCGGTGGCGCGGGAGCTGCTTTTGCAGTTGCGGCTCCTGCAGTCCACCATCCAGGTGAAGCTCGATCAGTTTGCCCGCAAGGATGAACTGAAGAGACTCGGCCGGACCAGCGGTCGCATTGGAACCGCGCATCCCGGATTCCGGGGGCGCTAGGAGGCGGTCATGGGGACAGCCGATCTTTCTCTCAATCCAAATATACGCAGCGCGGAAACCGTCGAGTTTCAGAAGGCTCTGCGTTCCAAGATCGTGGGGCAGGACGAGGGTGTGCAAGCGCTCGTCGAGCTGTTCCAGGTCTTCACCGCCGGACTGAATTCCCCGGGCCGCCCGGTAGGCAACCTGTTGTTCCTCGGGCCGACGGGCTCCGGCAAAACGCGCATCGTGGAAGCCGCGGCGGAAATTTTGCTTGGCAGCCCGCGCGCCATCATCAAAATCGATTGCGCCGAATTCCAGCACTCCCACGAGATTGCCAAGTTGATCGGCTCGCCTCCGGGCTATCTTGGGCACCGCGAAACGCATCCCCTGATCACCCAGGAAGCGCTGGCGGCGCACCACACGGACAAGCTGAAACTGTCTTTTCTGCTCTTCGACGAAATCGAAAAGGCCAGCGACGCCCTCTGGCAATTGCTTCTCGGCATGCTGGACAAAGCCACGCTCACACTTGGCGACAACCGCCGCGTGGATCTCTCGCAGACCGTCATCTTCATGACCTCCAACCTGGGCGCGGGCGAAATCACCGAACTCATGGATGGCGGATACGGCTTCATCAAGTCTGACGACAAGCCCAAGACCAACCTCGATCAGAAAGTCGAGCGCACCGCGGTCGAAGCGGCCAAACGCAAGTTCTCCCCCGAATTTATGAACCGCCTGGACAAGCTGGTGGTCTTCCATTCGCTAAAGCGCGAGCAACTCGAGCAGGTTCTCGAGATCGAGCTGGGCATGGTCCAGAAGCGCGTCTTGGACGCCGCCAACGGCAAATTCCTCTTCCACGTCACCGACGCTGGCCGCGATTTTCTTTTGCAGGAAGGCACCGACCAGCGCTACGGCGCCCGCCATTTGAAACGCGCCATCGAGCGTTACGTCGTCTATCCACTGGCCAACCTCCTCGCTACGCAGCAAGTGCGCGTCGGCGACCTTGTTCGCATCGATTGGGATGGGCAGCACAAGGAATTGACCTTCGTTCGTGAGCAGGAAGGCGCTCTCGTCTCCACCGAATCCGCGGAAAGGGAAGCCGCTGCCGCCATCCTTGGCGCGGACGGTCTTGGCAAAGGCGCCCCCGCCGAAGCCATCGCGGGTGATGTCTCCAGCCCGCCTGCTCTCTCCGCAGCTTCGCCCGCCGCCGCGCGACAAACGCTGCAAGGCCGCAAAAAAGACGATCGCTGAGCAAAGAATTACCTGTCCGTTGGTGCAGGGGGGCTTCATCCCAGCGCCTCTTTTTGTCATCCATTCAGTGACAATTTGTGTTTCAGCATTCTCAGTTTGCGCTTGGATGGAACATCGTCTCACGCCGTGAGACGGTTTCCAAGACTGCAACACGCGTATGTCGTTGAGTGCATGGGTTCTTGCGCTAGCGGTGCAAATTCCGCATTGTGGCACGCTCCATGCATATTTAGACCTGACCGCGCTACTTTGCTTACGCGGTGCCGCTTGCTCCCGTTGGGCGGTGCACTAAAGCAAAGAGCGTTCTAGGCCGAGGTAGAAAGTATGAGAGCAGCCGTGCGGCAACAACTAGACCCCAGCATCCGCAGCAACGACACGCGCGACTTCCATCAATCGCTTCGCGCCAAGATCGTGGGCCAGGAGGAAGGCGTGCAGGCCCTCGTGGACCTCTTCCAGGTCTTCAACGCTGGCCTTAACTCCCCGGGCCGCCCTGTCGGCAATCTTCTCTTCCTTGGACCCACCGGCTCCGGCAAAACGCGCATAGTGGAAGCTGCGGCAGAGATACTTTTTGGAGACCCACGCGCCATCATCAAAGTCGACTGCGCGGAATTCCAGCACTCCCACGAAATCGCGAAACTCATCGGCTCGCCTCCAGGCTATCTCGGCCATCGCGAAACTCATCCCTTGATCACACAGGAGGCCCTGGCGGTTTCCCACAGCGACAAGCTGAAGCTTTCCTTTTTGCTCTTCGACGAAATCGAAAAAGCCAGCGACGCCCTCTGGCAGTTGCTCCTCGGCATGCTGGACAAGGCCACCCTCACCCTCGGCGACAATCGCCGCGTGGATCTCTCCCAAACCGTCATCTTCCTGACCTCCAACCTCGGTGGCGGCGACATCACCGAACTCATGGCCGGGGGTTATGGCTTCATCGAGTCCGACGACAAGCCCAAGACCAACCTCGACCAGAAAGTCGAGCGCACCGCCGTGGAAGCGGCACGCCGCAAGTTCTCCCCCGAATTCATGAACCGCCTGGACAAGGTCGTGGTCTTCCACCCGCTCCAGCGCAAACAGCTCGAGCAGGTTCTGGATATCGAGCTGACCATGGTGCAACAGCGAGTCCTCGAAACGGCCAAAGGCCAGTTCCTTTTCCGCGTCACCGAACCTGGCCGCGATTTCCTCCTGCAGGAAGGCACCGACCAGCGCTACGGCGCGCGCCACCTCAAGCGCGCCATCGAACGCCACGTCGTCTACCCCATGGCCAATCTTTTGGCCACGGAACAAGTCCATTTCGGCGACCTGATCTGCATCGATTGGGATCGCGACGACGACCACCTCAATTTCGCGCGCGAAGGCGAAAACGCGGCCATGCCGGTCCGTCGGCCAGAGCCGGTTGCTGCCCCGAGGCTTTCACAAGCCCGCGGCGGACGCCCCGTCGAAGCTCCCAGTGTGCAAGTTACCCCAGAACCTGCGCCGCGTTTCGCGCGATAATTTTCGTTTGCTCCTCCTCTCGAAAGCCCGGGCGGACAACTGCCCGGGCTTTTCCTTCCCAGCCCCCTCGTATAATCCTGCAATCCCAAGCCAACTCCTCAAACTTGTCATTGCGACCGGAGGGAAGGCGCTTTTGGCCGTCCCGGAGTGGAGGAATCCCTCCGTGACTTTAGAATTCAGGTTCAGACAGCCATCCCCCACTGCGTCAGGTCGCGCGAGCGCAGCTTCTTGCGCCGACCGGAGCTTCAGTTTTGCCCTGCTTGTCACGATCTTGATGCGGACCTTCGCGGGGCCGCGGCGGAATCCTTTAGCGAATAAGGGCTTTCGCGCGCGCTGTCGCCCGTGGCGGGCAATCCGCCAAACAGCGGCGAAAAAATGTTCGCCACGCCTTGCCCGATCAATTCCACGTTGGGGTTGTGCTTGTCTCCGCTCATGCGGTCAGACACGACCGCGGACATTAGCGACTCGATTGCGCCCAGCATTGCCACCGTCACCGCCGGCGAAAGCAGGTGCAGCAGCAGGCTGGGCTTCAGTGTTGGCACCGCCAGGTGTGCGGCAGCCCGCTGGGAATACCGCCAAACCGCGTGATGATCCCCAGCACCACAACCACGAACGCGCCCGTCGGCCCGCCGATCTGCGTACTTGAGCCGCCCAGCGCCGAAATCAAAAAGCCGGTGACGATCGCGCAGTAAATCCCCGCTTGCGGCGGCACGCCCGAAGCGATGGCAAACGCCATCGCCAGCGGAAGCGCCACCAGCCCCACGGTGACTCCCGCAATCAGATCGGCAACGAATTTGTCGAAGGTATATTCGCGAAGAAGTATGACGGACTTGGGTAACCACGCGTCTGGCAAAACACTCATGACCTGGCTTGGCTCCGTTTCTTGACTTTTCCTAGTGTATCAGGCGCAAGGTGGGATTTCGGCGGGACGTGGCGTGGCCGTGCCCATAAACTTCAATTGCAGGAGAGCTGAATTATTAATAAGGAAATTTCGGGCTAATCCGCGGCTTCGCTCTTTTTCCCGCCGGGTTTCCAGCGCAGCACCGGTTTTCGCGCTGCCGCCACTTCATCGAGCCGCCGCACACGCGTTGTATGCGGCGCCGTCTTCACCACTTCCGGATCGGCTTCGGCTTCCCTGGCGATCGATTTCATCGCATCAATAAACAGATCGCACTCCTCTTTCGATTCCGATTCCGTCGGCTCGATCATCAGCGCGCCGGGAACGATCAGCGGGAATGCCGTCGTATACGGATGAAAGCCGTAATCGATCAGCCGCTTGGCGATATCCATCGTATTCACGCCGTGCTTTTTCTGCAGAGCGTCGCTGAACACAACTTCATGCATCGAAGGCCGCGTGTATGGCAAATCAAACACGCCTTCCAGATGCTTCCGGATATAGTTCGCGTTCAAAACGGCATCTTCCGTGGCCTGCCGCACGCCGGGTCCGTACGCCAGGATGTACGCCAGCGCCCGCACCAGCACGCCGAAATTTCCGCCGAACGCGCGCACGCGCCCGATGCTTTCCTTGCGGTGGTAATCCAGCACCAGCCGGCCGCCCTCTTTTTCCACCAGCACCGGCACCGGCAAATAAGGTTCCAGGATTTTCTTGGTCGCAACGGGACCCGCGCCAGGTCCGCCTCCGCCATGCGGCGTCGAAAACGTTTTGTGCAGGTTCAGGTGCATCACGTCCACGCCCAGGTCGCCGGGCCGCGTCACGCCAGCCAGCGCGTTCATGTTTGCGCCGTCCATGTAGAGCAACGCGCCCTTGGCATGCAGCACCTTGGCGATTTCCGCGATGCGCTGCTCGAAAATTCCCAGCGTCGAGGGATTGGTGAGCATCAACGCCGCAACGTCGCCCGTCACCTGCTCGACCAGGCGCGCGATGTCAATCTGGCCTTCGTCGCTGGACTTGATGTTCTGGACCTGGTAGCCCGCAATAATTGCCGTTGCCGGGTTTGTGCCGTGCGCCGAATCCGGGATCAGCACCGTCTTGCGCGGGTTCCCCAACTTCTCGTGATGCGCGCGGATCAACAGAATTCCCGTCAGTTCGCCCTGTGCGCCCGCCGCCGGCTGTAGCGTCACCGCGTCCATACCCGTGATTTCCAGCAGGCACTTTTCCAGGAGTTGCAGAATTTTCAGGCAACCCTGCGACAGCTCTTGCGGCTGGTACGGATGTTCCGTAGCCAGCCCCGCCAACCGCGCCACAAATTCATTTACGCGCGGGTTGTACTTCATCGTGCAGGAACCCAGCGGGTACATCCCCAGATCAATCGCGTAGTTCCACGTCGAAAGGCGCGTAAAATGCCGCAGCACCTCGATCTCGCTGACTTCGGGAAAACCCTCGACGCCCCCGCCGCGGTGAAATTCTCCCAACGCTTTCGCCGCATCTACCGGCGGAACATCCAGAGGCGGAAGATCAAACGCGCGCTTCCCCGGCGAAGATTTCTCAAAGATCAAGCCCTCGCTCTGGGTGGGGTGCCGCAAAACCTTCTTGATGTTGTCATTCATTGCTGAATTCTTCGGGCAAAGCTTCCCATCGCCAATCCTTTCGCCACATTCTCCTTGGTCATAGCGGCTGCTCCAATGCGCGTCTCACCGCGGCAACCATGCGATCAATCTCCGCGCGCGAGGTCGTTTCCGTCACGCAAACCAGCGCGTGCTTTGTCAACTCCGGGTAGGCCGATCCCAGCACAAACGGCCCGACAATCTTTTCCTTCAGCAGTTCGGCGTTCACCATCTTCACCGAGCGCGGCAGTTCCACCACGAATTCGTTAAAGAACGGCGCCGCAAACGTCCGCTTCACGCCCGGAATCGTCTGCAGTTCGTGCAATGCGAATTGCGCTTTCGCCAGGTTTTGCTCGGCCATCTCGCGCAGGCCTTCTTTGCCGAGCAGCGTCAGGTGCACCGTCGCCGCCAGCGCGCAGAGCGCCTGGTTCGTGCAGATATTCGACGTCGCCTTCTCCCGGCGAATGTGCTGCTCGCGCGTCGCCAGCGTCAGCACGAACCCGCGGCGGCCGTCCAGGTCCACGGTCTGGCCCGCCAGGCGGCCCGGCATCTGCCGCACAAATTTTTCCTTTGAAGCGATTACGCCAGCGAACGGGCCGCCGTAGCTCGGCGCCAGGCCAAAACTCTGCGCCTCCATCGCCACGATGTCCGCTTCGGCGGGCGGTTTCACTACGCCCAGTGAAACTGCCTCTGTAATCGCTGTCAACAGCAGCGCGCCGACGGCATGCGCCGCTTCCGCCAGCGAACCCAGCGATTCCATCACGCCAAAAAAATTGGGCGACTGCACCACCACAGCGCACACATCGTCCCGCAGCGCGCTTTGCAGTCCCTTCGCATCCACGGTTCCTGCCGCGATATATCCGACCTCTTCCACACGCAACCTGGAATTTTTCGCGTACGTCTTCAGCACTTCGCGATATTCCGGATGCACGGACCGCGCCAGCAGCACGCGCCGCTTCCCAGTCAGCCGCTCCGCCATCAACACGGCTTCCGTCGTCGCCGTCGATCCGTCGTACATTGAGGCGTTCGCGACCTCTTGCCCCGTCAACTGGCACATCAGCGTCTGAAACTCGAAGATCGCCTGCAGCGTCCCCTGGGAAATCTCCGCCTGGTAGGGCGTGTACGACGTCAGGAATTCGCCCCGCTGCAGCACCGTGTCCGTAATCACCGAAGACAGGTGGTTGTACACTCCTGCGCCCAGAAAACTCGTGTACCCCACGGAATTTTCCGCCGCGCGCGCCCGGAAATATGCAATGACCTCCGGCTCGGACAGCGGCCCCGGAAGGTTCAATGGCTTTTTCAGCCGGTAGGCTTCCGGAATCGTGGAGAACAGCTCTTCTACGGATTGCACGCCGATCGCGGCCAGCATCTCCTGCCGTTCGGCTGGGCTCTTCGGCAGATAGCGCATCAGCTCGACGCTTCCTTCTGCTTTTCCGCGATGAAGGCCTCATACGCCGCGGCGTCCAGCAGGGAAGAGAGTTCGGTGGGATTCGTAAGCTTCACTTTCACCAGCCATCCGGCGCCGTGCGGGTCGCTGTTGAGCGTCTCCGGCTTGTCCTGCAGCGCCGCGTTTGCTTCAACAAGGTCACCGCTCGCCGGTGCGAAAATCTCACTCACGGCTTTGACGGACTCCACGGAGCCAAAGATCTTGCCGGCCGCCAGCTTCGCTCCCGCCTTGGGCAATTCCACGAACACCACGTCGCCCAACTCGTGCTGCGCATAGTCCGTGATGCCGATCGTGGCGATGCCGCCCTTCACGACGATCCATTCATGCTCTTTCGTATAGCGGTATTCTTTTGGATACGCCATTGCACCACTCCTTCAAGGATTTCCCGGCCGAACCGGCCCTACATCGCCTGCGCTTTCTTGGGCCGCTTGTAAAACGGAGTTGCTACCACCTGCGCGCGGCATCTCTGCGAACGAATCTCCACGAATAGAATCGTGCCCAGTCCCGCCATCGCTGGCGGTATGTAGGCGAGCGCAATGTTCTTGCCCAGCGTCGGGGAAGGCGATCCGCTCGTTACCACGCCGATCCCTTCGCCAGCTTCACTCACGCAGCGGTAGTCGTCGCGCGCGATCCCTCGCTCGACCATCTCCAGCCCGACAAGCGTGCGTCGCAGCCCCGCCGCCCGCACTTTTTCCAGCGCCGCCCGCCCGATGAATTCGCCCTTCTCCAACCGGCAGTAGCGCTCCAGCCCCGCTTCCCAAACGTTGATCTTCTCGCTGATTTCGTGCCCGTACAACGCCATTTTCGCTTCCAGCCGCAACGTATTGCGCGCGCCCAGCCCGCAGGGAACCATCCCAAATTCCGTCCCCGCCTCCAGGACCTCATTCCACACGCGCTCGCTCGTGGCCACGTCCGACGGCACGTAAATCTCAAATCCATCTTCTCCCGTGTAACCCGTTCGCGCGATCAACGTGTTCTTCAGCCCGCAAACCGTGCCGTGCGTGAACCAGTAATTCTTGATGCCGTCCAGATGCGCGTCCGTCAGCTTCCGCAGCACGTCCACCGCCCGCGGGCCCTGGAGCGCCAGTTGCGTATACGCGTCGCTCAACTCCTCGACTTGGCAGTCGAAGCCCTTGGTATTCTCACGCACCCACGCGATGTCTTTCTCCCGCGTCCCGGCATTGATCACCAGCAGGAAATCGTCTTCGCCCAACCGGTGTACGATCACATCATCCACAAACGTGCCTTCGGGGTAGAGCATCGCCGAATACTGCGCCTGGCCGATGGCCAGCCGCGACGCGTCGTTCATGGTGATGTGCTGCACCGCCGCCAGCGCCCCGCCAGCGCTCTTGCCGGTGTGCACACGGATGTCTCCCATGTGGCTCACATCAAACAAGCCGCATGCACTGCGCACCGCGCGGTGCTCGGCGATCAGTCCGCCACTTGCAGGGTATTCCACCGGCATGTCCCAGCCGCCAAAATTCACCATCTTGGCGCCAATGCGGCGATGCACCGCGTTTAACGGCGTTTTGCGAAGGACAGCGATGGGGGGAGAAGTGACCGATTCCATTCCGCGTGCTCGGGCAAACCGGATGTTAACACGCGTGCCGTAAGGGGGTCAAAACCGCCCGCTCTGTGGTGACGGGTCAGTTTCCGATTACACGACTCATGCTTATCCGGTTGTTTCAGCAAGCCCCAATTAGTAGTATATGGGCATGCCGCGCCCAGCGTTTGCGAAAACCTTACGCGAGTTCCAGTCGATGTTCTCTACCGAAGAAGCTTGCCAGAAGTA
>Ga0208189_1000682_pt1 | contig 17317 bp, 15 predicted proteins | sample June2015DPH_10_5_FD_184702 | JGI IMG/M metagenome (GOLD analysis project Ga0208189, IMG submission 184702) | Peatland microbial communities from SPRUCE experiment site at the Marcell Experimental Forest, Minnesota, USA - June2015DPH_10_40... | ecosystem: Environmental > Terrestrial > Soil >... | reverse complement strand
CGCCCCGTCGGCCGACGTGGCAGGATGATGGTCTGGAATGCGTCCACCACCGCACCCAGACAGAACAGCAGCCCGGCCACCATAGCCGCAATGCGCATGGCTCATTCTACCGGGACGAGGCTATGCCATAGAAACCACGGCCCAGGCTTCTCCTCAGCCCCGAGGTCTGTCCCGGTTTCCAACAGTTTGTGACAATTTTGCGCAGGCCCACGCGGAGGATAATTCATGCATGGCTTCCCTCGCCCAATTGAATCCGGCAGACGGTCTTCCCTCCTCCGTTCACACCGAGGTCGCAATCCTCGGCGCGATGCTGCTGGACAGCGTCGCCATCAGTGACGCCACCGAGAAGCTGAAGGCCGAGGACTTCTCTCTCGACTCGCACCAGCGGATCTTCCGCGCCATCGTCGATCTGATGGCCAAGGGCCACGGAATCGACTACCTCACGGTGCAGGAGGAGCTGGCGCGGCGGCGCGAGCTGGATTCCATCGGCGGCCCGGCCTATCTCGCGTTCCTCACCGAGGGTATTCCGCGCAACTTCAACATCGAGAGCTACGTCCAGATCGTCCGCGACAAGAGCCTGCTGCGCCAGTTGATGGGCATCTTCCACGATGGCGGCATTCGCGCCGCGGACCAGAGCGAAGACGCCATCACCGTGCTGGGCGACGTGGAGGCGCAGTTGGCCGATGTCGCCGACTCCGCCATCCAGCGCGGCCTCGCCGGCATCGGAGAGATCGTCGCCGGCAGCTTTGTCTCCATCGACAAGCTCTACGAACAGGGCCGCGAGGTCACCGGCCTGGCCACGCGCTACACCGAGTTCGACAAGATGACCAGCGGCCTGCAGGACTCGGAACTGATCATCATCGCCGCGCGGCCTTCAATGGGGAAGACCGCCTGGGCCATCAACATCGCGCAGAACGCCGCCGTGCAGGACGGAAAAGTCGTCGCCGTCTTCTCCCTCGAAATGTCCAAGGAGAGCCTGCTGCGCCGCATGTTGGCCAGCGAGGCCCTGGTCGGCTCGCGCAAGCTGCAAACCGGCTCCATGTTGCGCGAGGACCGCGGCAAGCTGATGAAGGCGCTGGAGCGGCTGATGGACGCCCGGCTCTTCATCGACGACACGCCCGGCATCACCCTGCCCGAGATGCGCGCCAAGGCCCGCCGCCTGAAGCAGCAACAGGGCCAGCTCGACCTCATCGTCATCGATTATCTGCAGTTGATGACCGGAACCAACACCTCCGGCAAACGCGGCTTCGAGAACCGCACCCAGGAGGTCAGCTCCATCTCGCGCGGCCTGAAGGCGCTGGCCAAGGAGATGCGCGTCCCCGTGCTTGCGCTCAGCCAGCTCTCCCGCGGCAGCGAGCAGCGCGCCGGCGACAAGAAGCCCCTGCTCAGCGATCTGCGCGAGTCCGGCTCCATCGAGCAGGACGCCGACGTGGTCGCCTTCATCCACCGCGAGGAGTACTACGAGCGCGACAACGAAGATGTGAAAGGCCAGGCCGAGATCATCGTGGCCAAGCAACGAAACGGCCCCACCGGAAGCATCAAGCTCGCCTTCCGCGCGGACTATACCCGCTTCGAGAATCTCGCGCCAGACGCCGCAGTCGGGTTCTAAGTCTGCTTCACAATCGCTGCACACCGCCCAGATTGTCATTCTGACCCTGACCCTGAGCGTAGTCGAAGGGGCAGGGGAAGAATCCCCGTATTTCGTTTGGGACGGTAGTGGAGTACACCTAAAAGAGAACAGCTCTACGGATGGCAGGGAATGGAGACGGCAATTTCGATTCCGATTTTAAGCGCGACAACCAGTTGGATTGAGATCTCCGAAGAGCGGCTGGCGGCAAACTTCCGCGCCATTCAGCAGGCGACCGGTGCAGAAACCGCGGTGCTTGCCGTAGTCAAGGCCAATGCCTACGGCCACGGGATTGAAATCTGCTCGCCGGCTCTGGCACGCGCCGGAGCGCCGTGGCTTGGCGTCACCTCTGCCGCGGAGGGCGCCCGCGTGCGCCGCGCGCTCACCGAAGCAGGCATCGTGCGCAGCGGCCAGCCCGCAATCCTCGTGATGTGCGGCTTCACGCAGCAGGACGTGGAGGCACTCGCCGAGCACGCGCTGACCCCGGTCGTATGGACTCCACAGCAGGTGGGCTGGTTGGAAGGCTCCGGCCTCGCCGTCCACGTCGAGATGGACACCGGCATGGCGCGGCAGGGGGTCCACCCCGGCGCGGAGCTGGACGACCTGCTCGCGGAGATTGAGGCCGCCGAGCTCCCGCTCGATGGTCTGCTGACCCACTTCTGCGCCGCCGAGGTCGCCCACTCCGAGTTGACGCAGAGGCAGGAGCGGAGGTTCGAGGCGGCGATTGCGCAGGTGCGCAGGCAGGGCCTCGCGCCCAAGTGGGTCCACGCGGGCAGCTCGTCGTCGGTGGACAATCCGGCCCAGTCTTCCCCCTGGCTGGTCGATCTCGCCAACTCCGTCGGCGCCCACGCAATGGTGCGCTGCGGCTGCGCGCTCTATGGCTACTGCGTCGAGATTGAGCAACACAAGAACATTGCCTCATTAACCGCAGGTCGCGGATATGTGCCCCCGAAGCTCCGCCCCGCGCTTCGTCCCGTCATGAGCTGGAAGACGCGCGTGATGGACCTGCGCGATCTGCCCGCCGGCGAAACCGTAGGTTACAACGCCACCTTCACCGCGCCCGCCCCCATGCGCCTCGCTCTGCTTCCCGTAGGCTACGCCGACGGCCTCCGCCGCGAGCTCTCCGGCACAGACGCCCGCCCCGGCGGCTGGGTCATCATTGCCGCGCGCGACGGATCGGCCCATCGCGCTCCCATCGTCGGCCGCGTCACGATGAACCTCACCATGGTCGATGTCACCGCCATCCCCGGCGTCCGCGTCGGCGACGAAGTCGTTGTCCTCGGCGACGGCATCACCGCCGACGACCACGCCCGTCTCGCCGCAACCATCCCCTACGAGATCCTCTGCGCCGTCCGCGCTGGGTGAGTGGCTTGGCGGCCGGTTGAGCTTGGCCGCGCTTCGCGCAAGCGCCGTTTTAGGAATCACGCCCCGGCAGGCTAGTTATCACACACGCAAAAAGGCCCGCCGGTCTGCAAGCGGGCCCTTTTTGCTATCGAATCGTTCTCTAGCGGCGACCGCCCCCGGCACGTCCGCGTCCCACGAATCCGCCGCTGTGTTCGTTCCCCGCGTCGTGGTTGGCTTGGCCTACATGGCCTTGCCCGTCGCGCGCTTCGTTGGCGTGGAAGTGGTTGAACGGCTGCTCGCCGCGGTTCGGCATCGGCCCAACGTAACCGTGTTGGGGATCGTAGCGGTTGTCGACGTGGCCGTAAAAGCCGCGTGGGCCATGAAACCATGGCCCGGCTCCGATGAACAACCCGCCAACGAACCAGTCCGGGCCATAGTAGCTGTAGGGTGCACAGTTATATGGTGCATAGTCGAAGTACCCGTAAGGGCACACAGGCGCCACTCCAATGCTGATTCCGATCTGGGCGGCAGGTGCCACGGATCCAGCGCTGAGTAGCACGGCCGCGATCGCCGCAATAGCGAGAGATTTAAAGTACGTCATGGATTCTCCTTGTTCCTAACCCTTAGAAGCAGCAAAGGGCGCCCAGGTTGTATCGGCTCAGAATCCCATCCTGAAACCATCCCCCTACGAGATACTCTGCGCCGTCCGCGCTGGGCAGGAAGCCATAAGAGGACACGTCAGGCGCCGCCGCTACTTCTTGACAGTAACTGGAGTAGCGATCGGCTTGATCTCTGCCGCCGGCGATGCCAGCGACAGGGCAACGATGGTATCGACATCCGGTGGATTTCCGTTCAGCGTCACATCCACATCCGCAACGGTCTGCGTGCAGGCGGCCTTTCCGCCTGTGAGGACCGAACAACCCAATACTTTTGCCGGAAGAGCAGGCAGCATGAGCGGATTGCCGGTGGGATTGAGGATATGAAGATAAATCGTGTTGTCGCGATAGGTGGAAACGCCAAAATCGCCGGGCAGGTAGGGCCCGCCGCGCGTGGCATAGATGCTTTGCCCATACTGTTTCAGCCAATCGCCAACTTCGCGCAGTCGCTGCGCCTGTTCCGGCTCAATCTGCCCATCGGGACGCGGGCCCACGTTGAGCAGCAGATTCCCATCGCGTCCGACAGCGCCAACCAGCAGCCGAATCACGTCGTCCCGCGACTTGACCTTCGCGTTCGGCTGATAGCCCCAGGCCCCAGTAGTCAGGGTCGTGCAAAGTTCCCACGGATGCTGGTTGTCGAAATCGCCCATGGCCCTGTCCCCTTCGCGCGACAGAAAATCCGCCGGGGCGTCGGTGCGGTCGTTCACGATGATCGACGGCTGAAGTTTTCTTAGATCGCCGACCGCTTCCTCGTCGCGCCAGGAAAAACTCCCGCTGTAGTGCTGGCCCTTTGGCCGCGCCTGCCAGCCGCTTTTGAAGCGGACGCCGCCGAAGCCAAGCCAATCCTCGCCGCCACCGTCAAACCACAGAATATCGATCTTGCCGTAGTGGGAGGCCAGTTCGTTCAGTTGCCGGTGATACTGCTCGCGCATCTCCACGGCGTTGGCCTGATAGAGATCGGGAAAGAAGAAGCCGGGGTAACGCCAGTCCAGCGGCGAATAATAAAGTCCGACACGCAGCCCGGCCTTGCGCACAGCACTAACGTAGTCGGCGACAAAGTCCCGGTGGGCCGCCGACTTCATCGCCGTGAAATCGCTGCCCGGATCGTCGAACAATGCGAATCCATCATGGTGGCGCGCAGTAAGCACGGTGTACTTCATGCCGGCCGCTTTGGCGATAGCGGCCCAGGCGTCCGGGTCGAACTTGTCCGGATTGAACTGGCCGGCCAGTTTGGCGTACTCGGTCACCGGAATCTGCTCGTTCCATTGCACCCATTCGCCGCGGCCGGGAATGGAATAGACCCCCCAATGCATAAAAAGGCCGAACTTGGCATCGCGCCACCATGCAATACGCGAAGCTGCCGCATCGTCGGTGATCGTCTGCTTCTGCTGCCCCCAGACGACGGATGTCATTCCCAATAGGACCAGTAAAACCGAAGTGAACCGCGCGCTGACTGCAAGTCTTCTCATCTAGGCCTCATTCCTGCTGAAGTGGGCTCGCCACAGTCTACTCCTGCAGCCGGTCGATCGAAACGGGACGGTGTATTTTTGCTCGATGCATGGTGTCGCGGAAGCGGTCGCGATTTGCTTCGCGATGAGTCTGGCCGTTAACATCGGGTCTGGAATGAGAGGGGCATTTTGATGACTGAAGGAATCAACACGGCCCGCCGCACCGAAGACATTGCGCTCGATCTGCTCAAGTTTGTGGCATCGCAGGCGCATGTGGGCAACAAGACCGCCGGCGCCACCGGATTCGGCGTCACCGCCTCGGCCAAGCCGGAGGAACAGGTGGCCGAGCTGCTCGAGCTCTACGCGCGCTGCCGCCAGGCGGTGGAAGCTCCGGTGAAGTAGTGGACGCTGCCAAGCCAGAGCGAGCTGCCAAACCGCTGCGCGTAGCCGTGGTGGGCGTGGGAGCGTTCGGGCGAAACCACCTGCGCGTCTATCGCGAGTTGGAGCAGGCGGGTGCGGCGGTCGAACTAGCGGCGGTCGTCGATCCCAATGCAGCCGCTCGGTCCGCTGCCCAGACGAAGTACGCCCTGCCCGGATTCGCTTCCATTGATGAGTGCATAGCAGCGGTTCAGCTGGATGCGGCTTCGCTCTGCGTGCCCACGGTGCATCACGCCCAGTGCGCGCGCCCACTGCTGGCCGCGGGCGTCGATCTGCTGATCGAAAAGCCGCTGGCGGCCAGCCTCGCCGAGGCCGACGAGATCATTCGCCTGGCCCACGAACTGGGCCGCACGGTGCAGGTTGGACACTTGGAGCGCTTCAACCCGGCGGTGCGCGCGGTGCGTGGCCTGCTCACCCGGCCCATGTTCTTCGAGGTGCATCGCCTCAGCGTCTTCACCCCGCGCTCGCTGGATGTGGACGTGGTGCTGGATCTGATGATCCACGATCTTGACATTGTGCTGAAGCTGGCCGGTTCGCCGCTGCGCGAGCTGCGCGCCGTGGGGCTGCCCGTGCTCTCGCCCAGGGTGGACATCGCCAACGTGCGCCTGGAGTTCGAGAACGGCTGCGTGGCCAACCTGACCGCCAGCCGCGTCAGTACCGAGCGTGTGCGCAAGATGCGCCTCTTCCAGCCCCACCAGTACCTCTCGCTGGACTTCGCGCGCCAGGACCTCCTGCTGATCGACGTATCGGCTGCGGCTGGTCTCGATCCAGCGCAACTGGCCGCGCTGGCAACCGCCGCGGCGGCCAGCGGGCAGCCTGCGCCGGGGATGTCGCTGCGCAAGGTGCCGGTCGAGCCGGGCGAGCCGCTGCGGCTGGAACTCGCGTCATTCCTGGATGCGGTGCGCAGTTGGACCGGGCCGGTGGTATCGGTGGAGGATGGCCGTGCCGCGCTGGCCCTGGCGCTCCAGATCAATGCTGCGATTGCGGCTCATGCGCGGCGCACGGGTCTTTGATCGTAGCGTTGGCGGGGTCGTCCATGTTGGTGACGTGCGCGGTGGTATCGGGGATGTCGAGCTTGAACTGGTCTTCCAGCAGCGGCTGGTTGAAGGTGGTGCCCTTGGTGATGGTGATGGTCAGGCCCAGCTCATCCAGCGGCCGCTGAATCACGATCTTGGTGGGAAAGTTGATGTCACCGAACTTCTGGTAGTTGCTGTAGAAGGCCTGCGTCGCCACCTTGCCGTCGGCATCGTAGATGTCCTGCCGCCAGGGCAGCAGGTTCATACGGTCGATGTGGACAACGTGCAGCGTGCGGGCAATCTGCCCTTGAGGTTGGGAGAGAAACTCGACGTCGTAGTCCGGGTCCTGGATGAGGTCTTTCCGCTTCTTCGGATTCTCGATAACACGGCTGTCCTGCGTCATGGAGACGACTTGGTCCGGCTGCAACCCCTGAATCAACAGCGAATCCAGGATGACCGCCGGGCGCAGGCTGTAGAGTCCCTTCTGCGAGCTGTTGGTCACCACGTCGGACCCGATAATGGCACAGTTCTTGGGCGGAATCAGCATCTTGAACGTCTTGCCGTCCGAAACCATGTCCAGTGCCTGGCTGCCCAGGATGGGGACTGTCAGAATGACGTTGATCTGCTCCGGCTTGCCGATAAAGATGAATCCATTGAAACTGATGGATTCCTTGACCTTGCCCTGCAGGCTGCCGCCGGTGCTGGTGGACATCTGGACGTAGAGGGTCATGCTCTGGATGGCGGCGTTGCGCTCGTCCACCTGCTTCAGCAACTGGTCTAAAGTCGAGTTGTATACGACATCCGGAAGCCGCGTCTTCAGGACGCTGCGGGTATGCACAAGACATCCGGTGAGGGCCGGAGTCATCGCGAGGAGCCCTGTAGCGACGGCTTGTCGGATCGTTATACGCACAAACTCCTAGTATATCCGGCGGCGCGTTCCGATGCGTCCAAAACGGCAAAATGATCTGCAATATGAATTAGATGCGGTCGTGAGAACGGAGTCTGCGACGCAACTTACCGGGTGCTGGCGTGGGTGTGGGTGCGGGAACGGGAGTGGGTCGGACGGCTCTGGGCAGCGGCAGGTTGGTGCAGGGCGCGGCGGTAGCTCTGTACCTGCTGGGTGTGCTCTTTCAGCGTGGCGGAGAAGCGGCTGTGGCCCTGGGCATCGGCAACAAAGTAGAGAAAGTCGGTGCGCGCGGGGGCCAGCGCCGCCTTCAGCGCGGCAACCCCGGGGTTCGCGATCGGGCCCGGAGGCAGTCCGACGTGGCGATAGGTGTTGTACGGCGATGTGGATTCGAGGTCCGAGGCGTAGATTGCGCCGCGATACCGCCCCTCCAGCAGCGCCGCGTAGATCACGCTGGGATCGGTGGCAAGCGGAATCCCCCTGGCCAGCCGGTTGACGAAGACTCCGGCGACCAGAGGCCGCTCGGAGTCCTGGTTAACTTCCTTCTCGACGAGCGAGGCTAGGGTGACGGTCTGGGCGATCTCCGATATGAACCCCTTGGGGACCTCGCCCTGAAGCACCTGCTGCGCGCCGGAGGGCATTCTGATGCCCGCCTGCATGGCGACGGCGCGGAAGCGGCCCACCATTGTGGATAGGATCTGCTCCGGCGTGGCGTGGCGGCTGAAGCGGTAGGTGTCCGGGAAGAGGAAGCCCTCCAGCGAGGGCGCGTTGGGCGAGAGGTCGGAGACGAGGAAGGTGTCAGTGCGTTCGGCGGCGAGAAAGTCGTCGCGCGAGCCGAGGTGGGTGTTTTCGACGGCCTGGGCAATCTCGAAGATGTTGTAGCCCTCGGGGATGGTGAGCGGGATGAAGTAGACATCGCCGCGGACCATGCGCGAGTACACCTCGCTGGCCGTCGCGGGCCGGTTGAAGCGGTACTCCCCGGCCATCAGCTTGCCGCCCTTGACCACGCGCAGCAGGTCGAATGCGAAGCGGCTGCGCAGCACTCCGGCCTCTTCCAGTTGCGCGGCGATGGCCATCGTCCCGCTGCCGGGGGCGATATCGACGTAGGTTGCAGCCTCGTCGGTGGTGCCCGCGGACGGGCCGATGGGCGCATAGATCTCCCAGGCCGCCAGCGCAGCCACAGCCAGCGCAATGAGCAAAAGGGTAATGAGAAACTTCAATCCTTGCCTTTCGTCCATGGATTGTTCAGGACAATCACTCTGGATCAGGTGTCTGATGTATTTTACGGTGCCAGGTCTGTAGCGCGGGCTTTGTCGCCGCCCGTCCCCGCGTCGCTCCGCCTCACGCGGCTCTGCGCTCCGCCGCGTGGCATGGAACACGAACGCCGCGCGCCCCCGCGTCAAAACATCCGCAGCCCAGGCGACCCAAACCCCAAAGAATCAGTGAGTGCCCAGAAAGAGGACGCACCATCGCAGTCTCAGGACGGGCCAGCCTTGACCGACGCGCTATTCCCCTGAGAGGTCGGGAACGTGGGCAAGGCAAAACGGCGCGGCTGCAGCAGCGGCCTACGTCCTCCCTCGGCTGCACGTCCGGGTTGGCAGGGCAAAAGACACGCGCCGGATCCTCGAGGCGAGAAAGTGAAAAACCGAGAGTCCGGTGTCCGGCGGTGACCGCCTGACACCATTTGCACAGGAAAGTGTCATCCTACCATTGACACTGCGCCAAATCAGGGGGAGAGTAAGTTCGACACCGCAAAAGGTGACAAGCGGAGATGCCACGGGAACTGGACTGGACGGATGCGGAGGAGATTGGGATTCAGTTGCAGGAGATGTTTCCTGAGACCGATCCCTACTCGGTACGCTTCACCGATCTGCACAAGTGGGTGGTGCAGTTGCCGGACTTTGTGGGCGACCCGATGAAGTCGACGGAGGGGATACTGGAGGCGATCCAGAAGGCTTGGCGAGAGGAGTATGAAGACGCCAGGGGGTAGGTAAAGAAGGTTGTTGGTTGTTAGTTGCGTGTCAGATGATTAGCTTTTTGAACTGTCGTCGGCATCGCTGGCGCGAGGAAGTTCCTTATCATTCGGTCTTTTGAGCAACGTCACCGTTGTAAGGCGCCCACCCACATACCGAGTTATTTCCTCCTTTTGATAAGTGTATAGGGATTCGATTTTGGGAAGCCCGAAGGGCTTGTCATTGTCTGCATAGGAGTATACCTCTAACATGCTCAGCTTGCCCTCACACGCAAAGAGCAGAACTCCAACTTCCTGATCGTCTACAGTCGCTCCACAGTCGCAGATAAGGTGTGTGCCTTGCACTGATGGATCGCCTTCCAATGCGAAGTGCACAGTCGGACAGCCACAGGTGCATTTGGAGACCACTCGGAGCGCGTCGATCTGAGAAGCGAGCGGCAAATACTTTGGATCACCGTGCTCCAGGAGCCATCGGACGATCTCGCGTTCCTGCTGAGAGGCAGGACGATCCAATGCTTCGTGAACTTTGCTGCCTTCGCTCATAGGCTGATTCTATACATTGCGCGGAAACGCGTGCGGTCGCGCGCTACCGCGTGCGATACCCCACCCTGCCGCGCGGGGAGCGCGCGTCGAGGATGGGGCACCCGACCGACGCTAACGGCGGCGGAGGATTTGGGCGGGGAGTTTGGAGCCGGTGGCGAAGAGGGTGAGGGCTGCGGCGGCGATCCAGGCGATGCTGGCGAGGGCGATGGTGAGGAGGTCCTTGGCGTGGGTGGAGACGGGCGGCAGGATGTGCGCGGCGGCTGCGGCGGCGGCGAAGGCGACGAGCGCGGCGGCGAGGGCGCGGGCCAGCTCGCCGAACTCCAGATGGGAGAGCGAGACCAGGCGCTTGCGATGGAGAAGAAACGCGAGGGAGGCAGTCTGGACGAGGATCCCGATGTCGGATGCGATGGCGAGGCCCATGAGGCCGCGCGCGTGGAAGAGGCCCCAGTACATGGGGATGGAGAGGATGGTGATGAGGGAGCCTGTGATCATGGGGGTGCGGGTGTTGCTGGCGGCATAGAAAGCGCGGGCATAGATTCCCTGGACGGCCCAGAGGGCCAGGGTGATGGCGAGGATGGAGAAGAGCTGCGCGATGACGCCAGCGTCGGCACGGTTGAACTTGCCGCCGCGGAGGAGGTCCATGAGCCAGGGGGCGAGGGCGATCATCCAGGCGGAGACGATCATTCCGACGGCGAAGAGGCGGGAGACGGAGCGACCGACCGAAGCGGAAAAGTCATGGGCGCGGTTCTGCTGGAAGAGCGAGGCGAAGAAGGGCAGCGAGGCGGCCCCGGCAGCCGGGCCGATGACGTTGAAGGGCGCGTTGAAGAGGCTTTTGGCGTTAGTGATGAGGGTGATGCCGCCGACCTGGGCGGAGGCGAAGTACTGGAGGAAGTAGCGATCGAACATGACCAGGGTGACGCCGATCATGAGCGGGAGCGAGAGACGGAACCACTCGCGGAAGGCGGGCGAGTGGAAGTTAACGACGGGGTGGTAATGCAGACCGGTGCGGAATGCGCCCAGCGAGTTCAATAGAGCCGCGCCGATAAAGGACCCGGCGAGCACGCCCAAGGCCAGCGAGTAGACACCGTGCTGTTTGTGCAAAAAAAACGCGCCGAGGATGATTCCAGCGTTGTAGATGAGCGGGGTGAAGGCCTGATAGAGGAAGATCTTGCGCACCTGCAGCCGCGCGCTGATGACGCTGCCGACAAAGAAGAAGAGCTGTGCGGGAAGCATCCATCGGGTGAGTGAAGTGCAGAGGGCAAAGCGGACGGGGTCTGTACGGAAGCCTTGATAGAAGAGCCAGACATAGGCGGGAGCGAAGAGCTCGCCGAGGAGGACGCCGATTCCGAGCACAACCAGCATGGTGGTGAGGATGACGGAGAGCGCGCGGTCGCCGCCCTCCTCGTCGCCGGCTTCGCGATAGCGGTTGAGGATGGTGATGACGGAGATGGAGGCTGCGCCGCCGATGAGGAAGTAGGAGATGAAGTCGGGCAGGCCGAAGGCTGCTTGATAGGCGTCCTGCTCCACGCCCGCGCCGAAGAGGAAGTTCACGTACTTGATGCGGACCAGGCCCAGCATGCCGGAGAGCAGCGCGCTGATCATAAGAAGCATGGCGGCGGAGCCCGCGGTGTGGCGACCGGTGAGACGCGTGGAGGGGGCCGGGGGAGGGTCTGGCTGCGGCTGGGGGGTCAAGCTAGCGCCCATCGTCTTTGGAGGCGAGAGAGTCGAAGAGGAGCTCGCCGGATGGAGTGCGGCCGGATGCGCGCGCAGGAGTGGATGGAGCCGGGCCGGGCTCGGCTGGCGATGAGGAGCGGCGCGGAGTGCGGTTGCCCAGGTCGCCGTTGACGGGCGGGAGCTTCTGGGTGGACTTCCGCGCGGCGGAGCTCCGGGCGGCAACGGGCTGGGAGAGCATGGTGGCGAGGGCGGCGAGTTCGCGGCGCAGATTGCGCAACTGCTTTGTGTCGGGCAGACCGGATTCGATCAGGGAGAGCTGCGGCCCTTTCTGCCTGAACTCGGCCTTCAGCACCTGGCGCGCACCGGGGATGGTATATCCCTCGTCCTTGAGGAGACACTTGACGCGCATGGCCATCTCGACATCGCGGCGCCGGTAGAGGCGCTGGCCGGTGCCACCCTTGTTGGGCTTGAGTTGCGGGAACTCGCTCTCCCAGAAGCGCAGGACATAGGCGGGAACCTCGCAGAGCCGGGCCACCTCGCCGATGCGGAAGTAGAGCTTGTCGGGGATCTCGGACGCCTGTGCGCCAGAGCCATGCGTAATCCTGCGGATTGGCTGGTTGTGTCCCATTGGCCAGACCCGAACCCTCCGTTGCAGTCGAGACTGAAATACTAAACCCGAAATCCCGGTTTTGAAATATACCCTTGAAATCCCGGCTTTATTCCGTCGCTGAATTCAATTCGTTACAAACTGGGCAAACCAGATATTTCACCGGGGAATGCCTGAAAATGCTTTTGCGTTTTCCTCGGGGGCTAAAGCCCCATTGCTGTTGCAGCACTCACTGCGGGAAGACCCTAGGCTAAAGCCTTGGGCTACCAGTCCCGCCCTTTAAAAACCGAGACTGATCCAGCGCAGATTAGAAGGGATTCAGCTTGGCCAGGCCCTTTTTCTTCTTGTGTTTGCTGGAGGAGTCGTTGGCTTTGTCGAAGGCCGGCTTGGGATTCTTGCCGCTGGCGGGGGCAATCTGCGCGGGAGGCTGCGATCCGGGAACAGCTTCGTTGATGGCGTCGGGAGCGGCGGCGGGCTTCTCGATCGGGGCGGTAATGGCCGCATGCGTCGTGCCGGCGGGCTGAATTCCTCCCATGTTGTCGTTCGGGTTGGGATGGGCTGAGTTGCTGGCGGGCTCGGACTGCGCGGGCGCGACAGAGGCGGGCGCAGGGGACTCAGAGCCGGGGAAGACCGGCGGCGAGGCCGGAGCGGTTGCCAGCGGCGCGGGCGAACCGGAGGAGGGCTGCACGATTTCGATGCCCATCGCAGTTCCACCGGAGGTGGGCGCCGGGGATGCCTCGGGCATGCTGGTGAGCACGGCGGAGGAGCCACTGCCTGCATCAGCACCGGCGGCGGGGACGTCCTGCAGTGCGAGCGGCGCGGCGGCTGTCGGCGGCGGCGCGGTGGCAGCGGAGTCGGGCTCGGACGGAACCAGCGGGGCAGCACCCGCAGACGTCCGCGGCGGGTTGGCCGCCGGGAGCATCGCGGCGTAGTAGTCGCTCACAGACTTGCGCAAAACATCGGGCGCGAGGGTGGGCTTGGCGTCTTCCAGCGGCGGATCGCCGAGGGTAGCCGCGGGAACCGTGTCTGCCTTGTGCAGGACGAAGAACTCGACCCGGTTGCTCAAGGTGTACTGTCCGCGGCTGTTCTCCAGCGCGGCGCTGGCTGCGACCTGGTCCGGCGTAGGTGTGGGGATGGGGAGTCCCATGCCCACAAGGCGGTCTCGCGCGTCTTCGACGTGCGCCGCAGCGGAGTGTTCGAGCACGACCTTGCTGTATGCGGCGTAGGCCTGGTCGTCGTAGATCTTCAAGAGGCGCGCCTTCCCGGCCTCAAACATCTCCAGCTGTGCCTTGCTCGCCCCCGGGGGAGCCTTCATCGAGCGGGTAATGGTCGCCTCGGCCTCATAGGCATCGCCCAGGCCGACCAGCACATCGTCCATATGGCTGTAGAGCGGATATGTGTCGACGACCGTCTGATAACGTGCGATGACCGCGGACCAGTTCGAGTGGGAGGCGTAAAAGGCCGCGATATCGGCCTCGCGCGATGCCAGCGTCTCCTGCACCTCGCGCAGACGCTGTTTGGCCTGGGGCACCAGCGTCGAATCGGGGAACTGCTGCAGCATCTGGCGGTAGGTGGCTTCGGCGTGGGTAGTGTTGGAGTAGTCGCGGTCGGGCTTGTCCATCTGGCGGAAGTAGATGTCGCCAATGCGCATCTGGGCCTCGGCCGCCTCTGGCGAGTTGGGGAAGAAGGTGATGAAGTCCGTATACTCCTGCTCGGCCTGAGTGAGGGCAGCGGTGCCGCCTTCCTTGAACCAGCTATCGGCAACGCCGAGCTTGGCGCGCATCATGTACTGCGAATCGGGATAGGTGTTCAGCAGGGTCTGGAGGTCGAGGCGGGCCACGTCGTAGCGTCCGTGCTTCACGGCGTCCTCGGCCTTGTCGTAGAGCGCCTTGTCGGGGAGCTTGGCGTCCTGCACTTCGATGGGATTGACCTTCTTGGCCTTCTTGTCCTCCTGCCTGGTGTCCTTGGACAGGACGACCTTCTCATCTTTCTTCTGCTTGTGAACCTTGGGGGCCTTCTTGTTGCTGAGGGCAATGCCGGGCTTTGCCGGGGCAGCGGCGGCCTGCGTCGCAGCGGTCTGTGTTGCAGCAGGGGGCGACGCAGCGGCTTGTGACGCAGCGGTCTGAGCAGAGGCATCCGGTGCCGAAGGCGCGGCCTGAGCGCGTGCGCCGATGGTTGCCGCCAGAAGCGCAGCCACGGTGAGCGCGGCGCGCAGGTTGGGGAAGAGGGAACGGTCCTTGATGGTGGAGATCTGGATGTGTCTGGAGGTGGTGCTTTCGGTCATGCTTGGAACTCCGTCTGCCACAGGCTGGGCGTTCTGGCGGGCACGCACTCGGCGGTATGCGGGCTGGATTCTATTCTAGAGCAGATTTGCCTTGGCCGTGGCACTGCGGGGGGTTCGCCAGGCATCCGGAGTTGCTGCGCTAACCCGCCGAGGCGGCGGCGCGGGCGACGCGCAACAGCTCGGCCGCGTTCTGCTGGGTGCGGCCTTTCTCGAAGACGGCGGAGCCTGCGACGAGCAGTTCCGCTCCTGCCTGGACCACGGACGCGACTGTGTCGAGAGCGACGCCGCCATCGACCTCGATGCGGAAGTTGAGGCCCATCTCTTTGCGCAGCGCCGCAAGATAGGCGATCTTCTCGACGGCGAGGGGAAGGAACTGCTGGCCGCCGAAGCCGGGATTGACGCTCATCACCAGGACGAAGTGCACCATGGGGAGGACTTCGATGAGCGTATCGACGGGGGTGGCGGGGTTGATGACGACGCCGGGCAGAACCTTGTGTTCAGTGATGTGCTGGAGGGTGCGATGCAGGTTGCGGCAGACCTCCTGCTGGACGGAGATCATGTTGGCGCCGGCCTGGGCGAAGGCGGGAATGTAGTCGTCGGGGTCCTCGATCATGAGGTGACAGTCGAGGGGGAGCTTGGTGATGGGGCGCAGCGCCTTGACCACGGGCGGGCCGAAGGTGATGTTGGGGACGAAGTGGCCGTCCATGACGTCGATGTGAACGATGGTGCCGCCGCCGCGCTCGGCTGCGGCAACTTCATCGGCGAGGTGGGCAAAGTCGGAGGCGAGGATGGAGAAGGCGAGTTCGATCATGGGGACCAGGTTCGAGGTGCAAGGTTCGAGGTGAAAGGTGCGCTGGGGGAAGTGTATCAGTGGACTGGTTCGATTGGTGATTGCGGCGGCTGATGCTGGGCTTCGGCGGTGGGTTTGGTGTCGCCGAGGGAGATGCGGGCAGCGGCGTTGAGGATGCGGCGGATGGGCCAGGAGGGTTTATCGGTCGCGCCTTCTCTCGGGAAAAACACTTCGCCCACGCGCTGCTTCTCCGGGCGGTAGTACCAGCGGCGAAGGAGGGAGAGATGGTCGGAGAGCGTGGCGAGATCGGGGGCTGATTTGGGGTGGGGCTTGGCGCGGGCCGCGAGATCTGCGAGGAGTTCGGTGACACGTTCTTCGGGGTTCGGCGTGGGAGGGACTGCGGGATCGGATGCTGTGGCGGAGTCCGTCTGCCCAGCGGAAGCGAGGCGTGCTGGGCCGACCAGAGAGCCAGCTTCGATGAGGAAGATAGCGGCGGAGGGTTCGGCTTCGGTGTCGGGCCCGGCGAACCGCAGGTCCTTCGACTCCGCGCTGCGCGCTTCGCTCAGGATGACAGGGTCTGGGTTGCGAGGTTCGGCCACGGCTTTCTGGAGGATGACGGCGCGGAGATTCGGGATGGGTTGGACAAGCGGGTCGGCGAGGGCGGCGGCGGATTTGACGCGCAGGAACTGGGCGTGGAGCTGGGCGGCGCGCTCGAAGTCGAGGCCGGTGGAGGCCTGCTCGCGTTCGGCGGTGAGTTGGGCGAGGAGCGACTCGCCGTGGGTGGCGAAGAAGGCCTCGACGGCGGCGGCTTCGGCTGCGTAGGCGGCTGCGCCTGCGGGCGTACAGGCCTGATTGCAGGGCGCGAGGCACTTGTTCATCTCCTGGTAGACGCAGCCGGGGTGCTCGGGATACGGCGCGAGGTCCTCGGTGCAGCGGCGGAGTTTGAAGAGGTCGAGGACGGCGTCGCAGTATCGGTCGGCGGCGGCGCGCGAGGGGAACGGGCCGTAGGTGTGGGCGAGCGCGCGGCGGCTGAGGCGGTTGGTGGAGTAGACGCGCGGGAAGGCGTCCCCGGCGGTGAAGCGGAGGAAGAAGGGCGTGTGCAGGCGCAGGCGGCGGCGGGCTTCTGTCTGCGAGAAGATGCTGACGGTCGCGTGGTAAAGGGTGAGCGCGGACTCGAACTCGGAGCCGGTGACGGTGTAGTCGATGCGGGCGACGCGGGTGCGGAGGTTGAGGCGCTTGGACTGTGAGTCGGGCGGCGCGAGGATGCGGGTGATGCGGCGGCGCAGGTCGGCGGCACGGGTGAGGTAAGGCTCGTCTTCACTGCGCGGGCCGTGGAGGGCGAAGACTCCGGGGAGGGTTGGGATGGCGCGCAGGGTTTCGGCGGAGTTCTCCGGCGAGAAGGGGATGGAGCGCTCGAAGTGGAAGGACGCGGCCACAGGAGGATTGTAGACGGGACGACGGATGCGATTAATCTATGCGGAGAAATTGCCCGATTCTCGCCGTGTGCCTAACTTTATCCGGGTCGATATGCAACTGATCTACAAATACAGCGACCAATGTTGCCCATACATCTTCCGCATTCCACACGATCGGCAGGATGTTCAAAGTCCCCTTTGGCAGCCTGCTGATTCCTGTTGCTGCGGTTGGATGTTGAACAGGCTCAAGATTCAACTTACGGCAGACGACTTGATAAAGATCACCGACCGTGATCACCGACGAAAATTCTTCGGTGGATAGGTCTTCCGCGAAGACCTCCTCACAGCACATTACGAGTTCAACTATATCGAAACCCATTGCTTGTCCTTGGCGCTAGCTGCCGGCGATGGTCATGCCTTCGATGCGGAGGGTGGGGGCGGCGGTGGAGGTGCGGAAGGTGAGGTCGTTGCCGATGGCGGAGATGTTTTTGTACATCTCCTTGAGGTTGCCGGCGATGGTGATCTCTTCGACCGGGTAGGCGAGCTCGCCGTTCTCGATCCACATGCCGGCTGCGCCCTGCGAGTAGTCTCCAGTGACC
>Ga0208189_1000680_pt1 | contig 17381 bp, 19 predicted proteins | sample June2015DPH_10_5_FD_184702 | JGI IMG/M metagenome (GOLD analysis project Ga0208189, IMG submission 184702) | Peatland microbial communities from SPRUCE experiment site at the Marcell Experimental Forest, Minnesota, USA - June2015DPH_10_40... | ecosystem: Environmental > Terrestrial > Soil >... | reverse complement strand
GCTGATGAAGCCCCGAATGCTGTGGTTCTGCCAGTCGGTGGCCTTGGCGATCTCGGCCATCGTCGCGCCCTTGGGGCGGCGCAGGAGGTCCAGGATGATGTTCTTTTTCGAGAACTCGCGCGGCACCTTGGCCTCCTTCACTTTGGCGGCCTTCTTGCTGGCGACCTTCTCCTTGGCCTGCTTCTTCGGCGCGGCCTTGGCTTGCTTGGCGGCTTTCTTCGCGCCCTTGCTGGCCTTGGGCGCGCCCTTCTTCTGGCTGGCAGCCTTCTTCGAGGCGGCCTTCTCCGGCGCGACCTGCGCGCCCTGTTCCGCAACGGCGGCGGTTTCGGTGGTGTTGGTAGCTTCTGCGTTCTTCATGGTGTTTATCCTTTTGGCGGTTGATCCGCGCATGACGATTCATCACTCCGGTGGCCCCGGAAGGCAAGGGCTTATTTCGGGAAAAAACACATGCCAGTAATGAGCCAGCGGGCGTACTCCCGACAGCGCGGAGTCTCGGCGAGCACCGTCCAGAAGGCAATCGCGTCTGGTCGCATCCACACCTTGCCCAACGGCCAGATCGATTCCGAGATTGCCGACGCCGAGTGGGCGCGCAACACCCAAACCCAAGTACCACCCGTGGACCGGCGCGGCCAGCAACCGGAAGACGATGCGGAGGTCTTTGGCGCGTCGCAGTATACGAAGGCGCGGGCGGTGCGCGAACACTACCAGGCGCGCCTCGCCAAGATCGATTACGAGGAACGGATCGCGAAACTTGTCTCGGGCGAAGAGGTCCAGGTCGCCGCCTTCAATAAGTTCCGGCAGTTCCGCGACGCGATGATCAACCTCCCCGACCGTCTGGCGGCGATGCTTGCCGCCGAGACCGTAGAAACCACCGTGCACGCGCTCCTCACGAATGAGATCCGGAAGGCCCTGAATGATTTTGCCGACGAATCTAACGGCTGAAGAGATCTACGGTGCAGCCGCGGCGGCTGGCGCGCGGCCGGACCCGCTGCTCACGATTTCGCAGTGGGCCGACCGCTATCGCTGGCTCTCGCAACGAGCGTCCGCAGAGCACGGGCGCTGGCGCACGGAGCGGACACCCTACTTGCGCGAGATCATGGACTGCCTTTCGCCCATGTCGCCCATCGAGCGAACGGTCTTCATGAAGGGCGCGCAGATTGGCGGCACGGAGTGCGGCAACAACTGGATGGGATACATCATCCACCAGGCCCCCGGCCCGATGATGTCGGTGCAACCGACCGTCGAGATGGCCAAGCGTAACTCGAAGCAGCGCATCGATCCGCTGATCGAAGAGTCGGAGGTCCTGCGGAAACTCGTCCGCGATCCGAGGTCGCGCGATTCCGGCAACACAGTTCTGTCGAAGGATTTTCCGGGTGGCGTGCTGGTGATGACCGGCGCGAACAGTGCGGTCGGCCTGCGGTCGATGGCCGCGCGGTACCTGTTCCTCGACGAAGTGGACGCCTATCCCGGCGATGTGGAGGGCGAGGGCGACCCGATCACGCTGGCGATGGCGCGCACGCGGACGTTCGCGCGCCGCAAAGTGTTTCTGGTATCGACACCGAAGATCACCGGCATGAGCCGGATCGAGTCGGCGTATGAGGAGAGCGACCAGCGGAAGTACTGGGTGCCGTGTCCGACGTGCCGCGAGTTCCAGATCCTGAAGTTCGCGCAACTGCGGTGGCCAAAGGGCGATCCGCAGAGTGCGGTTTACGTCTGCGAGCACTGCGGCCAGGAGATTCGGAACCACCTGAAGCACTCCATGCTGGCGCGCGGCGAGTGGCGGGCCGGCGCGAAAGGCGATGGTAGGACGGCGGGATTCCATATTTCCAGCCTGTACAGTCCGGTCGGTTGGTTCTCATGGGGCGACGCCGCCAAGCAGTTCGAGCAGGCGCAGAAAAACCCGGCGCTGCTTCAGGTCTTCGTCAACACCGTGCTGGGCGAGACGTGGACGCTGTTGGGAGAAGCGCCGGAGTGGCAGAAGCTCTACGACCGGCGTGAGGACTATAAAGTCGGACTGGTCCCACGCGGCGGTCTGTTCCTCACGGCGGGCGCGGACGTCCAGAAGGACCGCATCGAGGTCGAGATTGCCGCCTGGGGCCGTGGAAAGGAATCGTGGTCCGTCGATTATCGGGTGTTCGAAGGCGACACCTCTCGCGCGGCAGTGTGGGAGAAACTCACCGGCTTGCTGAACGAATCCTTCACAACTGAATCTGGTCTGGAGTTGCCCATCATGCAACTCGCAGTGGATTCCGGCTTCGCCACTATCGAGGTGTACCAGTGGGCGCGGCGGCAGGGCGGGCGCGTGCTGGTGATCAAAGGCGATTCGCGGACTCCATCGCTCATTGGTTCGGCGTCTCCGGTAGAAGTCGGGCCGATGGGCGCGAAGCTGAAGCGCGGCGTCCGGGTGTGGCCGGTCAATTCCGGCATGGCCAAGGAAGAATTGTACCGGTGGCTGCGACAGGATCGGCCCACCGATGAGGATGTGGCGAAGGGGATTCCTTTCCCGTCGGGATATTGCCACTTCCCGCGCTACAGCGAAGAGTACTTCAAGCAGATCACCGCCGAACAGTTGGTGACGAAGATCGTCAAAGGCTATCGCCGGCACGAGTGGCAGAAGATGCGCGAGCGCAATGAGGCGCTCGACTGTCGCGTGTATGCGCGCGCGGCGGCTGGACGGGTCGGCATCGACCGTTTCCAGGAGAAGCACTGGACGGACCTCGAACGCCGGGTGGGCGCGCCTCCAGTGCAGGACGTGAAACAACCGCCGCAACAGCAGCGCACGGATGGCGGGCAGACCGCGCGCAACCGCGTGCGTTTCAGGATGGATCTCTAATGGCATTCACGCAGTCCGATCTCGATGCCCTCGACGCCGCGCGGAAGCAGGGCGCGAGGCGAGTCCGGTTTCAGGATCGCGAGTTCGAGTTCGATTCCGTCGACGATTACCTCAAGCTCCGGAATCTGATCCTGAATGACGTCGCCCAGCAGTCCGGGCCGCAGCAAGTGCGCCAGGTGCGCATCTACACGACAAACGGGTGGGGCCACTAAATCGCCGTGCCAATTGAAACGTTGATGACGCTCGCGCGCCAAGCCGGACACGAGCCGATGCCGATCCCACGGGTCCCACGTACCCGCGCCATGGGGACATTTCCGTTCGATGCCGCCGGTCGCGGGCGTCGGGGAATGGGATGGAATCCGCCGTCCCTCGGCCTCAACACGCTCCTGTTTTCGCATGGCCTGGAGTTGCAGGCGCGCAACCGGGACGCGGTTCGAAACAGCGCGTGGGCGGCGGCGGCCGTCGATTCTTACGTCGCCAATGCCATTGGTCGCGGCATTCGCCTGGTGCCGCACCATCCGGACGATAAGATCCGCGACCTGATCACCAGGAAGTGGAATCGCTGGATACGCGAGTGCGACGTCGAGTACGACCCGCGGAATCCCGCGTCGGGCCAGACGGATTTCTATGGGCAGCAGATGGTGATTGCTCGCGAGGTCATGGAGGCCGGCGAGTGCTTCGTCCGGTTCCGGCCGCGTTCGCCGAAGGAAGGTCTCACGGTTCCGCTGCAACTGCAACTCATCGAGGCCGAACAATTACCGCTGTGGCGCACGGCTATCGAGCAGATGCCACCCAAGAATTCCGTCCGGTGTGGCATCGAGTTTCAGACCGACGGACGGCGTGCGGCGTACCACTTCTGGAAGTCGCATCCGGGCGAAACGATGTTCTTCCCGCTGGATGCTCTGTCGGTAGAGCGCGTGCCAGCCACCGACGTGCTGCACGTCTATAAGCCGATTCGCGCGGGCCAGTTTCGGGGGCAGCCGTGGCTGACATCGGTTATCGCGAAGCTCTACGAACTGGAGCAATACACGGACGCCGAGATCGTCCGGAAGAAACTCGCCGCGATGATCACCGGGTTCATCACGCAGGCCAGCCCGGACAATCCGATCATCCCTCCGGACCAATACCAGAACGGACCGAGCCAGACGGAGCCGGGGACACAGATCAGCAAACTCGAACCTGGCACGTTCCAGGTTCTGAACTTCGGCGAAGAGGTGCAGTTTGCCGAGGCCAAGGACAGCGGCGATTTCAAATCGTTCATTCGGACGTGCCTGCAAGCCTTTTCGAGTGGCGCCGGGCTCGCAGAGTATCAGATCAGCGGTGACCTGTCGGGGATCAACTACTCTTCGATCCGCGCCGGCCTGCTGGAGTTCCGCCGCAAGTGCGAGCAGTATCAACATTCGGTCTTCATCTTCCAGGTCTGCCACCCGGTTTATAAGCGCTGGCTGCGCGAGGCGATGCTGGCGCTGGTGTTCGGCATTGATCTACTGAACGCATACAGCAAAGATCCCGAGCCATTCGAGGAAGTGCAGTGGGTAACGCCTGGCTGGCCGTGGGTGGACCCCGAGAAGGACATCAAGGCTTCCAACGATGCCATTCGCAGCGGTCTATCCACCCGTTCCACCGAGGTGGCGGCGCAAGGGCGCGACGCCGGAGCCGTGGATGCGGAGCAGGCAGCGGACAACGAGCGAGCCGACAAGCTTGGGCTGTCCTACGACAGCGATGGCCGGAAGGTCCTGACCGGGCGCAACGCCGGATTGACGGAAGCCGAGATCCAGCAGGACGCGAGCAAGGGAGAGGTGGACGTGAAGCCATGAGGGATCTGACTCGTGTTGCATCGCGGTTTGTGAACACGCCGCTCATGATTCACCCGCCCAAGCTGGACGTGATCGTCCAGGCGCTGGGGCCACGGCTGGGGATCATGCCGGTGGCCGGCGTGAAGCCCGCGGAACCGTTCGCCGCGGCGTACATGGAGCAGGCTGACGACAGCGGCTACCAGGTGATCGATGGCGTGGCGATCATTCCGATCCAGGGCGTGCTGACGAAAGCGGAATCCTGGGTTTCGGCGTTGAGTGGTTGCAGCTCCTACGCGCAGATCGGGGGCTACCTTCAGGACGCGGTGAACGACGCCGGAGTGCGGGCGATTCTCCTGCAGGTGGATTCGCCGGGCGGCGAGACCACCGGATGCCTGGAGCTGTCCGACTACATCTATTCGCTTCGGGGCGCGAAGCCGATCTACGCGGTCGCTGACGACTTCGCGTTCTCTGCGGCATACGCGCTGACCAGCTCGGCCGACAGGATCTTCGTCACGCGCATGGGGGCGGTCGGGTCCGTCGGCGTGGTGGTGCTGCATACCGAGGATTCGAAGTTCAACGACGAGCAGGGGTTCAGGTACACCTACGTCTTCAAAGGCGACAAGAAGGTCGATGGGAACCCGCATGAACCGCTGTCGGAGCGGGCCGAGAAAGACATCCAGTCCGAGATTGACCGGCAGTACGACCAGTTCGTAGCAACGGTCGCGCGGAACAGGAAGGCCGACGCAGAAAAGATCATCGCGACCCAGGCTGGCGTGTACTGGTCGGAGAATGCCGTTCCGCTGCTGGCCGACGAAGTCGGAACGCTGGGCGATGCCATGAACGCGCTTCGTCAACTACTCGGCGAGCCTGTCCAGAGTTCCACGGCGGCGTTTGCCGCAAGATCCACAACCAAGGAGGTAACAGCAAGTATGCCCAACGAAACGCTCACAATCGCCGCCGAGGGTAAGAAGCCGGGCGACGGTGGCGGCGACGAAAAGACCAACACCGAACCGAAGTACTGCCACGCGTGCGGAACCAAGCTGCACGCAGACGCAACGTTCTGCCATGCCTGCGGCACCAAGGCCGAAGGCGAGGCGTCCGGTAAGTTCTGCCACGCCTGCGGTGCCGAGCTGCGCAAAGGCGCGGAGTACTGCCACGCCTGCGGCGAGGGCGCAAAGAGCGATGCCAAGAAACCGGAGGGCATGGCTCCGCTCGCCGGCGTCGCTGCCTTGGCCGGCGTGCCGCTCAGGATGCGTCCGGAAGGCGACATCGAAGCCATCGGCGCGCTGTGCAAGATGGCCGGTTGTCCCGACAAGGCCGCGGAGTTCCTCACCAAGAAGAAGTCCACGGGCCAATACTTCAGCGTGGCGGAAATCAGCGAAGAGCTGACAGCCGCCCGCGTGATGGAAAGCGAGAGGAGCATGATTACTTCGCACGTCAACCCGAACCAGGGCGCGGTTGGTTCGCTTCAGGAAATCGAAGCCCAAGCAACCAGCTACGCCCGCCAAAATCGCGGCAAAGAGACGCCGAATCTTTACGCCGAAAGCGGTACCACCAAGCTGACCAAGGAGCGCGCCTACGCCCTCATGCTCGAAGAGCATCCCGAGGTTTACGGCGCGTTCGTGGCGCAGCACAACGCGAAGGGCTTGATCGCCACGCTCGAACGGGCTGGCGTTCGCCTTGCCCGGTAGGGCGAAAGGAGACCAACAGACATGGCATTCGAACAGACATTACGCACAGTAGGGCTTCCGGCGGCGGCAGACCTCACCAGCGGTGGAACTGTGAATCCGCAGTTCTACCTCGTGACCGTCAACGCATCCGGGCAGATCAACTTCACGGGCGCTGGCGCCGTCGCCGATGGCGTGGTCCAGGACAAGCCCAACGCACAGGGAGTCGAGGGCGAGGTCGCCATCCTCGGCATCACCAAGTTGGTGACCGGCGCTGCGGTCAACAACGGCGACCCGCTCATGGCCAACGCCAGTGGCCAGGCCATCACTGCGACCTCCGGCAATTTCGTGCGGGCGCGCGCGCTGGCTGCATCGGGCGGCGCTGGCGTGATCATTCCCGCGCTGCTTCTCGGCCCGTACAAGATGTAGCCGTTCATCGAATAGGAGAAATCACAAATGCCTCAGCCAACACTACAAGACGTTCACGTCAACCGACCGCTGACTAACATCTCCGTGGCCTACCTTCAGGAGGCCGCCGGAGTTGAATTCGTCGCGGACAAAGCCTTTCCGGCGGTCCCGGTCGAAAACAAAAGCGACCTGTACTACACCTACGCGCGGGCGGATTTCAACCGCGACGAGATGCAGAAGCGCGCGCTTTCCGCCGAGTCCGCCGGCACGGGTTACAACCTGAATTCCACCGGCACGTACAACTGCGACGTCTGGTCGCTGCACAAGGACGTGGATGACCAGATCCGCTCCAACAGCGACTCGCCGCTCGCCCCCGACCGCGACGCCACCATCTTCCTCACCCAGAAGGCACTGATCCGGCGTGAAAACCAGTGGGTCTCGAAGTTCTTCGGCACCGGGATCTGGACCAATCAGGCCAGTGGCCAGGCGACCGCGGACTCCACGCACGTCGTCTACTGGGACTCCGGGAACTATCCGAACGGCAACCCCATCACGGACATTCGCCACGCGAAGACCCAGATGCGGCTGTCGAGCGGCGGCTTCGCGCCGAACATCTTCGTGGTGAGCCGCCCGGTGTTCGACAAGCTCGTCGATCACCCCGACTTCATCGACCGCACCAAGTACGGCCAGACCGCGCCGAACCCGGCAGTGGCCACCCGTCAGATCATGGCCGAGATTCTCGAACTCGAAGAGGTCCTGGTCATCGACGCCGTCTACAACACGGCTGCCGAAGGCGCGGCTGAATCCAACTCGTTCATCGGCGGCCTGAGCGCGGCGCTGTTCTACCGTCCGAAGAACGCGGGCTTGATGACTCCCAGCGCGGGGTACGTGTTCAACTGGACGGGCCTGATCGGAACCACCGGCGGTGCCGGCGTCCGCATCAAGACTTTCCGCATGGAGCACCTGGCTTCGGATCGCGTGGAGATCGACTCGGCGTTCGATATGCGCCTGGTCTCTGCGGATCTCGGGTTCTACTTCAACAACGTGATCTCGGCGGTGTAGCCATGATGCTTCGTCGAGAATCATGGGCGCGGCTGACCAGGGGCCTGGTTCCGCCGCTTTACGTCCTGCGCCCATTGCAGGGCTTTACGCCGTCAGACATCGGCGATGAGTATCCCGCTCCCGATGCCACAAATAAGGTCCAGTTGACGCGCGCGCGGCAGCTTTACGAGCAACGCCGAATCGGGACGCAGGCAGAAGCGGAGCGGGCGTTCTCCAAGCTTCCCAAACAAGAACCGGCTAAACCCGGAAAGGAGAAGAGGCATGGCAATCAAAGTGGAAAAAACGCCCATTAACGCTCCGGAGTTTCAGAGCGCGGGTCCGCAGCCGAACTTCAAGGGCAGCTATCCGTCGAAGCAGAAGCAGTTCCTGTCGGCGGTGCAGACGGGCAACGGTGCGCAGCAGAGCATCGCGCACGGCCTGGGGTCGGCGCCTGCGGGCGTGTTGGTCTCCTGCACCGACAACAGCGGGAGTGCCAACGTCTTCACGGTGACCGAGGGTACGCACGACGCCACCAACGTGAAGGTGACCGTAACCACCAGCGCGAAATACAAGATCCTGGCCTGGCTCTGATTCCGATGAAAGCAAAATCGTTCGGCAAAATCCCCGTCCCGACACCGGGTACGCCCGTGCCCGTCACCAGTGACTTGAATCTGCGCGTGGAGCGGATGCGCTTCGCGGCGGCCATCGGCGATACGGGGCGTGTGTTTCTCGGCGTCTCCGGCATGAACAAGGCCAACGCTACGGGCGTCGTCAAGGAGTTCTGGCCCACGGGTTCGGGTGGCGGCGTCGCGGATTCATTCGACATCTGGGCGGAAGACTCCCGGCATTTGCTGGTGCCATCGGACTACTACGTCGATGCCAACAACGCAGGCGAAGGACTGATCGTCGCCTACTGGACGTGAGATGCCGAACTGGCCCAGCATTGAAGCGTTCGTGGACGGCGTCATCTCACAGACGTTCGGCGAGCCGGTGGTGTACCAACCGGTGCAAGCAGGCGCGGCGCAGGGAAGCGCGTTCACGTTGACAGCGGTGCGCCATTTGCGCGTCCGCGAGGAGTCCGGCGCGATGGCGAACTTCGAAGAGATTTCGGTGAATTCTTCCGACTTCTCGAATCCGCCGGCAAAGGGCGATTGGGTGACCGCGTGGGGGGCTCAGTACGTGGTGACGACGGTGCGGCAGCCGGATGCCTACGGCATGCTCAACCTGGCACTGCTGCAGCGCGCGAGTTGACGGTTCCGTGATCAATCCGAAAACAATACTTGGCGAGTGGGTGACTGCGCTCCAGTCCTGCCCGGACTTGGTCGATGCGCTGGGCGGCGACGGCGACAACATCCGCGCATTCATGGAAGGGCTGGCTACCGACAACAATCTTCGGCTGGCCATCCTACAGATGCCGCCCGGCTCGATTTTGGTTGCCTGGAATGGCACCACGCCGCGGCGTCTCACTGGCGGATCACTGCACTTCGCGCATCGCTTCTCGATCTACTTGCGGGCGCCGGAACAGAATTCCACCGCGACGTATGCCGATCTGTTCTGGCTGCTGGTGAGCGCAATACCAACGGGTGCTCCATCTTGGGCGTCGCTTTTGCATTTCCAGATCGATCCCGACTGCTACCCGATGGACATGGATTTGCCCTCCGCGCAGCGAAACACGGTTGTGGTGAGCGCGGACGGGGCGACCCTCGATTATTTCGAGGTGCAAGCAACGCTCGTGGAGCAGGGCAATCCTGGCGGGGAATGAGGACAACATGGAAACGGTTTTTATGAGATCGCCGGATGGCGAAGTGAAGGAAGTCGAGGCGACCACTGAAGCGCTGACGCCCCGCATGGCGTCCGGTTGGCATCAGGTTCCCGCGCCGGCGGCGGCGCAAAAGCCGGTAGTTGTGGCTGAGGAGGAGAAGTAGCATGGCAAACATTAGTGAATTGCTGAACGGTTGGGGATTCGGCAAACAGACCGCCATCGGAACGGCGAATCTGGTCGCCACCATCTGGCGTCACACGAATCTCAATACCAAACCGTGGGCGAAGGTCCCCGTGAACGAGGATGACCGGGCGGAAATCGGCAAAGGCCACGAGTTCCCGACCCAGCTTTTCAAGTCGCATTACAACATGCCGGCCTACGAGCTCTCGAAGTACGCCTCGTCGGAGTTCCTCGCGTGGGCGATGTCCTTCTCCATGGGCAACGTCGTCGTGAGCGGCAGCGGTCCGTACACTTACACCATCGTTCCGGCGTTGGGGGCGACGAACCCGACCGGCCTGGAGTTGCCCTACTTCTCGTTCGTGCAGCAGATCCGGCCCGGTGGTTCGGCGGTGCTGGATGAAATGCTGGTGGGCTGCGCGGTCAAGGGCTGGAAGCTCTCCATCAAGAACTCGCCTGGCCGCGCCAGCGCGATGTGCTCGGTGGAGTGCGTCACCACCGGCCAGTACACTTCGCCCAGTGGCATCACGCTGCCGGCCATCTCGACGCCGCATGAATTCAATGCCGGCATGATCAGCACTCTGACGTTCAACGGCATCAACTACCTTACTGGAGGCAGCGCGAAGCAGTTCGTGTCGATGGAGGCGTCCTGGGAAAACAACTTCCGGCCCGGCTTCTTCCCTGGCTCGGGAGCTCAGGATGGCTACCAGATCCAAGGGCGTTTCGAGTGGGGTGATCGCGCCTTCGCGGTGCAGTTTGTGGTGCGCGTGCAGGCGGGATCGACCGAGTACGCGAACCTGATCAACCTGACCACTGGGACTGCCACGTTCACCATGACCCGCGACGTCAACAACTCGTTCACGATGCTCATCCAGAAGATGGGCTTCAACGTCGCCGAACTCGGAAACACGGATGGCATCGTGACGCTCCAGATCACCGGCGTTCAACTCTACGACCCCACTAACGGGATGGTGACGATGACCATCACCACGCCGCTACAGGGCATCTGCCAGTAGGAGACTCACATGGAAATCGAAAAGAAAGCGGGCTTCGATGCGTCGAAGCCGTTCGTGGTGCCGATCCTGTCGGGCGGCGAGAAGAGCTGCGAGGTGCGGTTCCCCTCGGACGAGGAGTGGTGCGCCTGGGCTCGTGCGCAGCGCACCGTGCGCCATTTCCTGGGGCGTGGGAAGTCGCAGAGCGAAGACGTGGACCTGCCCAAGATCAACGCGGAGTTATTCGCCAAGATCCGCACGGACAAGGACGGCCCCGCCTTCGATGATGCCGAGGCCGGCATGGTGATCGGCCGCATCGAACGGTGCGCCGTGGCCAACGTCGAGCGCGAAGGCATCAACTACCGGATCGAAATGAAAATCCCCGGCGCGCGCGTGGTTCATGTGCTGCGCATGCCGACCGCGAAAGAAATGCAGGACCATGAGCGGGCTTCGACCAGCGTCGTGGCCGCCCGCAGGTCCGTCGAGACGCGCGCGTTCCTGGAGCCGAGCGGTGCGCTCTACGACAAGCTGCACATCTCGCACGATGGCTATGCTGGTGCCGTGCCCATCGTTCACAAGTCGGCAGCGGTGTCCGAGGTCATCGCGCAACTGGCAATCGAGGCAGACGAAGACCCGGAATAGCCGCGCCCGGCGACTGGCCGGAGGAGCCGGGCGTTCGATTCCTGATCCGGTCGGTCCTGCACCAGGGCGGGCTGTGTGGGCCTGACGAAGAATGCCCCGACCGCGTCTTCCGCTGCCGGAAGTGCGGCTACTCGGCCCAGACGGAGTTGGATGGCTGCCCCGCGTGCGGAGCGGATTGGAAGACCATCGACGTCAGCCATGGCCCCGGCTGTCCCAAGAACCTCCTCGAAGAGGCGATGGACACTCCGAACGGCGGTCTCGTGCGGCGGTGTTTTCGCATCCTGAACGCGAAAAGCATCGGGCTGACGATCACGCTGGCGGATATCACTGAGGAAGAGCTCCTGGTGCTCGAATTGATCGAGGCCGGCCGCCAGGAGCAGTTCAGGTGTGCAGACACTGGCGCTCAGGGTTCTCGGTAGCGGGTCAATTTCCGGTTTGGGTAAAAAAACCGGCCAAATCTGCTTGTACGAAAAGCCCAGCGTAAGCGATTTAGAGTCAAGCAGTTTGGCCGGTTTTTTCGCGCTATCCGGTCCAATCTGTGCACGCGCTCTTAACCCCAGGATTTCAGACGGGTTATCCCTGCGCGGGCATCATTATTGGCCGGATAAGCTGACTACACCACCAAGTGAATTGCCTGACTTTGGCAACAGAGTTTTGCAACGCCACCGACGATTGGGGACTGGGCGTCATTTCAATGTCAACATCTCCTTATTCAGAAGATCGAGTTTGGAGCCCATGGCCTCCAAGGACTTGGCCAACTGAGACCGATGCAAGGTTTCAGACGCAATGTTCGGCTTGTGCTCCGAAATCGAAATGAAGTCCTGAACCTCTTGGGGGAGCGTGGAAGCTTTTGGGCCCCACTTCAACACAACCAGATTCATGCCTCCCCCAACGACACCAGCACTTAGGCCGAGGACGGTTGCAGCGTGCCCGACATGCGGATTGTTGACTAGATGAAGACCGCCCCCCACCCCTGCTCCTAGCATTCCTATCACAAGTGCTGAATATTTCAACGTGTTAACTTGCCTTCCGATCAGCTTACTCAGCACCACATTTGCGTTACTTAGGTGGATAGCGGACGCTTCAAGATGGAGTTCGACCTTTCTCCAAGCTTCGGCTCGTTCTTGTTCTAGTTGTTGCGCCCTTATCCGATCTTCTTCTGTGAATGCTTGGACAGAGACTTGTGTCTTGCTAAGCCTGCTGACCTCGTCACAGATGTGCAGGGCCCCCACAATATCTGCTAGCTCAGACGACACATCATTGGTGCACTTGCTGGGCTGGGTCTGTCCGATTGCGAGGCGGCTGACTGATATCGAAAGCATTATCATGAGAATGCGGGCAAAGCTCCGGCGCATCCTGTTGAAGTGGTGAAGCATGTTGGTCCCCCTTCCTGTGGACCCCTTATAATGACACAATCCCGCCGCACTATTACCGAGGCAAAAAGGACCCCTTTTTGCAACTGCGATCTTGCCACTTGGCCGCGTAACGCCCATCTCGGAGACTGACTCGCTGTCGAAGTTCTATCGCGCTAGCATCCTGCCAAAGTAATCATGGCCAGGCTTCAAACCGTCATCAAACGCGCTCGCTTTGTGTACTCGCCCTACACCGCCACGGAAATGCAGGGCTTCGCGCAAGTGTTTGCGGATTCGATCCGTGCGCGCATTCAGAGTGGGCGGAACATCTACGACCAAGCGGCGGCGCCGCTGAAGCCCGGACTGTCTGGCCGCCGCGGCTACCCCGACTACAAGGCGGCGCGGGGCCTCCAGCCTATCCGCGACTGGACCTGGAGCGGCCACACCCTGCGGTGCCTAAAGGTCCTGACGGCGAACGAGAATCGTGCGGTGATCGGGTTCCTGGACGAAGCACTTCCAGGCCGGCGAATGACGGCCGCGCAGATCGCCGCCTTCAACAACCGGCGCGAGGCGCAGTGGGGTGTATCGCCGCGCGACCGCCAGGCGGTGCTCGCCGCATTCCTGGCGCGTCGCGTTGTGATGCTCAAGGCAGCGTGAAATGGCAGACCAAGCGGAACGCGTAATCCTCGAAGCCGAGGACCAGGTCACCCCGATAACGGACAAGGCCAATGCCGCCCTCGACGGCTTCGAGAAGAAAGCGGAATCGTCGCACGGCAAGGTCATCCGGATTTCGGATCAGACCCGGTCCTCGGTCCAGCGGCTCATTGCCTCCCTCGAAAAGCAGGCCGAGACCTATGGCAAGTCCGGCGTGGAGCGGCTGATCACCCAGCGGGACCAACTTCTCCAGCGATATAACCGCGAGCCGCAGGCCATCGACGCTATCACCCGATCCTACGAAAAGATGATCGCCATGGAGGAGAAGGCCGCGCGCGAAGCTCTCGCCGTCAAGGCGGCCAAGGAAGCCGAAGAAGCGCTGCGGAAGCAATCCGAAGCCATCACATCGTTCGGTGACCGGGTCAGCCAATTCATGGAGAATCCGCTCCAGGGGGCCAAGGGCGCTCTCTCGTCCGTGCTGACGACTCTTGGTCCCTTTGGCATTGCCGTCACGGCTGGCGCTGCTGTATTGGGCACCATTGCGGCGTCCGCATTCGAGGCGGCGAAGAGTCTCGGCGAATACGGCACCCGCGTGAAGGACGCGGAACTGCGCACCGGTTTGACCGCGAAGGAAGTCGGGCAGTTCGGCTTCGCGGCGCGCGCGGTCGGGCAGGACATTTCGATTGTGGAGCGCCTGATGCGTGGTTTGTCCCAGGCAGCCGACGACAACTCCAGGGAAGGCGAAAAGGCGCGGGCCACCTTGCGCGGAATGGGCATCGATTTTCACACCGCCGCTGGAGAGATGAAACCCACCTCCGAGATTCTGACGGAGATCTCCGAGGGTCTGAACAAGCTCCCGGAAGGCCTTGAGCGGGACGCCGCCGCCATGGACCTGTTCAAAAAGGTTGGCGTCGAGGCGATTCCGTTCATGACGGAACTCAACGAGAACCTGCGCGTCGCCCACGAGCAGGGTTTCGGGCCGACCGAGGAAGACATCCGCCGCTTTGCCGAATACCAGCGCGAAGTGACCGTGCTCGAAACCAAATGGGACGCGCTAGTGCGGAAGTTCAAAGAAGGGCTGGTTGTCACGGTGACCTGGGTTGGGAAGGGCGTCGACTGGTTCCTCAATAACATCAGCACCGCCGGAGACGATGAACGGCAGCGCCGCGAAGAGGAGCAGGCGATGCAGGACGCCGCCGACATTCGGACGGCGGGCGGCATTGGGGCGAAGATGTCGATCTCCGGTCATCGTCAACAAGTGGCTGACATGGAGCGACAGGCGCCCGACATCATGAAGAACCGCGATGCCACGCTGAAGCGCATCGAGGATTTGCGGAACCAACAGCAAGGGCTGGTCGGCGATTTCGGCATCCTGCAGGCGATTGCGCCGACGCGCGACGAAGAGGCCCGAGCGAAGCGCGCGAGCGAAATCCAAGACAAGATCCAACAGTTGCAGAAGATGCTGCAGGATGCCGAGGCAGCCACCAAGCGGACAGACCTGCGGGCCGGCAAGGAAGAGACGGATCGCATTCGCGCCCGGTTCTTCGGCACGCACGATGGCATGGAGAAGGCTTACGCCGACGCCAAGAAGGATGTCGAGCGGCTCCAGAAGCAATTGCTCGAACCCGACAAGCCGTTGACGAAGGCTCAGGCACAGGATCTGGGCCAACAACTCCACACCGCGGAAGCTACCGAGGCACGCCGCAAGGCGGCATTGGACGCGGTGGCAAAGGGCGCGGAGCAGCTCAAGGATTTCCGTCGGCAAGCGGCCGAGTTCGAGAAGAAGGGCGATGAAGCCGAGCTCGATGCAATCGGCAAAATCTACTATCAGCGCGACCAGCTTCTGCAGCAGGCCGCAAAGGTGAAGGCGTCGGAATCGGAGATTGCGGCGATCCGCAAGGCGGCGGACGAGCAGGCGGCCGTGCTCTCGAAAAAGGCATGGGAGGAGTTCGAAAAGTACGCAGACAAGCAAGCGGCCGAGCAGCAGAAGAAAATGCTCGCCCTCATGATGCCATCCAAGGAGCAGATGAAGGAGTGGGAGGAAGGCTTCGCCGCGCAGGAGCGGATCGAGGACATCGGGGTCCAGGCGCAGCGCGAAGAATTGCGGCGGCGCGCGGCGCGATCCGGGCGCATGGCGGAACTGACTGCCGGCCAGGAAACGCCGATGGCCATGTCTGAGGCCGAAAAGCGGGAGCTATCGGCGCGAAAGGAAGAGGCAGCGGCGCAGCAAGCCTACCAGATCCGGCTCGATCTGGCCGTCCAGTTGGCGGGGATCGAAGCGGAACGGATATCGAAAGAAGAGAACGCGGCCAAGCGCTCCGTCCTGGCGGCCCAGGCGCAGAAGGATCTTTACACGGAAATCGCCCAGGCGCAGGACCAGTTCGAGGAAAAGCAGGCGCAGCTCCAGCAGAAGCGCCAGCAGGAGATCCAGTCTCAGTTCGACAACCTGCAGAAACAGGCCGAGAAGCTGTTCGAGGTTTTGTTCACTAAGCCCAAGAACTTCGGCAAGGACCTTCTGAGCACAGTCCACGCCGCGGTACTCAAGCCGGTGACCGAGACGCTGGGCGGGATGGCGGCGAACGTCCTCCATCCGATCATCTATGGCGCGGATGGGCAGGGCGGCATCGCGGGCATTCTCAAGGGCGGGAAGCAGGACCCGGTGCGCGTGTCCACCGACCAGAACACCGCCGCGACCATGCAGAACAGCGCGGTAATGGCAGCGCTGACGGCTATCCTGGCCGCAGGCATGGGGGTGGCGGCTCCCTCCCTGCAGAGTGGTGCCACTGGCGCTGCGGGCGTTTTGGGAATCTCCATTCCATCGATCTCTGCGCCAGCCAAGATGTCCCCCGCTCCTTGGAGTTCCAGCAGCGCCGGATTCAACCCGATGGCAATGCTGTTCAGCAGTGCCACGCGCAACGGCTCAGGAGTGGCTGGCGGTGGAGCGGGGAGCGGCGGGACGGATCACCCTTCGTCAGGCGCAGCCGCCGGCGGTTATACTCCCGCTCCTTGGGCTGCTGGCGGCGGAGATTGGTCCGGCGCACCGGCGGGGATGCCGACGTTGAACCGGGCGCAAGGTGGGACGGGCGGGTTCAATCCGCTGGCGATGTTGTTCGGCGGCGGTGCGCGCGGCGGCGCGGCTGGTGGGAGCGGGCCGAGCGGTCTGGCGGGAATCGTCAGTAACCTCAAGAGCACGAACTGGGGGAGCTTCAAGCGGAGCCCGTCTAATCCGACCTACGGCACGGATGAAAACGGCAACGACGTCCAGACCGGAGACTCCGGCGGCAAGATCACGGGTGTAGGTGGCGTGGCCGGGGCCGCGCTCCTGGCGGGCGGCACCATGCTTGCGCAACAAGGGCTGCTCGGGAGCAGCCGTGGCACGTGGACGGGCACAGCGGAAGGGACGGCTGGCGGGGCGGCCATCGGGTTCCAGATGGGAGGCCCATTGGGCGCGCTGATAGGCGGCGCTGCCGGTTTCGGCATTGGTATCGGAGAGATGATAGCCGGCGTCAAGTCGCCGCAGAGGGAAGCACACGACGATATCAAGAGCATCTACGGTGTCGATATTCCCCAGAACAGCGGCACGATCAAGCAGGTAGTCCAGATCGCCCAGTCGCAGTTCGGCGGTCAGATCGCGGTGGCGGTGCGATCCCCGAGCGTCCGGCAACTCGTGATGCTGTATTCGGAGGCGACCGGCCAGAAAATGCCGTTGTCGGCCACAACGCCGTACGCGGGGAGCTTAGTGGAGCAGGGCGGCAAGCTCTATCAACAGGCCAGCTACCAGGATGGCCAAGCCCACGCCTACGCTTCGAACATTCCGACGCTCGGCGGCATCGCGGCCGGAACCTATCCCACTCCCGGTGGCCCGAACACGGCTGGCGGCAGCGGTGCAACCTACCTCTCGCTGAACATTAGCGGCAACGACGCAGCGAATTTCATGACCGGCCAGTTCGTGACGCCGCAGTTCGTCACCGACCAGGCGATGGCGGCGCAGTATTCGAGCTACGGCCGCACACAGCAATCGGCCAATATGCAGCTACCCGGCTTGACGGTGGCGTGA